>Ga0307377_10000709_pt1 | contig 43743 bp, 46 predicted proteins | sample TR3MG_FD_202535 | JGI IMG/M metagenome (GOLD analysis project Ga0307377, IMG submission 202535) | Soil microbial communities from Risofladan, Vaasa, Finland - TR-3 | ecosystem: Environmental > Terrestrial > Soil > Coastal area > Acid sulfate soil | place: Finland: Risofladan, Vaasa | collected...
ACTCTCACGAAGAGATCGTCGCACTCGCTTGCGAGGCCTGGAACAAACTTGTCGATCAGCCGTGGAAAATCATGTCCATCGGCAGGCGCGATTGGGCAAATGCATGCTGATCAGCGCAAGTTGGTATGAGCCTCGCGTCCGGCCCGCCGCTTTCGCTGCTCTCAAGGAATTCGACTGACTGCTAGTCGTTGGCGGCAAGAAAAGCGCCGATGGCCTCCACCGTTTCCGGCTCGTTCAGAACCGGGGCATGCCCCTGCCCAGGGACCGTCAAGGTCCGCAGATTGGGATGCTGCTCGACCATCGCGTCGACCGTCTCGGCGCTGAGCAGATCGGAGTTCGCGCCCCGAATCACCAAGGCCGGAAATTGCCCGAGAGCGATGAATTGCGGCCAGAGGTCGGGGAGGCGCCGGCTCAAATCCATGGCGCCGATGGAACGGGCCAGCCGGCGATCGTAGCTTTGCGCCGGACGCCCGTCGTGCTCGTTGAACACGGCTCTGGCGATCTCCTCCCATTGCCATGACTCGATGGCGGGGAACGAGCGCTCGTTCATCTCGCGCAGCAACAGAGCGGCGTCGTCCCAGCTTCTCGGTAATTTGGTCCGGCCCACATAGCCCATGATGCGCGCCAGTCCCCGGGTCTCAATCACCGGGCCGATGTCGTTGAGGACGACGACCTTCATTGCCGTCGGGCGTAGCGCCGCCATCATCATGGCGATGATGCCTCCGCGCGACGTGCCGATGATGGCCGCCTCATGCAGATCCTGCAAAGTCATGAAATCGAGCGTGTCGATCAGCTCGATATAGGGGGTGTAGTTGCGCCAGTCGCGGTCATGATCCGAGTCGCCTCGGCCGCGATAGTCGACGCAATACACGGCCCGCGGGCGCTGCGGATGATGCGAGAGATAGCTTGCAAGGTAATGGAAGTCGCGGCCGTTTCGGGTCAGCCCCGGGAGGCAAACCACCGGTCTCGTTTTCGCCTCCGGCGCCGGATAGTGGCGGACATGCAGGCGCAAATCGTCGAACGACGCATAATAGATGTCTCGCCACAGCTCGCCGTTAAGTTCGGACATGTCTTGGGATAGCGTCTTGGGCGGTTTTCGAATGGTGCGAGTTGGTTCCCGCGCACCCCTCGCCCTTCAGTCTTCACAAAGTTTCGGCCGAGAGCAAGCCCCGCCGCGAACGTGTCAGTCCGACTTGGCCTGAACCACCGGCGCTTTAGGACCTTTGGTACCCCTGCCGCGGTTTAGGTCCTGCACGAGTTGCAACGCGTTCTCGCTGCCCGAGAGGCGGGAGCGGTAAAGCTGCAAGGCCTCCATGATCTTCTTCACATATTCACGCGTCTCGGTGAAGGGGATGCTCTCGATCCAGTCGATCGGATCGACGCGCCCGTCGCGCGGATCGCCGAAGGACCGCATCCATTCCTGCACCCTGCCGCCGCCCGCATTATAGGCGGCGAGCGACAAGAAATATGAGCCGGAATAGCTGTCGATGAGGTCGCGCAGGTGGGCCTCGCCGAGCTGAATATTGTAGGTGGGATTGGTGAGCTGAGCCGCTTGGTATTTGACCTTATGCTGTTTGGCGACGGCCTTCGCCGTCCCCGGCATCAGCTGCATCAGGCCGCTTGCCCCCACGGGACTTTTGGCTGCGGCGTTGAATTCGCTCTCCTGGCGCGACAAAGCGTGCACGAGGGCCGGATCGACGCGATCGGCGAGAAGGCTCTTGAACGCCGGCAACACGTCGATGGGGAGGGCATAGTCGCCGACCGGGATATCGCGATTGAAGGCGATCTTGGCGAGCCTCAGCCCAATCTGCGAATTGCCCGAACGTTTGGCGAGCTCGGCCAGTAATTCGACCTCGCCCGCGCTGGTCAGCCGTCGCGACAGCGCCAGGAAGAATTGCGGTGTGACCCGTTCCATGTCGGCCGCGAGCGCGATGCCGATCGCGCGCACGGCATCGTTGGCGAAGAAGTTCTCGATGTCGGCCTGGGTGGGAGGCGGCGTCGGCGTCACCGCGAGATTTGCCGGCCTGGAGTCCAGAGCCTGGCGCCCAAGCTGGCCGTAGAAATATTGCGGGAACTTGGAGGCGGCATGGAAATGCACGATCGCCGTGGCCTCGTCGCCCAGAGCCAAGGCCGTGCGGCCGAGCCAATACTCGGCCAGAGACAAGCTTTTCGATCCCTTTGAGGCAGCACGCAGCGCGACGAAATGACCGAGCGCGGTCTTCGGATCGGACAGGAATCGCAGGGCGATCCAGCCCGCCATGAACTCCGCTTCGGTATAGGCGTCGCCCGAGATCGGGCCGTGTTTCGAGGCGATCTCATAGGCGATCTTCGGCTGGCCGCCATTGAGCGCGGTGCGGCAATTGAGGCGCCGCTCGTTCCACCACCCTTCGGCATCGATCAGGCGGGCCGGCTCGCTCGGCGCATCGAGCATCAATTGCCAGGCCTCTTGATCGCGATCCTTGCGTCTGAGCCATTGGATGCGGTTATAGAGAAGCCCGATATCGCCGTCCTTTGCGCTCGCGGGGATTGCATCGAAGAGCTTGCCCGCATCGGCGCCGCGTTTGACCACGGCGACCCGCGCGGCCACCTTCTTCTGGTCGGCCGCCGGCAGCAATTTTGAGATGCGCAGTGCCGCGGCGGCTGAGCTTTCGCTATCGGGGAAGAGCAGCTTGTCGATACGCGCCTGGTGGTCCTCGGCCTTCAGCATCGAGCCGTAGCGCGCGAGGATTTTCTTCTCCACCGACAAATGCAGCTGATAGTCGCGCCAAGCCGACACGATCAGCTCGCGCGCCGCCGCCTCGTTGCCTTCCTTCATGAAGGCGCCGGCGAAAGCGGCTTTGCCCGCGCCAGAGTGCGGGGGCGCGGCGATGAAGAAGGCGCGAACCTTTTCGGGAGCTGGATCGGCCAGAAACAGAGCAATCTCGGCGCGCTCGCGCAGTTCGTCCTGACCCGGCCAATCGGGATTTTCGAGGCGGAACTTTTCGATCGCCTCAGCGGAGGCATCGAGGTCGCCGTTTCGATATTCGAACCAGGTGGCGAGCTTGCGCGCGGCGCCGTCGCTGATCTTCGCCGTCGCCGCATGAGCGCCGGCATCGTCGCCCTTGAAGCTCGAGCGAAACGCATTTTTGAGATTGGCGGCGTCGGACGCGCTGAGTTGATAGGACAGGAGCGGCTTGAGGATGGACGCATAATCGAGCTTCGGCGATTTGGCGCTCGCGGGCGCGGCCGTTGCGGCGGCGGACCCTTTCACCGAGAGCGTTTCTCCCGGGCGCTCAGGGTTTCGTTCAGGCACTGGAGCGACCGCGCCGGTCACGTCGGCCTCGGTCTTCGCGGTCACATCGGTGTCGGGTTCGACCGCGCCATCGCTCGAAGCTGGCGCGACGGAGATCGCTTCCTGCGTCTCGCCTGGCGATGACACTGAATCGGTGGACGAGGCTGTCGCCGCGCGGTTTGGATTCCGTTCAGGCAGCGGAATGACCGCAGGCTTGGCTGCGCTCGATTTGGTTGAGCGCGCCTTAGCCGCAAGCGGTCCCGGATCCATGAGGAGCGGGACGAACGACGCACAGAATACAAAGAGTGTTACAGTCGCGCCTAAGCGTTTCATTCTCGTCGATCGGTCCGGTTTCGCGATCCCGCCAAGAAGCGATGGTCAGAATTCCCCCATAAGCCGGGGCTCCGCGACGAAGCTGGCTAGTCTAGCCTGCCGATCTCAACAATGTCTGAAAAAATCCGGCGGAAAGATGACTGTGGCCCGGCTGGCGAGGTTTCGGCAAGTCTGGAAAATGTCTCAGCTTTGGCTGTTAAGACCCTGATACACGCGAGATTTCACTGCGGTCACCAAGCTTGCCGGTAAAGCGGCGAGGCCCGATCGGCATGGGCGCTCCTTGCCCGTCAGACCCCGAAACCCTATTGTCCGCCCGTATTTTTCGGTCCCATAAGCTCACCCCCGTCATTTCAGGAGCGAAATCCTCGTGCCCATGCCGCCATTCCAAGGCTCGATCACGGCCCTGATCACGCCCTTCAAGGGTGGCGCGATCGACAGCAAGGCGTTTCAGAGTCTGGTCGAATGGCAGATCGACCAGGGCACGCATGGTCTCGTTCCCGTGGGCACGACCGGCGAATCGCCGACGCTGTCCCATGACGAGCACAAGCGTGTCATCGAGCTGTGCATCGAGGCCGCGAATGGCCGCGTTCCCGTCATCGCCGGCGCGGGCTCGAATTCCACCTCCGAGGCGGTGGCGCTAACCCGCCATGCCAAGAGTGCCGGCGCCGATGGTGTCCTCGTGGTCACGCCCTATTACAACAAGCCGACGCAAGAGGGCCTCTATCTCCACTTCAAGGCGGTCAACGACGCGGCCGACATCCCCGTCATCATCTACAACATTCCCGGCCGCAGCATCGTCGACATGTCGGTGGAGACCATGGCGCGGCTGTTCAGGCTGCCGAACATCGTCGGGGTCAAGGACGCGACCGCGAACATGGCCAGGGCGAGCCAGCAGCGCGCGGCGCTGGGTACCGATTTCGTCCAGCTCTCGGGTGAGGACGCAACCGCACTCGGCTTCATGGCCCATGGCGGACAGGGCTGCATCTCCGTGACCGCCAATATCGCGCCGGCGCTTTGCTCGGAATTCCAGCTCGCCTGCCTCGGCAGCAATTTCAAGCGGGCGCTCGAGCTGCAGGACCGGCTGATGCCGTTGCATGACGCGCTCTTCGTCGAGTCGAATCCGGGGCCGGTGAAATACGCCGCGGAGAAGCTCGGACTCTGCTCGGGCGAGACGCGCCTGCCGCTCGCCCCCTTGACGCCGAGTTCGAAGGCGAAGGTCGACGCAGCTTTGAGCCAAGTCGGCCTCTTTCTCGTCTAGGCTCGTAAGGTCACACCGATGGCGCAGAAGAGCGAGAGCGGCAAGCTCGTCGCCGAAAACCGCAAGGCCCGCTTCAACTATTCGATCGAGGAGAAGCTTGAGGCGGGGCTGATGTTGACCGGCTCGGAGGTGAAGTCGCTTCGCGCGGGCAAGGCCAACATCGCCGACGCCTATGCCTCGGACGAGGGGGGCGCGCTCTACCTGATCAACGCCCATATCGCCGAATATGCGCAAGCCGGCCGCGCCAATCACGATCCCTTGCGCCACCGGAAGCTGCTGCTGCATCGACGCGAGCTCGACAAGCTCAGAGGCGCGATCCAACGGGAGGGCATGACGGTCGTGCCGCTCAGGCTCTATTTCAATGCGCGCGGGATCGCCAAGGTCCAGCTTGGCATCGCCAAGGGCAAGAAACTCCACGACAAGCGCGAGACCGAGAAGAAGCGCGATTGGGAGCGGCAAAAGGGCCGGCTCATGCGTGACAAGGGCTAGGGCTTCAGTAGATTCGTCTATTCCTTCGGCATTAGACCAAGGAGGGTCATACCGGCGAAAGCCGGTATCCAGCGCGCGAAGCGCAAACAATAAACTTGGATTCCGGCTTTCGCCGGAATGACGCCCGTGGAGAGCGACGACGCCAATAACGCGAGCCACCCCAAACCTGGTCTCGCCTTGCCGGGCATTTCTCTTCCAGCGACGACAGGGGATACGATGTGTCTCGCCGACGTGCCAGGGACCAGCGTGGTGTTCGTCTATCCCTGGACCGGGCGCCCCGGTCATCCCAATCCGCCAAATTGGGACGACATTCCAGGCGCGCATGGCTCGACCCCGGAGATCGAAGGCTTTCGCGACCTCTACGCCGCGTTCCGACAGCTCGGCATCCTGGTGTTTGGCCTCAGCTATCAGACGACCGACTATCAGCGGGAAATGACCGAGCGGCTTGGCGTGCCGTTTCCGATTCTGAGCGACGCCGCGGGACGTTTCGCCGCCGCGCTCGACCTACCCAGTTTCGCAACCGGCGGCACGAACTACCTGAAACGACTCACCTTCATCGTCGAGGCCGGACACATCGAGCACGTGTTCTTTCCCGTGCCCGAGCCTGAGACCCATGCCGGCGAGGTTCTGCATTGGCTTGAGCAGGAAGGTGCGGGGCGGCGGACCGGAGCTTGAGGTCTAAAGCAAGTCGTCCTCGACATCCTCGACCGAATAGCCGAGCCGCTCCAATCCCTCTTCGAGATAATCCGCAAGCATGGGCATGCCGAGGAGATAATCCTCCGTGCGGTTCACATGCTCGGTGCGCGCCGTATCGAGCGCCTCGTCGAGTTCCTCCGGACCGAAGGACCCTCTGCCGATCCAGGCAAGCGCCACGAGGCTCGCCTGCTCATCCTCGTTCAGCTTGGCGATGAAACCTTTGAGCTCTACTCGTGTGGCGTCGTCGCTGAACGCCTCAAGAATCGAGTCGGCGTCGCGATCGGTGTCGTCGTCATCCCAGGCCGCGACCTTGACCGCGCATTCACGGGCCTTGATGATGACGTAGCCGATCTTCATCGGCGAAATATCCAGCGCGGCCATCGGGCGTTCCTCGCACCAATGCGTGGCCCTTCAATCAAGCCCCCAGCATGCCCGAGATGCTTGACGCCAGCAAGAACGTCCGAGGCCTCATGTGCGATCGAGTTCGGACGCAATCGCTGCGAGCACGCTTTCGAACATCGGCTTGGTCAAGCGCCCCGTGTTCGTGTTCTGGCGCGAGCAGTGATAGCTGTCGAACAACACGGGGCCGGCTTCGAGCTCATGCCGCGCGCCGTGGCCGAAGGGATAATCGCGGCGCTTCAAGCCAAACGCTTCGAGCGTGCTCTCATGCGCGATGCGGCCAAGCGCCAGAATGACCCGCAAAGCCGGGAGGGAGGCGATCCGGGCCACAAGGAATTGGCGGCAATTGGCGATCTCGCCCGGGGTCGGCCGGTTGGCCGGCGGCACGCAGCGCACGGCGTTGGTGATCATGCAATCGACGAGCGACAAGACTTCGGGCGCCTTGAGCTCATGCCGTCCCCGGGCGAAGCCGGTTTTCAGCAACGTGGCGTAAAGGAGATCGCCGGCGAAATCGCCGAAGAAGGGACGCCCGGTGCGGTTCGCGCCCTTCAAGCCGGGGGCAAGTCCAACAATGAGAAGTCGCGCATCCGGCGAGCCGAAGGAGGGAACCGGCGCATTGAACCAGTCGGGGTGAGCCGCTTCGTTGGCGGCGCGGAAGTCGACGAGGCGCGGACAAAGCGGGCAATCTGGCGCCGGCTCCGCTGTCATAGGCCACGGCTCGTTGGACAAGGGGCAGGGGCCATGGTTCGGCGCAGGCGAGCCTTGCGTCACGTTTCGATCAGGTCTTCTTGTTCGAACTCGTCGACTGGGTCGTGGCGCCGGCGCTGCTCGCGCTGACTGCGGTCGGCGGGATCGCGGCCAATCTCGTTTTGCAAATGGGCGAGATCGATGAACTGATCGGCCTGGCGGCGGAGCTCGTCCGCCACCATTGGCGGGTTGGTGATGAGCGTCGAGACGACGCTCACGCGCTTACCCTTATGCTGCAAGGCCTCGACTAGGGAGCGGAAATCTCCGTCGCCGGAGAACAGCACGATGTGGTCGAGATGTTCCGACAGCTCCATGGCGTCGACGGCGAGCTCGATGTCCATGTTGCCTTTGATCTTGCGGCGGCCGGTGGCGTCGGTGAACTCCTTGGCCGGCTTCGTCACCATGGTGTAGCCGTTATAGTCGAGCCAATCGATCAAGGGGCGGATCGAGGAATACTCCTGATCTTCGACCAGCGCCGTATAATAGAGGGCTCTGATGAGCTGCCCCTTGGTGCCGAAGAGCGCCAGCAGGCGCTTATAGTCGATGTCGAAGCCAAGTGCTTTCGCCGCGGCGTAGAGATTGGCGCCGTCGATAAACAGCGCGACGCGCTCGGTTGGATAAAAATGCATTTGAGTTCCTAACGTTTGCAATATGGAGATAAGAAAAATAGCAGTGTCGTGTAAGTTTTAACGCACAAGCTGCATCTCAAACATAGGAAGGCGAGAGTGAGTCCGCAATCGGTGGCGCAGGGCAAAGTCTTGATTGGACTTGGCGCAAATTATCCCGGTCCGTGGGGGACGCCCAAGAAGACCCTCCGCCGCGCTTTAAGCGAGCTCGAACGCGCAGGCCTAAGTCTCCAGGCGATCTCGGAATTGTACCAGACCGCGGCCATGGGTCAGCCCCGTCAGCCGCCTTACCTCAACGCCGTGGTGTTGGTTTCGACCAGCCTGCCGGCCCTGGCGCTGCTGCGGGTGTTGAAGCAGATCGAAATGCGCGCGGGCCGGCGCGGCGGCAGCCCTTGGGGTCAAAGGACGCTCGACCTCGACATCATCGACTATAAAGGCATGAGCGTGAACTGGTCCGGGCCGGGCAAAGCGATTCCGTCTCGGCGCGTCCGCCCACTCGTGCTGCCGCATCCCGGGCTCGATCAGAGGGCTTTCGTGCTTCGCCCGCTTCTCGATGTGGCGCCGAATTGGCGTCATCCGGTGTCGAAACTGAGCGCCAGCGAGCTCTGGCGCCGGGTGCCGAAGCAGGGACAAGGCCGCGTGCTTAAACGGGTTTCCTGAGGCAGGGCGCCTTGCTTTGCCTTGCCAGGCTAGGGCGAACCGCCTACATAAGGAAAGAACTTTCAAGCTAGACAAGGATTTGCTGATGGCTCGCGTGACTGTCGAGGACTGCATCGATAAGGTTTCAAACCGCTTCGAACTCGTCTTGCTTGCGGGTCATCGGGCGCGGAGCATCGCCGCCGGTGCCCAGATCACGGTCGATCGTGACAACGACAAGAACCCGGTGGTGGCCTTGCGCGAGATCGCCGAAGAAAAAGTCGATTGCGAAGATCTCAAGGAAGACTTCATCCATTCCATGCAGAAATACGTGGAAGTGGATGAGCCTGAAGCTGAAGCCGTGCCAATGCTCTCGGCGGATACCAGAATGCCGATCCTTAGTCAGGACGATCAGTCGTCCGACGATGCGGTCGACAAGATGACCGAGGAGGAGCTGTTGCGCAGGATGGCCACCCAGGCGCCCTCGGATGGCTCCAATGCGGGACCCCGCTCGCGCTGACCTGACTACCAACTCAAGGCATGGGCGTCATACCGGCCAAAGCCGGTATCCAGTGTTCTTGCCGGCGCCTGTAGCGCTGGAGTCCGGCTTCGGGCGGAAGAGCGGAGGCGCCCCATGACCCGCCAATATGAGTTGGTCGAGCGGGTCAAAAGCTACGAGCCCGACGCCGACGAGGCCCTGCTCAACCGGGCCTATGTCTATGCCATGAAGGCTCATGGCAATCAGAAGCGGGCCTCGGGCGCTCCCTTCTTTTCCCACCCCCTCGAAGTCGCCGCGATCCTGGCGGAGATGCGGCTCGACGACGCCACCATCGCCACGGCGCTGCTCCACGACACGATCGAGGACACCGGTGCCACCCGGAGCGAGATCGACGCGCTGTTCGGCGAGGAGATCGGCTCCCTGGTCGACGGCCTCACCAAGATCAAGAAGCTCGACCTCGTCACCAAGAAGGCCGAGCAGGCGGAAAACTTCCGCAAGCTCCTGCTCGCGATTTCGAGCGATATCCGGGTGCTTCTAGTCAAGCTCGCCGACCGCCTGCACAATATGCGCACGCTTGAGCATATGAAGCCGGCCAAGCGCAAGATCGTGGCCGAGGAGACCATGGAAATCTATGCGCCGCTCGCCGGGCGCATGGGCATGCAGTGGCTGCGCGAGGAGCTCGAGGACCACGCCTTCCGCTGGCTCAATCCCGAAGGCTACGCCGCCGTCGTCGATCGCCTCAAAATGCTGCGCGAACGCAATCAGGGTCTGATCGAGGAGATCGAGAAGGCTCTGACGAAACGGCTGGACGAGACGAAAGTCTCCGCCATCGTCGCCGGCCGCGAGAAGAAGCCCTATTCGATCTGGAGCAAGATGGAGCGGAAGCAGATCTCGCTCGAGCAGCTCTCGGACATCTACGCCTTCAGGATCGTCGTCGGCGAGGACATGGACTGCTATCGGGCTCTTGCCGTGGTGCACACCACCTGGCACGCGGTGCCCGGCCGCTTCAAGGATTACATTTCGAGCCCCAAGCAGAACGACTATCAGTCGATCCACACCACCATCGTGGGGCCGCGGCACCAACGGGCCGAGTTGCAGATCCGCACCGAGAGAATGCATTCGGTGGCTGAATTCGGTGTCGCCGCCCACGCCCTCTACAAGGACGGCACCAACGGCTCGGGCCCCCAACGGGGTGTGACCGCAAGCCATGAGAGCAACGCCTATCGCTGGCTGCGGCATCTCATCGACATGCTGCTCGACGGCGACAACGCCGAGGAGTTCCTGGAGCATACCAAGCTCGAGCTGTTCCAGGATCAGGTGTTTTGCTTCACCCCGAAGGGGCGGCTGATCGCGTTGCCGCGCGGCGCCAATTCCATCGACTTCGCTTACGCGGTGCACACCGGCGTCGGCAACACTTGCGTCGGCTGCAAGATCAACGGCCGGCCGATGCCGCTCGTCACCGAGCTCCGCAACGGCGATGAAGTCGAGATCGTGTGCTCCGACGCGCAAGCCCCGCCCTCGGCTTGGCAAAGCCTCGCGGTCACCGGCAAGGCGCGCTCGGCCATCCGCCGGGCCACCCGCGACGCGGCACGCACGCAATATGGCAAGCTCGGACGCGAGATCCTCGAGCGGGCCTTTGGCCGGCGGGCCAAACCGTTCAATGACGAAGCGATCGCCCAAGTGCTTGGGCGGCTGTCGCAGAAGACCACCGAAGACGTCATCGCCGCCGTCGGTCGGGGTGAGCTGGCTTCGGCCGATGTGGTCCGTGCCGTGTGGCCGGAAGAGACACCAGGGGAGACGCCGAAGCGGCGGCGCAAGGTCAAGCGAACGGACGAGGGCTGGTTCGGGCTCGGCAAGGTCATGGGGCTCAAATTCCGCTGGCCTGGGTCAGCGAGCGGAAGTAGCAGCGACCGCGACCGTCAGGCCGGTGCCGCGAGCATTCCCATCAGGGGATTGCGCGGCGACCTGCCGGTCAGTTTTGCCCAGGGAGGGGCCATCCCTGGCGACCGCATCGTCGGCATCCTCAATCCGGGGCAAGGCATCACCATCTTCCCCATTCATGCCGAGGGGCTCAAAGCCTTCGACGAACAACCGGAACACTGGATCGACGTGACCTGGGACCTCGACGAGGACGACCCGCAGCGCTTCCCGACGAAGATCGCGGTGACGGCCCTGAACGAGCCCGGGAGCCTGGCGCAGATCGCCGCCATCATCGGCGAAGCCGAGGGCAATATCGACAACGTCAAGATGATGAAGCGCGGGCCGGACTATACGGAGATGCTGATCGAACTCGAGGTCTGGGATCTCAAGCATCTGAACGAGATCCTTGTTGGCTTGCGCGCCAAGGACGTCGTCAGCAGCGCAACCAGGGTCGGCGGCTAGAGTGGCCGCGAGCTAGGTCAGGACCGTGATTGCCCGGACGCTAGCGCAGTGCGAAATTCACCTCCGCTTGATAGGGTTTGCCGGCCCGAGCCTGAGGTCATGAGGTTTTAATGCTGTTCAAGCGTCGCGAAACGGAGAGCTTGCTGGAGCGTCTGCGCGTCCACGTCTGGCCGCGGCGCAGCTGGGGGCGCTCGGGCCGCTACATCGTCTATCGCCTGCGGCGCCTCAGCGCCACGCCTCATGCCATCGCGCTTGGCTTCGCCGCCGGCGCCTTTGCCGCAGTCACGCCCTTTATGGGCACGCATATGGCCATGGCCGCGCTGGTCGCCTGGGCTGTCGGCGGCAGCATCGTCGCCTCTCTACTCGGGACCTTTCTCGGTAACCCCTTGACCTATCCGTTCTTCTGGTTCGCAAGCTACAAGATCGGCAACGTCCTGCTCGGGACGCAAGGGGTGACGAAGACCATCGATCTGAGGCATGGCATCTTCGAATCCTCGTTCGAGCAGCTCTGGCCCATCCTGAAGCCGATGTCGATCGGCTGCATCCCGCTCGCCTTCGCCCTTGCCACGGCCTGCTATTTCCTGGTGAGACCAATGGTCGAGGCCTATCAGCATCGCCGCCGCCGCGAGCTTCTTTCGCGCCATGACCCAGACGCGATGGGTGCCAGGGGAGCGACGCCATAATGCCGCTACCGATTCGCCTCGGCATCAATATCGACCACGTCGCCACCTTGCGGAATGCGCGTGGGGGACGTCATCCCGATCCTCTGCGCGCGGCGAAGATCGCCATCGAGGCCGGCGCCGACAACATCACCGCGCATTTGCGCGAGGACCGGCGGCATATCACCGACGACGACATCGCGCGGCTCGCCGCCAATTTGACCGTGCCCCTCAATCTGGAGATGGCGGCGACGACGGAGATGCTGGCGATCGCGCTCAAAACGGGACCGCACGCCGCCTGCATCGTTCCGGAGAAGCGCACCGAGCGCACCACCGAAGGCGGGCTTGAGGTTGCGCGCCAACACAACCACCTCGCGCCTTTCGTCGAGGAGCTTAGCCAGGCCGGCATTCGCGTTTCGCTGTTCATTGCACCCGAGCTGCGTCAGATCGAAGCCGCGGCAAAGCTTCGGGCACCGGCCATCGAGATTCACGTGGGTCCGTGGTGCGAGGCGCTGGCCCAAGGTCATCCGCGCGAGGCCGAAACCGAATGGCGCCGCATTGTCGAAGGCGCCAGAGCCGCGCACGATCTCGGCCTTGAGGTTCATGCCGGCCATGGACTGGACTATGACACCGCGGCGACCATCTCCGGGCTCGTTGAGATCGTCGAGCTTAATATCGGGCACTTCCTCGTGGGCGAGGCCATCTTCACCGGCCTAGGCGAGAGCGTGGGGCGTATGCGCCTGGCGATGGATGAGGCGCGCGCACGCTTGCGGCAAAGCGACACGGCGGTATCGGTGGGCGGGGAGGCGTGATGATCCTCGGCCTCGGCAACGACATCATCGACATCAGGCGTGTCGAGCGCACGATCGAGCGTTATGGCGAGCGCTTTCTGTCGCGCGTCTTCACCGACACGGAGCGGCGGAAATCCGACGGCCGCACCGCCCGCGCGGCGTCCTATGCCAAGCGGTTCGCGGCCAAGGAGGCCTGCGCCAAGGCCTTGGGCACGGGCTTTCGCCAGGGTGTGTTCTGGCGCGACATGGGCGTCGTCAATCTGCCCTCCGGCAGGCCGACGCTGGAACTCTCGGGCGGGGCCGCGCGCATGCTCGCGGAACTGACGCCGGAGGGGCACGGGACGCGGATCGACCTCACCATCACCGACGATTTTCCCCTGGCTCAGGCCATTGTCATCATCTCGGCCTTCCGTGTTCCGATGCGTGATTGAGCTATTTGCCTCGTCTTGGGGGAAGGGCTATAGGGGCGCGAGGGGACCCCACGCATTCAATCTATGCCAGCCTATAGGGAGTGCTTCCGCATGAGCGTCGAGGCCGAAGCAGCACAAGACAAGGGCGGGATCAGGGACACCTTGCGCGTGATCGTTCACGCACTCATCCTGGCGCTGATTGTTCGGGTGTTTCTGTTTCAGCCCTTCAACATTCCTTCCGGCTCGATGATCCCCACGCTGCTCGTCGGCGACTATCTGTTCGTGTCGAAATACAGCTACGGCTACAGCCGCTACTCCTTCCCCTTCGGGCCGAACCTGTTCTCTGGCCGCATCTGGGCGGCTGAACCCGCCCGTGGCGACGTGGTCGTGTTCAAGCTGCCGCGCGATAACGAGACCGATTACATCAAGCGCGTGATCGGACTGCCCGGCGACGAGATCCAGATGATCCATGGCATTCTCCACATCAACGGCGAGGCGGTGAAGAAGGAGCGCGTCGAGGATTTTGTCATGCAGGACCCTGGTGGGCGCGAGCGCCACTTTACGCGCTATCGCGAAACCTTGCCGAATGGGGTGACCTATCCCGTCCTCGACATCGTCAATGAAGGCATCGGCGACAACACCGAGATCTACAAGGTCCCCGAGGGACATTTCTTCATGATGGGTGACAATCGCGACAATTCGACCGACAGCCGCTTCCTCTCCGAGGTCGGCTTCATTCCCTTCGAAAATCTGGTCGGCCGGGCGCAGATCATCTTCTTCTCCATCGACGAGGGTTCGAGCTTCTGGCAAGTTTGGAAATGGCCGACCGACGTCCGTTGGTCGCGCATTCTCGACGTGGTGCATTGAGCTTGCCCAAGCGGCGCGACACGGCACTCCAGCATCTCTCCGAACGGCTTGGCTGCGAGTTCAAGGACGGCGCTCTGCTCGACCTGGCGCTGACGCATGCGAGCGTGCGGCCCTCGCTCAAGCCCAATGAAGACAATGAGCGGCTCGAATTTCTGGGCGACCGCGTGCTCGGCCTCGCCATCGCCGAGCTTCTGATCGGCCGCTTTCCCGAGGCGAGCGAAGGCGAGCTTGCCCGCCGCTACAATCAGCTGGTTCGGGCCGAGACCTGCGCCGACATCGCCGTCGTCTGGGAGCTTGGCAAGCTGATCCTGATGAGCGGCGGCGAGGCCGAAAGCGGCGGCCGGGCCAAGAAGACCATCCTCGCCAATGCCTGCGAGGCCGTGCTCGGCGCCATCTTCACCGATGGCGGCTATGAGCCGGCGCGCGACGTCGTCAGGCAGTTCTGGGCTTCGGAGCTCGACGGCTTCGAGCTCGCCACCCCCGACGCTAAATCCGTGTTGCAGGAATGGGCGCAAGGCCGGCGGTTGTCATTGCCGCGCTATGTCGAGGTCGCGCGCGAGGGGCCGGACCATGCGCCCCACTTCACTTCCGAGGTGCAGATCGATGGCGTGGCCCCGGAGCGCGGGCATGGCACGAGCAAGCGCGCGGCCGAGCAGGCGGCGGCACTCGCCATGTTGCTGCGCGAGGGGGTCTGGCAGGCGCCACAAGATGTCTAAAAGAGAAGAGGCTGACGCGATCGGTGACGGCACCGGCAACGACGCGACCCGATGCGGCTTCGTGGCGCTGATTGGCGCCCCGAACAGCGGCAAGTCCACCCTGACCAATGCCCTGGTCGGGGCCAAGGTCGCCATCGTCACCCATAAGGCCCAGACCACGCGCGGGCCGGTGCGCGGCATTGCACTTGTCGGCGCGAGCCAGATCATCCTGGTCGACACGCCTGGCATCTTTCAACCGAAGCGCCGGCTCGACCGCGCCATGTTTGGGGCCGCCTGGGATCGCGCTGGCGACGCCGACCTGGTGGCTCTCGTGATCGACGCCCAGCGTGGCCTCGATCAGAGCCTGGACCCGCTGTTCAAGCACCTGCCTGAGGTGAGGCGACCCATCGTCGCCATCCTCAACAAGATCGACCAGGTCTCCAAGCCCGAGCTCCTGCGCTTGACCGCCGAAGTCTCGGCCATCAGGCCCTTCGACCGCATTTTCATGCTCTCGGCGCTGACCGGCGACGGGGTCGCCGATTTGAGGTCCTATCTGGCGGAGGCGGTGCCGCCGGGACCCTGGCTCTTTCCCGAGGATCAGCTGAGCGATGTGTCGCTGCGGCATGCCGCGGCGGAGATCACCCGGGAAAAGCTGTTCCTGCGGCTGCATGAGGAGCTTCCCTACAGCCTGACGGTCGAGACCACCGATTGGAAGGAGCTCAAGGACGGCAGCGTCCGCGTCGAGCAGACCATCTATGTGATGCGCGACAGCCAGAAGAAAATCGTGCTCGGCGCCAAGGGCGCGACGATCAAGGCGATTTCGATGGCCTCGCGCGAGGAGATCGGCGAGATGGCCGGTACGCCGGTGCATCTCTTCCTCTTCGTCAAAGTGCGCGAGCACTGGAGCGACGACCCCGAACGCTACCGCGAGATGGGCCTCGACTATCCGAAGAAGTGATAGCCTAGGGCATGGATTTCCGCGACGAGGGCATTCTCTTATCTGCCCGGCCTCTGGGCGAGGCGAACGCGATTGCCGAGCTTCTGACCGCGCGGCATGGGCGCCATCTCGGTCTAGTACGGGGAGGGCGGTCGCGGCGGATGCGGCCGCTTCTGCAACCGGGCAATCTGCTGGCGCTCTCGTGGCGGGCGCGGCTTTCCGACCATCTCGGCAGCTTCGCCATCGAGCTCATCGATCCGAACGCGGCCCGTGTGCTCGACGATGAGGCGGCGCTCATGGCCATCAGCTCCCTGACCACGCTCGCCAAGCATCTGCCCGAACGCGACCCGCATCCCGAGCTCTATCAGGGGACGCTCGAAGTGTTGCGCGCGCTCGGCGACGCCAGAACCTGGCCGGCGCTCCTGGTCCGCTGGGAGATGATGCTGCTTGAGGATCTCGGCTTCGGCCTCGATTTGAGCACCTGCGCCGCGACCGGCGTCGACGCGGACTTGGCTTATGTGTCGCCAAAATCGGGCCGAGCCGTGTCGCGTGACGCAGGCCAACCCTATTGCGACCGGCTGCTCAAGCTTCCGCGCTTTCTGCTGGAGGAGGAGGCGGAGCCCGCGCCGCAGGATGTTCTGGCCGCCTTTGCGCTCACCGGGTACTTTCTCGAGCGCGACGTGCTTGCGCCTCAGGGCCTGGCGCTACCGCAAGCGCGCGAACGCCTGATCGGCCTTTTGGCCCGCGCTCAGCCTGCTCTCACTTGAGCCGACTCGGCCGATGCGCTAAACGCAAATCATGGGAAAACGAATAGCGCCGCCTGATTCGGGTGGTTCCATCGAGCCCGTCAATCTGCGGGACGCGCTCGAGGAGCGTTACCTCGCCTATGCGCTGTCCACCATCATGCACCGGGCCCTCCCCGACGTGCGCGATGGGCTGAAGCCGGTGCACCGGCGCCTGCTCTACGCCATGCTCCAGCTCAAGCTCGATCCCGCCGGCGGGTTCAAGAAATGCGCCCGCGTCGTCGGCGACGTCATCGGCAAATATCACCCTCATGGCGACCGCGCGGTCTATGACGCGCTGGTGCGCCTCGCCCAGGACTTCGCCGTGCGCTATCCGCTGATCGACGGCCAGGGCAATTTCGGCAATATCGACGGCGATAACGCCGCCGCCATGCGCTACACCGAGGCGCGCCTGACGGCGGTTGCCGCGGCCTTGCTCGATGGCATCGACGAGGATGCCATCGACTTCCGCTCCACCTATGACGGGGAGGAAGAAGAACCGGTCGTGCTCCCCGGCAACTTCCCCAATCTGCTCGCCAACGGCTCCTCCGGCATCGCCGTCGGCATGGCCACCAACATCCCGCCGCACAACGCCGGCGAGCTCTGCGATGCCGCGCTGCATCTGATCAAATTTCCCAACGCCACGGTCGATAAGCTGGTCGATCTCGTCCCGGGCCCAGACCTACCCACCGGCGGCATCATGGTCGAGCCGCGGGACTCGATCGTCGAAGCCTATAAGACCGGGCGTGGCAGCTTTCGCCTGCGTGCGCGTTGGGTGCAGGAGGATACCGGTCGCGGCACCTATCAGATCGTCGTCACCGAGATTCCCTATCAGGTGCAGAAGGCGCGGCTGGTCGAGCGCATCGCCGAGCTGCTGCAAGCGAAGAAGGTGCCGCTGCTCGCCGATGTCCGCGACGAGTCGACCGAAGAAGTCCGGCTTGTACTGGAGCCGAAGAGCCGCACCATCGATCCGGTGCTGCTGATGGAGCAGATGTTCAAGCTGACCGAGCTCGAGACACGCCTTCCCCTCAACATGAATGTATTGAGCCGCGGCCTGGTGCCGAACGTCTTAAGCCTCCGCCAGGTGCTGAGCGAATGGCTCGACCACCGCAAAGTGGTGCTGGTCCGCCGCTCCAAGCACCGCCTGGCCAAGATCGACCATCGCCTCGAAGTGCTCGACGGTTATCTGATCGTCTATCTGAATCTCGACAAGGTGATCAAAATCATCCGCGAGAAGGACGAGCCGAAGCCCGCGCTGATGCACGCCTTCAAGCTGACCGACATCCAGGCCGAGGCCATCCTCAACATGCGGCTGCGGTCGTTGCGCAAGCTCGAGGAGATGGAAATCGGACGCGAGCACGACACGCTGAGCAAGGAGCGCAAGGAGCTTAAGGCGCTGCTCGCCTCCGACGACAAGCAATGGAAGCACATCGCCGACGAGATCAAATCGCTGAAGGAGCGCTTCGGCCAGAAGACCGAGCTTGGGCGGAGGCGCACAAGCTTCGATACGGCCCCCGAAGGCGCCGAGGCCGAGCTGGCGGAAGTGATGATCGAGAGGGAGCCGGTCACCGTGATCCTGTCGGAGAAAGGCTGGATCCGCGCCATCCGCGGGCATCAGACCGAGCTCGACAGCCTCGCCTTCAAGGAAGGCGACCGGCTCAAGCGCGCCGTCAGGGCTCAGACCACCGACACCCTGCTGCTGTTCGCCACCAATGGCCGCTTCTACACGCTGAGCCCGGACAAGCTCCCCAGCGGCCGTGGGGCGGGCGAGCCGTTCCGCCTGATGATCGACATCGAGGAGACGGCCGACGCGGTGGATCTGTTCATTCACGAGGATGGCCGCAAGCTCCTGGTCGCGAGCACGAGCGGCCATGGCTTCATCGTGCCCGAAGATGAGGTTGTGGCCATGACCCGCAAGGGCAAGCAGGTGCTGAATGTGGCGGCGAATGATGAGGCGGTGGTTTGCGCAACTGTCGATGGCGACAGCGTCGCCGTGATCGGCGAGAACCGCAAGCTCCTGCTGTTCCCCCTGAAAGAGCTGCCCGAGATGCCGCGCGGCAAGGGCGTGCGGCTGCAACGCTACAAGGATGGCAGTCTTGCCGACGCCAAGACCTTCAACAAGAAGGAGGGGCTCGCCTATCTGGACTCAGCCGGCCGCAGCTTCATTGTGACCGACTTGAGAGATTGGTGGGGCGTCCGCGCCCAGGCCGGACGCCTGCCGCCCAAGGGCTTCCCCAAGTCGAACAGCTTCGGCCCGAAATTCTAGGATAAACTAGACCAGGGCGGACGACCCGCAGCACGCGCGTGGCGCGTCTGCCTCCACCTCGGTGCGCACCCATCCCTTTGGGGTGAGATGTTCCTGCGGCTGGAAGCGGTTCTTGTAGCGCATCTTGCGTGAGCCGTTGATCCAATAGCCGAGATAGACGAAGGGAAGGCCCTGGCTTCGCGCATGTTCGATCTGATCGAGGATCATATAGGTGCCGAGGCTGCGCGAGGACTGGTCCGGCTCGTAGAAGCTGTAGACCATGGAGATGCCGTCGCTGAGCCGGTCGCAGAGAGAAACTCCGATCAGCAGGGAGTCCCCGGTGTCGGGATCCGGCTTCACCCGATATTCGGTGACGCTGGTCCTGACCACGCTGTCCTCGACCATGAGCGAGTAATCCAACACCGACATTTCCGCCATGCCGCCATCGGCGTGGCGCTCGTCGATATAGGCGCGGAACAGGGAATATTGCTCCGGGCTTGGCGACGGCTCCATGCGGATGGCCATCACGTCCCGGTTACCGCGGGCAATCCGCTTCAGCGAGCGCCGGGGGCGAAAGGCGTCGACCAGAATCCGCACCGGCACGCAAGCCGAGCAGGAATCGCAATAAGGCATGTAGGCGATGTTCTGGCTGCGCCGGAAACCGCCCTTGAGCAGATTGTCGATGAGGAAGCCCGGCTTTTCCCGGGTGAGATGAGTGAACAGCTTCCGCTCGAGCTTGCCCGGCAAATAGGGGCAGGGCTGCGGAGCCGTGATGTAGAACTCGGGAAAGTTGCTCTTGTGCTCAGTCACAACGGCTGACCAGGATCTAATCCACCCTCGTTTGAACCAAGCTTAGTTGATCGGAGGCGCAAAGCGCAAATGCCGATCGAGGCAAGGCTCAGGGGTGAGTGACTGGCTGGTCAGGGCCGATTGACCACCACGACTCCCGCGAAAATGTCATGCAGGCAGCGCTTCTGCGGATCGAACAGGGCCCAGAGCAGGATCGGGCAGAAAATGACGAGGGAGAACCAGAACAAAAGTGCGTGAAAAGCGGCGATGAGCGGAGACACCTTGCCTCCAAACCAGGTCCGCACCTCGAGCCCCATCATGCGCTGGCCGATGGTCGCCGAATTCGGTCCGCCGATGGTGAGCGCATTATAGCCGAGCCCGACGGCGGGAAAGGCAATGCCGAAGAGCAGCCAGGCGAGCCCAAGCGTCAGCACGCCGAGCACGGCGATGGCCACATAGACGATCACCGTCAGCAACAGGATGATGATGGCGTCGATGACGAAGGCGACCACGCGCTTGCCGATGACGCCGTTGAAAAATTGCGGCTGCGTCACCGGGTTGAAGGCGGGGGATTCGCTGAATTCGCTCGAACGGGGCGGGAGGGTCTTTTGCTCTGACATGTGTGCCTCTGTGTCTCTCGATCAAAATTCCGGTTAAAACTTAGATGGTGGTTGAGACCGGAGCGCGCAAGCGAAAAGGAAAAGCGGCGGCCAGCGCCAAACGCCGCCGCGTCTCTAGCCGCCCCAACTTTCGACGCGGCTCACATGGAACCCCTCCGCCTCGAGCTTGGCAATCGCTTGCAGCGCGTGGGCCTTGTCTCTCGTCTCGATCCTGAGATCGAGGCTCGCGCCTTTCGCCGGCACCTCGAGCATCATGCGGTGGTGGAACACTTCAAGGATATTCACGCCGGCATTGCCGAGGAGCGTCGCCACCTGGCCCAGCACGCCGGGCCGATCGGTAATGACGAGCCTGAGCGAGATGATCTTTCCCTCGCGCTCGAGCCCGCGCACGACGATCGACGCCAGCATCCGGGAATCGATGTTGCCGCCGGTCAGATAGAGGCAGACTTTACGGCCGCGAAAGTAATCCGGCTCGGCCAGCAAGGCGGCGAGTGACGCGGCGCCAGCGCCTTCCGCCACGGTCTTCTGCACCCCCAGCAGGGCGCAGATGGCGCGTTCGATGGTTGGCTCGTCAACCAGCATGATGCGCGAGACGAGGGCCCGCACGATCGGCAGCGTGAGCTGGCCCGCCCGCTTCACCGCGATGCCGTCGGCGAGGGTCTGCCCGGTAAAGACCGGGGGCTCGCCCGCGAGCGCCGCGTGCATCGATTGGCATGCCGCCGCGCACACGCCGATCACGTCGAGACTGGGCTTGATCGCTCGCGCCGCAATGGCGTTGCCGGCAATCAATCCGCCGCCACCAACCGGCACCACGATCGTGTCGAGATCGGGCACGTCGGCGAGAACTTCAAGCGCGATCGTGCCTTGGCCGGCGATGATATGGGGATCGTCGTAGGGATGGACAAGGACGAGCCCACGCTCGGCCGCGATTTCCTCCGCCCGCGTTTGCGCTTCGCTCAACCCCTCGCCCGACAGCACCACCTCGGCGCCGAAGGCTTCGGTGTTGACGACCTTAACGAAGGCCGTGTGCTGCGGCATCACGATGGTGGCAGGGATGCCCAGGCGCGCGGCGTGATAGGCGACAGCCTGGGCGTGGTTTCCGGCGGACATGGCGATCACGCCCCTGCGCGCTTCGTCCGCGTCGAGGGAGACGAGCTTCACCAGCGCGCCGCGATCCTTGAAGGAATTGGTGAACTGCAGATTCTCGTATTTGATAAACACCTCGGCCCCGGTCAGCGCCGACAGCTTTGGCGCAGCTGCGGTCGGGGTGCGGACGACTTGATCCTTGATCGTCTCTCGTGCCGCCTCGATCTGTTCGAGGCCGATCGGGCATTCCCACAATGGAGCTTTGGCGGTGACCGTCATGAGCAATCCTGACCGGCGCGGGGCTCCAACCAAAGGCGCTGGCCGCAGAGCAGTTTAGCCTAGCTTGTTGCGAGCGGTGTCAATGTCAAGGCCGAGCCTATCGCGCCGCTGCCGGTCCGACGCCAGTCCAGCCGAGGTTGCCGGGCCCTAACCGGCGCGTTAAGCATGGTTTGGGGGGATGCGCGAAGATCGGCAACCGGGGGAGATCCACTTATGCTGAGACTCGGAACGCTGCTTGCGGTCGCGACCGCCGCCCTCAATTTCTCCGTGGCGACGACTTTCGCCTGCGAGGGGACGAATGTCGTGTTCGAGGACGATTTTGCCGATGACGCCGGCGGCTGGGCTATCCACCAGGACGTAGGGGTGAAGGACGGAAACTTCGTCTTCAACCTTCCTCCCGACGCCATGCAGGCCGACCTCAACATCACCTACACGGTCAAGGACGGCGTCGATATTTGCTCGGAGGCGGTTTGGCCCGAGGGCGATCCGGTGATACTCGGCGCCGGCCTCCTGTTCTGGGGCGAGGACAACAAGAATTATTTTCAGTTCGGGGTGCTCAACAACGGCAAGTTCTGGATCGCGCGGCGACAGGAAGGCAAGTGGCACACGATCGTGGAGAACGTCGCGTCGGAGGCCATCAAGGAAAAGCCGGGCGAGACGAACATGTTGCGGGTCAAGGCCGACGACGAGACTGCGGCCTTCTTCATCAACGGCACCAAGGTGCGGGATCTGCGCGGTCAAGCGCCGAAAGGCGGCTGGCGCTTCGGTCTCTCCGGTGACAATTTCGACAAGGACAAGGACGCCCGCGTGCTGTTCAGAAGCGTGAAGGTCACGGACTGAGCGGCGACAGACTCAGGACGGAGCGTCGAACAGGCGCACGGCCTCGAGGGCGAAATAGCTGAGAATGGCGTCGGCGCCGGCGCGCTTGCAGGCCATCAGACTTTCCAGGATGACGCGGTCCCGGTCGATCCAACCCCGCTCAGCCGCGGCCACGATCATCGAATATTCACCTGAGGTCTGGTAGACGAAGGTCGGCACGTGGAAGGCCTCCTTCACCCGGCGCACGATGTCGAGATAGGGCAGTCCGGGCTTCACCATCACCATGTCGGCGCCTTCGGCGATATCCTGGCCGACTTCGCGCAGCGCCTCCTCGGCATTCGCCGGGTCCATCTGATAACCGCGCTTGTCGCCCTTGAGCATGGTTCCAGACCCGACCGCATCGCGGAACGGCCCGTAATAGGCGGACGCATATTTCGCCGCATAAGCGAGGATCTGGGTGTTGGTGAAGCCGTCCTTCTCCAACGCCTCCCTGATGGCGCCAATGCGGCCATCCATCATGTCCGACGGCGCGAGAATGTCGCAACCGGCCTCGGCCTGGATCAGCGCCTGACGCACCAAGATCTCGACCGTGCGGTCGTTGTCGATCTCGCCGTCGAGGAGCAATCCGTCATGACCGTGGCTTGTGTAAGGATCGAGCGCCACGTCGCAAATGATGCCGATATCGGGCACGTTCGCCTTGATGGCCCGCACCGCCCGGCAGACGAGATTGGCCGGATTGAGAGCTTCGCTTGCCAGCTCGTCGCGAAGCGAGGGGTGCGTGTTGGGGAACAGCGCGATCGCTGGAATGCCGAGATCGGCCGCTTCGGCCGCGGCCTTCACGGCCAAATCGACGGAGAGCCGCTCCACTCCCGGCATGCTGTCGATGGCGGAGCGCTGGTTCTGCCCCTCGATCAGGAAAATCGGCCAAATCAGATCGCCGGCGGAGAGCGTCGTTTCCCGCACCAGCCGGCGCGACCAGTCCGAGCGCCGGTTGCGGCGGAGCCGAGTGGCCGGGAAGCCGGGCTCGAGGCGCTTCGGCGTCTTGGCCGCTTCGTGTCTGGCGCGCTTGCTGCGCAAGGCGACGGTCTTATCTCTGGGCGAAGACACAACCGGATGATCCGCTCGTTACTACTTGGGTGCCGGAAGCTAACACCTGCAACCCCCGGGTGCCAGCGTCACCCGGGCAAATGGTTGCCCCAAAACCTACTGGCAAAAACCGGAACGTCTCTGCTTCTGATCGAGGTGGAAGTGATCTTTATGCGCGTCATTGGCATCGGGTCCGAGCACGGTCCCGAATTCCTGGCATGCCCTGTCGTGCACGAGCTTCAGGAACGCGCTCTTCGGATCCGGGGTGGGCTCGAGCGCGACCGGAGGCGGCGAGGGCGGATCGGCGGGCTCCGCCTTTGCCGGGGTGATGGCGCTCGGGAGCGCACGCGCCGGCTCGACCGCCTCGGCCTCGGGCGAGGCGGAACGCGCCACGGTTTCGTCCCGGACCGGATTGGGCAATGGGGCAGGAGGCGGCGGCACTGCTCTGGGCCAGCCCTTCAGCACGGTGATGCTGTCGCCCGAAGCGAGCTTGAATTCGGAGACGTCGAGCGCATTGGCAAGCGCGTGCTCGCTGAGTGGCGTCTCGGCCCCGCCATTGCGATTGCGGCAGGCATAGGAGGTCGCATTGTGCAGGCCGACGACCTCGGAGCCGAGCAGCGCCTTGGCCTCCGGCTGCACTATTTTGCTCAACCACACGCTCAAAGCCTTGGCCAGCGGACAGCTGATGGTGGCGGGAGGATTGATCTCAACCTTCGGGTCGTTGCCGACCGAGCGCAGCAGGATCGGCGCCGGCGCGCCGCACACGCCTTCCTTGATCGGCGCCAGCTGCTCATAGTCGAGGGTGACCGATGCCAACAGCGTCTTGCACGCATCGGTCGCCGCGGTCACCTCCGCCGCGGTCCAGGGCTCGGTTTGGAACTCCGCCGGCGCGAGCGGTTTCGGCGGCACCGGCGCGCCCGGGCGCAATGGATTGCGCTCGGGCAGAGGCGGCGGTAGATCGGATTGCGCCTGGCCGCCGCAAGGTATCAAAGCGGCAAAAAGCGCAATCGATGCCAGGACGGAAAGTCTCATCGCGCCACGATCCAAGAGCCTGTCCGGCCGCCGCTTGTGGTTTCCAAAATTGAATGCTAGCCCCCGCGGGCCGGGACCCCATATGGGGAAATACACGAACTCGGTCAAAGGGGACATCTCACTGTGAGCGCGCCGCTCGGCATCGACTTCGAGGAGCAGGATCGGGCGGGTATCGTCACGCTCAATCGGCCTTCACGGCTCAACGCGCTCAGCCGCGAAATGTTCGACGCTCTCAGCCGGCAATACAGGCTCTGGGCTCCCAATCCCCACATCTACGGCGTGCTGATGCAATCGACGCATCCGACCGTGTTTTCCAGCGGCGGCGATCTCAAGACGCTGCATGAATGGAACGAGCAGGGTGACCTCGACGCCATTCGGCAATTTTACCGGGCGGCCTACACCCATGTCTGGGTTCTGGAGAAATTCATCCGCCCGAACGTCCCCCTGATCAACGGGCTCGTGCTCGGCGGCGGCATCGGCATCACCCTTTACGGCACGCATTGCGTGGGGGGTGAGGGCTACCGGTTGGCAATGCCGCAAGTGGGCATCGGCTTCTTCCCCGATATCGGCGGCACGCATTTTCTCTCCCGGCTCGAAGCCCGTACCGGGCTTTACCTCGCGCTCACCGGCCAGTCGATCGGCCCCGCCGATGCTTACCGGCTCCGCCTCATCAGCCACTACATTCCGTCAGCCTATTTTCATGTCATCAAGGACGCCTTGAGCGACAACCAGCCGATCGACCGCCTGCTTGACGGCCTCCACCGGGATCCTGGCGAGGGCGAGCTGACGCGACGGACACCCGTGATCAACCGCGTTTTCGGAGCGGAGTCCGTCGAGGAAATTCTCGACCGGCTCGATGCCGAGCGCGGCGAGGAAGAAGCCTGGGCGAAATCGACTGCGGCCGAAATGCGCAACAAGTCGCCGACCTCGCTCAAAGTCGCCTTCGCCCAGATGCGGCGCGGCAAGACGCTTGACCTTGCAGCCGCGCTGCGGCTTGAATACCGGTTGGCGTCACATTTGGTTGCGCGCGCTGATTTTAGCGAGGGCATCCGAACGAGGATCGCCGAGCGGAACCGGAAGCCGCGCTGGCAGCCGGCTAGCGTCGCCGAAGTCGACGAGGCCGAGATCGACGATTTGTTTGGATCTGCGGTGGACAGCGAACTCGAGCTTGATGAAACCCGTCCTGGTCCCGGCTGAGAGCGCCGCAGACTAACAAAACTTAATCATAGAACTTCATGCACCCTTAAGCGTATCGATTAAGCAGATCTTAGTTTGATATGCATACAATCTACTCAAATTTGGAGTTAACAAACACAATCGAGGGTAGGCAATGAATTTGGCTCTAAGTGTTGCATCACACGCGAGCGCCGAGCAGCCGCAGGACTTCAAGGGACGATATCTAGTCTCCTTGAAACTCATTGAGCGGCTTCACCTGCTGCTGTTGGATGTAATCAAGGATGAGTTCGAGCGCTTGGGTCGCACCGACGTGAACAGCGTGCAGGCTCTACTGCTCTTCAATATTGGCGACGCCGAGCTGACGGCGGGAGAACTCACGAGCCGTGGTTATTATCTCGGCTCGAACGTGTCCTACAATCTGAAGAAGCTGGTCGACGCAGGTTATATCAACCATCAGCGTTCGAGCACCGACCGGCGCTCGGTGCGTGTGCGCCTCACCCAAAAGGGCCTTGACGTCTGCAAGGTCGTGAATGCCCTCTATATGAGGCAGCTCAAATCCCTGGAGCAAGTTGGAGGGGTCGAGTCCAGCGATCTCGAAGTTTTGAACAGATCGCTCATCCGGCTTGAGCGCTTCTGGACGGACCAGATTCGGTACCAGCTCTAACTATTCCGAGCAACGCCAAGATTACCAGAAATGTCGTTGGCCCCGGTGAACAGTACCGGGGCTATTTTCTTTCTACAGTCCCCGTAAAGCTCAAAAACGCCTGATTTGGCGTTTAGGCCCTTGAACCAGAGGCCCCGCTGCAGCATCTTTAGCGCAAGCAGTTACGGGCCAGACTGCGGAGGGAATCCTCACCCTTATCCTTTCGAAGCGATGGGTGTGGGGCTTTGCTCACTCTGGAAGGGTAAAGAGTAGCAGGGCAAAGCGCCTTTGGCCCGGGTCGAGGCGCGAAGCCGCAGGTGACGGGAGCGGCAGATGGCATCATGCACAGGTTTGATGAGCAGGGGCGCGATTCTCGCGACCTTCGTGCTCACTGCGGCCTTTTTCGCCGCCAGCAGCCATCCCGCCGATGCCGGCATCTTCAGCTGGCTGGGAGGGAAGGGTCAGAACTCCGGCCGTGGCGCTCCGCCCGCTGGCCAGTATCAGCAACCGCCGCGCTCCGGCGCTTTGCATGGCGACGAACTTCCTCCCGAGGAAGGCAATGCCGCGACCAGGCAATGGATTACCAATCCGGAGCTCGGTACGCCGACGCTGTCGACCCGCAATATCGAGGCGACGAACGTCGCCATCCAGCAATATCAGGGCATCGTGGCGCGCGGAGGTTGGCCGACGGTGCCGGCTTACGCCATGCGGCCCGGCTCTAACGGTCAGGCGGTCGAGATCCTGCACCGGCGGCTCGAGATCAGTGGCGATCTCGTCGGTCAGAGCATTCCCAACGAATATGATGAGGCGGTGGTCCAGGCGGTGCGCAAGTTTCAAATTCGCCACGCGCTCCCACCCACAGGCATGATCGACCGGGCGACCGTCGATGCCATGAATGTCCCTGCAACCATCCGCCTGAGCCAATTGCAGACCAATCTGAAGAGGCTGCAGAGCCTGGCGCCTGCGGCCGCCAGCCGCTACGTCGTGGTCAATATCCCGGCGGCTCAGGTCGAGGCCGTCGACAGCGGCCAGGTCATCTCGCGCCATGCTGCCGTCGTCGGCAAGATCGAGCGGCAGACGCCTGAGCTCAAGAGCAAGATCCAAGAGATCAACTTCAATCCCTATTGGTACGTGCCGCGCAGCATCGTCTACAAGGACCTCGTGCCGAAGGCGCGTGAGTTTGCCCGCAGAGGCCAGGACATGATGGCCGCCTACCGGATCGAGGCCTTCGATTCCGCTGGCAACCAGGTGAGCCCGCAGTCGATCGATTGGTTCAGCGACCAGGTCCTTGGCTATAATTACCGGCAGCAGCCCTGGGAGGAGAACTCCCTTGGCTTCGTCAAGATCAACTTCCCCAACAAGGATGCGGTCTATATGCACGACACGCCGCTGAAGAGCCTGTTCGGCCGCAATGTGCGGTTCGAAAGCTCTGGCTGCGTGCGGGTGCACAATATCTCGGCCTTGGTGGCCTGGATCCTGAACAACAATGCCGGTTGGGACATACAGCGCGTGCTGAACATGAAGCAGACTGGCGAGCAGTTGAGCGTGAAGCTCACCAAGCCGATCCCCGTCTACTTCGCCTATGTGAGCGCCTGGGCGACGCCCGACGGTATGGTCAACTTCCGTCCGGATATTTATGGCCACGATGGCGCGGCCGAGACGGCATCGGCATATTAGCTCGAACTGACGCTTCAGCGCGGCAGAAGGCCATCACCTAACCGGAGATGGCCTTCGCTGTTTGTGGTCGCATCAGCTTAGGCGACGAGCGTCGGCTGATGATCCTGTGCAAGCTGGTGGAGTGGGGTGAGGCCAGCGTCAATTCACTGGCCGACGCCGTGGGGCTGTCGCAGCATCTCGCCAGGATGCGCGAGGAAGGCTCCGTCGACGTCCGCCGCGAAAAGCCAGACACTTTGGTACCGCATCTCCGAGCCTCGCATCGAGATCCTGCTCGAGCAGTTGCAGAGACTTTATTGCAGCGACTGACGCGCGGACGCCGAACTGCAAAGGAGCAGAGCATGACCCTGTCCAAGATCACCCCCCAAGAGGCCAAGCGGCTCGTCGATCAAGGCGCGGCGCTGATCGATATCCGCGGTCCGGGCGAGCACGCGCGCGAGCGCATCCCCGGCGCGCTTAATCGGCCCCTCGGCCAAGAGTTGCAGCTCGATGCCTCGACACCGGTCGTGTTTCACTGCCGCTCCGGCGGACGCACCAACGCCAATGCCGCGCGTCTCGCCGCCGCCGTCGATTGCGACGCTTACATTCTCGACGGGGGGCTCGATGCCTGGAGGCGGGCAGGGTTCCCCGTCGCGATCGACCGCAGCCAGCCCATCGAAATCATGCGCCAGGTTCAGATCATGGCCGGGAGTCTCGTTCTACTTGGTGTGGTCCTCGGCTTTCTGGTGCGCCCGGAATTCTTCCTCCTGTCGGCTTTCATCGGTGGCGGACTGATATTCGCCGGGCTAAGCGGCTGGTGCGGCATGGCCAAGTTTCTCGACCTCATGCCTTGGAACCGGCGCGCGGCCTAGCACTGGCGAGGCTCCGGCCAATGACCATCGGCCTTCTCGCCGCCGCGCGCGCTCCGTTGCCTCCGGTGGGGCCCTGGCCGGCATCTTCGCCATCGTGGCCGTCTCCGTCGCCATCTATGTTGTCGCCCAAGGCTTTCCGGCCCTTCTGGCTTGGGCCTGAGGGGCTCTATTTCGACCCAGCATGAGGGAGTTTTGCCCCTCCTCTTGCGTGTTGCTAGCGTGCCCGCGCGACATGTGGTAAGGGCAACACTGGCCAAAGGCCGGGCGTCGATTGGGAGAGTGCGGCGCGGGGAATCATCCATAGGCGACGCAGGAACCAAGGAGTTAATGGCGATGTCGGCGAGTGACGCAAGGCGTGCGGAGGCGCGCGATTCGGGATTCTTCACCAAACATTTGCCGGATGCCGATCCGGAAGTCTGGGGCGCGATCGAGGACGAGCTTCATCGCCAGCAAGACGAGATCGAGCTGATCGCCTCGGAGAATATTGTCTCCCAGGCCGTGCTCGAAGCGGCAGGCTCACTTCTCACCAACAAATATGCCGAGGGCTATCCGGGTAAGCGCTATTACGGCGGCTGCGAGTATGTCGATGTGGTCGAGCAGCTCGCCATCGACCGCGCCAAGCGCCTGTTCAATTGCGCCTACGTCAATGTGCAGCCTCATTCAGGATCGCAAGCCAATCAGTCGGTGATGCTGGCGCTGGTCAAGCCGGGCGACACGGTCATCGGCATGTCGCTCGCCGCTGGCGGCCATCTCACCCATGGCGCGCCGCCTAATCTCTCCGGCAAATGGTTCAACGCCGTACAATATGGCGTGCGCAAGGACGACCACCGTATCGACTATGACGAGCTTGAGAAGCTGGCCAAGGAGCACAAGCCTGCCCTCATTATCGCTGGCGGCTCCGCCTATCCGCGCGTCATCGACTTCCCACGCTTCCGCGCCATCGCCGATTCCGTCGGCGCCTATCTCATGGTCGACATGGCGCATTTCGCCGGCCTCGTCGCCGCTGGCTTGCATCCAAGCCCGCTGCCGCACGCCCATGTCGTCACCACCACGACGCATAAGACCTTGCGCGGCCCGCGCGCCGGCATGGTGCTGTCGAATGACGAGGAGATCGGCAAGAAGATCAACTCGGCCGTGTTCCCCGGCCTTCAGGGCGGACCCTTGATGCACATCATCGCCGCCAAGGCGGTGGCCTTCAAGGAGGCGCTGTCGCCGGACTTCAAGCTCTACGCCCAATCGGTGATGGACAATGCCAAGGCGCTGGGCGAGACCCTGGTCAAAGGCGGCGTGTCCCTCGTTTCCGGCGGCACCGACACGCATCTGATGCTCGTCGATCTCCGCCCCAAGAAGCTCACCGGCAAGTCGGCCGAGATCGCGCTTGGGCGAGCCAACATCACCTGCAACAAGAATGGCGTGCCGTTCGATCCGGAGAAGCCGACGATTACCTCGGGCATTCGCTTGGGCTCGCCCGCGGGCACTACGCGCGGCTTCGGCATCGCCGAGTTCCAATCCGTCGGCACCATGATCATCGAGGTTCTCGACGGGATTGCCGCCAATGGCGACGACGGCAATGCCGCCGTCGAGGCCAGCGTGAAGGCGCGCGCCAAGGAGCTTTGTGGGCGATATCCCATTTATCGGTAAGAGTCGGCGTGACGGTGGAACAGGGAAGGGCGGTTGCCCATGCGGTGCCCCTATTGCGGCAGCACCAACACGCAGGTGAAGGACTCGCGGCCTAGCGAGGATCACACCACCATCCGGCGGCGCCGCGTCTGTGCCGATTGCGGCGGCCGCTTCACCACCTTCGAGCGGGTGCAGCTGCGCGAGCTCACCGTGGTCAAGCGCAACGGCCGGCGCATGCCGTTCGATCGCGACAAGCTCATGCGCTCGGTGCAGATCGCGCTGCGCAAGCGCCCGGTGGATCCCGAGCGCATCGAGCGCATGGTCAGCGGTATCGTCCGCCGCCTGGAGAATATGGGCGAGAACGACATCAGGTCGGATACGGTCGGCCGGCTGGTGATGGAAGCGCTGAAGGCTCTCGATGACGTGGCCTATGTGCGCTTCGCCTCCGTCTATAAAAATTTCCGCGAGGCCAAGGATTTCGAGGCTCTGCTTGGCGAGCTCTCGGGTGGCGAGGCCATCGACGAGGAAGCGGCCTCCGTCGACGACGACTAGAATCGAAGCCTCGGTCTGCCCATGAGCGCGAGCGACGAGTTTCATATGGCGCAAGCGCTTGCGTTGGCCCGGCGCGGGCTCGGCACCGCGTGGCCCAACCCCTCCGTCGGCTGCGTGATCGTCGGTGCGGGCGGCGACATCGTCGGGCGCGGCCACACCGCGCCAGGCGGGCGCCCCCACGCCGAAGCCGTCGCCTTGGAAAGAGCCGGCCGTCGCACCGCCGGCGGCACCGTCTATGTCACGCTCGAGCCTTGCGCCCATCAGGGCAGGGGGCCCGCCTGCGCCGATCTCATCGCCGCCGCCCGCCCCGCCCGCCTTGTCGCCGCCATGCGGGACCCGGATCCCCGCACCGCCGGCGATGGGTTCCAGCGCCTACGGTCCATCGGCATCGAAATCACCGAAGGGGTGCTGGCGGAGGAGGCCTTGAGGCTGACCCTCGGCCATGTGCTTCGGGTGACGCAAGAACGCCCCGCGGTCACGCTAAAGCTCGCACTCGGCAGCGACGGCTTGGTGCCGAGAGGCGAGGGGGGCGCGCCCACTTGGGTGACGGGCGAACTTGCCCGCGCGCATGCCCATCTCCTGCGCGCCCGCAGCGACGCCATCCTCGTTGGCCGCGGCACCGTCATGGCCGACAATCCGAGCCTCACCTGCCGCCTCCCCGGCATGGAATGCCGCTCGCCGGTGCGGGTGGTTCTCGATCGGCTTTTGCGTACGCCACCCGACGCGCGCCTGTTCGAGGACGAGATGGTCCCGGTGTGGTTCGTCTGCGCCGACGGCGAAGAGCTGCCGAACGCCGCGATCCTGCAAGAACATGGCGCCGAGATCATTCCCGTTGCGGTCGACACCCACGGCCTCCCGGCCATCGGCGACGTTCTGGAGCAATTGGCGGGGCGCGGCATCACGCGGCTTCTGGTCGAAGGCGGACCTGCCGTGGCCCACGCTTTCCTCGACGCCGATCTCATCGATGCGGCTGCGATCTACCAGGGGCCGCAGCCGGCCGGGAGCGATGGACTTCTACCCTTTACCAGCGAGGGACTTGATCGGCTGACCGATAGCGGTCATTTCACGCAAACGCACGCCACGAGCTTCGGGCCAGACCGAATGACATGGTGGGAAAGAAGGCGGTCATGTTCACCGGCATCGTCAGCGACATAGGTGTGATCGCCGCCCGAGACGGGACCAGGCTTCGCATCGCGAGCCACTACGATCCCGCGACCTTGATTGAGGGTGCGTCCATCGCTTGCGATGGCTGCTGCCTCACGGTGACGCGGTTCGGCGACAACGCCGGCGCCGGCAGTCTCTTCGAGGTGGATGTGTCGAACGAGACCGCGGCCCGCACCGCGCTCGGCGCCTGGACCGAGGGCACCCGCGTCAATCTGGAGCGGCCCCTGTCGCTCGGCGATGAGCTCGGCGGCCATCTGGTGACGGGCCATGTCGACGGGGTCGCTCGCATCGTCGAACGGAGCCCCGATGGTGATAGCGCCAGATTCGTGCTGGACGCCCCGGTGGAGTTCGCCCATTTCATCGCCTCCAAGGGCTCGGTGGCGCTCAACGGCGCTTCGCTGACCGTGAACGAGGTCGATGGCAAACGCTTCGGCGTGAACATCATTCCTTACACTTTGACGCATACCACGTGGGGAGACCGCAAGGCCGGCGATCTGGTAAACCTTGAGGTCGATCTGCTCGCGCGCTACGTGGAGCGTCTTGCCACGGGACGCGCGGCCGCGGGTCGCGTGGCGCCGGAACAGGATTGTTGATCCATGAATATCGTTAGTCAGCCAAGCTATCACGCGGCGCTCTCCCCCATCGAGGAGGTGATCGAAGACGCGCGCAACGGCCGCATGTTCATCCTGGTCGACGCCGAGGAGCGGGAGAACGAAGGCGACCTCGTGATCCCGGCCCAAATGGCGACACCCGATGCGATCAATTTCATGACCAAGCACGGGCGCGGGCTCGTCTGCCTCTCGATCACGCCCGAGCGTGCCAAGCAGCTTCGACTCGAGATGATGTCGCGCTCGAACCGGACCCGCCACTCCACCGCCTTCACCGTGTCGATCGAGGCCCAGGAGGGCGTGAGCACCGGCATCTCGGCCCATGATCGCGCCCATACCGTCGCGGTCGCCATCGATCCGACTAAGGACCATCGGGACGTCGTGACTCCCGGTCACGTGTTTCCCCTCGTGGCCAAGGAGGGTGGCGTTCTCGTTCGCGCCGGCCATACCGAGGCCGCCGTCGATATCGCCCGGCTCGCCGGACTGTATCCGGCAGGCGTGATCTGCGAGATCATGAATGACGACGGCACCATGGCGCGGCTGCCTGACCTTGTTACTTTCGCCAAACGCCATGGGCTCAAGATCGGCACCATCGCCGACCTCATCGCCTACCGGCTTCGCTACGATCATCTCGTCAATGTCGTCACCGAGTCCCCCATCGAAAGCGCCCATGGCGGAACGTTCACGCTCAAGGTCTATGCCACCAAGGTCGACTCGGTGGAGCATGTGGCGCTGGTCAAGGGCGATGTCGGCCGCGGCGGCCCCGTGCTGGCGCGCGTCCATGCCGTCAACACCGTCGACGATCTGTTCGGCAACAGCCCACACCGCGAGACCCTGGTGCATAAAGCCATGGACATCATCGGACGGCAGGGCCGCGGCGTCATCGTCTTGATCCGCGAGAGCCGGCCGGATGCCGTTTCCTCCCGTATCAAGCGCGAGGAGGCGCCGGAGCAGAGCGGTCAGCGGCGGCTGGTCGAATATGGTATTGGCGCGCAGATACTTCTTGACCTCGGCGTGCGCGAGATGGTGCTGATGAGCAATTCTCCGGCCCGGAAAATCGTTGGCCTTGAGGGCTATGGCCTCAAGGTCGTTGGCCATCACAGTTTGGAACCGGAAGGCGCCGCAGGCGAAACCGCATGAGTCTCAAAACTTCACGCTCGGTGCTCATCATCGAGGCCCGTTTCTACGAGGACATCGCCAACGAGCTTGCTCGGGGCGCGATCCAGGAACTCGAAGCTCAAGACGTCGAGTTCGAGCGCCTGGAGGTGCCGGGAGCCCTCGAAATCCCCTTGGCGCTCAGCCTCGCGCTCGCCAACGGCTTTGTCGGGCGCGCCGGGCGTCATCGTGGATGCGTGGCACTTGGCTGCGTCATTCGCGGCGAGACCAGCCATTACGACATCGTGGCGCGGGAATCGGCCGCCGGCTTGCAGACGCTCGCGGTTGAGCATGCCGTACCGCTCGGCAACGGGGTTCTCACCTGCGACACCCGTGAACAAGCCTGGGCCCGGGCGAAGGTCGACGGCCGCAATAAGGGCCGCGACGCCGCTGCCGCCTGCCTGGCGCTCATGCAACTCGAGCATCATTTCTCTTCAGCTAGCCGGCGCTGAGCGCGATGGCCGGCCCCGGGTCAAAGAAGGGCGCCTCTCCGGCCCGGAAGGCATCTGCTCGTAGCCCCATCGCGCGGAGCGCCGCGCGTCTTGCCTCGGTCCAGGCCCTGTATCAGATGGACATGACGTCGATCGACCTCGGCCATGTGATCGCCGAGTTCGAGACCCATCGCCTGGGACAAGAAGTCGAAGGCTGCCAATATCGCGAGGCGGAGCCCGCGTTCTTCCGCGACATCGTCGAGGGCGTGGTGCGCGACCAGCTCCGCATCGATCCTCTCGTCGACCAGCATTTGGCTGAAGGTTGGCGCCTCAACCGCGTCGACTCGATTCTGCGCGCCATTCTCCGCGCCGGGGCCTATGAAATCCTGATGCGGAAAGACATTCCGTCCCGCGTGGCGATCACCGAATATGTCGACCTCGCCCATGCCTTCTTCGAAGGCGAGGAGCCGCGGGTGGTGAACGGCATCCTCGACAAGCTCGCGCATGAGCTCCGCCCGGAGGAATTCTCGCGCGAGGGAGCCGGCAATGATTAATGGCGTCGAGCGCGCCAAGCACGACCGGCTGGGCGAGTTCGACATCATCGCCCGTTATTTCGCGCCGCTTGCGCGCAACCCCGCAGCACTTCGGCTTCTGGACGATGCGGCGGTGCTTGCCGTGCCCGAGGGGCAGGAGCTCGTCGTCACCACCGACACCATCATCGAAGGCGTGCATTTCTTGGCCGGCGACCCACCGGACTCGATCGGGCACAAGGCCTTGGCCGTCAACCTTTCCGACCTCGCGGCCAAAGGTGCGAGGCCCGTAGCCTATCTGTTGAACCTGACTCTGCCGGAGCCGCCATCGGCGGGATGGCTCGAAAACTTTGCCTTGGGCCTCCGCGCGCTACAGGAGGAGGCCGGCATCGATCTCGTCGGCGGCGACACGTCGTCGACACCAGGCCCCCTCACCATCTCGATCACCGCGCTTGGGCTCGTGCCACAGGGTGAGGCCCTGTTGCGAAGAGGGGCGGTGGCCGGCGATCGCATCTGCGTCAGCGGCACCATCGGCGACGCCGCCCTCGGGTTGAAGGTCTTAAGGGACCCCCGACTGGCGTCGCGCTGGGGTCTGAGCGACGAGGAGGGGGCGTTTCTGACCGAGCGCTACCGGCGCCCCTCGGCGCGTGGGGCGCTAGCCTTGCCGCTCAGGCGTTGCGGGCGCGCGGCGATCGACGTCTCCGATGGACTGGTCGGCGATCTGCAAAAGCTGTGCAGAGCCTCCGGCGTCGGCGCCACGATCGAGGCGGCTCGCGTGCCACTTTCCGCCGCCGCGGCCAAGGCCGTCGCCACCACCCCTGAACTCCTGGCGGAATTGCTCACCGCCGGTGACGACTATGAAATCCTGGTGACCATGAAAGCGGCGCATTGCCAACCCTTCGAAGCCGAGGCGCAACAGCAGAAGGTCAAGGTGAGCACGATCGGCGCGATCCACCCCGGCGACGGCGAGGTCGCGGTCTTGGCCGAGGGGGGAGCGCCGCTTGAGCTTGGCCGCAAGGGCTTCACCCATTTCTGAACCTGGTCACTTGACCGAACCAAGGTTTGCCAATGACTTAGGCAGGCTGTTGCGTCGCGGCTTCAACTTTGCCATTTTCCGCCCGGGTTTACGCTGGGGGCGACGGGACAGCGGCACCGAACCGGTGCCATGCCCGACTTTGCCTCAAATCCTGCAATTTCAACCGACGACGGGGACCGTTCCGTTATGATCACAACTCTCTATCTTATCATTGCCTGCGGGGCGCTCTCGATCGTCTACGGCATCTTCACCACGCGATCCGTGCTCGCCGCCGATCCAGGCTCGGCCCGCATGCAGGAGATCGCGGCCGCCATTCAAGAGGGCGCGCAAGCCTATCTCGCCCGGCAATACACCACCATCGCGGTCGTGGGCGCCGTTATCTTCGTCATCCTCGCTTTCCTGCTCGGCATGCCTCAGGCCGTCGGCTTCGCCGTCGGCGCGGTGCTCTCCGGCGCCGCCGGCTATATCGGCATGAATGTGTCGGTCCGCGCCAATGTGCGTACGGCGCAAGCCGCGACCAAGAGCCTCGCTGACGGTCTCTCCATCGCCTTTCGCGCCGGCGCCATCACCGGCCTCCTCGTCGCCGGCCTCGCGCTGCTTGGCGTCACTGTCTATTTCCTCATTCTCATCACCGTGATGGGCTTCGAGCCCGACTCGCGCCCGGTCGTCGACGCGCTGGTATCGCTCGGCTTCGGCGCCTCGCTGATCTCCATCTTCGCCCGTCTCGGCGGCGGCATCTTCACCAAGGGCGCGGATGTCGGTGGCGATCTGGTGGGCAAGGTCGAGGCCGGTATCCCCGAGGACGACCCGCGCAACCCCGCCACCATCGCCGACAATGTTGGCGACAATGTCGGCGACTGCGCCGGCATGGCCGCCGATCTGTTCGAGACCTATGTGGTGACCGTGGTCGCCACCATGGTGCTCGCGTCGATCTATTTTGCCGGCACCGACCGCGTCATGGAGATGATGGTCTATCCGCTGGCCATCGGCGCCCTATGCGTGATTACCTCGATCGCCGGCACCTTCTTCGTCCGGCTCGGCAAGAGCCAGTCGATCATGGGCGCGCTCTATAAGGGCGTGCTGGCGACCGGCGTCCTCTCGCTCGTGCTGCTCTGGCCGGTTACGTCATGGCTCATCGGCATGGACTCGGTGATAACTGTCGGCGATCTCTCTTTCACCGGCCAGTCGCTCTATCTCTGCGGCCTAGTGGGCTTGATCGTCACCGCCCTGATCGTGGTCATCACCGAATATTACACCGGCACCAACTATCGCCCGGTGCATTCGATCGCCAAGGCCTCGGTCACGGGGCATGGCACCAATGTGATCCAGGGTCTTGCCGTATCGATGGAAGCAACCGCGCTGCCGGCGCTCGTGATCATGGCCGGCATCATTGCCGCCTATAGTCTTGCCGGCCTGTTCGGCATCGCCATCGCGGTCACCACCATGCTGGCGCTTGCCGGCATGATCGTGGCGCTCGACGCCTTTGGTCCGGTGACCGACAATGCCGGCGGCATCGCAGAGATGTCGGGCATGCCAAAAGAGATCCGCAAGACCACCGATGCGCTCGACGCGGTCGGCAACACCACCAAGGCGGTGACCAAAGGCTATGCCATCGGCTCGGCCGGGTTGGGCGCGCTCGTGCTGTTCGCGGCCTATAGCGAAGACCTCAAATATTTCGCCGCCAATTCCGACAAATTCCCCTATTTCCAGGGCGTCGATCCGACCTTTTCCCTGACCAACCCCTATGTCGTCGTCGGCCTCTTCCTCGGGGGCCTGTTGCCCTATCTGTTCGGCGGCATCGCCATGACCGCGGTCGGGCGCGCCGCGAGCTCGATCGTCGAAGAGGTGCGCCGCCAGTTCAAGGAGAAGCCCGGGATCATGAAGGGCACCGAGCGCCCCGATTACAAGCGCGCGGTCGATCTCCTCACCCGCGCCGCGATCAAGGAGATGATCGTGCCGTCGCTGCTGCCGGTGCTGTCGCCGATCGCGTTCTACTTCCTGGTGGACGCGATCGCGGGCAAGAGCGCGGCATTCTCCGCCCTCGGCGCCATGCTGCTTGGTGTGATCGTGACCGGGCTCTTCGTCGCCATCTCCATGACCGCCGGCGGCGGCGCCTGGGACAACGCCAAGAAATATATCGAGGACGGCAATTACGGCGGCAAGGGCTCGGAGGCCCATAAGGCCGCGATAACGGGCGATACGGTGGGGGACCCTTACAAGGACACCGCCGGCCCCGCCGTGAATCCGATGATCAAGATCACCAATATCGTGGCGCTGCTGCTGCTCGCGGTGCTCGCTCACTAGGATTCAAGACAGACCGGAGTGCCGAGGCCGCTGCGTTGCAAAGCGATCAGCGGGTCGGCCCCGGGATGCCGCCGGACGCTTGATCCTTTTGCTCCTTGAACATCTTGCGCTGGGAGATGTTGCCGAAGAGCTGCTCGATCACGCCTAAATCCTTGCCGCGGGCTGGGGTCTCGTCCTTCGAATATCTGACCACGATGCCGTCCTGCAGACCGTATTGATCGACCTGATCGACCGCGCCACGGCCGCCGAAATAGACCGCTACGACTTTCCTGTCGATCTCCCAGGGCTTGAGGAACGCGTAGGATTTCTGCGTGGTCGAGATATAGTAGAAGGCATCGCCTCCGACCGTGCTCGTGGTGTCTGGGGACCCGAGGAAATTCATCACCTCGTCCTTCGACATGCCGGGCTGAACCTCAGCAAGGTCTATATCCATGAAGACGTGGCCATGACGGTCGATCTGGGCACAGCCGATAACGGACATGGCAAGCAGTGCCGCTAGACACGCAAGGCCTGATCGTCTCGCCCGCGGGCTTGGTGCCTTATCCCTGATCACTCCGAAATCGCCCCCGATGACCCAGTGCAACGATATTCGACAGATCGAATCAGCTCGCTCAATCCAACCGTCCGGAAGCTGCTCGAAAGCGCGTCCAAGGGCCGTCGGCGGCCATTGGGATCGCGGACGTTAAGCGAAGTGGCCCCAGCTTTGAACCCCTTCAATCGCCTGCGGCGCCGACGCTCAGAGACGAGCAACAGCGAAAAACTCTATGGCGCGATTGTGGCGCAGACGCGGCTCCCGGTTTTCTACCGTGACCTTGGCGTGCCCGACATCTTGGAGGGGCGTTTCGGGTTGTTGTCGCTCCACCTTTTCATCCTGTTACACCGGTTGAAGGGGGAGGGCGCCGACGGTCTTGCTCTGGCGCAGGATCTCATGGACAGGTTCAGTCAAGACATGGAGACGGTGCTGAGGGAGCTCGGGGTCAGCGACGTCCGCGTTCCGAAGCGGATGCGGAACCTGGCCGCCGCGGCCCAGAGCCAGCTCGAAGCCTATGAAGAGGCCTTCGCCGCGGGCGAGGGGGCTTTCGCCGCGGCCATCGCCGCGGCCCTGCCGCCTCGATCAGACACGGGGGAGGCTGGTAACAAGGCTCTGACATCCTATCTAATGCGGTGCGCAACCGAGCTTGAGCGGCAGAAGCTGACCTCGTTGCAGCAGGGCACGCTCGACTTCCCGGAGATTGTCAGGTCTTAGCGATGAAAACACCGGCGACCAAGGATTCGCACCAGGACACCGCCCCTCCACCGCTCGCGAGGACCTTCAGGGTCGATGAGATCAAGGATGGGGAAGACCGGCTGATCGAGATCGGTCAGGCCGAGCGGCAGTCGCTTGCCGCCCTGCTCGATCTGGCCGGCCTCGATCGCTTGAGCTTCGTCTTTCGCTTCGATGGACGTGGGGAGGGCCGCTTTGCCTTGCATGGCAAGCTACTCGCCGCGGTGACCCAGACTTGTGTCGTCTCGCTCGATCCGGTGGAGAGCGTCCTCGAAATTCCGGTCGAGCTCGAATTTTGGCCGGCGAGGCTGGTCGAGACCTTTCGGGAGACCGCCGACGAGACGGCGGATCGCGAGCTTCGTGATTGGCCCGAACCCATCGTTGATGGGAAAATCGATCTCGGGCCCATTATCTACCAGACTCTCGCCACCAGCCTCGACCCTTATCCAAAACGCGAAGGCGCGAGCTTTGCTTGGCCGGAAGATGGGAGCCCCGAGACGCCCAAGGGACCATTTGCCGCGCTGGAGCAACTGAAACAGCGCCGTTAGCATCATTTGGCTTGGCCAAATTCAGGTTGTCACCAAGTCCCATTTGAGTATGTTCGGGGTCCGCTCCTGGGGGCTAACCCGGCCATTTTGGCCGTGATCTGCAATCGTCTTTCCTAATCGGCACGGCAAAAGCATGGCTGCTCCAGTCACGATCGCGCTCGACGCCATGGGCGGCGACCACGGACCCAGCGTTATCGTCGCCGGCGCGGCCATCGCCTTGGTGCGGCATCCCGAGACCAGGTTCCTTCTGGTCGGCGACACCGCGCGCATCGAGCCAGAACTCAAACAACACCCGGCGCTCGCCGCCAAGTCCGAGATTATTCACACCGATGTTGCGGTGGCCATGGACGCCAAGCCGAGCCAGGCTCTGCGCAAGGGCCGCTGGCATTCGAGCATGTGGCTCAGCCTCGAGGCGGTGCGGGACGGTCACGCCGCCGCCGCGGTGTCCGCTGGCAATACCGGGGCGCTGATGGTTATGGCCAAGTTTTGCCTGAAGACGACCGCCGGCGTCGACCGTCCGGCGATTGCCGCCATCTGGCCCACGATCGACAGCGAATGCATCGTGCTCGACGTCGGCGCCAATGTCGGCGCCGACGCCCGCCAGCTGGTTGAGTTCGCCCTGATGGGCGCCGCCATGGCCCGGGCCCTGTTCGGAATAGAACGGCCCAGCGTCGGCCTCCTCAATATCGGGCGCGAGGAGGTCAAGGGTCTAGACCATATCAGGACCGCCGCCGCGACCCTCAAACGCGCCCCATTGCCGATCGAGTTCCGGGGCTTTGTCGAGGGGGATGACGTCGGCCGCGGGGCCGTCGATGTGGTGGTGACGGACGGCTTTACCGGGAACATCGCCTTGAAGACCGCGGAGGGAACCGCTAAGCAAATCGGCGAGTATTTGCGGGCCGCCATGGGGCGGTCCTTGCTCGCCCGCACTGGCGCAATTTTGGCGCAGGGCGCTTTCCGCGCGCTCAAGGAGAAGATGGATCCCCGCCAGCTGAACGGCGGCATCTTCCTTGGGCTCAACGGCATCGTCGTCAAGAGCCACGGTGGAACCGACGCCACGGGTTTCGCCAGCGCCGTCGATCTTGCCCACGACATGGCGTCGAGCGGCGTGGTGAAGCGGCTTGCGGCCGATATCTCCCGCTTTCACACCGAGCTGGAGCTTGATGGTGCGGCCTAGGCTTTGGAGTTGGTGCAGGTGAGCCGGTTAAGGACCGTCGTCAAAGGTTGCGGTGGTTACCTGCCCGAGCGGGTGTTGACCAACGCGGACCTCGCTAAGTTCGTCGACACGAATGACGAGTGGATCACCGCGCGCACCGGCATCAAGGAGCGGCGCATCGCAGCCCCTGGCGAGCTCACCTCGGCCATGGGTGTCGCCGCCGCGCGAGCGGCGCTCGCCGACGCGAAGATGAACCCCGAGGATATCGACCTCATCATTCTCGCCACCTCGACCCCCGATCAGACATTTCCCGCCACCGCCGTCACCATTCAGGCCGATCTCGGGATCACGGCGGGGGCCGCCTTCGACGTGCAGGCCGTCTGTTCCGGCTTCGTCTTCGCCATGGTGACCGCCGACAATTATCTGAGGAGCGGCGACTTCCGCCGGGCCCTGGTCATCGGTGCCGAAGCCTTCTCCCGCATTCTCGATTGGAACGATCGTACCACCTGCGTGCTGTTTGGCGACGGGGCCGGCGCCCTCGTGGTCGAAGCTGAGATGCAGAACGGTGCCACGACCGACCGGGGGGTGCTCGCCTCCTGCCTTCGCTCTGATGGCCGCTACCGCGACAAGCTCTATGTCGACGGCGGTCCGTCCTCCACCGGCACCGTGGGCCAAGTGCGCATGGACGGCCCGGAGGTGTTTCGCCACGCGGTCACCAAGATCAGCGAGGTGATCGACGCGACCCTGCGCAAGGGGGGCTATCAGGCCTCCGATATCGACTGGTTCGTGCCCCATCAGGCGAATAAGCGCATCCTGGACGGAGCAGCCCGGAAACTCGGTCTCGACCCTGAGCGCATCATCATCACGGTGGACAAACACGCCAATACCAGCGCCGCATCCATCCCCCTGGCGCTCGATAGCGGCTGCCAGGATGGGCGGATCAAACCGGGCGATCTGGTGCTGATGGAGGCCATGGGAGGCGGATTTACCTGGGGAGCCGTCCTGGTCCGCTGGTGAATTTTTGTGCAAACCGGCGCGCGAAAGTCACACATTCACCGAAAGTGACGCAATATCAGGAATTTGATCGCCGGAGCGATTGACCGCGTTGCGCCTGCTCGTTTAGCATCTTGGTTTATCCCGCGACCCTGGGGGAGCTGTCGTTCAATGAGCGGGAAGACATTGACGCGTGCCGACCTCGCCGAGGCGGTGTTCCAAAAAGTTGGTTTGCCGCGGAACGAGTCCGCCGAAATCGTTGAGCTGGTGCTCCGCGAGATTGTGGCAAGCCTCGAGCGCGGGCAGACGGTCAAGCTCTCCTCCTTTGGCTCTTTCGGCATTCGCGACAAGGGCCAGCGAATTGGCCGCAATCCCAAGACGGGTCAGGAAGTTCCCATCACGCCGCGACGTGTGCTTGTGTTCCGGGCGAGCAATATCATGAAGCAGCGCATCAACGAGACGCTGTCCCGGAGAAAGGCGGCCGAATAGAACGGCGGGAACGTCAGTTTTCAACCTTAGCGGCGGGGAGTTTGGAACGGTGGACAAAGCGCCCGAGGCCTTTCGTACAATCAGCGAAGTTGCCGATGAGCTCAAAGTGCCGAAGCATGTGCTTCGGTTCTGGGAGGCGAAGTTCGCCCAGCTCAAGCCGATGAAGCGCGGCGGCGGTCGCCGCTACTACCGGCCAGAAGATGTTGCCCTGCTGCGTGGCATCCGCTTCCTCCTTTATGACGACGGCTACACCATCAGGGGCGTGCAGAAGATCCTCAAGGAGCAGGGGCCCCGTTTCGTCATGGAGCAGCGGCCTCATGTCGACACCGACAAGAAGGGTCCGAAGATCGAGCGCGAGATTCCCGATGTCGCCGCCGAGGCGGCGCAGAGCCGAAGCTTGGGCCGCCCTCCGGAGCTCAAGGTCTCAGGCGCCGGAATGGACGTCGACGGGCTCGGCGCGGTGCTCAAGGAGATCGAGGACTGTTACCGGCTTCTGCGCGCCGCCAAAAGCTGATCCTCACTTGCACTTGTCTCGGCGGTTTGAGCGTGTATATCCAAGCTCATGGCCATGAACGGCTTCGGAGCGTAGCGCAGCTCGGTTAGCGCACCGGTCTGGGGGACCGGGGGTCGGGAGTTCAAATCTCCCCGCTCCGACCATTCTTCCCTTTGATTACGAAGAGTTGCCGAGCCAGAGTGCGACGGCACATCAAATCGATATTGGAACAAAACAGCGCCAAAGGTCCCGAAGAGGAGCGAAAAGTCCCGAAATAATCCCGAAGGATGTTCACGCCTGTTCGCCAGTCCCTGGACGAGCAACACGCGCCTTGCATCACAGCGCCGTGGGCGGCGTTCACCTCCGGCTCAGCACGCTCGACTTCCGCGTCGAGGCGACGGCGTCAGTGCCTGAAGATGCTCATTGCCCTCGAAGGCGCTCATGTTTTCTTCTGTGAGCATCTTCGGCAGACTTGAGCACCTTCGCGCTGAGGAAAGGCAGACCACGACGTTGCCCCACGCCTTATACCAACTCCCGATGATCATGACCGATAGGCCCAATCGCGCATGCCGATGGACATGATCGTCCACGGCTGATCGACGAGCTTGTTCCAAGCCTCGCAG
>Ga0307377_10000712_pt1 | contig 43658 bp, 37 predicted proteins | sample TR3MG_FD_202535 | JGI IMG/M metagenome (GOLD analysis project Ga0307377, IMG submission 202535) | Soil microbial communities from Risofladan, Vaasa, Finland - TR-3 | ecosystem: Environmental > Terrestrial > Soil > Coastal area > Acid sulfate soil | place: Finland: Risofladan, Vaasa | collected...
TCGCGTTCGAGAAGCTGGGCTTGTCGCGCGCAGCGGCCTACCTGCTGTTCGTGAGCACCCTGAGCGGCAGCCTGATCAACCTGCCCTTGTTCCGCATGCGGGCAAGGCCGGTCGAGCGTGAATTTCCCGGCGAGGACCTGCGCATGCTGTTCGGCTTGCAGCAAGCCCCGATCGCGCGCGAGGTCACGGTCGCGGTCAACGTCGGCGGCTGCGTCATTCCCGTATCGTTTTCGGTCTACTTGCTCGCGCATGTCGACCTGGGCGCGGCTGAGACCCTGATTGCCGTGGCGACGGTGGCGCTGGTCGCGTATTTTTCCAGCAGACCCCTGCGCGGCATCGGCGTGGTGATGCCCTTTCTGGTCGCGCCGGTCACCGCGGCGCTCATCGCCGGGATGCTCGACTACGAACAACGCGCGCCGCTGGCCTACGTCGGCGGCACGCTGGGCGTGCTGCTCGGCGCAGACCTGTTTCGCCTGAGGGATATCCGCCGCTTGGGCGCGCCGGCGGCCTCGATCGGCGGCGCCGGCACTTTCGACGGCGTTTTCATCACCGGCCTGCTCGCGGTGCTGCTCGCTTGAGCGCCCGTAAGCTGCAATGAAAACGCCCGCTTGGGAGGTCTTCCCTTAGAACCCTCCTGCTACCAGGAGAATACGTTGGCTATTCGCGATCCCTAGAGGATCAGGCTAGCGAGGGAAGACCGCCGAAACGGGCGTCTTTCTAATATTCGTTATGCACACTTGCAGCAGCGCCGCTTTGACTATTGTCAACGCAAGTGCATGCCGCGGCGGCTGCACCGCTCGAGTGGGTCGGGTTCGTGGGCGGCGTCGCCGCGATCGGCCATCGAGGTGCACGTTTCGCCTTCGACAACGAACTGCCGTGCCACGAAGCTCTGCTGCAGCCGTTCGATCTGGGTTCGCGCCTGGTCAGCAACGGCGAATATCTTCGGTTCGTCGAAAGCAGCGCTTACACAGATGCGCAGCGGTGACCCGCGGAAGGCTGGGACTGGGTCAATCAAAACCGGCTGGAACACCCTCTCTACCGGCACCGCGACGAGGGCGCATATCGATTGAATGACCACCCGTTAGACCTGCGCGCTAAAGAGATCTAGCGAAGATTGAATCCGCGCCAACTCGCTCTTACTATCAAGTATTTGATGCTGCAGTGAGTATAATTCACCATGACCAAGCTGATAGATAAGCCGGCGGACGAAATGGCATACAGCGGCAAGTCCTTCATGCGCGTGCCGAAGCGCCTGCATGCGGAGATGGCGAAGGAGGCGAAATCACATGGCGTGAGCCTCGACCAGTATGTGCTGTACCTGCTCACCGAGCGGCACGCGCAGGGAAAGCGGGCGGCCTAGCCTTCGATGGCAACCAGCGGCTACAACGAGGCCGATACCCGCGCGAAGCTGATCGATCCGGCGCTGCATGCGCGGCAATGGATCGAACTCGTCAAGGACGAACATCGCGCGACGCATGGCGAAATCCACCGCGAGCAAAGCGCCGTTCGGATCGAAATTCTCGACGGCAAGCCGCTCAAGCGCGGCCGTGGCCGGGTGGACTATCTGCTGCGCGCCTACATCGGCGAACACGAACAGCCGCTGACGCTGGCATTCGTCGAAGCCAAGAAAGAGAAACTCCTGCCGACGCAAGGCCTCGAACAGGTCAAGGAATACTCCAGGCGCCATTCCGTGAAATTTGTCTACTCAACCAACGGTCACCAGTTCGTCGAGTACGACATCACCACGGGCAAAACGACCGATCCCTTGCCGATGGATCAGTTCCCGACACCGATCGAATTGCGCCAGCGCTGGTTTGCAGCCAACGGCCTTGACGCGGCCGCGCCGGCGATCAGCCCCTTGCTTACGGCATACAGCGTGGCCGGCGACCGGCCCCGCTACTATCAGGATGCCGCCGTGCGCGCCGTGCTGGAGCGTGTCGCGCTCGCTGCAGGCGGCAAAGAGAAAAAGCGTGCGCTGTTATCGCTCGCCACCGGCGCGGGCAAGACCAGCATTGCGGTCGGCATTCTGCAGCGCCTGTCGGACGGCGGCCAGTTGAAGCGCGCCCTGTTCCTGGTGGACAGGGACGAACTGCGTGAGCAGGCCCACGGTCGTTTCCACAATGTCTTCGGGTCGGACGCCAAGATCGTTCGCGAGGGTGCGGACGGCGTCAACGAGGCGAAGAACGCGCGCATTCACATTGCCACCTACCAATCGTTGGGCATACACGAGGAAGGTGACGCGTCCTTCCTGCGCAAGCACTATCCGGAGAACCACTTCAGCCACATCCTGATCGACGAGTGCCACCGTTCTGCTTGGGGCACATGGTCGGAGGTGCTGACGCGCAACCCCGACGCCTTCCAGATCGGCCTCACCGCCACGCCGCGCGAACTCAGCGGCACCCACGAAGACAAGCAAATTTCCGCCGACAACGTCAGGCATTTCGGCGAAGCCGTGTACGACTATTCCCTCGCCCAGGGGATCGAGGACGGTTACCTCGCCCCCTGCGAAATCAAGCAGGGCCGCGTGTCCATCGACGAGGCGACGCTGCTCAAGAAGGAAGTCATCGCCCACAAGGCGAAGCGCGTCGATACCGGAAAGAAGGCGCTGGAGCACGAAGTTCGCGACGTCTATAACGCGAAAGACTACGACGCCAAGCTGCAAATCCCCGAGCGCGTCATCGCCATGTGCGACGACCTTTTCCAGTACCTGCTGGAAACCGGCGGCCCGGAGCAAAAGACCATCGTGTTCTGCGCCGCGGATTCCCATGCCGACCGTGTTGCGGCGCATCTCAACAATCGCTACGCGGAATGGTGCGAGGCCAACAGCCGGGCGCGCGCCGAACCCTATGCCTTCAAATGCACCTCTATGAGCAGCGGGAACAGGATGGTGGAGGACCTGCGCGGCGCGCTGTCCTCGTGGTTCGTCGCAACGACGGTAGACCTCCTGTCCACCGGCGTGGACGTGCCTTGCGTGCGCAACATCGTGTTCTTCCGTTATCTCGAATCGGCCATCGTGTTTCACCAAATGGTCGGGCGTGGCACCCGCATCGACGAAGCGAGCGGCAAGCTCATGTTCCGCCTCTACGACTACACCAACATGATCCGGCTGTTCGGGCGCGATTTCATCACCCCGCCGCCGCGGCCGGGTGGCGGCGGTGGCGATGGTGATGACACCGAGCCGACCCTGATCGCGGGTGGGTTTGCCGTCAAAGTGGATCGCGGCGGGCATTTCGTCCTGGGCGAGAAGCATGGCAAGCTGGTGCCGGTCGCATACGAGGAATACAAGCGCGGGCTGGCTAAACGGCTGAAAAGCGAAGCGTCGAACATCGCCCAATTCCGTGAGCGCTGGATCACGCCGCGCGAGCGCCAGGAACTGATGTCGGCGCTGGTGTCCGCGGAGGGTTCGCCGACCGTGATCCAAATGGTCGATGCGAAGCAGGATTACGACCTCTATGACGTGTTGGCCGAGTTGGGCTATGCGCTGAAGCCGCGCACGCGTCTTGACCGCAGCCTCGCCTTCCGCTTCAAGAGCGAATCCTGGCTGGACGCCATGCCCTCGCCCGCAAAGGGCGTGATTCTCGGCATCGCCGGGCAGTTCGAACGCAACGGCACCGAGGCGCTGGAAAATCGCGAGATTTGGCGCGTGCCGGCCATTCAGAAAGCGGGCGGGCTGGCGGCGTTGCGCGCACTGGGTAAGCCGTTGGATGCGCTGCAGGACGCGAAGACACGATTGTTTTCGGTATGAACGTGAGACGCGTGCGATTGGGAGAGGTTTGTGGCTCCGATCGGGTTATCGTCGATCCACTTAGCGAGTTGGCGAAGAGTCTTCCATATCTTGGGTTGGAGCAAATAGAGAGCGGAACTGGTCGTATTAGTCGCATGAAGACGGCTGAGGGTATCGAGGAAGGAATCAGCAGTTCATTTCGATTTGACGCTCGCCACGTGCTATACGGAAAGTTACGACCCTACCTTAACAAGGTGGCTTTGCCGGAGAGTGAGGGGAGATGTACTACGGAAATCATTCCTCTTCTGCCAAGTGAGTTAATCGACCGCGAGTACTTGGCGATGGTCTTACGCTCCGATGCGTTTGTTGCAGCGGGGCAACGTTCTACGGCCGGTTCTCGTATGCCGCGGGCCAACTTGGACGAATTATTTCGTTTCGAGTTTGACCTCCCTGCTAAGGGTCAGCAACGTGAATTCGTGGGGCACATGCGAGCCAAACTCCATTCAATTGAAGCGGCTAGAAGCGCCGCCCAAACGCAACTCAAAGATGCTTCATTAATAGTCGGCGCGTCTTTGAAAGAAGAGTTTCTGCATAGTGTTCCCGTTCGATCTATCAATGGTGTCGGTTCTCCGCAAGGTTGGCATCTATATCGTCTCACTGAGCTTGCTCGCCTCGAATCCGGCCACACGCCCAGTCGCCGTCGTCCGGAATGGTGGAGCGGAAAGATGCCCTGGCTGTCACTGCCCGATATCCGCAAGCTGCACGGCCAGTTTGCCTACGAAACCTTGGAATGCACCAACGAGGCCGGAATCGCCAATTCGTCCGCACGAATGCTGCCTGTCGGGACGGTGTGCGTATCGCGAACGGCGTCTATCGGCTTTGTCACCATCCTTGGCAAACCGATGGCAACCAGTCAGGACTTCTGCAACTGGATCTGCGATCCGGAAAAACTCGATCCCGAATTCCTGATGTACGCTTTCATGGCTTCGCAGGATGCTCTGCGGGAACTCGGCAGCGGTGCGGTGCACAAGACCATTTACATGCCGACCATCCAATCGTTCCATGTCTGCGCGCCGGATATCGCCGAGCAGCGGCGCATCACGCGCTCGCTGCGCGAGCGCCTTGCCGCCGCTGAAGCACTTACCGCCGGACTCAAGGCGCGGCTCGCGGACATTGAGCGTCTGCCGCAACGCCTACTTGCCGCCGCCTTCGGCGCGGCCTAATTACTTGGAAGCACATGCCTAGAACAAAGAAGCAAGCTAAACCCGCTAAGGTCACCACGCCCGCCAACGGCCTGGCCGGCCCGCAAGCCCTGAATCAGGCCGTGTGGCAAATCTGCGACGTGCTGCGACGCTCGAACTGCGGCAGTGCGCTGCAGTATGTGCCCGAACTCACCTGGATTCTGTTCCTGCGCGTGTTGGAGGAGCAGGAAGCGATCGAACGCGACGAGGCGGAAGCGCTGGGCCTCGACTACGCGCCATCGCTCGTTTCGCCCTACCGCTGGCAGGACTGGGCGGCGCCGTGGTCCGACAAGGTTGATACACCCAAGACCGATGACGGCAAGCCGCTGGGCTGGAAGCGGCGCGCGCTGCAGGAAGGCAAGCGCGGCGACTACTTCGCCTTCGTCAACGGCGAACTGCTGCCGCACCTGCGCGAACTCAAGGACCAGCCGGGCGCGACTGCGAAGCAAAAGGTGATCAGCGAGATCATTTTTCCGATCGAACGCGTACGCATCGACACCGAGACCAATTTCGCCGACGTGCTCGATCGCGTGCACGCGCTGCGCTTCGCTGGGACCGACACTCAGCACCAGTTCATGCTGTCGCAGGTGTACGAAGGCCTGCTGCTTAAGATGGGCGAGAAGAATTCCGATGGAGGACAGTTCTACACGCCGCGCGAGCTGATTCGCGCGATGGTCCGCGTGGTCGATCCGCGGTTGGGCCAGACGGTGTGCGACCCGTGCTGCGGCACGGGCGGTTTCCTCGCCGAATCGGCTGAGCACATGCGCGCGCGGGGCGGCGAGCTGACCACCGACGCATTGGACGGACTCAAGCATCGAACCTTCTATGGCAGGGAAAAGGACAATCTCGCCTACCCGATCGCGCTCGCCAACCTGATGCTGCACGGCATCGACGAGCCTCATCTGTGGCACGGCAACACGCTGTCGAAGCAGACCGTGTACAACGGTCTCTGGGAAGGTGCACCCGAGCGTTTCCACGTGGTGCTCACCAATCCACCTTTCGGCGGCAAGGAGGGCGTGGAGGCGCAAGGTCCATTTCCGTTCAAGACGCGGGCGACGCAGGTGCTGTTTGTCCAGTACGTGATGCAGATTCTCGAACCCGGTGGACGCTGCGGCATCGTGCTCGACGAAGGCTTGCTGTACCGGACTAATGAAGACGGCTTTCTCAGGACCAAACGCAAGCTGCTGGACGAATGCGACCTGTGGTGCATCATCAGCCTGCCTGGCGGTGCGTTCACCGGCTCGGGCGCCGGCGTAAAAACCAATCTGGTTTTCTTCACCAAGGGCCGCAAGACCCAGCGCATCTGGTATTACGACCTGTCGCACATCAAGGTCGGCAAGAAGACGCCGTTGACCATGCTGCAGTTCGCACAGTTTTTCGACTTGCTCGACAAGCGCGGCACACCCGAAGCGGAAACCGAGCACAGCTGGACTGTCGATTTCACCGAACGCAAACGCAACGCGGCCGACGAAGCCGCCCCATTTCGCAAAGAGGCGAACGTGCAAGCGGAACAGGCGCGTGCCTTGCGCGAGGAAGCCAAGGCACTGCGCAAAGCGGACAAAATAAAAAAGGCCGACGCCTTGGTCGAGCAGGCGCAGACCGCCGACAAGGCGAGCCGCGAAGCCTTGGGAAAAGCGCAGGCAATCGAGGACGCGGTCTACGACCTGAAGGCGGTCAATCCGCGCGAAAAGAAAATCACCGATACGCGAACACCGGCAGAGCTTCTTGAGGCAATCGAAGAAAAGGGTAGGGAAGTCGATGCCGCACTTGCGAAACTGCGCGCGTTGCTGTGATTCAGACGGCCGAAGGCCGGAAAGCCAATACTGGCGCGGAGTTTCGGGCTATTGCCCAGCGAAAAAGCGGATCTGGCAAGCCGGTTTACAAATCACTGGAGTTAGGCTTCGCACGGTAATGTGGCTGGCATGGTGTCCCAAACGCGCCCGCCATACTTCCGGCCGTTTGCCTTCTTTGAGCGTCTCTGGCCGTCCACACCCCAGGCTCCCCATTGCTTGAAGAAAAACGCAACCTCGGCTTGGTCACATTGCCGTTTGACGCCGTCCACCCACTCTTTACGCATGGGACGGGCCTTGGGGCCTGACTCGCCACCAACAATGACCCATTGAATTCCCGTTAGGTCGATCGCGCCTAGATCTTCGAGCAGTGGTTCAACGGAAAGAAACCGCACCTTGGCGTCGATCGTTCGCAGCACATCGATACGAGGAATTCCATGCTTGCGATTTTCAACCGATACGCCAAGCCATGCGTTTGCCGGGACTTCAATGCCGCGGCAGAACTTTGCCATGCGATCGGCGCGCTTGGTGAGAATCTGAAACGTGTGCTGCGGGGCATGCGTCATCACGTCGAATATTCGGCGCATGTAATCGAATGGCACCTTCTCATGGAACAGGTCTGACATCGAATTTACGAAATAGACCGTAGGCTTGCGGCGTTCCAACGGTTCCGCCAGGCGCTCCGGCATTAGGGTTAGACCGAACCCGTTCTCATACCCCTGGACGCCCATCGCCTTCAGGCGCCGCGCCATTGTTTCCGCGTAGCAGTGCTTGCATCCTGGCGAGATCTTGGTGCAACCCACAGTCGGATTCCACGTCTGCTCGGTCCATTCAATCCGGCTTTGCGTACTCATTTCGTGACCTCCGTGAGTTGCAATCGCTCGCCTTCATTTTTCCAGTGAAGCGGTTTTTTTGGCCGCTTGCGAGCTGCGTCGAGATTTCGGACCTTCCCCGCGTTTATCAGGCTACCCAAAGCGCGCTGAAAGTCGCTGGGAAACCAATCGGTGTCTTCCAGAAGGTTGGCGAACGATTCTTCACCTACGCGCTGTTCGCCGCTTGCGAGGTAGTTTAGCCAATATGCTTCCACTTCATTTGAACTTGCGTGGCCCTCTTGCGCATCCACGAAAGCCCCCGGCTCGAATAACTCGCCCGTTCCAGACTTTGCTATCCGGGCGTGTTGTTTCGTCGATGCCCTCACATGCTTTTGAACTTGATCGAGGTTCTCGGAAATTTCCATGAACTCGATTGTCCCGCGTGGGTGAGTGGTGAGATAAACGAGATGGTATTTGGGGCGCTCTTTTTGCCGATCAAGAACCCGAACGTACGCGGAGCGACCCTGCCATTTGCCTTCGACAGGCAGATGCTGCTTGAGATTCTTGCGGTAAGTGTTAAGCAAAAGTTTCTCTCGCTTTGGTCCGTGAAGGTGATTGACATCGATTCTCTCCCCGAGAAATGACGCAATTTCTTCTTTCCAATCAGACATCGACGCGGTTCGATTTACAAAATCGTACATGAAATTGATCAGGAACTCGGACCGCTGCCTCTGCAGCAAAGGTTGGAGGATTGTAACGCCAACATCCTTCCAACCAGTGGGGTCAATAAAGAAAAACGCGAAAGAATTGGTTCCGCACCAGTTTAGAATTTGCTCCCGCGACGCCACGAAGTCACCCGGCCACCCTTCCGCTTTTACACCCGATGGCGTACGGCTGGAAAGAAACTGTTGCAGACGCGCAAACGCAGCCTTGTCCTTCTCGATGTACAGCGCCCGAACGCGCAAACTGATGCCACGCCGGCCCAGAGCCTGTCGACAACGGTCGAGAATTTGTAACGAGATCGCTATCGAGGTGCTGGCCATGTCCTCACTATCGTCGGACCATGGTCCGGCAAAACAATCCACGTAGCACAACTCGGTGATTCCGATTTTGGATGAACTCATACCAATAATCATGAAAAGCTTTTCGAGGTAGCCCTCCAGCAACTGGTGCTTGATGTATGCCAGCTCCCGCCCTTGATAGGCGTCAGGTACCGCATTGCTGTTCTTGGAGTCCGACATCATTTTTCCTTGACTGACGAACGATCGTTCGGTATCGTAAACCTATGGCGGACGATGGTCAATACTTGGTGAAGCTGCAGGACTATTACGCCCGGCATCGGGTACTGCCCTCATTCGCCTCGATTGGAACCTTGGTCGGTCTCAGTTCGAAGGCGTCGGTGGCGGGCATGGTACTGCGGCTCAAGTCCGAAGGTTTTCTGGAAAGCTCCCCTGATCGGCGGCTGAAACCGGGCAAGCGCTTCTTCGAACGCCCGGTCGCGGAGAGCGTTCGCGCCGGACTTCCGAGCCCGGCGCCGGATTCCGGACCGGAGACGCTGAGGATCGACGAGTATCTGGTCGCCCATCCTTCCCGCACCGTGCTCATCACGGTCAAAGGCGATTCGATGATCGATGCCGGCATTCATGCCGGCGACGTCGTGATTGTCGAAAAGCGAGCGGCAGCAAATACCGGCGATATTGTCGTCGCGATCCTAGACAACGATTTCACGCTAAAGCGACTTGGCCGGGAGAAGGGTCGCTTGGTGCTGCTGCCGGAGAACAAATCTTATCCGGTTATACGCCCCAAAGGCGACGCCGAGATTTTCGGGGTCGTGGTCGGGCTTTTCAGAAAGTATTGATGGTAGTTAATTGATTCTCGAAAGGAGTCGTACCATGGCGAAGATACCAAGCAATCACGGTAAGCAATGAACTTCGAATGACGTTTCGCAGATTCAGCACCTAGCGAATCAAAATACGCCGACGCGTGTCATAGGGATCAAGTTGGGCAGAACGCCGGATGCCGTGGCGCAAAAGGTGAGCGAGGAACACACTTCACTTAAGCCAACAAATCAATCGCCATATAACCGACGCAAGTGAGAAGATCCTCTGAAACCCAATACTGACGCGGATCTCCGGGCAATCTGCCGAATACCCGGAATCTGGCTTAGACCCAGTCCCTGGCGACGAGAAAATCGCTGTACAGCGCGGCTTCGGGGCTGCCCGGCTCGGGCTTCCAGTCGTAGCGCCATTTCACCAGCGGCGGCAGCGACATCAGGATCGCCTCGGTGCGGCCGCCCGACTGCAGGCCGAACAGGGTGCCGCGGTCGTAGACCAGGTTGAATTCGACGTAGCGTCCGCGGCGGTAGGCCTGGAAGTCGCGCTCGCGCTCGCCGTAGGGCAGGTCCTTGCGCCGCAGGATGATCGGTCGATACGCATCGAGGAAACGATCGCCGACGCTTTGCGTCAGCGCGTAGCAGCTGTCGAAATTGGGCTCATTCAGGTCGTCGAAGAAAATGCCGCCGACGCCGCGCGGCTCGTTGCGGTGCTTGAGGAAAAAATAGCGGTCGCACCAGGCCTTGAATCGCGCGTGGTGGTCGGCGCCGAAAGGATCGAGCGCGAGCTTGCAGCTGCGGTGGAAGTGCTCGGCATCCTCGGCGAAACCGTAATAGGGCGTCAGGTCCATGCCGCCGCCGAACCACCAGGCGGGCGCGGCGCCTTCCTTGGTCGCGACGAAGAAGCGCACGTTCATGTGCGCCGTGGGGCAGTAGGGGTTGCGCGGATGCAGCACCAGCGACACGCCCATCGCTTCCCAGGCGCGGCCGGCGAGCTCCGGTCGCGAGGCCGTCGCCGATGGCGGCAGTCCCGTGCCCTGCACGTGCGAGAAATTGACGCCGCCGCGCTCGAACAGTTTGCCGTCCTCGATCACGCGGCTGATGCCGCCACCGCCCTGGGGACGGTCCCAGCGGTCCTCGCGAAACGGCTTGCCGTCGAGTTGCTCCAGCGCTGCGACGATGCGCCCTTGCAGGCCGAGCAGGTAGTCTTTGACTGCGGCGGGATTCATGCGAGGTGGCGATGTTTATGAGGAAACGCGGATTCTATCAGCCAGACCGCGTGACCCACCTTGTCTGCACGCAGGCGCGTGCGCCGAGTAAAACCGGGCAGGGCCGGCTATGGCTTTCTTGCGGCGATGGCGCGATGGCCGATGTCGCGGCGGTATTGCATGCCCTCGAAGCGTATGCCCTCGAGCGCTTGATAAGCGCGGCGCTGCGCCATCTTGACGCTGTCTCCGAGCGCCGTGACGCACAGTACGCGCCCGCCGTTCACCACCACCTTGTCGCCAGCGAGCGCCGTGCCGGCGTGAAACACCATGCAGTCCTCGCTGCGCTCGGTATGCCTGGGGAGCCCGGTGATGACGGCGCCGTTTTGCGGCGCCTCGGGATAATTGGCGGCGGCGAGCACCACGCCCAGGGCCGTGCGCCGGTCCCACTCGATCTCGGCCTCGGCCAGCGTGCCGGCACAGGCCAGCTCGAACAGTTCGAACAGGTCGGACTTCAGGCGCAGCATGATCGGCTGGGCTTCCGGATCGCCCATGCGGCAGTTGAATTCCACCGTTTTCGGGTTGCCCTTCGCGTCTATCATCAGGCCGGCGTAGAGAAAGCCGCTGTAGGGAATGCCGTCCGCAGCCATGCCCTGGATCGTGGGCAGGATGATTTCGCGCATCACCTGCGCGTGCAGCCGCGGCGTCACCACCGGCGCTGGCGAATAGGCGCCCATGCCGCCGGTGTTGGGGCCGGTGTCGCCGTTCCCGAGCCGCTTGTGGTCCTGGCTGGTGGCGAGCGCGAGCGCGTGTTCGCCGTCGCTGATGACGATGAAGCTCGCTTCCTCGCCGGCGAGGTATTCCTCGATCACCACGCGCGCGCCGGCATCGCCCATCCTGTTGTCCACCAGCATCAGGTCGACCGCATCGTGCGCTTCCCTGGCGGTCATTGCCACGATCACGCCCTTGCCCGCGGCCAGGCCGTCGGCCTTGATCACGATCGGGGCGCCTTGCGCATCGATATGGGCGTGCGCCTCGCGCGCGTCGCTGAACGTGGCGTGAGCGGCGGTGGGTATGCCATGCCGCTGCATGAAGCGCTTGGCGAAATCCTTGGAGCTTTCCAGCTGCGCCGCGGCGCGGGTCGGGCCGAAGATCTTCAGGCCCCTGGAACGGAACAGGTCGACCACGCCCGCAGCGAGCGGCGCCTCGGGGCCGACCACGGTGAGATGCACCGAATTCTCCCGCGCGAAGCCGGCCAGCTGCGCGATGTCGGTGATCGGAACATTTTCCAGACCCGGTTCCAGCGCCGTGCCGGCGTTGCCCGGGGCGACATAGACTTTCTGCACGCGCGGCGCCTGCGCCAGCCTCCACGCCAAGGCGTGCTCGCGGCCGCCCGCGCCGATCACCAATAACTTCATGCGCGAAGCCTAATGCCGGAAGTGGCGGAAGCCCGTGTACACCATCACCAGACCGAGTTCGTCGGCGGCGGCGACGACTTCCTCGTCGCGCATGCTGCCGCCGGGCTGGATGATGGCCTTGGCGCCGGCCTCGGCCACCACGTCGACGCCGTCGCGGAAAGGAAAGAAGGCATCGGACGCGACGAACGAGCCCGCGAGCGACAGGCCGGCGTTCTTCGCCTTGATTGCGGCGATGCGCGCGCTGTCGACGCGGCTCATCTGGCCCGCGCCCACGCCCAGCGTATGGCCGCTGCCGCAAAATACGATGGCGTTGGACTTGACGAACTTGGCCACGCGCCAGGCAAACAGCAGGTCGCGCAGTTCGCTCTCGCTGGGCTTTTTCTTCGTGACCACGCGCAGCTCGGCCGCCTGCACGTTCTTGGTGTCGGGCGTCTGCGCGAGCAGGCCGCCGCCGACGCGCTTGAAATCGTAGCGGTTCGCGCCTGCGGCCAGCGGGACGACGAGCACGCGCACATTGGCCTTGGATTCGAGCGCCTTCTTCGCGGCTGCGTCGTACTCGGGGGCGATCAGCACTTCGACGAATTGCTTCGCCACCGCTTCGGCCGTCGCCGCGTCGACCGGTCGGTTGAAGGCGATGATGCCGCCGAAGGCCGAGGTGGGGTCGGTCTGGAGCGCCCGCTGGTAGGCCTCGAGCACGGTAGCGCCTATGGCGACGCCGCAGGGATTGGCATGCTTGACGATGACGCAGGCGGGCTCGGCGAAGGTCTTCACGCATTCCCAGGCCGCGTCGCTATCGCCGATGTTGTTGTAGGAAAGCTCCTTGCCCTGCAGCTGGGTGTAGCTCGCGAGGCTGCCGGGGAGCGGCTGCATGTCGCGATAGAAAGCCGCGCTCTGGTGCGGATTCTCGCCGTAGCGCATGGCCTGCACCTTGGCGAATTGCAGCGTCAGCCGCTCGGGGTATTCCTGGCTCTTGTGCTGGTCATCGAGCCCGGTCAGATAATTGCTGATGGCGCCGTCATAGGCGGCGGTATGCGTGAACACTTTTCTCGCCAGCGCGAAACGCGTGGCGGCGCTGACCCTGCCGCCGTTCGCGCGCAGTTCCTCGATCAGCGCGGGGTAATCCGCCGGATCGACCAGCACAGCGACGCCGGCATGGTTCTTGGCCGCCGAGCGCAGCATCGTGGGGCCGCCGATGTCGATGTTCTCTATCGCCTCGGCCAGCGTGCAGCCGGGCTTGGAGACGGTTTCGGTAAACGGATAGAGATTGACCACCGCCAGATCGATGGGTTCTATACCCGCATCCTTGATCGCCGCCATATGCGCGGGCACGTCGCGCCTTGCCAGCAGCCCGCCGTGGATCATCGGGTGCAGGGTCTTCAGGCGCCCGTCGAGCATTTCCGGATAGCCGGTGTATTCGGCCACCTCGGTCACGGCGATGCCGTTCTGCGCGAGCAGCTTGGCGGTCCCTCCGGTGGAGAAAATGGCGACTTGCATCTGCACCAGCGCGCGCGCGAGTTCGACCACGCCGGTCTTGTCGGAAACGCTGATGAGGGCCTGCTTGACGAGAATGCTCATGTCTGAACCCGGGCAATGAGTGTTGGCGGAGGAGTGGTTCGTGGATGAAACAGGCGGCCGGCACTGTGCTTCGCCGATCGCCTCAAGCGTTAAATTTTTATCTTCAGCTGCTCGATTTTTTTGCGCAATGTGTTGCGGTTGATGCCCAGCCACTTGGCGGCCAGGGTCTGATTTCCGTCGGCGTGGCCCAGCACCACCTCGATCATGGGCCGCTCGACGTTCTTCAGCACCATCTCATGGACTGCGCGCGGCCGCTCGCCATCCAGATCCTTGAAATATTTTTCCAGGGATTTGCGTACGCATTCCCCGATTTCACTGGCGCGCGGTGTCATGCTGCCAACTCCTCCTCGTAGCGCAGATGCTCGAATTGCTGCGCCTGTTGTTCGAAAAACCTGTTCACCGCGGTTAGTTGTTCTTCTACGCCCTGCAATTGATTCATCGCATGGCGGAAACTGGCCGAACCGGCGAGTCCCTTGGTGTACCAGGAAATGTGTTTGCGCGCGATCTTGACGCCGGTATCCGTGCCGTAGAACGCGTACAGATCGTGCAGGTGCGCGATCAGCACCTGGTGGATCTCGGTGACCAGGGGCGGCGGCAGCTGCACCCCGGTCTTGAGGTAATACTCGATTTCGCGGAAGATCCACGGCCGCCCCTGCGCGGCGCGCCCGATCATGATGCCGTCGGCTTTGGTGTAGTCGAGCACGTATTTGGCTTTCTGCGGCGAGTCGACGTCGCCGTTGGCGACCACCGGCAGGCGCGTGGCGCGCTTGACTGCCGCGATGGTGTCGTATTCGGCGTGGCCGGTGTAGCCGCAGGCGCGCGTGCGCCCGTGAATCGACAACAGCTGGATGCCGCTTTGTTCGGCGATGCGCGCCACGGTCAGCGCGTTCTTGTTGTGCTGGTCCCAGCCGGTGCGGAACTTGAGCGTCACCGGCACGTCCACCGCGCGCACCACAGACTCCAGGATGCGGCCGACCAGCGGCTCATCCTTCAGCAGCGCCGAGCCAGCCATCACGTTGCAGATTTTTTTTGCCGGGCAGCCCATGTTGATGTCGATGATCTGCGCGCCCTGGCCGACGTTGTAGCTTGCGGCTTCGGCCATCATCTTCGGATCTGCGCCGGCGATTTGCACCGAAATCGGATCGGGCTCGCCCGCGTGGTTGGCGCGGCGCCGCGTCTTTTCGCTGCCCCATAGCAGAGAATTCGATGCCACCATTTCGGACACGGCCATGCCGGCGCCGAATTTCTTGCACAACTGGCGGAATGGTCGATCCGTGACCCCGGCCATCGGCGCAACGAACAGATTGTTGCGCAGCACATGAGGTCCGATTCTCATTTCGTTTTTAGAGGATTTTTTGCGGAAGGGAAGAGAATTCTATACCCAATTGCCGGCGAAGAAAAATCCAAATATTCACGCTTCGCATAGAAACTTACTGCTTGCGTCAAGGCCATGCGCGGGCGCCGTAAATCATGCGCCGCGCGATGAAGCGCCGCGCAAACGGCAGCAAATCCAGAGCGAGCAGACCCGCGCCGCGGCCCAGCCGCAGCAGTGGATCGGCATTGGAGAACACGCCGACCAGACCGTCGGTGAATTGAATACCGGCGCGGCGGTCAAGTGCGCGCGCGCGGCGATAGCGGTCGATAAAACCGTCGTTGCCCGGATCGCGCGCATCGCGCGCAAGGTGCGCGAGCTCCCAGGCGTCGCGCAGGCCCAGATTGAATCCCTGCCCGGCGACCGGGTGCAGCGTTTGCGCCGCGTTGCCGACGGCGAGGCTGTGCGGCCGCGTTTCCTCGTGCCGGTAGCGCAGTGCCAGAGGGAATGCGCTACGCTCGCTGGCCTCGGTGAACGCGCCCAGCCGGTCACCGAAAGACGCACGCAGCTCGGCGAGGAAAGCGGGAGTGTCCAGTGCGCACAGGCGCGTGCAACGTTCTGCAGCGGCGGTCCAAACCAGTGCGTATCCTGCGCCATGCGGCAGCAGCGCCAGAGGCCCTTCGGGGCTGAAGCGCTCCCACGCCCTGCCGCGGTGCGCCTGCGCAGTTCTGACCCATGCTACCAAGGCCGTTTGCTTATAGTCTTTGCTGTAAGCGGTCGCCGCGCGCTCGTCCGCGATGCGCGCGCCGTCGGCAAACACCGTCAGGCGCGGCGCGAACACGCGTTCGCCATCCGAAGTCTGCACCGTGGCGGTGCTGCCGTCGAAGGCGGTCAGCCTGGCGCCGAACAAGCGCCTGGCCGAGCAGGGCGCGGCGAGCAGGCCCTGCTGCAGGTCGTCGTAGTTGGCGACATAGCCCAGTGCAGGCAGGTCGCAATCGGCAGCGCGGATCAGGGTGCGGCCGAAGCCGCCCTGCTGCGAAATGTGAATGGTTTCGATCGGCGTGACCGCAAGTCCCGACCAGGCATGCAGGCGCTCGAGTATCAGGCGGCTGCCATGGGACAGCGCGATCGCGCGCGCATCGCCCATAGCTGCACCTCGCGCTCCGGCGGAATCGACGCTGCGCGCACCGTGGGAATCGGCACTGGTTGCTTCGCGTGGATCGGCACTGCGTGCTTCGCGTGGATCGGCACTTCGTGCCTCGGCCAGCACCACGCTGTGACCGCTGTCTTCGAGCGCGAGGGCCAGCGCGGCGCCGACCGGCCCGCCGCCTGCGATCAGTATGTCTACGGTTTCAGGGTTCATTGCCATACGCGGGCACGGCTGCGCTCAGTCCTTGCCCACCAGGGCTTCGATATCGGCGACGCTCTTGGGCGTTGCCGCGCTAATCACTTCGCAGCCGCTCCCGGTCACGAGCACGTCGTCCTCGATGCGCACACCGATGTTCCAATAGGCTTCGGGCACGCCCTCCGCGGGACGGATGTAACAGCCGGGCTCCACTGTGAGTACCATGCCGGCTGCCAGCGGCCGCCACTTGCCCTCGAGCTTGTATTCGCCGGCGTCGTGCACGTCCAGCCCCAGCCAGTGGCCGGTGCGGTGCATGTAAAAGCGCTTGTAGTCGCCCGTTTCCAGCACCTGGTCCAGACTGCCGGAACACAGGCCGAAATCGATCATGCCCTGCGCCAGCACGCGCACCGCGGCCTCATGCGGCACATCCCAGGCGGCGCCGGGTCGGGTCGCGGCGATGGCGGCGGCTTGCGCCGCGAGCACCAGCTCGTAGATGTCCTTCTGCGCGCCGCCGAATTTGCCGTTTACCGGAAAGGAGCGGGTAATGTCGGACGCATAGCCGTCGAGCTCACAGCCGGCGTCGATCAACAGCAGCGCGCCCTCGTCCAGACGCGCGCTGTTGTCGCTGTAATGCAGCACGCAGGCATTGGCGCCGCCGGCGACGATCGGCCAATAGGCGGGGAACTGGGCGCCGTGGCGGCGGAATTCGTACAGCAATTCGGCCTCGATTTCGTATTCCATTTTGCCGGGCCGCGTGGCGCGCATCGCGCGCACGTGCGCTTTGGCCGAGATTGCCGCGGCGCGTCGCATGAGATCGAGCTCGTGTTCGTCCTTGAGCAGACGCATCTCGTCCAGTGCGGCGCGCACATCGTGGATGCGCTGCGGTGCACTGACGCCGGTGCGGCCTTGCGCGCGTACCTCGTTCAGCCAGCGCATGATGCGCGCGTCCCAGTCTGCATCCATGCCCGGCGCGTAATGGAGCGCGGACTGGTTGGCCATCAGCGCCGGCAGCTTTTCGTCGAGCTGGCCGACGGGATAGGCGGCGTCGACGCCGAAGGCCTCTTGCGCCGCCTCCGGGCCGAAGCGAAATCCGTCCCAGGTTTCGCGCTCCAGGTTCTTCTCGCGGCAAAAAAGCACGCTTTGCGGCTCGGGCCCGGCGATCAGCACCAATACCGCTTCGGGCTCCTGAAAGCCGCAGAGGTAATAGAAATAGCTGTCGAAGCGGTACAGGTACTCGCTGTCGCGGTTGCGCGCGCGCTCGGGCGCGGTCGGCACGATGGCGATGCCGCTCTGCATCTGAGCGAGCAGGGCGGCGCGGCGCTTGGCGTAAATCCGGGTATCGATCATAGGGGGCGGCGTTCAGCTGGTCGGGCGTGGATTGAATCTAATTGTACAGTCTGGCTAGGCGCCTGCGCGCAACGCCATGTCCAGCGCCCGCAGGCGCTCGGCGGTGCCGATGTCGTGCCAGCGGCCGGAATAATGCTCGCCCGACACCCGGTCCGCCGCCATCGCCTTGCGCAGCAGCGGCGCGAGCGCAACCTTTGCGCCAGGCGGTATGCCGCCGAACAGCCGCGGCGAATAGACGCCGATGCCGCTGAAAGTGAGCAGGCGCTTGCCGGTTTCGCGCACGCGCCCCGCCTCGAGTGCGAAGTCCCCGCGCGGATGCTGCGGCGGATTGTCCACCAGCACCAGATGCGCCAGGCGGTCGTGCAGATCCAGGCCGGCGAGGGCCGAATAATCGTAATCGCTGTAGATGTCGGCGTTGGCCACCAGAAACGGCTCGGCGCCGAGCAGGGGCAGTGCGAGCGCGATCCCGCCCGCGGTTTCGAGTGCCTCGCCCTCGGGCGAGTAGCGGATGGCCAGGCCGAAGCGCGAGCCGTCGCCGAGCGCGGCTTCGATCATGTGCCCGAGGTGGGCGTGATTGATCACGACTTCGCCGAAGCCGGACCGGGCCAGCTTCTCCAGCTGCCACACGATCAGCGGCTTGCCGCCCACGACGAGCAGCGACTTTGGCGTGGCATCGGTAAGCGGGCGCATTCTTACGCCGCGTCCGGCGGCGAGGATCATCGCTTTCATGGAAACGCTTTTCCGCGTGCAGCCTGTCGGGTTTCGATCGCGTCGATCAGGCGCGCGAGCGGCGCGAGCGCACCGTAGCGCGTCGCGACGGCGCGGATGTAGCCGATGAAGCGCGGCGCGTCCTCGATGTAGCCGGGCTTGCCGTCGCGGTGGCGGATGCGCGCAAAAATGCCGAGGACCTTCAGATGCCGCTGCAGCCCCATCCATTCGAGGTCGCGGTAGAAGTCGCCGAAATCCGATCCGACCGGGAGCCCGGCGCGGCGCGCCTTGTCCCAGTAGCGCACGATCCAGTCGAGCGCGCGCTCCTCTTCCCAACTGATGAAGGCGTCGCGCAGCAGCGACGCCAGATCGTAGCTGACCGGGCCGTACACCGCGTCCTGAAAATCGAGAATGCCCGGGTTGGGCGCGGAAAGCATGAGGTTGCGCGGCATGTAATCGCGGTGCACATAGACCGCGGGCTGCGCCAGATTGCTTGCCAGGATCAGGGCGAACATTTTCTCCAGCTGTTCGCGCTGCGGCGGCGTCAGAGCGAGATCCAGGTGTCGCGCCAAATACCAGTCCGGAAACAGATCGAGTTCGCGTCGCAGCAAGGCCGCATCATAGGGCGGGAGCACGCCGGGCCGGCTCGCGAGCTGCCACGCGATGAGCGCGTCGGTGGCGTCGCGAAACAGCATGTCCGCGCTGGCGTCGTCCTGTTGCAGCGCGCGGAGGTAGGTGGTGGCGCCAAGGTCGGTGAGGAGGAGAAAACCCTGCTCCAGATCCTGCGCCAGTACTGCCGGCGCGTTGAGCCCGGCTTGGCGCAGCAGTTCCGCGACCTGGATGAACGGCCGGCAATCCTCCTGCTGTGGCGGCGCATCCATGACGATGCGGCTCTCGCCGCGCTCGCCAAGACTGAGGCGGAAATAACGGCGGAAACTGGCGTCGGCAGAAGCCGGTTCGATCTGCCATCTTTCCGCAGGAAAAATGCGCCTGAGCCAGGTCTCTAACGCCTGTGTCCGTTGCGAAGACCTCATTGCAAAATGAGGGAATGCCTCCCCTCAGGCTCCCTTATACTTGCCGCTGGAAGTATCATTTTGCAGCGGGTTCAAAGTGCATTCCGATTGCCATTGGTGCGAAAGTGTGCGATTTTAGCATTCAAAAAACGCACCTTCCCTTTTTTCACTGTGAAGTCACCGATGCGCCAGTTCGCGCCCGTTTTGGCTCTGTTTTTCTGCGTCGCGATGGCACAGGCGCAGGAGCCGCAGCTCCAGCCTCCGGGGCGCAAACCGTTCGACAGGAGTGCGCCGGTCACGATCAGCGCCGACCGGATGGAGGGTTACGCCAACCAGGAGACCAGCGCCAGCGGCAACGCCGAACTGCACCAGGACGACCTCAGCATCTATGCTGACCGCCTGCGCTATTTCCACGCCACCGACGAAGTGCAGGCGGAGGGCGGCGTGCGCCTCATCCGCGCCGGCGACCAACTGAACGGCACCGGGCTGCGCCTGCGCGTGCACGACAACATCGGCCAGATCGACCACGCCGAATACGCGTTCAAGCGACCCAGCCGCAGCGGATTTGCGCCGGTGACTTCGCGCGGCGCGGCCGATGTGATCAAGCTCGAAGGCAAGGACAAGTACTACCTGAAGAACGCGACGCTGACCACCTGCAAGCCGGGCGACAACGACTGGTATATGCAGGCCGGCGAACTGGACGTGGACATGGCGCGCAACCTGGGCGAGGCGCGCAAGGCCAAACTGGTGTTCAAGAACATGCCGATCGGCTACCTGCCTTGGGTGGACTTTCCGCTGAACGACGAGCGCAAGACCGGCTTCCTTCCGCCGACCCTGGGCTACAGCGGCAAGAGCGGGATGGAAGCGAGCGTGCCGTTCTACGTCAATCTCGCGCCCAACCGCGATCTCACTCTCACGCCGCGCGAACTCTCCAAGCGCGGGCTGCAGCTGGCCGCGGATTTCCGCTATCTCAACCGCGGCTACGACGGCGAGGTTCGCATCGAGGATCTGTCCGATCGCGTCGCAAACAGCAACCGCTATGCCATCACCCTCCAGCACAATCAGAAATTCAGCGAGGATCTGACCGGTACGGTCAACATCAACAAGGTTTCCGACGACAATTATTTCCGCGACCTGGGGAGCAGCATCAACATCACTTCGCAGACCGAGCTGCCGCGCGAGGGCGTGCTGACATACCGCGGCGACTGGGGGACGGCGACCGCGCGGGTGCAGCGTTTCCAGACCCTGCAGGACCCGTCCAGCCCGATAATCCCGCCTTACGACCGGCTGCCGCAGCTCACGTTGAGTGCCGCGCGCCAGTACCTCGGCGGACTGGATCTCGGCCTGAACAGCGAGTATGTCAGGTTCGATCGTGGCGGTTTCCCCGCTGCCGCCGGCGGCACCAACACCAGCGGCGCCATCGGAAGCCGCCTCACCTTCTACCCCAGCGTGAGCCTGCCGCTGGTGCTGCCGGGCGCTTATTTCACGCCCAAGCTGGGATTTCACGACACCAGCTACAGCCTTTCGGACACGCCGGCGGGCACCCCGAAAGCGATCCGTCGCGCGCTGCCCATCGCCAGCCTGGACAGCGGCCTGACGTTCGAGCGCAATACCAATTTCAGGGGACAGCAATTCCGCCAAACGCTGGAGCCGCGCCTTTATTACCTGTACGTGCCTTATCGCGATCAGAGCAAAATTCCGTTGTTCGACACCAGCCTCGCCGACTTCAACTATGCACAGATCTTTTCGGAGAACATTTTCGATGGCGGCGACCGCATCGCCGACGCCAACCAACTGACGGTCGCCGCGACCTCGCGCCTGCTGTCGCCGAGCAGTGGCCAGGAAGTGCTTAAGGCCACGGTCGGGCAGGTCTACTATTTCAAGGGTCAGCAGGTGACGCTGAACGATAACGTTACGCCGGTGCGCGACAACAAGACTTCGGATTTCCTGGCCGCACTGAGCGGGCACGTTTCCCGTTACTGGAGCGTGGACAGCGGCTTGTTGTATAACCAGCAGCGCAACTTTTTCGATCGCCTGAACGTGGCTGCCCGCTTCGAGCCCGAGATCGCCAAAGTGCTCAACCTCGGCTATCGTTTCACGCGCGGCACCCTGGATCAGGTCGATGTTTCGGCGCAATGGCCGCTGGGCGGCGGCTGGCATGGGGTAGGGCGTTACAACTACTCGCTGCGCGCGAACCGGGTGGTCGAAAGCCTGGGCGGTTTCGAATATAATGCGGGCTGCTGGATCGGCAGGCTCGTATTGCAGCGTTTTGCCGCGGCCACCGGAACCTCGACCACCGCTGTGTTCGTGCAGTTGGAATTGAACGGATTTTCGCGCATCGGGTCGAATCCGTTGCAGATGCTGAAACGCGAGATTCCTGGCTATAACCCTCTCGATCAGACCCGTCCCGAGTCACGACCCTTTGACTTTTACGAGTAACCTTTACATGCGATTCTCGATTTCGGCGGCGCTTGCGTGGCTTGCCGCCGCGGCGCTGGCTTTTGCCTGCGGCGGGGCTTGGGCGCAGAAAACCCACAGCCGCGTGGAGCTGGTGGATCGTATCGTCGCCGTGGTCAATAACGACGTGATCACCAGCGGCCAGCTTGCAGAGCGGGTGAAAATGGTGACGCAGCAGCTGCGCCAGCAGGGCACGCCGCTGCCCGCGGCCGATCTGCTGCAAAAGCAGGTGCTGGAGCGCATGATCATGGACCGGCTGCAACTGCAGCTGGCCAAGGAAACCGGGCTGCGCGTGGACGATCTGCAGCTCGACCGCACGATCGAGAGGCTTGCGGAGCACAACAACATGTCGCTGACACAGTTCCGCCAGACGCTGGAGCGCGACGGAATCCAGTTCGACAAGTTCCGCGAGGAAATCCGCGACGAGATGCTGCTGTCGCAGCTGCGCCAGCGCGACGTGGACGACCACATCGTCGTCACCGACAACGAAATCGACTATTTCCTCAGCCAGCAGGCCAAGTCGCCCGATCAGGCGACGCAATTCAATCTGAGCCATATCGTACTGCGGCTGCCCGATCAGGCGAGCCCGGAACAGGTGAAGCGGCAACGCGCGCGCGCCGAGGAGGTGCTCGCGCAGCTGCGCAAAGGCGCCGACTTTGCCAGGCTGGCGGTCGCCTATTCGGACGCGCCGGACGCGCTGCAGGGCGGTGCTATGGGCTGGCGCGCGCGCGACCGGCTGCCGGAACTGTACTCGAGGGCCCTCGACGGGATGAAGCCGGGTGAAGTGAGCGGCATCCTGCGCAGTCCGGCCGGATTCCATATACTCAAGCTGATAGACCGGCGCGGCGGCGGCGGGCCGGTCCTGGTCGAACAGACCCACGCGCGGCACATACTGATAAAAACGAGCGAGATCGTGTCCGAGGCTGACGCCAAGCACAAACTGGAAGTTTTGCGCGAGCGCATTCTCCACGGCGCCGATTTCGGCGAACTTGCCAGGCTCAATTCCGACGACCCGTCCTCGGTCAACGGCGGCGACCTCGGCTGGATCTATCCCGGCGACACCGTGCCCGCATTCGAGCGCGAGATGAACAGCCTCAAGGTGGGTGAGATAAGCCAGCCTTTCAAGACGCCTTTCGGCTGGCATATCGTGCAGGTGCTGGCGCGTCGCAAAGCCCCGGTATCCGGCGAACGCAAGCGGGAAGAGGCGCGCGCGATCCTGCGCGAGCGCAAAGCCGACGAGGCCTATCAGGAATGGTTGCGCCAGCTGCGCGACAGCGCATTCATTCAATACCGGACCGACGACGGCGGATAGCCGCGATCGGATCTTGCGTTCGAATCGGGGCGTATCCAAGGCTGTTCCATAGCGCTTTGCGCGGCGGCGCTGCGGCCGGTCCGCAAGGGAGCGAGGAGTGAGAAGCGAGAACGGAAAGACGGTGCGCCTGCCGGTCGTCGCGGTCACTTCCGGCGAGCCCGCCGGCATAGGACCGGACATTTGCCTCGCGCTGGCGGCGCAGCGCCCGCCTTGCCGGGCCGTGGTCCTCGGCGACCGCGAGCTGCTCGCGGCGCGCGCCGCCCGCCTTGGACTGAGCGTGCGCTTGCGCGCATTCGATCCGGCGCGAGCGCCCGCCGCCGACGAGCTCGAAGTGCTGCATCTGCCCCTCGCGGCGCCCGTTGCCGCGGGCAGACTGGATCCGGCCAACAGCCCCTACGTGCTCGCCCTGCTCGATCGTGCCGTCGCCGGCTGCACCGAGGGCAGCTTCGCCGCAATGGTAACCGCGCCGGTGCACAAGGGCGTGATCAACGACGCCGGCATTCCTTTCACCGGCCATACGGAGTATCTGGCGAAGCTGACTTCCACGCCACGCGTCGTGATGATGCTTGCCGGTGGCGGATTGCGCGTCGCGCTCGCCACCACGCATCTGGCGCTCGCCGAGGTGGCAGGCGCGATCACGCGCGAAAGCCTGGAACAGACGCTGCGAATCGTGCATCGGGCGCTGCGGCAGCGTTTCGGCATAAGCGAGCCGCGCATTCTGGTTGCCGGGCTCAATCCGCACGCAGGCGAGGGCGGGCACCTCGGGCGCGAGGAAATCGATGTCATTTCCCCGGTGCTGGAGCGCCTGCGCCGGACGGGCATGCGCCTGGAGGGTCCGTTTCCGGCCGACACGCTGTTCACGCCGCAGCTGCTCGCGCGCGGCGATTGCGTGCTGGCGATGTACCACGACCAGGGACTGCCGGTGCTCAAGTATGCAAGTTTCGGCAAGGGCGTCAACGTCACCCTGGGTTTGCCGATCGTGCGCACCTCGGTCGATCACGGCACTGCGCTGGAATTGGCAGGGAGCGGCCGCGCCGACCCGGGCAGCCTGATTGCGGCGATCGAAATGGCGCTCGAGATGGTGCGTGCCGCCGGGGTCACACCCTCGGTCTAGATGAAGCACATCCCGCGCAAGCGGTTTGGACAACACTTCCTCACCGACCAAGCGGTGATCGCCGACATCGTCGCCGCGATCCGGCCGCAGCCCGGCGACGCAATGGTGGAAATCGGACCCGGTCTGGGGGCGCTCACCGTGCCGCTCGCGGCAGTGCTGCGCCATCTGCATGTGATCGAGATCGATCGCGATATCGTCGCGCGCCTGCGGCAGGCGTATCCGCCGGAGCGCGTGTCGGTGCATGCGGGCGACGTGCTCGAATTCGACTTTTCCGTGCTGCCGCGCGAACTGCGCGTGGTCGGCAACCTGCCCTACAATATTTCCACGCCGCTGCTGTTCCACCTGGCGCGCTATGCCGAGCGCATACGCGACATGCATTTCATGCTGCAGAAAGAGGTGGTCGAGCGCATGGTGGCGACCCCTGGCGGCCGCGACTACGGCCGCTTGTCTGTAATGCTGCAGTACCGTTTCGACATGGAACTGCTGATCGAGGTCGCGCCCCACGCCTTCTCGCCGCCGCCACAGGTCGAATCGGCCGTGGTGCGCATGCATCCGCGGCCGCGGGCGCAGCTGAAAGCGGTGAACGCGGAAGCGCTGGAGCAAGTGGTGCGGCGCGCTTTTGCGCAGCGGCGCAAGACCTTGCGCAATTCCCTCGCCGGGCTGCTCGCGGCCGGCGATTACGCCGCGCTCGGAATCGCGCCCGGACTGCGTGCGGAGAACCTCGCAGTAGCCGATTTTGTTGCCATCAGCAACTATCTGGAAAACAAGGAGAATTCTACGACGCGTTGATATTCACAAATATGCCTGCGACTGGCACAATAGGCACGCGCAACGCGTGAGCCTTCCAAGCTGGAGAATCGGAGAACAGTTATATGGGCCTGCTAGACGACCTGAAGAGACAGGCAGACATGGTGAAAAGCCAGCAGCTTTCCCAGAAGGTGATACTGGAGGAAAGCATCAGGCTGGTCGAGGCCAAGATGCATCAGACCTTTCTTTATCTCGATGATCTCCTGAAGCAGCTCGCCGTGCTCAAGCCGACCAACCCCACGGTATATTCGATACCCGGTGTCGGCGATTTCCAGAACCTGGGGTATGCCGAGTCGTTCATCAACTACCGCAAAAAAAAGATCGGCGACAGGGACTACTATGACTACATCACGATGTTCATCAAGTGGAGTTCGCCCGAGAACCTCATCGTCGAGCGCGACATGCCGGCCGCGATCGAGAAGGTGACGGATGCATTGTGGCGTTTCGGCCTCAAGTTCAGCGAAGAGAAAATCAAGAAGCCGGGCGGCGGCTTCGAAAAAATGAAATTCACCGTGCCCAACAACATCACCTGCGACATCACCATCAAAGCCGACCACGACAACGCGCGGCTGGCAGTGAAGGGCAAGCACTTTTTCCGCCTCGGCGCAGACGAGCTGCGCATTCCGGCGGCTGACGTCGACGAAGCCTTGCTGGAAGAGTTCGCCAAGATGCTGATCGGCCAGCCCAGCCGGCTGCGCAGGTATCGCGTCGCCGCCCTGTAGCGCAGGCGCGCGTCAGCACGGTTCAGGCGCTGTGCTGGATCAGCTCGATCTTATAGCCGTCCGGATCCTGAACGAAGGCGATGACCGTGCGCGTCGGAGCGAGGAGCAGGGGCCCCGCGTTCGGGGATGCGACCGCGCAGGCGCGCGTCAGCACGGTTCAGGCGCTGTGCTGGATCAGCTCAATCTTATAGCCGTCCGGATCCTGGACGAAGGCGATGACCGTGCTGCCGCCCTTGACCGGTCCGGCTTCGCGGGTGACGGTGCCGCCCTTCGCCTTGACCGTTTCGCAGGCTTTGTAGGCATCGGGCACTTCGACCGCCAGATGCCCGAATGCGTTACCCAGGTCGTAGCGGTCCACGCCGTAGTTGTAGGTGAGTTCGATCACCGCATGGCTATCTTCGGCGCCGTAGCCGACGAAGGCGAGCGTGTATTTCTGCTCGGGCCGGTCCGTGGTGCGCAGAAGCTTCATGCCCATGACTTCGGTGTAGAACTTCACCGAACGTTCCATGTTTCCCACGCGCAGCATCGTATGCAATATTCGCATTTCGTTTCCTCCTATAGCTACGTTGAACAAGGGGGCGGCGCCCCCTCGTCCCCAAAGGGGACTTTCCCGTCTAGCGGGATCGAGACCTTCGGGGCGTATATCCCCCAAATCAGGCGAAGCTCTGATTGCATCGCAGACCCAATCGGAGCTTCGCTACAGGATTGGCAGCCGGTGGTTGCAGTGGCGCAGTTCGCTGCGCGCCGCCTGGTAATCCGGGTAGAGGTCGCCGACCACCGCCCAGAAGCGTGCCGAGTGGTTCATCTCCCGCAGATGCGCCAGCTCGTGCGCGACTACGTAATCGATCAGGCGCAGGGGCAAGTGTATCAAGCGCCAGTTGAGGCGTACGTGACCGCCTTCCCGGCACAGGCCCCACTGCGTGCGCGCGCTGGACAGGGTCAGCGACGGCACCGGCACGCCCAGCCTGGCCGCGTACAGTGCGAGGCGCTCGGCCATCAGCTCGCGCGCATGCTCCTTGATCCAGACAATGCCGCGCTTTCTGAGCGCCGCCGGTTCGCCGCGGGGCTCGAGACCGATGTCGAGGTGTCCGTTTTCCAGTTTGATGCCGCGCTGGCCGGGGAGCAGCCTGATCGCGACCGGCACGCCCAGAAGGGCTATGGTCGCGCCATCGCTCCAGTTCACCACCTGCGGCTTGGGCGCGGCGCGCCATTCGGACAGTTTCTGCAGCACCCAGCGCGTTTTCTCGCGGATGAAGGCTTCGACTTCGGCGATCGGCGTATGGCCGGGCGCGGCCACGCGCAGGCCGTGGTCGTCGATCACGATGCCGATCGAGCGGCGTCGTGCGCGGCAGTAGCGGTAGGTCACGATTTCGCTGCCGAGCTGAATGTAGCGCAGCGTGCCCGCCGGCGCCGCCACCGGCGGCACCGCGAGCGGCAGTTCAAGCTGCATCTGCGCGCTCCGCCTGCACCAGCACCTCTACCTGGCTCTCGATCCAGTCCTCGACTTTGGCCATCAGCTGCTTCGGCGTGCAGCCGGCGCTGGCGATGGGCTCGCCGATCACCACCGTCACCTTGCCCGGGGATTTGAGAAAGGAATTTCGCGGCCACAGCAGCCCCGCATTGTGTGCAACCGGCAGCACGCGCGCGCCGGTGCGCACTGCGACGTATGCGCCGCCAAGCTTGTACTCGGCGCGCTTGCCGACGGGAATGCGGCTGCCTTCCGGATAGATCATGATGCAAAAGCCCTGAACCAGGCGTTCCTTGCCGATCTGGACCGTGCGCCGCAGAGCGCTCTTTGGATCGGCGCGGTTGATGAAAATCGGGCTGAACAGCGCCAGTCCCCAGCCGAGGAAAGGCAGCCACAGCAGTTCGCGCTTCATCACATAGACGTGCGGCGGGAAGATCTCGGAAAAGGCCAGCGTCTCCCAGGCGGAGGAATGCTTGGACAGGATCACCACCGGTTCGGCGGGAATGTTCTCGCGCCCGCGCACTTCGTAGCGGATCCCGAGTACGTGGATCGCCAGCCACGCGGCCAGGCGCGGCCAGCCGGCGACGATCTTCCAGCGCGGGATGCGCGGCAGCCACGCGACGCACATCAGCAGCACCCAATAGGGCACGACAATGACGACCAGCAGAAGGTAATAGACCAGGGCGCGCAGGAACCTCATGCGGCGAGCGCCAGCGCCGCGGCGGCCAGGTCTTTGTAGATTTCGGTGCCTTCGGGCAGGCCGCCCGCTTCGAGCGTCTTTTTGCCTTTTCCGGTCAGCACCAGGACCGGCCGGGCGCCCGCCGCGCTCGCCGCCTGCAGGTCGCGCAGCGAATCGCCGATCGCCGGGACCCCGGCGAGCGGGAGCTTGAACCGCTCGGCGATCTCCAGCAGCATGCCCGGCTGCGGCTTGCGGCAGGCGCAGCCTGCGTCCGGCAGGTGCGGGCAGAAGAACACCGCGTCGACGCGTCCGCCGAGCTGGTTCACCGCCTTGTGCATCTTGTCGTGCATGGCATTGAGCGCGGCCATGTCGAACAAGCCGCGCCCGAGGCCGGCCTGATTGGTGGCGACCACGACGCGAAAGCCCGCTTGCGTGAGGCGCGCGATCGCCTCCAGGCTGCCCGGGATCGGCGTCCACTCCTCCGGGCTTTTAATGTATTCATCGCTGTCGGCGTTGATCACGCCGTCGCGGTCGAGCACAACGAGCTTCATAGAGCGAGTGGTCCCTGGGAGAGCTTCATTGGGCGAACTGTCCTCGGGCAGGCTTCATGCGAAAGACCGTCACGCGGCGAGCTTGGAGATGTCGGCGACTCGGTTCATCTCGTCGCGCAGATCTTTGAGCAGCGCAAGGCGGTTCCTGCGCACTTCCGGATCGTCCACCATCACCATCACCGATTCAAAAAAAGTGTCGACCGGAGATTTCAGTACTGCGAACGCCTTCAGATAGCCGGTATAGTCGCCGGCCTGAAACAGAGGCATCGCTTTGCCGGAGGCGCTTTCAAGGGCCACGAACAAATCGCGCTCCGCCGGCTCTTTCATCTCGTGCGCGCGGGCCTTGCCGAACGATTCACCTTTTGCTTCGGCCTGTCTCAGGATATTGGCGACGCGCTTGTTCGCGGTTGCAAGGCTCGCCGCTTCGGGCAGGCCGGCGAACGTACGCACGGCCGCGAGCTGGCGCGGCACTTGGTCGAGCCGCGCCGGACGCAGGCACAGCACCGCTTCGATCTCGTTCGCAGTATAGCCGGCATCACGCAAGTAGCTGCGCAAGCGCTCAAAGACGAAGACCTCGAGCTCCGCATGTGCATCACCGAGCATGCCGCGCGGAAATACGGAAAATGCGTCGTTCAGGAGATCGGGCAGGGACAGCGTCAACCCGGCTTCGACCAGTATCCGGACCACGCCGTGCGCGTGGCGTCTGAGCGCGAACGGGTCCTTGTCGCCGGTCGGCTGCTGGCCTATGCCGAACATGCCCGCCAGGGTTTCCAGCTTGTCGGCCAGGGCAAGCGCAAGCGCCACCGCGTTGGCGGGCAGCGCATCGCCGGCAAAACGCGGGCGATAATGCTGTTCGATGGCAGCGGCCAGCAGGGCGGGCTCGCCGTCGGCGATGGCGTAATAGCGCCCCATGATGCCCTGCAGCTCCGGAAATTCGCTGACCATGCTGGTGACCAGGTCGGCTTTCGCCAGCCAGGCTGCGCGTTCGGCCAGCACCGGATCGGCGCCGGTTGCGCGGGCGATCTTTCCCGCGAGCAGTTGCACGCGCTGCACGCGTTCCAGCTGGCTGCCCAGCTTGTTGTGATAGACGATGGATCCGAGCTGGGGCACGCGCGCCTCCAGCCGCGTCTTCTTGTCGGTTTCGAAAAAGAAGCGCGCGTCCGCGAGGCGCGGCCGCACGACGCGATTGTTGCCGTCGACGATATTCCTGGGGTCGGCAAGCCGCATGTTGCTCACGATGAGGAAGCGGTTGGTCAGCTTCCCGGAGGCATCGAACAGCGGGAAATATTTCTGGTTGGTGCGCATGGTGAGCACCAGGCATTCCTGCGGCACCGAGAGAAAATCCGGCTCGAACTGGCCGACGTAGACGCTCGGAAACTCGATCAGCGCCGTCACTTCGTCCAGCAGCGGCCCGATATCGTCCTCCGGGCCGAGCGAGGCGCCGAGTTCGGCGGCCTTCGCGCGCAGTTGGCGCTCGGTTTCGGCGCGGCGCGCTTCGAACGAGGCGATGACCTTGCCGTGGGCTGCAAGCGCCTCTTCGTAAGCGTCGGCCGCGGCGACCGGTATGTCCGGGACGCCCTGGAAACGATGGCCGTGGGTGATGCGCCCGGCGTCGAGGCCCAGCGCGGATACCGGCATGACCTCCGAACCGTGCAGAGCGACGAGCCCGTGTGCCGGTCGGACAAACTGTACCGTTGTGGTGCCGTCCGCGAGCTGGTAACTCATCACTTTCGGAATCGGAAGCTTGGCTACGGCCTCGTCCAACGCGAGCTGCAGGCCGGTAGCGAGCGTGACGCCCTCGATCCTCTGCTCGAGGTAGGCGTATTCCGTGCCGCCCTCGATCCGGCGCTGCACCTGATCTGCCGCGGCGCCTTCCTTTTCCAGTCGTTTTGCGAGCGCTGCACTCGGTTTTCCGTCGGCGCCGAATGCGACTTTGGACGGCATCAGTTTCCTGGTTTCGCTGCGGTCATCGGCTTTGGAGCGCACGTTCCTGACCAGCACCGCCAATCTTCGCGGCGTCGCGAAGATTCGCGTTTCGCGTATGTCGTGATCTTTCAGCTGCGCACGGATCAGCCAGTCCTGCAGCCGGTGGCCGAACGCCTCGCCCAGCTGTCTCAGCGCTCTCGGCGGCAGCTCCTCGGTGAACAGCTCCACCAGCAGACTCGCGCTCATTGCGCCGCGGCCCTCTTTTCCAGCGTGCTCTTCAGCGCGGCGAGGTCGATGCCGAGCCGCGCCAGCTGTTCCGGGGGGCACATCGGGAAATTCTGGCGCAGACGCGAATCGAAATACGACTGCGACACGCTGCGCGCAAGGTTGCGGATGCGGCCGATGTAGGCGGCGCGCTCGGTGACCGAAATGGCGCCGCGCGCATCGAGCAGGTTGAAGGTGTGGGCGGTCTTCAGCACCATCTCGTAGGCGGGCAGCGCGAGTTGCGCTTGCATCAGGCGCTTCGCTTCGGATTCGTAATCGCCGAAGTGGGCGAACAGCATTTCAACATTGGAGTGTTCGAAGTTGTAAGTCGATTGTTCGACTTCGTTCTGGTGATAGACGTCGCGGTAAGTCACGCCCGGTGTCCACACCAGGTCGAATACGTTCTCGACCCCTTGCAGGTACATCGCCAGGCGCTCGAGGCCGTAGGTGATCTCGCCGGTGATCGGTTTGCAGTTGATCCCGCCGACCTGCTGAAAATAGGTGAACTGCGTCACTTCCATGCCGTTCAGCCAGACTTCCCATCCCAGACCCCATGCGCCCAGTGTCGGATTCTCCCAGTCGTCCTCGACCAAGCGCACGTCGTTCTGCTGCAGGTCGAGGCCTATCGCCGCGAGCGAGTCGAGATAGAGGTCGATGATCTCCGGCGGCGAGGGTTTGAGCACCACCTGGAATTGGTAGTAGTGCTGCAGGCGGTTGGGATTGTCGCCGTAGCGGCCGTCCTTGGGGCGGCGCGAGGGCTGGACGTAGGCGGCGCGCCAGGGTTCGGGCCCGAGGGCGCGCAGGAAGGTAGCGGTATGCGAAGTGCCGGCGCCGACTTCCATGTCGTAGGGCTGCAGCAGCGCGCAGCCCTGGCGGTCCCAATAGGACTGCAGCCTGAGGATAAGTTCCTGGAAGGTGAGCACGGTTTGACGATGCCTGGAAAGCCGCAATTTTACAGTCTTTCCGCAAGCCGAGATACGGGAAACGACTGCGAAAGCGCGGGCGCATGCGACGCCCCCAGGCTTTGCCGCTGCGACGGAAGTGATATAAATGCGGCATGAAATTCACTCACCTGATCCAGATCAACGATCCGTTCAATCCGCTGATCGACCCTCTGTCGCGCGAACAGCTTTGGCGCGGCCTGGTGCTGCGCGCGGAGAATCCTTTGCTGTTCGTGCTGGGGTTGGACCGGTTTGAAATCGTCGGGCGCGGCGAAAATACGCTCTCGCGCGTGCTGCATTTCGGCACGCTGCGGTTGCGCGACCGCGTCAGTTTCAGCCCGATGCGACAGGTGCGCTACGAAATCGAGGCTGCGGGGGTATCGCCTGCCGCCACGCTTGCGATGACCATCGAGGAACCCGAACCGGATCAGCTGTTCGTGCGCTTCGACTATGAGACCCTGCACGACGGCGCGACCGCGCCGCTCGACACGTTCTACAGCGGTTTCGCCAAACAAGCTTACGTGGAGGCGGATATCGATACCATCAGCACCATTCGCAGATTGGCGGAGGAAGCCGGCGGGCTCGGCTGAAGCGCGCCGCATGCGAGTGCGGGCGCGGGCGGGGACGAGCGCACGCGCAGCGCTCAGTCATTGAACTGCACCGCTTGATTGCGGCCCTGCTCCTTGGCGGTGTACATGGCGCGGTCGGCGCGCCCCTGAAGGGCGTCTATGCTGCGGCCGTCTTCGGGGAAGCTCGCGAGGCCTATGCTGACGCTGGTGTCGATGCGTTTGCCGCCGAATTCCAGCGGTGTGGTGGCCACCGCCTTGATAATCCGCTGCGCCACCTCCAAGGCCCTGGGCGCCGGTGCCTCCGGCAACAGCGCCACGAATTCGTCACCGCCATAGCGCGCCAGCACGTCGGTGTGGCGCAGTTCATTCTCGATGCACTTGGCCACCAGTTTCAGCAGCTGGTTCCCGGCCTCGTGACCGTGCAGATCGTTGACCGCCTTGAGGTTGTCCGAGTCGATCATCAGCAGGCTCGCGGGGCGGTTGTAGCGCACCGTCTGGTCGAACAGCCGGCCGGCGACGATGGCAAAGCCGCGCATGTTGTAGATGCGGGTGAGATCGTCGGTTTCCGACAGCAGCCGCGCCCGGTTGAGGCCGAAACGGATGTCGGCGGAGAACATGGTGGTGATATAGGCGACGAGCAGCATCGGTGCAAACTGTGCCACCATCCGGCCGACATAAGCCAGCGAAAACAGCCCGCCTGCGGGGGTGTCTCCTCCGAGCAGCACGAAGCAGGCGCCGATCAGCGCCATTTCGAACATGGTGGTGAGTTTGCCCAGCGTGAGCGCGCTGGTGACGATGACGAGCAGGTAGGTGTTGAGCAGAGGGCTGGCGAGCCTGCCCGTGTACCACAGCGTCCAGGTGATGAACAGCACCATCACAAAGGTTTCGATGGCGATCTTCACTTTCGATTCGGGCTTGTAGAAATTGGTGTAGCGAAAGCCCATGACAAACGCGGCGTAGAAGAACAGGCCGGCAGAAATCGCCGCGTCGTCCGCGGCCACAGGCCCGCCGAACACCTGGTACAGCAAGACCAGGATCAGGAGCAGCCACTCGATCTCGGCGACGGTGCGCGAGGTGCCGCGCAGTTCCTCCTGCTCTACGCTCAGTATCTCAGCGGGTTTGGAGTCCACACTTTTTCCTTTTTCTGCGAGCGGACCGCGGTCGTGCTAGCTGCCGCGCCTTGGTGATTATAACGCGCCCAGCAGCGAGCTCCGGCCGCGCGAGACATCTCATCCTTTATCCTCGCGCCAGAAATCCAGCTTCTCCTGCACCACACGGTCCGAGTAGATGAAAATCACTGCGTCGCTCGATGCCGTATGTTCGTGCGCGACCCAGCTCGGGGCGACGAATATGTCGTGCGGTCCCCAGTCGAAGGTTTCCGCGCCTATCTTGCTCGAGCCCGTGCCCTCGACCACGGTGAATACGGCGCTGTCGGTGGAGCGGTAGGGCGCGGTCCTGAATCCCCGCGGGATGAGCTGCATCCAGGTGGACATCGTCGGCATGGCCCAGCCGCCGCTGACCGGGTTGATGTACTTCATCTTGTAGCCGTGCCAGGCGTCGGCGGCGCGAAAGCGCGCGAGCGCATCCAGCGCCTCGCGCGTGCGGCGGTAGGGGTAGTTGAATATGGGCGAAGTCTGCGAAGCGTATTCCTGGTCGACCGGCAGCAGGTTGTGACCGGCTTCGGCTGCGGCGGCGCCCTCGGGGCGGTCCAGCGGATGAACCTTACCCGGATAGCCCTCGCGAAACCCCGCGCACATCAGGTTGACGATATGCATGTCCAGACCGTCGAGCCAGACCATGGGCGCGTCGCTCTCGTTGCCGTGGTCGTGCCAGCTCATCGACGGGGTGATCACGAAATCGCCCGGTTCCATCATCGTGCGCTCGCCCGCGACCGCGGTGTAGGCATTGTGCCCTTCGATGATGAAGCGCAGCGCCGAAGCCACATGTTTGTGCGCGGGCGCGATCTCCCCCGGCAGGATGATCTGCAGTCCGGCGAACAGGCTCTGGGTGATGCGCGACTCGCCCGGCAGCCCCGGGTTTTCCAGCACCATGACGCGGCGTTCGGCTTCGTCGGTGGAGATCAGCTTGCACGCCTCCATCAGGTACGGCCGGACCTCGGCGTAGCGCCACAGCGCCGGCACGCAGCGCGGCGCCGGCTGGTCCGTGACCAGGCCGTGCAGCACGCGCCACAGCGGTGCGAGGTGGTGGCCGCGGGCGCGCTCGTAAAAATCCATGCGGCCCGGCTCGGCCGCGAGGTTGACGCTGGGAACGATGCCCGCGAGGGCGCCGGCTTGGTGGTGGACGCTGCTATCGGATTTCATCCCGGCCTCCTGTGGCTCAAGCGGCTGGTCTGACGCGTCTTATCGCCGCTGCGCGCATGATAGCCCAGCTGCGCGGCCATGGCGATGCGATGCCTGCAGTCCCGGTAATGAGCTATGATGCAAGCAGCTGCTTCGTGCGGGAAACCAATGGAAACCTATTTGCTCTGGCTCATCGCCGGATTCGTGCTGGTGATCGCCGAACTCGTCACGGGCACGTTTTTCCTGCTGATCCTGGGCATCGCAGCGTTCGCCGGCTCGGTCACGGCCTGGTTCGGCTACGGGTTCTGGCTGGAGGCAATGTGCGCTGCCGCGGTGGCGGTCGCCGGCGTGTTCTGGGTGCGGCAGAACCGCAAGACGATGCAGCAGCCCGACATGGCGTCGCTCGATGTGGGGCAGGCGGTCACGTTCGATGTCTGGGTAGACCGCGAGCAGGGCGTAGCGCGCGTGAAGTATCGCAATACCCAATGGGATGCCGAGGTCGAGGGCGAGCGCGATTTCGATCGCGGACAGGTACTGTTCATCCATGCGGTGGACGGCAGCACGCTCAAGGTATCGAAAGCGAAGATTTGAGGCGCGGCGGCGCGCAAAGCCTCATGCCGGTCGCGGGTTTTGCCATCCACGAACGAATTTCCAAGGAGAATGCCCATGTTTCCGAAGTTGATTGCTGTCCTGATCGCCACCATCGCCATTTCGCAGTTTCCGGAGACGCGCGGCTACACCATCCCGTTTTTTGTTCTCGCGCTGGCGATTGTTTTCGTCATCGAGGGCGTGCGCGTAGTGCCCCAGCAAAGCGCCTGGGTGATCGAGCGCATGGGAAAATTCCACGCCATCCTGCAGCCCGGGATGAACGTGATCGTGCCGTTCGTCGACCGCGTCGCCTATACGCATTCGCTGAAGGAGGTGCCGCTGGATGTGCCCGAACAGGTATGCATCAGCCGCGACAACACCCAGCTCTCGGTGGACGGCGTCATCTATTTCCAGGTGACCGACCCGCGCCTGGCGTCTTACGGCTCGTCCAATTACATCGCTGCGATCACCCAGCTGGCGCAGACGGCGCTGCGCAGCGAAATCGGCAAGATGGAGCTGGACAAGACCTTCGAGAGCCGCGACGAGATGAACCGGCAGGTGGTGTCGGTGCTGGACGAGGCCGGCCGCTCCTGGGGGGTGAAGGTGCTGCGCTACGAGATCAAGAATATCACCCCGCCGGAGACCATACTGCGCGCGATGCAGGCGCAGATCACGGCTGAACGCGAGAAGCGCGCGCTGATCGCGAAGTCCGAAGGCCAGAAGCAGCAGGAGATCAACATCGCCGAGGGCGAGAAGCAGGCCGCCATTCTCAAATCCGAGGGTGCCAAGGCGGCGGTGATCAACAAGGCGCAGGGCGACGCCACCTCGATCCGGCTGATCGCCGAGGCCACTGCCGCCGCGGTGACCGTGGTCGCCGAGTCGCTCGCGAAGGAGGGCGGGCAGCAGGCGGCCAATCTGAAGGTCGCCGAGCAGTACGTCAGTGCCTTCGGCGCTCTGGCCAAGACCAACAATACCCTCATCGTTCCCGGCAACCTGGGCGACATGGCGACGCTGATCACTTCGGCCATGACCATGCTCGACCGCACCAAGGCAGCCCAGGCCAAGCCGGCCTGATCCGCCGCGGTCGTCGATCGGCGCCGACGCAGGCGCTTGCGGCGCAGGCGGTCAGCGCAGCGCCGTTCCGCAACGGTCGATGAGAGCAAGGTCAGAGGCCGTTTCGGTATTTCCGCGACGGTCTCGTGCGCGCAGCTTCCTCAACGCTTCTTCTTGGCCTTTTGCTCGAGCAACTCGCTCTCTTTCTTGAGCAACTCGGCGAGTCTGCTCTTGGCGACGAGGAGCACATAGCCGTTCAGGGTCTTCTCGCGCGCCACGCGTTCGTCCAGGCGGCTCATTTCCGCGGCAAAGGAATTCTTGCGCGCGGCCGTGGCTGCGGGTTTTTCACCTTTGCGTTGCTCGAACTCGCGCTTGGGCGTGCCTTCGATTTCCACGCGCAGCGGATAGCGATCGATCGCGAGGCGGCCGATGTGCAGGATGTAGGTGAGCCCGTCGAACGTCGTCGCGGTGACCACCGTCGGGTGATCGAAACCGTAGGCTTGCGCGTTGCCGCCGGTTGCGACATCGTCGATCGCGACATTGGCGAGATCGTAGGCGGCCGCGTTGGCCTTGGATGCATCCAGCCGTGCGCCGCGCGCGCCGTGTGCGAGCTTCCAGGCCGCGCCGTCTGCGCTGCGCTCGATCTTGTAACCCCCGCCGTCGGCAAGCTTCACCGCGAGGGTTTCGATGCGATGGACGCCGAAGCCGTCCTTGGAGATCCAGTCTGCGCTCAAGGCGCTTACCTGCTGCAGCGGATCGGAAACCACGAACACCTGCTTCGGATTGTCCGGCAACATGACGTAGCGCCCGTCGGCCGGCGCATTCGCGGAACCGCCGGTCGGCGTGCGCTTGTAGTACTTCTTGCCGATCAAAAGCTCGGCCAGCGCGTGGCCGTCGGCCGCTTTGAATGTCAGCGCCGTTGCCAATCCTGCCGAACCCGGCGCGGCCTTGGCGGGGTCGAGCAGATCGAAGCGCGCGCGGTCCTTGGCGCCGATCGGCTCGACTTGTCCGACCGTCAGCTCGATCGCACTCACCACCAGCTTCCTGACCTTGTCCAGGTCCGCGGGGAATCCGCTCTTCTCGGCCAGGGTCCAGCGCTTGTCCTTGTTCGTCAGCGTGAGCGTCGCCTCCGGTGCGCGGATCACGATGCTCGCCACCTCGCTCGCCTTGAGCTTCTTCAGCAGCAGCTGGCCGAGTTGCGCGGCGAGCGGCGGCTGTGCGGATTCCTCGCGCTGGCGCGTGAACAGCGCGGCGGCGCCGACGATCAGCGCGAGCAGGATAAGAATGCCGGCATAGCGTTTGTTCATATTGCGCTCCCTTCTTTGGCGATGCGCGCGCGGCGCCGCCGCCAGCCGGCGAAGGCGAGTCCGAACAGGGCCACCAGCAGCGGCATCGCGGCGATGTTCACCACCTTGGTCCAGAACTGCAGCGCGTCGACATCCTGGCGCAGGGTCTTGCGCACCTCTTTGAGTTCGTGGCGCGTTTGCAGTACGCGTTTGCGGAAGTGATCGAGTTCAGCCTGCTGCGCAGACGTCAGAATTTGCGCGGATTTCGCGCCGGCAGCCGGGCTGCGCAGCGAGCGCAGCTTTTCGTTGGTCTGCTCCAATTCGTCCTGCAGCGCCTGGATCTTACCCAGGTAACGCTTTTGCGCCTCGGCCTCCATCTGCTGCACCACGATCAGCGGGCGGAAGCTCGAAGCACGGCTGCGCAGGCTGGTCAGATCGTCGGCGGAGGCGAGCTGGTCCACGATGCCCTCTGCGAATGCCAGGTTGCCGTTGGAGGGCACCACCACCCTGTGGCCGAAGATGTTCTGCTCGTCGACTGCCGCGCCGTCGGCGAGCATGTCGGCGTCGCCTACCAGCACCACCGAATTGTCGCCGGCGGACTGTTTCAATTGCGGCGTGTCGTCGCCCGGCTTTGCGCTCTTGTCGGCGGCCGCTCCGGGGGCGGCCGGCGGGCCCGCGGGAAATGCCGTCTTGAACTTGCCCGAAAGCCGCAACGCGAGCGGCATGCGCTTGCCCGCCGGCTTAAAGTCTCTGGTGGCCGCGTTACCGGACAGCGATGCGGCGCTGGCGTCGACCAGCATCGAATCGGGCGAACTCCTGGCCAGCACCGTGGCCTTGAGGCCGGGCGCGAGCTTGCTGATGTCGAACGCGCCGCCGAAGGCGTAGAGCAGGGTGCGGATCTGGTTGGTCGCGATGTCGCTCTTGTTGAGCGCGGTCTTGTTCAGCGTCAGCACCGTCGGCGTATAGCGCTGGCCCGAGCCGGACGCGTATCTCAGGTCCGCGACCACTTTACCCGGGTACATGCTTACGCCCCAGGCTTTGAACAGGGCCGGCAGACTTGAACTGCCCGGTTCACCCGGCAACTGGGGCATCATCGGGTTGGGCTGGCGGTCGAACACCATGTACGGATCGACAAAGGCGACCAGCTTGCCGCCGCGCAGCACGAATTGGTCGAGCGCATATTCGGTCTGCTCCGAGATGCCGCGCGGTTGGATCAGCAGCAGGACCTTGATGTTCTTGCCGATCGACTTTGCGCTCATGCTGACCCGTTCGACCTTGTACTCGCGTTCGAGCTCGTTCGCCAGCGCCCAGGGCTCGCTCGGCTGACGCGTCATGAAATTCATTTCTCCGCCGAGGACGGGCAGCACGCTCATGACGCCGATCGTCGGTTTTTCCGGATTCGCAACGTTCGCTATCGCGCGTATCAAATCGTATTCGAGCAACTGCTCGCGCTGCGGCGAAAGCGCCGCGATGGTCTGCTTGCGGTCGATCTGGGACACGGTCAGGCCGAGGTAGAACTCGCCGCCCGAACCAAGCGTTTGGGGCTCGATGCCGTCGAGCTGCGCCGCGTCTTCCTCGTCGGAATCCGGTCTCGGACTGAATTTCTCGACGATGAGCTTGCCGCCCGCGGCGGATTTGAACTCCTGCACCATGTCCTTGACGCGCTGCGCAAACCCGCGCAGCTGCACCGGCACCGCATCCCCGCCAGTGGATATGTACAGGCGCAGCGTCACCGGCGCATCGAGCTTTTTCAGAATTGCCCGGGTCGCCGGCGACAGCGTGTAGATGTGGCCCTGGGTCAGGTCGGCCCGCAGCGTCAGCGGCGAAGCGAGATAGTTCAACGCCACCAGCAGGAAGAACAGCGCCGCCAGGCCGGCGGCCGAATAGAGGAAGGTTTCGTATTTTTTCATATGCCTTACCCGGCGCGGTGATTGCGGATGATCACGGAGGTCGCGAACAGCGCGAATCCGAGCACCGAAACGAAATAGAGCACGTCGCGCAGGTCGATCACGCCCTTTTGAAAATTGTCGAAGTGGGTCACCACCGAAAAGGCGGCCACCGCATCGACCAGCGTCGGGCTCGCCCAGCGCGTGAGCATGTCTATGACAGGGTTGAAGCCGGCAAGCACCAGGAACAGGCACAACACCACCGACAGAATGAAGGCGGTGACCTGGTTGCGGGTCATCGCCGAGGTCATGCAGGTGATCGCAAGGTAGGCGCCTGCGAGGAACAGGCTGCCGACGTAGCCGCCGATGATCTGGCCGTTGTCAGGGTTGCCGAGCAGGTTCACCGTGATCACCACCGGAAAGGTCAGGGCGAGCGCCAGCGCGAGAAATATCCAGGAGGCGAGGAACTTGGCGACGATGGCCTCCCACGGGTTTACCGGCAGGGTGAGCAGCAGTTCCATGGTGCCGGAGCGGCGCTCCTCCGACCACACGCGCATGCCGATTGCAGGCACCAGCACCAGATAGAGCCAGGGGTGCCAGCCGAAGAACGGGGCCAGCGTCGCTTCGCCGCGCGCGAAAAAATTGCCGACGCTGAAGGTGAAGAACCCGGTCAGCATAAGGAAAATGACCAGGAAGATATAGGCGACCGGCGAGGCGAAATAGCTGCCGAGTTCGCGTTTGACGATGGTGCGGATGTTGGCAATGCTGCTGTTCATGGCTGTCGATCCTAGTGTCCCGAATCGCTAATTCGCTGAAGAAAAGACGTCGAGAATCGACGCCATACAGCGTTGCAAATGCTCGCAAGGTGTCCAACCTTGCTGCGCTTTGCGCCTTGTCTGGCGCCGATTTCGCCGCTTTTCTGTTTCAGGCATTGTCTTGTCCTCATGCAATTGTTCAACGAACTAACGATTCGGGACCCTGGACTCCGTTACGAAAATTCAGCTGCGCGCGCGTCGGCGACATGCGACGTCGTGCTGTCGCGCGCGGCTTGCCCGGCGATGGCGAAGCGCGGGCAGTTGCGCTGCCCCGCGAACCCGCCTTTCGGTTTGCGCACGACTCCGGGAACGCCACGCCCGCGACCACTCCGTTGCCGCGCCCGAGGCCTAGGCGGGCGCTTGCGCGTCGCGCGCTGCGGCTGCCGTGTTGGCGGTGTCCGGGAGCGTAATGCGGCGGAACACTTCGTCGAGATGACCTTCCTCGGTGCGCAAGGCCTCGATGTTCCAGCCTTCCTGGCGCACCAACTCCATGATGGAGCGCACCAGCGCAGCCGAGTCCGCCTTGTCTTTCGGATAGACGCGCAGGCTGCTCTTGTCCAGACGCTGCACCCGGCCGGCGGCAGGCAGCGCCGCGAGCTTGTTCGCGTCCGCGCCCTGTGCGGCGATCGTGACCGCGCCGGCGTATTCGGACATGCTCTTGAGTTCCGCGGGCGTGCCGTTGGCGACGATGTGGCCGCGGTCGATGATGATTGCGCGGCTGCAGGCCGCGTCGACCTCCTCGAGGATATGGGTGGAGAAGATCACGGCCTTGGTCTTGCCCATTTCGCGGATCAGGCTCCTCACCTCGTATTTCTGATTCGGGTCGAGGCCGTCGGTGGGCTCGTCCATGACGAGCACGTCCGGATCGTGTATCAGCGCCTGCGCGAGGCAGGTCCTGTGTCTATAGCCCTTCGAAAGCGTGTCGATCTGCTGGTGCAGCACCGATGTCAGGAAACACAGCTCGACCACGCGGTGCACGGCCCGTTTCTTCGACTCGCCGCGCATGCCGCGCATTTCGGCGGCGAAACAGAGGAAGCCGTGCACCGACATGTCGGGGTAGCACGCCGCATTTTCGGGAAGGTAGCCCATCAGCCGCTTCGCCTGGAGCGGCGACTGCGCCACGTCGTAATCGCCCACGCTTATGCGGCCGCCTCCGGGCGGGAGAAAGCCGGTGATCATGCGCATGGTGGTCGATTTGCCGGCCCCGTTGGGCCCGAGGAAGCCGAGCACTTCACCGCGCTCGACGTTGAAGGTCACGCCGTCGACGGCTTTGTTGAGGCCGAAGGACTTGCTGAGATTTTCGATATGTATCATTTAATTACCTATTTTTCTTGGAGCGTTCTTGCTTCGGCGCGCAGCAGACCACAGCGCCGGCGAAACCGGCGCGGGCATGCTGACAGCGGGGGCACGCTCCGCTTTTGAGCGTGCCCCCGCGGCACAAGTTCCCTAATTGTGCGTACGCATTGGCGGGAGGCCGATGAAAGTTGTTGCCGCGGCCATGTGGCCGAAGTGCTCGGGCAGGGTCATGGGTGCGCGCTGCGTTGCGTGCCGTGCACCGCGGCGCAGCGGGCCGCGCGCGCAAGGGCTGCCTATGCGTGCGGGACCGGAAGCGGACCGCTCAGCGAAGCGCGAGCCCGCGCTCGGTGCGGGCGGCGAGCTGGCCGAAGAGCGTGCCCAAGGCGGCGGCGGCGAGCAGCACCCACAGCGCGGCGCCCCAGTCGTGCGTGTCCGCCACCACCGCCGCGATCAGCGGCGGGCCTAAGAAGGGGCCGAGCTGCGCTACCTGCACGATCAAGCCCTGAATGCTGCTGATCTGACTCGCGTCGCGCGCGTAGACCTGAGACCCCGAGAGCACTGCTGCGGGAATGGTTCCCCCGGTGAACATGAAGACCATGCACAAAAGGGAGCGCACGGAATCGGGCAAGGCGGAAGCGAAGATGCCGCAGGCGCACGCCGCCATGACGAGGAAAGTGAGGCTGATCACGTGGCCGCGCGGCGCGGCGCGATGAACCAGCCAGCTGCCGAGCAGGTTGCCGCCTACGTTGACGCCGACCACCGCTGCAGTCAGCAGCGCGGCGGCCGTGACCGAGGCGCCGCGTTCCTGTACCAGGAACGTGGGCAGCCAGACCATCACCGCATAAAACATCAGGGTGTAGCAGCCGAAGGCCAGCGCCAGCCACCACGGCCCGGGCTGGCGCAGCGCGCTAATCACGTCCGCGAGCGTGTGCGCTGCACCTCGGCGTGCGGCGCCGTAGGCGCGGCGCGAGCGCCACAGCGCCGCGGTGCACGCTAGCGTGATCAGCACGATGACCAGCCAGAAACCGCGCCAGCCGATGGAACCCAGCAGCACCGGGCTCGCGAGCATGGTCAGGCTGGCGCCGAAAGGCAGGTAGATGCTCCACAAGCCCAGCGTCAGGTTGCGCTGTCGCGGCGCGCTCGCCGTTACGATCAGCGTCGGCGCCGACACCGCAATCGCGATGAAGCCCGCGCCTTCGACGATGCGCGAAGCGAACAGCATGGCCTCGCCGGTCGCGGCCGCGCCGGACAGTCCGCCCAGCGCGAGTGCGAGAAGCCCGGCAACGCAGCAGCGCAGCGCGCCGAGGCGGGCGGCGAGCGCGCCGAAGAACACCGCGGTGGTGACCGCCAGCGTGTTGAAGGTCGAGTTGACCCAGCCGGCGGCGACCAGCGACAGGCGGAACTCTTCGCGCAGCAGCGGAATCGACGGCGGCAGCTTGCCGACATAGGCGGCGGCGACGACGCCGGCGGCGATGGCGGCCGACACCGCCGGCCAGTTGGTCCTGGCGGCAGGGGTCAGCACGGGTGCGCGCGCTCGGGCATCGGCTTGCGCGCTTGCGCCGCGCGCCGCATCGGGAGCGCAAAAGACGCGAGCCCCGGGGGTTTCAGTTCCATGCGCTGTTCCGTCGAATTGTCTGGATGTGCCGATAGCGGGCGAAGCCCAGGCGCGCCCCTGCTGCGGCAGCGGACGCGTGCTGCCGCGGCTTGTCGCAGGTCAAATCGCCCGCCTGCGCCACAGCGTACACTAAGGCCGAATATTTGCGGTGAGCGCTTAGAACCCATTTCAGAATGAACTGTCATTCCGAGGCCAGCGGCCGAGGAATCTGCTTGTTTGTTCATTTGACAGCAGATTCCTCGTTTCACTCGGAATGACATTTTTTGAAATCATCATTTTGAAGCGGCTTAGCCTGCGCTCGATCATATCAACAGTTTTCTCTCGGAGAGACGGCCATGGCCATGATGAACGCACAGCAATACCGCGACAGCCTAGCGAAGCGCAAGCCGCTCAAGGTGTACCTGGACGGAAAACTTCTCGCCGATCCGCTCGAACATCCGTACATCAAGACCTCGATGAATACCGTGGCCCTTACCTACGAGTTGGCCCACGATCCGGAGCACAAGCATCTCATGACCGCGAAATCCGCGCTCACCGGCGAGACCATCAACCGCTTCTGCCATCTGCACCAGAGCACGGACGACCTGATCAGCAAGGTGCGCATGCAGCGCCTGCTCGGGCAGCGCTGCGGCACCTGCTTCCAGCGCTGCGTCGGCCTGGATGCGCTCAACGCCGTGTTCGCCACCAC
>Ga0307377_10000713_pt1 | contig 43645 bp, 38 predicted proteins | sample TR3MG_FD_202535 | JGI IMG/M metagenome (GOLD analysis project Ga0307377, IMG submission 202535) | Soil microbial communities from Risofladan, Vaasa, Finland - TR-3 | ecosystem: Environmental > Terrestrial > Soil > Coastal area > Acid sulfate soil | place: Finland: Risofladan, Vaasa | collected...
ACACGATGTCGGACCGCACTACCGCCTGGCTCCTTTTGGCCATGGCGAGCACCTACGCGGGCAACCTCACCTTGCTCGGCTCCGTAGCCAATCTCATAGTCGCCGAAGGCGCCCGCCCCCTCGGCATCCGCCTCTCCTTCGGCAGCTATCTCAAGGCCGGCGTCCCGATTACGCTGCTGACCGCCTTCATCGGAAACGCCTGGCTCCTTTTCGTGCATTGCTGAAGCCCCGCGCCGCCAAAGACGCCCGCGGGAGTTGCGCTCTCCTCTCCTTTGAACTATGGTGGGTCCCGACATGGAAAGGGCTGAGAAAGTCTACGGCGTCTCCGAACTGACCGGCCTCGTCCGGGAAATCCTCGAAGGCAGCTTCCCTTCGGTGCTAGTCGAGGGCGAAATCAGCAATTGCCGCCCCGCGAGCTCGGGCCACCTGTATTTCAGCCTGAAGGACCGCAGCTCCATGCTCCAGGCGGTGATGTTCCGCTATCGCTCGAGGGCCCTCGCCTTCGAGCCCGCCGACGGCATGCTCGTCCGCGCGCGCGGAGCCTTGACCGTCTACGCGGCCCGCGGCCAGTACCAGCTCCTGGTCGAAGGGCTCGAGCGCGCCGGCGAGGGCGACCTCCTTGCCATGCTGGAGGAGCGGAAGCGCCGCCTGGCGGCCGAAGGACTCTTCGACCAGGAGCGCAAGCGTCCCCTGCCCCGCCTGCCCTCCCGCGTCGCCGTCATCACCTCGCCGACCGGAGCTGCACTGCGGGACATTCTCTCGGTGATCGGGCGGCGCAACTCGGGCGTCGATGTCGTGATCCTTCCCGCGGCGGTCCAGGGCGAGGACGCCCCGGCCCAGCTCGTCGGCCAGCTGGAAGCCGCCAATCGATGGTCGCTGGGCGAGGTCATCATTCTCGGCCGCGGCGGCGGCTCCTTGGAGGACCTGCTCGCCTTCTCGGACGAGGCGCTCGTCCGGGCCGTCGCCGCCTCGCGCATACCGGTCATAAGCGCCGTCGGCCACGAGATCGACTGGGCCTTGAGCGACTACGCCGCCGACCTGCGGGCGGCGACGCCCAGCGCCGCGGCCGAACTCGTCTCCGAGAGCCGCGCGGGCATCGTCGGCCAGGTCAGGCATCTGGCCGACGAATTGGAGACATCGATGCGTTCCCGGCTGGACCAGCTGCGACTCCTGCTCGGGCGCTTCGAGCCGCGCAATGCCGAGGCCCTGCTCATGCGCAGCTTCATGCCGACGGCCCGGCGTCTGGACGAAGCCCGCGAGAGCCTCGTTCGCGGCATGTCGGAGGCAGTCAAGTCCCGGCGCAGGAAGATCGAGCTGGCCTCGCGCGACCTGGCGGCGACGAGCCCCGAGGCGGTGCTCGCGCGAGGCTTCGCGGTCGTCCGCAAGGCGGGCGGCGGAGACGCCATCCGCGACGCGGGCCTTTTGTCCGGCGGCGACGCGCTCGACATCCGCTTTTCCCGGGGGGCGGCATCAGCCGAAGTTGTGGAGGTGAAACCATGAAGAAGATCGAAGAGCGGCTGTCGCGGCTGGAGGAGCTGGCCGAGCGGATCAAGGAAAGCGATCTGCCTCTCGAGGATGCCGTCGCGGTCTTCGAGGAAGGCATCAAGCTCGCCAAGGGGCTCGAGCGCGATCTCGAGAAGATCGAAGGGAAGGTCGAAATTCTCCTCAGCCGTCCGCAGGAAAACGCGGACAGGCCCGAACTCGAATTGTTCGAGGAAGAGAGCGAAAGCTAGACCGGCCGGATTCCCGCGTCCGGGCTTCCGAGGCGCCGGGCGTCCGAGGCGCAGGGAGCGAGCGGCGCGCTTCAGCTTTCGATGGGGCCTTCCACGAACTCGATGAGCTTCCTGTCGGAGTCGGCGAAATCGAGGGCGCGGAGTTCCGTCCGGGGCGTCCATCGAAGCTCCACGTGTTCGCGGGGCAGGAGCCGGGAGGACGGGAGCAGCTCCACGAGCCAGGCGGTGAGAAGACGCTCGACGCCGTGGTGCAGGAAGCTGGTTTCGCCGAGGGGGCGCAGGGCGCGGACCTGGGCCTCGAATTCCTCCAGGAACTCGCGCTCCAGGGCTTCCTCGTCGCTTTCGCCCGGCTCCACCTTGCCGCCAGGGAATTCCCATCGGCTGCCCATGGGACCCCCGGGCGCCCTGCGGGCGATGAAGACCTTGCCGTTTCTCAGGATCACGCCGGCTACCGAACGTTCCATCATTGCGGCCATGATACCAGCGCTGGGGGAATAATGCCACCGGAAAGAAGGGCTAGGGCGTCGCGCGGCCGAGCGTGCGGCCGATTTCCTCGATCAGGGCCGGCGCCTGGAACCATCCCTGCGCCGATCTGGCCAGGCGGCCGGCCAGGCCGTGGGCTATGACGGCGGCGCAAGCCGCATCGAAAGCCGCATCGAAAGCCGCATCGAAAGCCGCATCGAAAGCCGCATCGAAAGCCGCATCGGAGGCGGCGGAGGTAGCGGAGGTAGCGCCCGAAGAGCGCCTTTCCGCCGCGGCGAGCAAGGCCGCGGCCGCGCCTGCCAGCACGTCGCCCGATCCGGCCGTGGCCAGGGCGCTCTCCATGCCCTCCCATACCGCCAGCCGTCCCGCGGGCGAGGCGATCCAGGTGCAATGCGACTTGAGCGCGATGACGGCGCGGAATTTTTCGGCGGCGCCGGGCAAGACGCGGAGGGGATTGGCGAGGGCCTCGTCGACGGAGACGCCGGCGAGGCGCGCGAACTCGGCGGCGTGGGGCGTAAGCAGGAGAGGACCCGGCGCGACGAAGCCCTCGGCCGCGAGCGAGCCGTAGAGCTCGATGGCATCGGCGTCGAGGACCGCAGGCCGGCCGGCGGAAAGGATCAGCCGGAGCGTGTCGGTGTTTTTCGCGCTCCGCCCCCAGCCCGGGCCGAGGAGGATGGCGTCCCAGCGCCGCCAATCCTCGGCCTCCACCCGCTCGGGCTCGGGCTTGACCATGACGGCGTCGAGCTTGGCCGAGAGAATCGGCAGGATATCCGGGGAGGCGAATACGGCGACCAGGCCCGCCCCCGCGGCGAGGGCGGCCTGGGAGGCCATGGCCGGCGCTCCGGTGGCCCCGATCGATCCGGCGAAGACCGCTACGCGTCCGCGCGTGCCCTTGTGCGCGCTGGCCGGCGGAGGGGGGACGAGCCGCGGCAGATCTTCCTTCTCGAGGAGTTCCACGGCCGGGGCCGGATAGTCGCTCTCGGGGAAGATCCCGCCCACGGGCACTATGTCTCCGCAGAACGGACGCACCGCAGGGAAATAGAGAGCGGACTTGCGGGGCTCGATGGCGAGGGTCCAGCGCGCGCCCAGGATGAGGCTGTCGGGCCCGCACTCGTCCGAGACGCCCGAGGGAATATCGACGGCGGCCACGGGGCGGCCGGAGTCCGCGGCGACGCGCATGAGCGAGGCCAGGTTTTCGCGCACCGGGCCGCGCAGACCCGTGCCCGCTATCCCATCCAGGAGAACGGCGGAACGCTCGATCAGCGAACGGCAGGCTTCGGGCTCGTCTTCCCAGGAAAAGACGGCTATCCCGAGGGCCTTGAGGTAGCCGAGCTGGGCGAGGGCCAGCTCTCCCGGTTTCGAGGAAGCCAGGATCGCCGCCAGGTTCTCGAAGCCGGCGAAGCGCGCATGGCGCAACACGGCGAGCGCGTCGCCGGCGTTGTTGCCGGAACCGCAGAGGGCGGTGAGCCGAGCTCCGCGGTCGAGGCCGGCCTCCAGGCTCCGGAGCGCGTCCCAAAGGCGGAGGGATGCGTCTTCCATGAGCAGCCCGGGGGGGAGCCCCGCCCGCTCCTGCACGTCTCGGTCGAGCCGGGCCGCCTGAGCGCAGCTGACGAGGCTCTTCATTTGCCGGAGCCCGCGCTCCCGTCGGCGCCGAGGCCCTTGATGATGCGGTCGAAGCGCCACCACACGATCTTGGCATCGTATTTCGTGCCGAGCAGGGCGCACAGAATCCCGTCGCTCGAGAGCGAGAAGGTGTCGTAGTACTGCTCGTCGGGGGCGACATCGATGAGATAGCGCGTTATCGCGTGTGTCGTGCGGTCGAAGGTGGAGAGGAAGGTCCTGCCCGAATCGTCTCCGGTCATGAAAAAAAGCTCGTTGCCCGCGGCGCCTATGAGCTCGGGTATGCGCACGTCCCTGACCGATTCGCCGTTGGGTCCGCTCTTGACCGTCTTCTCGACATCGGGCAGCTGCCAGCGCTCCGAGTACGAGGCATCGCGCGGATTCATGCGGTAGATCCACGACGAGTCGAAGCCGACGCCCGAGGGCGATTTGGTGTCGGGGTCGAGGGTTTCGCGGTAGTAGTCGATCTTGATGAGGAGGTAGCGGCCCTCGGTGTCCGGCACGATCTTGTCGAGCGAGGCTATGAGGTTCTTCTTCTTGTCGGGCATGGGGAGGGCGTCGCGCCTGAGGCGCAGCGCGCTGACGACGTTCCCCTTGCTGTCGAACCAATGCACGAGCCAGGAGTCCTGGGTGACCGATACGACTACGCAATCGTCGGAGGGCGTGGTGTACAGGCCCACTATATACGGAAAGGGCGTTCCTCCGATGCCCTCCTGGCCGAGGTAGTCGAGGAACTGCCCATCCTTGCCGAAACGGAGGACCACGTAGTCGAGAATGGCCCCCGACTCCTTGTCGACGGCGTGCCGTTCCGGAGGAAGGCGGTCCTCGACGTAGATGCGCTGATTGGAGTCGACGGCTATCTCGCCCACGGCTCGGAAGGGATAGGGCACGGCCCGCCGGCCTTCGAGGCTGTCGGATGCGCCCGGGCCGCTGGCGGATGGAGATGCGGAAGACAGGCCCGAAGCGCTTCCGGCGGCGGTTTTCGCGGGACTGACGGGTTTCAGGAGGACCGGCACGGGGTTTTTGGCGGGATTGTAGATCATGGACAGCACGTCGCCGAAGGAGGAATAGCGGACCACCTTGGCGCTGTTGCCGTTGGCGATGTAGAAGATGCCCTCCCGCATCGTCATGCGGGTCTTCTGGGGATTCGTTCCATTGTCCATCTGGAAAAGATTTATCTGGTCCTCGGCGGGACCGTAGCTGAGCGTGAAAAGCTGCTCCCGATGCACGGCCACGCTCTTCTCTCCGTCGGCGCAGGAGGAGAGGGCCGTTGCGGCGCAGAGCAAAACGGCGCATGCCGCGCCGAGCGCCAGGCGATATGGCATGGAAAACCCCTTTGATCGAAGGCGCGCGAGGAACGATCGGCGTTCCGATGCATCGCGCTTTGACTCCAAAAGTAGTATCCGCTCGGGACTTTCCTGTCAACGATGCGGCCGCGGTGCGCTTGACCCCCTGTATTTCATGTAGGTATTCTACGTACTATGAGTTTGAATATTCTCGCCGCAATTTTCGGCAGTAAGAAAGAGCGCGACGTCAAAGCCTTGCTTCCCCTCCTCCACGCGGTCAGCGCCAAGGAGCCCTGGGCCATGGCTCTGAGTTCCGAAAGCTTCCCGATCGAAACAGCCAGGCTCCGCAAGGAATACGGGGAAGGCCGCAGCCTCGACGACATGCTCCCCGAGGCCTTCGCGCTCGTGCGCGAGGCGGCCCGGAGAACCCTCGGCGAGCGCCCCTTCGACGTCCAGATGCTCGGCGGAATCGTCCTCCATAAAGGCAAGATAGTGGAGATGAAAACCGGCGAGGGAAAGACGCTCTCCTCCGTCGCGGCGGTCTTCCTGAACGCGCTGTCGGGCGAAGGCGTCCACGTGGTGACCGTCAACGACTACCTCGCCGAGCGCGACTCGCAGTGGATGGGTCAAATCCACCGCTACCTCGGATTGAGCGTGGGCTGCATCCTCTCCCGCATGGACAACGAGGCCCGCCGCGCCGCCTACGCCTGCGACATCACCTATGGAACGAACAACGAGTTCGGCTTCGACTACCTGCGCGACAACATGTCGTGGAGTCCCGAAGGCCGCGTCCAGCGGGAACACAATTTCTGCGTCGTCGACGAGATCGATTCCATCCTCATCGACGAAGCGCGCACGCCGCTGATCATCTCGGGTCCCGCCGACGACGACACCTACAAAGTCAACGAGATAGCCCGGATGGCCGGCTCGCTCGTCGAAGTCAAGAAGGACCCCGCCACGGGCGAATATCCGAACGAGGACGAGGGCGAGATCCTCGAGGGCGACTACAAGATAGACGAGAAGGGCAAACGCATTTCCTTCACTCCGGAGGGGATGGACAAGATCGAGAGCCTGCTGCAGAAGCGCGGCATGATGAAGGGCTCGCTCTTCGACGAGGGCAATTTCGAGTTCGTCCACTACTTCACCCAGGCCGTACGGGCGGTGAAGCTCTTCGAAAAAGAGGTCGAGTACGTCGTGCAGGAAGGGCAGGTGCAGATTGTCGACGAGTTCACCGGCCGCATCCTGCACGGCCGCCGCTACTCCGACGGATTGCACGAAGCCATCGAAGCCAAGGAAAAGATAAAAATCGCCCGGCGAAATCGCACGCTGGCGACCATCACCTTCCAAAACTACTTCAGACTGTATAAAAAAATATCCGGAATGACCGGAACGGCCGACACGGAAGCCCCCGAGTTCCAGAAAATATACAACCTCGACGTGGTCGTCATACCCTCCAACCGCCCCGTTGTCCGCGCCGATGAAGACGATCTGGTGTTCCTCGACGAGAACGAGAAATTCGAGGCGATTTGCGACGAGATCGCCGAGGTGCACAAAAAGGGCCAGCCCATACTCGTGGGCACGGTATCCATCGACAAGTCGGAGAAGCTCTCGACCATGCTCACCCGGCGCGGACTCAAGCATGAAGTCCTCAACGCCAAGAACCACGCGCGCGAGGCGACGATCATCGCGGAAGCCGGCTCCAAGGGAGCGGTCACCATAGCGACCAACATGGCCGGCCGCGGCACGGACATCAAGCTGGGCGGCAATCCCGAATTCCGCGCGCGCAGGCGCGCCGGCAGCACGGCCACGGACGAGGAGTACAAGAAGGCCCTCGAGCTCGAATACGAACTCTGGCGCAAGGATTACGACGAGATACGCTCTCTCGGAGGACTGTACGTGCTCGGCACGGAGCGGCACGAAAGCCGCCGCATCGACAATCAGCTGCGCGGACGCTCGGGCCGCCAGGGCGATCCGGGGCGCTCGCTCTTCTTCCTTTCGCTCGACGACGACCTCATGCGCCTTTTCGGGGGCGACAACCTCAAGGGACTCATGGGCCGGATCGGCATGAAGCCCGGAGAGCCCATCTACCATCCCCTCCTGAACCGGACCATCGAAAACGCCCAGAAGAAGGTCGAGGAGCGCAACTTCGAGATACGCAAGCACCTGCTCGAATACGACGATGTCCTCAATGAGCAGCGCAAGTTCATCTACGAGCAGCGGGACGCCATCCTGAAGGACCCCGACCTCAGGGAGCGGGTCTGGAACACCACCCTCGACATGACCGACGACATCCTTTCGGACTACGACGAGGATCTGCGCAAGGACGGCCCGAAGGCCTACTCCAATCTCCAGACCCGGCTCAAGGAAAGCTTCAACGTCCAGCTGCCCTTCCGCTACGGCGCGGAGGAGACGAAGGTCTCCGCGACGCTCCGCGAGCCGGTTCTCGAGCTGCTCCGCAAGGACATCGAAGCCAAGCTCGAGTTCGCCGGCGTCGAGAATCTCTCGCACTTCATCCGTTTCCAGTATCTGCAGGACATCGACGCCCGCTGGCTCGACCATCTCGAAGGCATGGAAGCCCTGCGCGAGGCGGTGTACCTGCGCTCCTACGGCCAGAAGAATCCGCTCGTCGAGTACAAGCTCGAAGGCTTCGACATCTTCAACCAGATGATCGACGACATCCGCCGCTCGATAGCCACGCGCCTCTTCTTCGTGCGCATCCAGACCCCGGAGGAACGGCAGGCCCGCCCCGCCATCTCGACCTCCGTCAACGCCTCGCACGACGAGGTGGGGCAATTCGGCGGCGCCCAGGCAGGAGGCGAGGCCCCGGCCGGATCGGCGACGGCCGCCGCCTCCAAGCCCGAGGGAGCCACCGTCGTGCGGACGGGCGCGAAGGTCGGGCGCAACGATCCCTGTCCCTGCGGATCGGGGAAGAAATACAAGCACTGCCACGGCCGCTAGCCGATGTCGCTCAACTGGAAGGAGATCGAGCTCGTACTCTCCGAGCTCGATCTCGCCGGAGCGAAGATAGAGCGGATCATCCAGCCCTCCTACGACAGCGTCTGCCTGGGACTCTACAAGGCCGGAACGACGATGGAGCTCCTCGTGTCCATCGCGCAGGGGGCCTGTCGGATACACCTCCTGTCCTCGCCGCCGCCGAAACCTGAGCGGCCGCTCCGCTTCATGGAGTGCCTGCGGTCCAGGATACGCGGGGGCCGCATCGACGCGATACGGCAGCTGGGCAGCGAGCGGATCGTCCGCATGGACATCACCGTGCCGCGGACGGCCGAGGAACCGGGCGCGCCGGTCGACCTGCTGCGCTACCGGCTCTACGCGCGGCTCTGGAGCGGAGCCGGCAACCTCGTCCTCGTCGACGAAGACGGCATCGTGGTGGACGCCCTGGCCCGGCGGCCGCGGCGCGGCGAGACCTCGGGCCAGGTCTGCGCCATCGAAGAATCGGCGCTGCCGGGGCCGGAGGGCGGCGGCCAGGCGGGAAGCGGGAAGCGGGTCTTCGAGGTCAGGGACCTGGGCGGCGAAGGCAGCTTCAATCGCCGGGTGGAGGACTACTATTCGGCGCGCGGCGGCGAGTTGTCGCGGGACCGCCTCCTGGCAACCGCCCGCGAGCGATATGCCAAGAAGGGCCGGGCCCTCGATACGCGCATCGCGGAACTCGAAAAGCGCTCCGAGGAATTCCGCGGCGCCGAGCGCTGGCGCGAGCTGGGCGACATACTCATGGCCAATCAGGCGATGGCGCCGGCCTCGAAGTATCTCGAGTGCGATGACTTCTACCTGGGCGGCACCGTGACCATACCCGTCGATCCGCGGCTCTCGGTCGTGGCGAACGCTCAAGGGTACTACGAGCGCCACCGGAAGGCCCGCTCCGGTCTGACCGACCTCGAGTCCGAACTCGAGGCGGCACGCGAGTCGCGCCGCGCCCTGGACACAGAACTGGCGGCCCTGGAGGCCGAGGAGAATCCTTTCCTGATAGCCCGGGCCCTCGCCAAGGGAGGAGCCGCGCGCGAAAACCGCGCGCGAAGCTACCCCGGCCTGTCCCTAGAGCGCGGCGGCTGGACCATTCTCGTCGGCAGATCGGCCAAGGAAAACGACGAGCTCCTGCGACGCCATGTACGAGGTTCGGACATGTGGCTGCACGCCAGGGATTGGCCGGGCTCCTATGTCTTCATCAAGGCCCAGCGCAGCAAGACCGTGCCCTTGGAGATTCTCCTCGACGCGGGCAATCTCGCCATCTACTATTCCAAGGGGCGCTCCAACGGGGGCGGAGACGTGTACTACACCCTCGCGAAGTACCTTCGCCGCGCCAAGGACGGGCCCAAGGGACTCGTCATTCCCACCCAGGAAAAGAACTTGGCTATCAGGCTCGATGAGGGCCGCCTGAAAGAGCTGCGCGCCCTCATCGGCCGGGACGAAGACTGAGTCTCGGCCGCGAGGGACCGCGAGGGACCGCGGACCGTCGGATTCGCTAGCCGACCACGTCAGCCGAGGGTACGGGCGGCTCTCCCCGCCTGATGCCAGCACGCCGGGACCGCAGGACGATTCGGCCATTGCGCGCCTCGATGTAGGCGCAGGCTCCAGGGCCGAGCCGGCCGGCGAGAATTTCCGCCGCCAGCCTATCCTCGATCTCGGATTGGATGAGCCGGCGCATGGGACGCGCACCGTAGGTCGGATCGAAGCCTCGCTCGGACAGAAAGGCCTTGGCGGAGGGGCGGACCTGAAGCGCCACGCCCCGCTCCGTGAGCCGGCGCGACAATTCCCCGAGCAGGATCTCGAGGACTTCGCGTATTTCGTCGCGGCTCAGGGGCTTGAACACGACGATATCGTCGACACGGTTGACGAACTCGGGATTGAAGCGCCGCTTCAGCTCGGACAAGGCCGAGCTCTTGATCTCCTCGTAGCTCAGGAAGCGATCGGCCGGCCTGAAACCGAGCCCTCCGGTCGATATTTCCCGGGCGCCGGCGTTGCTCGTCATGATGATCACGCTGGTCCTGAAGGAAACGACGTGGCCCAGGTTGTCGCGCAACTCGCCTTCCTCGAGCAGCTGGAGCAGCAGGTTGAAGACCTCGGGGTGAGCCTTCTCGATCTCGTCGAAGAGTATGACGCTGTAGGGCCGGCGCCTGACGCGCTCGGTGAGCATGCCGCCTTCGTCGTAGCCGACGTAGCCCGGCGGGGAGCCGACGAGGCGCGAGGCGTTGTGCCGCTCCATGAAATCGGACATGTCGATGCGCAGGAGGGAGTCCTCGCTTCCGAAGAGGTATTCCGCGAGGCTCTTGGCCACGAGGGTCTTGCCGACTCCCGTCGGGCCGAGGAAAATGAAGGAACCCATAGGCCTTCGGCCGTCGGAGACGCCGGCCCGGCTGCGCCTGATGGCCGAGGCGATGGCCGACAGCGCCTCGTCCTGGCCGATCACCCTGCGGTGCAGCTCGGTTTCGAGGCGCAGGAGGCGATCGGCGTCGCTCTCCTCCAGGCGGGCGAGCGGGATGCCGGTGGCCTCGGAGAGGACCTCGCGGACCTCCTCCTCGGTGACGGCGAGGCGTTCCCTGCGGCCCGATCCGTCCCAGATCGCCTTGATCGATTCGAGCCGGACCTTCAGCCGGCGAACCTTGTCGCGGGTTTCGGCGGCCTTCTCGTAGTTCTGCGTCGACACCAGGGCGAGCTTTTCTTCGGTGAGGCGGCGGATCTCCTCCTCGATCTCGCCGAGTTCCGCGGGCTTGGCCGGGTGGAGCACCTTCTTGAGGGCGCCGGCCTCGTCGAGCAGATCTATGGCCTTGTCGGGGAGGAAGCGATCGGTCACGTAGCGCCGGGCGAGCTCCACCGCCGACTCGACGGCGCGGCGGCTGTAGGTGACGCCGTGGAACTCTTCGTAGCGCTCCTTCACTCCTTCGAGGATCTCGATGGCCTCGATGCCGGCGGGCTCCTCGACGAGCACGGATTGGAAGCGCCGTTCGAGCGCGGCGTCCTTCTCGAAGCGCTTGCGGTACTCGTCGAGGGTCGTGGCGCCGATGCACTGGACCTCGCCGCGGGAAAGCGCCGGCTTGAGCATATTCGAGGCGTCGATCGTGCCTTCGGCGCTGCCCGCCCCCACCACGGTATGGATCTCGTCGATGAATAGGATCACGTTGCCCGCCTGCGCTATCTCCTTCATGATGCGCTTGAGGCGCTCTTCGAATTCGCCGCGGTACTTGGTGCCGGCCACGACGGCGGCGAGGTCGAGGGCGAGGATGCGCTTGCGCGTCAGGTCGTCGGGGGCTTCCCCCCGCGAAAAGCGCTGAGCGAGGCCCTCGACTATGGCCGTCTTGCCTACGCCGGGCTCGCCGACCAGGACGGGGTTGTTCTTGGTGCGGCGGGAGAGTATGCGCACGACGCGGCCGATCTCGCGCTCTCGGCCCACGACCGGGTCGAGGCGACCTTCCCTCGCCAGGAGGGTGAGATCGCGGGCGAACTCGTCGAGGAGCGGCGTCCTGGCCGAGTTCGGCTTCGCCGCTGCGGGAGGAGACGATTGTTCCTTATCGTGCCGGTCTTCGAGGCCGGAGGGCTCCCGAAGGAGGCGGATCGCGGCGCGCAGCTGCTCGTAGTACACGCCTATCCGGCCGAGATAGCGCTCGAAGGCGGTGCCGGACTCGCGCGCCGCGGCGACCACGAAATGCTCGGTGCCGATATAGTCCGAACCGGACATGTTCGCCTCTTCGGCCGCCGCTTCGAGCAGCGAGCGAGTCCGGCGGGAAAGCGGAAGGTCGCCGAGCACGATGCCGGTTCTCCGATGCTCGATCGAGCGCTCGAACTCGTCGCGCAGCTCGAGCGTATCTATTTTGAGGCTCCGCATGGCCTTGAAGCCGATGCCCTCGCCCTCCTTGATGATGGCGAGCAGGACGTGCTCGGGCAGGAGCTGCTCGGAACGGGTCCTCTTAGCCTCGTCCTGGGCGAGCACGGTGAGCACGCGCTGGGCTCGATGCGTCAGTCCCTTGAACATCAGTAACCTCCATCGCCGATCGCCGCGTCCGCGAACACGGCGCGCAGCCGGCGGGCCCGCAGGGAATCTTCGTGCCCGCGTTCGCTTATCGAATCGAGGCCGGCGCCCCGCGCGAGGGAGCCGGGTCCGAGTTCCTCGAAGAGCCCTCCCAGATCGTCAGCATCCACGCCCTCGAGAAAGCCGAGGAGGGCGGCCAGTCTCAATCGGGAAAGGTACTGTAATCCCTCTCCCGATTCCACTCTCAGGGCGTAGCGCAGGATTCCGAAGGCGCGGCCCGCCGCGTCGCGCACGGCTTCCAGGCCGCCGGAGCGCAGGCTCGATCGCGCGCTTCGCTCGGCCTGCACGGCGGCGGACACGAAGGTCTCCAGCAGCTCGAGCTGGGAGTCCCGGGGGGAGATCCGCGCCCCCTCTCCCGTGACGATGATATCGAAGACGGAACCAGCGGAGATCTCGTCCTCGGAGGAATACAGCCCGCGGACGATGGCGCCTCTGCTCATTATCGTCTTGAAAAAGCGGTCGTGAAGCCCCGTCATGACGAGGGCGGGCAGATGGAGGGTGGCGCCGACGTATTCCGCGCTGCCGCATTCCTCCAAATGAGAGCAGATCCAGCCGAACTCGCCGTCTCGGGCGAACTCGAGGCCGGAAGGGAGCCGGGAGCCGAAATCCGCCGCATAGGACTCGGCGAGGGCGAGAGCTCCGCCGCCGTCGAAGCCTCGCAGCCTCGACACGAAGCGAAGATGCTCGCCGTCGTCGGATAGCAGGTAGACCGGATCGGTCTCGCTCGCCGCGAGCGGGGCCTCGGGATCGGCGGCGTAGGAACGGGAGACGAAGGAGCGCTCGGAAAGCGAGCGGCGCGAGCTGGAGGGAAGGCTGCCCAGCTCGCGCAGCGTCAAGCCGGGCAGGGAGGGGGCGAGTTCGAGAAAGAGCGAGCGCGAGGGGAGCGCGTCGGCGCCGCCGACGAAAGGAAGGGATGCGAAATTCCGCGATACCACCGCCGTGCTGCGGAGCACGACATCCGAGTCCGCTCCGGCTTCGGAGGCCGGCGAAGGCGCCGCGAAGGCCGGAAGATCGAAGGGGAAATTTCGAGGCGAACCCGCCTTCGGGGCCTCCCTGTCGCGTTCGGCGCCCGGGCCGGGCACCCGAACCATGAGCTGGGAGGAAGGAAGCCGGTCGTCGAGAACTTTACGCAGGAAGGGTCTGAAGGCCTCGACGCAAGCGCTGCAGCCCAGGCGGCCATCGCGGCGAACATCGTGCAGCGAGAGGCCGCAGGACGGACAGCGAGCGGGCTGGGAGCCTGACACGTCGGAAAGCCTGGAGCCGTCGAGGGCGGAGTCCAGTATCTCGCCGATATTCAGCTCGATGCGCCCCTTGCCGACGACGAAGCCGCGCGCGCGCGCGCAGCTTTCGCAGAGAGCGAGATCGCCTGAGCGCGGGCTTTCCCCTTCCGAGTGCCGAGCGTCGGCATGGCGTCGTATGAAAACCGCCGCTTCGCGTTTTCCGCACTGGGCGCAGACCACGGGGTGGACTATAGCTGATGCCATGGTAAAAGTATAGCGATTCCGCTATTATCCGCGTGGAGGTTTTGCATGAAATCCGTCCGCATACCGATACTCATTCTCTGTCTCGTCGCGATGGCCGCCGCCGCCCCTCTCTTCGCCCTCCCGGGTACGATCGTGATCGGCGCCTTGAAGGGACCGACCGGCATCGGCATGGTGCGCCTGTTCGACAAGCCCCCGAGCCTACCCGACGATCTCAAGCTCGAGACCGTGGCGGTGCCCAGCGCCGATGTCATGGCCGCGAAGGTCATAGGCGGCGAATACGACGCCGCGGTTCTGCCCGTCAACATGGCGGCCAAGCTTTACTCCGCAGGCATACCGATCCGCTTGGCCGCTATCGTCGGAAACGGAATGGTGTCCTTTCTGACCTCCGATCCCTCGATCTCGTCGCTCGCCGACCTACGCGGCAAGGAGATAGCCGTCGCGGGCCAGGGGGCCACCCCGGACTACCTCCTGCGCTTCCTGCTCGAACGCGCGAAGATAAACCCGAACACCGACCTTCGCCTCAGCTACTCTCTCCCCTATCCCGAGGCGGCAGAGGCCTTGGCCGCGGGCAAAATTCGGTACGCGATCCTGCCCGAGCCTTTCGCTACTCTCGCGCTCAAGGTCGATCCGGCCTTGCGCTCCCCGATCGACCTCGGAGCTCTGTGGACGAAGGCCACGGGCCAGGCCTCCTATCCGATGTCGGCCTTGGTAGTGAGCGATCGCCTCGCCGCTTCCCACCCCGATGCCGTGGCCCGGCTATTGGCGGCCTACGCGGACTCGATCGCCTGGGTCACGGCACACCCGCGCGAAGCCGGTCTCCTCGCGGAGAAGCACGATCTGGGTCTCAAGGCGGCGATCGCCGCCGCGGCGATCCCGCGCTCCAATTACGTCTTCGAGACCGCGGCACAGGCCCGCCCTGCCGTCGAGGCGCTGCTTTCCGTATTCCTCGCGACCGCGCCGACTTCGGTCGGAGGCAAGCTTCCCGATGCCGAGTTCTACGCTTCCTTCGACTGAGCCTGGAAGGCGGCGCTTCTCCCGGCTGCTCGTCGCCTCGGCGGCGGTCCTCCTCTTTCTGCTCGCGTGGAAGGCGGCCGCCGAGGTCATAGGCAAGGACATCATACTGCCGCCGCCGGAACGGATTCTGGGCATCGCCTCGAAGCTGTATCCGACGAGATTGTTCCTCGATGCCCTGGAAGGCACCTTCCTGCGCGGGCTGATCGCCTTCGGCCTCTCCGTGGGGCTGGGAATCGCGGCCGGACTCGCCGCCGGGATCTGGCCCCTCGTCGATGCGGCGCTCGCCCCGTTTCTGACGCTGATTCGAGCCACTCCGATTCTCGCCCTCATACTCCTCGCCCTGCTCTGGTTCCCTTCCGGCTTCGTGCCCATATTCGCGGCATTTCTCATGGCCTTCCCCGTGATGGAGACGAGCGCCGCGGAGGGCGCCCGGGCGGCCGACCCGCGGCTGCTCGAGATGGCTTCGCTCTTCCGAGTCCCGCGCCGATCGGTGTTCTTCCGGTTGAGGCTGCCGGCCGCGATGCCGCAGCTCCTGGCGGGAGCGAGAAGCGCGCTGGGCTTGTCGTGGAAGGTCGTGGTGGCCGGCGAGGTGCTGAGCCAGCCGCTGCGCGCCCTCGGGACCGGCATGCAGAACGCCCGCGTGATGCTCGAGACGGGTCAGGTATTCGCCTGGGCCTTCGCCTCGGTCATCCTCTGCGGGCTCACCGAATGGCTCTTCGACCTCGCGGCGAAGCGGACGGCTCGACATGGACTATGAGCTGCGATCGGTATGCGCCGCCTACGGGGGAGAGCCCGTGCTCCGCGACATCTCCCTGGGCTTCGCGCCGAAGTCCATCACCGTGGTGCTGGGGCCCTCGGGCTGCGGCAAATCGACTTTGCTCAATGTCATAGCCGGGCTCAAGGCCGTGGATAGCGGCCGGCGCCTGGGATTCGACGGAGCCCGCTTCTCCTACGCCTTCCAGGAACCGCGGCTCCTCCCGTGGCTATGCGCCAGGGACAACGCGGCCTTCGCCCTCTCGGGCGCGCTCGGCCGCGAGGAAGCCCGCCTCCGCGTCGATCGCTTCATGGAAGCCGCGGGCCTGGCCGGCGCCGCGGACCGGCTCCCCTCCGCCTTGTCCGGCGGCATGAAACAGCGGCTTTCCCTGGTCCGCGCCTTCTCCTTCCCCTCCGAACTCCTCTTGCTCGACGAGGCCTTCCAGGCGGTCGATCTGCGAACGAAGCTGGAACTCATGGACGTATTCCTAAAGCTGTGGCGCGAGGAGGAGCGGACGGTCATCTGCGTCACCCACGATATCGACGAGGCGATCTATCTGGCGGATAACGTCGTCGCGCTCTCCGACCGCCCCGCGGAGGTGATCGACCAGTTCACGGTCGACGTGCCGCGGGACGAGCGTTCGCTCGGAGCCGGAGTCACGGCGGAGGCCGAGGCCCGGCTCTACCGCACGGTCCTGTCCCGGCCCGATAACGCCTAGACCGTGCGACGACGTCCGTTCCGCGCCCCCGCTTTGCGCGCGAGCGCCGAACGGACGGCCTGCACGAGCTGCGACTCGGTGAAGGGTTTTGCGAGGAAACGCCCCGCCACATCGGGATCGCCGGCGCGTTCCGGATGGCCCGAGACGAACAGCAGCTCCATCGAGGGCAGCATCTCGCGCAGGCGGCGGGACAGGGTATAGCCGTCCATGAAGGGCATCACCACGTCGGAGACGAGCAGGTCGATCGGCTTGCCGTGGCTCTCGGCAATGAGCAGAGCCTCGCCGGCGTTCGAGGCGACGAGGACCTTGTGGCCAATCCTGGTGAGGAATCGGACCGCGAGCGAGCGGATGGTTTCGTCGTCGTCCACGAAGAGGATGGTGGAGCGCGCCGAGGAGCGGTCGGCGACGTCCTCGAGTTCGGCCGGCCGCTCGCCCTCCTTCGCCCCGAGCGAGGGAAGCCAGGCGGAAAACCTGGACCCGAGTCCGATCTCCGATTCGCAGCCTACGGCCCCGCCCGCCTGCTTGACGATGCCGTAGACGGTCGAGAGGCCGAGACCCGTGCCGCGCTCTCCGGGCTTGGTCGTGAAGAAGGGCTCGAAAATGCGATCCCGGATGGAAGCGGGTATGCCCTCTCCCGTGTCTGCCACCTCGAGGATCAGGTACTCGCCCGGCGGAAGCGTATCGATGCCGACCGCGCGCGGGGAATCGATGCGCGAGTCTCTCGTCTGGATGGTGATCTGGCCTCCCCTGGGCATGGCATCCCGGGCGTTTACGGCGAGATTGAGGAGAATCTGCTCGACCTGGATGGGATCGATCATGACGGAGGAGCGGGATGAGGCCAGGGAGAGCGAAAGCGCGATGTTTTCGCTCAAGAGCCGGCGCAGCATCTTCTCGGTATCGAGCACCAGAGCGTTGATGTCTATCAGGCGGGGGGAAACCGGCTGCCGCCGCGAAAAGGCGAGCAGCTGCCGGGTGAGGTTCCCGGCCCTGGCCGCCGCGCTGCGAATGCCTTCGACATCGTCCTTGGCTTCCTTGATGTCCGGAATCTCCTCCGCCAGGAGGTTGGCGTATCCGAGAATCGCGGTGAGGATGTTGTTGAAGTCGTGCGCGATCCCGCCGGCCAGGCGGCCGACCGCTTCCATTTTCTGGGCCTGGAGCAGGCGCTCCTCGAGCCGCCGGCGCTCGGTCGTGTCGGTGATCTCGCCCTGCAGGCCGACGATGGTCCCGTTCCCGTCCGTGACCGCGGCAGCGTTGAGGAGCACGAGCAGGTCCTGCCCCTGAACCGTGCGCAGCAGGAACTCGGCGAGCTCGAGGCGATGGGAGCCCGCGAGTCCCTGCCGGAACGACTCCCACGCGGCCTGATCGGGGAAAAATCTATCGAGGGAAGGGAGAGCCTCGTCCGGACCGAGGCCGACGAGGCGCCTGAAGGCCGGGTTGGCGTCGGTGATGCGGCCCTCCTCGTCGGCGAGGAAATTGCCGGAAATGCCCTCCATGAACAGCTTCCTGAAGCGCTCCTCGCTCTCGCGCAGCTTCGATTCCATGGCGGCGCGGTAGAGCGCCATCTCTATGGCCGTCTTGAGTTCGCGCTCCTCGAAGGGCTTTAGAAGATAGCCGAAAGGCTGGGTGAGCTTGGCCCGCTCGACCGTTTCGTCGTCGGCGTAGGCGGTGAGGAGCACGACGGGCGTCCGATAGCTTTCATGGATGCGGCTCGCGGTCTCGACACCGTCGAGTTCGCCGCGAATCTTGATGTCCATGACGATGAGTTCGGGGGCGATCTCCTCGTAGCGGGACAGCAGTTCCTCGCCCGACGAAAAGATGCCGGCGATGCGATACCCGGAACGTTCGAGAAAGCTGCGAATATCGAGGGCGACGATGTATTCGTCTTCGACGATCGCTATGCCCGGCATGGGAGGCTAGCCCCGCCCCTCGGGCGCCGCGCGGGCGAGCTCGATCGCGCTCACCATGAATCCACCTGCATCTCGCCCGCGCGGGCGGCGGGCTCGGCCTTGAAGGCCTCGTCGATATCGAGGACGACGACGAATCGGTCGTCGTGCCTCCCGATGCCCGCCACGAGATCGTCGTTCACCTTGGAGCCGATCTGCGGAGGGCGCTCGATCTGGGAGGGGGCCAATTCGATCACCTCGTGGACCTCGTCGGCGAGCATTCCGATGGTGATGTCCTCCGAACCGTAGCGAATTCTCAGCACCACGATGGCCGCGGCATTATCGGCCTGCGCGGCCTCGGCGCCGAAGCGGAGCCTGAGGTCGGCCACCGGTATCACCGCCCCGCGATAGTTGATGACGCCCTTGAGATAGGCGGCGGACTTGGGCACGCGGGTGATGGTCGCCGTCTCGAGGACGACCTCGACACGCTCGACTTCCACGGCGAACAGTTCGCCGGCGAGCTCGAAGGTGAGGTAGCGGCCCGAGCCTTCAGCGTTCATTCCGAGGCCTCACTCGGCCACTTTCCTGACGATGCCGAGAAGCTTGTCGGCGTTGAAGGGCTTCACGATCCAGCCCGTGGCTCCGGCCTCCTTGCCCTCGTTCATCTTCGATCCCTGAGATTCGGTGGTCAGGACGATGATGGGCGTGAACTTGTACTTGGGCAGCTCGCGGGCCCGCTTGATGAATGAAATGCCGTCGAGGTTGGGCATGTTGACGTCGGTCAGTATGAGATCGAGGTTCTCGATCGATTCCAGACGAGTGAGCGCCTCCATGCCGTCGGTGGCTTCGAAGGTCTCGTAGCCTTCCTGGCTCAGGATGAACGAGATGCTCTGACGGATGGCGGCGGAGTCGTCGACGATCAGGATTTTCTTGGCCATAGCTGTATCCTCCTTGCTGCTGCGGCGCCCGGGAGCGCCGCGCTATTCATTCCACTATCATGACTCCGCGAAAGGCCGGAAGCGAACGCGAGTCAAAGGATCCTCCGCTGCACCGCGGGGGCGATTTCGTCCAGACTCATCACCATATCCACGCCGCCGAGTTTTATCGCCTCGTTGGGCATGCCGAACACGACGCAGGAGGCCTCGTCCTGGGCGAAGGTGAAGGCGCCGGCATCGTGCATTTCCTTCATGCCGCGGGCCCCGTCGTCGCCCATGCCGGTCATGATCACCCCGATCGCGTTCTTGCTCGCATATCGCGCGGCCGAACGGAACAGCACGTCGACGCTCGGCCGGTGCCGGCAAACCAGCGGACCGTCCTTCACCTCGACATAGTACCTCGCGCCGGAACGTTTTAACAGCGTGTGCCGGTTTCCCGGCGCGATGAGCGCCCGGCCGCGGATGACGGTATCGTTGTCCTCGGCCTCCTTCACGCTGATGCGGCAGAGGCCGTCGAGCCTCTTGGCGAAGGCGGCCGTGAAATGCTCCGGCATGTGCTGGACGATGACGATTCCGGGAGCGTCTTCGGGGAAGGCCTCGAGGAACTCGCGCAGCGCCTCGGTCCCGCCCGTGGAGGCTCCGACCACGACTATCTTCTCCGTCGTCTCGACGAATACCCGCGAATCGGGCTTCGGGAGCATGACGTCCGCGGTGAGCTTGGGCGCGACCTCCGGCAGGCTGGACCGCGGCCTCGATCGCGAGAGCCCCTGCCTGGACAGATGGGCGGCTTTCACGGAGTCGCAGATGCGCACCTTCGATTCCTCGAGGAATTGCTTGGTGCCGAGCTTGGGCTTCTGGATGATCTCGACGGCTCCGTATTCCAGGGCGCGTATCGCGTTGCCCGAGCCTTCCTCGGTCTTGCTCGAGCAGACCACCACCGGAATGGGGTCCCGCTCCATGATCGTCCTGAGAAAGGAGAGGCCGTCCATCCTCGGCATCTCCACGTCGGTGATGATCACGTCGGGGCGCTCGTTTTCGAGGCGCTTCAGCGCGAAAATGGGATCGGAGGCCACCGCCATGACCTCGAGGGCCGGATCGGCCTCGAGCACTTCCTTGAGCGTCTGGCGAACCACCGCGGAGTCGTCGACTATCATCACTCGTATCGGCTTCTGCATGCCTGCCGCTTTCCCCGCTAGGTGCGGACGTAGATCGTCGGAGCGACCCCGCGGAGCGGGATGTCCATTCCGGTGAGGGTCTCGGAATGGCCGAGCACCAGGTAGCTGCCTTCCCGGAGGTGATCCGCGAGGCGGCGCAGGATGGCTTCCTGGACCTTGCGCTCGAAATAGATGATGACGTTCCTGCAGAATATCACGTCGAACTCGCCGTCCGCATCGTAGCGCTCGTCCATGAAATTGATGCGCGCGAACTTCACCTTGGCCCGAATCTCGGGTTTCATGCGCACGAGGGAGCGCCCGCGGTCGCGGCTCCGGAGCATGTAGCGCTTCTTGTAGCTCATGGGCACGACCTCGGCCTTGCTCTCGTCGTAGACCGCCTCGACCGCTTTTTCGAGGACCTGGGTGGAGAGATCGCTCGCGAATATCCTGTACTGGAACCGCGGGGCCGACTGGCGGTGCTCCTCGAGCACCATGGCGAGCGTATACGGCTCTTCTCCGGTCGAGCAGCCCGCCGACCAGGCGAGGAAGGGCCGGGAAAGGCCCGCGCCGAAGCGCCGCTCGACATCGGGAACTATGCGCTCGATGAGAAAATCGAAGTGGTCGGGCTCGCGGAAGAAATCGGTCTTGTTGGTCGTGACCGCGTCGATCATGTTGATGAGCTCGGTCTCGCGGCCCTCGGGCGAGAAGACATATTCCACATAGGCCTTGAACGAGGGCAGATTGAATCTCCTGAGTCTCTTCTGGAGGCGCGACTCCAGCATGACGCGCTTGGTCTCGGGCATGCGGATGCCCAGCTCGCTCTCGATGTACTGCGCCAGCTTGCGGAAGTCGCTGTCCGACAGGACGGCGGTTCCGGGCATGAAAGCGCCGGCGGCTCGGTCGGCGTCGGCCACGGTCTAGGCTCCCTCCGCCGCGCGCAGCGAGCCGCCGCGCTGGGCGCTGGCAGCGAGCCGATTGACATCGAGTATGAGGGCCACGGTGCCGTCGCCGAGTATCGTGGCGCCCGAGATGCCGTCGATATCCCGATACATCCGGCCGAGCGGCTTGATGACCGTCTGGTAATCGCCGACCACCTGGTCCACCACGAAGCCGACGCGCGAATCCTGCCCCGAAGCGATGACCATCTGTTCGATCTCGGGCTCCTCTCCGCCCGAGTCGAATGCCTCGCGGAGCAGGACGTAGGGAACGAGTTCCTCTCTATAGCTGATGATGCGCCGCTCGCCCTTCTCGGCGAGCTCTTTCCGGGTGACTTCTATGCAGCCGTCCACCGAGGACAGGGGCACGACATAGAATTCGTTCGCTATCCTGACGAGCAAGCCCTCGATGATCGCCAGGGTCAGGGGTATCTTGAGCGTGACGGTCATGCCCTTGCCCGGCTGGGTCGCGAGATGCACCGAGCCGCCCAGGGAGTCTATCTCCCGCTTGACGACGTCCATGCCCACGCCGCGTCCCGATACCGTGGTGACGGCCTTCGCCGTCGAAAAACCGGGGGCGAAGATGAGCTGGTACAGCTCCTGCTCGGGAAGCTCCTGCGAGGCGGAAACGATGCCCCGTTCGATCCCCTTGTTCCGAATGGCATCGCGGTCGAGCCCCTTGCCGTCGTCCGAGACCTGGATGAGCACGTACGCGCCCGAATGAGAGGCCGCGAGCTTTATGCTTCCGCGCCGCGGTTTGCCCTCCCTTTCGCGCCGGTCGGGATCCTCGATGCCGTGGTCTATGGAATTCCGGATGATGTGGACGAGGGGATCGCCGAGTTTTTCGATGACCGTCTTGTCGAGCTCGGTCTCCGCGCCTTCGGTGACGAGCTCCGCTTCCTTGCCCAGCTCGATGGAGAGGTCGCGGACGAGCCTCCGGAACTTGTTGAAGGTGCTGCCGATGGGAAGCATCCTCATGACCATGGTGTTGTCGCGCAACTGGGCTATGAGCCGCTCGAATTGCTCGGCGATGGAGCCTAAAGACGCGTCCTTGATGTCCAGCGCGGTCTGGCTCAGCCGCGCCTGGAGCGTCACGAGCTCGCCGACGAGGTCGACGAGAGCGTCGAGCTTGTCGCTGGCGACTCGTATCGAGCCGAGCCCCTGATCGCCGTGCAGCTGGGTCTTCTGGATGTGCTTTTGCTCGACGAGCGCCGACTCGACCTGAGGCTTGGACAGGATATGCTTTTCGACCAGCACTTCGCCCAGGCGCTTCTGGGAACTCAGGGCTTCGGACAGGTCCGCGGGCGACAATTCGCCGCGCTCGAGCAAGATATCGCCGAGCCGGTGCGGCGGCGCGCCCGCTTCGGCGCCGTCCTCCGGGGGGAGCTTTTCGATCTTGAGCTCGCACTGGTCCTCGACGAAGATGAACACGTCGCGGATGGCGTTGAGGTCGCGCTCGGTGGTGAGCATCACGTCCCAGCGGCAATAGCAGCGTTCGGGATCGATCGATTCGAGCGGCGGTATGGTTTCGACGTGGGGAAAAACGTCTGCGCTGCCGAGCCCGGCCAATTCCTCGATGAGATTGAGCACCTTCGTGCCGTTCTTGAAAATATCGGGACCGGGCTTGAACTGGATGCGGAAGGTGCGCGCCAGGCCGGCGGAGACGGGCGCGGAGCCCTGTTCCGGCGGCCGGACCTGTTCCGCGGCGGACTCCGTCGCGGTCGGCATGCCCGCGAACTCGCGCAGGCGCGACAGGAGAAGGTTTCCCTCCTGCATCAGATCAGCGGGAGGCTCCTCTTCGTGTTCGAGGAGAGAAAGGATGTGGTCGCGCGCGACGAGCGCCATGCCGATGAAGTCTTTGGTGATCGCGAGCTCGCCGTTCCTGCAGCGATCGAGTATGGTCTCGATATCATGCGTGAAGTGGCCGATGGCCTCGTAGCCGAACATCGAAGACGAGCCTTTGATGGTGTGGAACGCGCGAAACGCCGCGTTTATGAGTTCGGCATCGCCGGGATCCGATTCCAGTTCGAGCAGCGTGTCCTCCAACTGGGCGAGGAGTTCCCGCGATTCTTCGCGAAAGGAAGTCTTGAATTTATCTATCATCGTTGCGCCCCTCGGCCATCACACATCGACAAGTGCACTGTCGAGCGATATTCCCCCCTCGCGCGGATCGGCGCGCAGGAAACCCGCAGCGGCGAGGCGAGCCAGGACATGAGGGGAAGGAAGGCTGGATAAAGCGAGCTTCTTGCCGGCTTCACGAGCCGACGAACGGACCGCGTACACGAGCTGGAGACAGGCCAAATCGATTTCCTCCACCAGGGAGAAATCGAGAATCACGCTGTCGGAGGCCGCGAGCGCTTCGACGAGCTGGTCCTTGAACTCGGCCGCACGGTCTATCGACAAGGTCGGGAAAAGATGAATTACCGCGGGCGGCGAATCTGAACTCATAATCATTGTGCTCCCGTAAGCCCACTATATGCTTCGAAAGCCAAAATGCAAGGCCGCGGCCTCCCTCGAACCGAAGATTCCGGAGGACCGCGGCTAGATGAACGAGGGGTCGTCCAGCGTGGCGGCCAGTTGAATGATGCTTTCGAGGAAACCGGCTCTGCGCTTCTTGACCTGAATCTGGATGAAGACGGCGCGCAGGGAATCGTCGACGTAGAAATTGCGCAGATCGAAGGGATCGTTCACCGAAAGTCCCGATTCGTCGGCTATGCTTCCCGGCCAAATCTTCGTGATGGTGTACGCGGCCGGCCCGAACATGCCGCCGGGCAGCCGCGAGACGGTCATGCCGAAGAGCACGGGGAAAAGCTTGTCCTTGCGATCCATGGTGATCGCGGACTCGATCGGCGCGTAGGGACGTTCGCCGAGAAAGCGTATGAGGGTGTGTCTGCCCCGGCGGTCTTCGATCGTGACGAGGGCGAGGCTCTTGGGCGCCAGGGACAGGAGGAGGGCCTGCGCCTCGGTGAGCTTGTCGAGCTTGTTTCCGTCGATGGAGTCGAGGAAATCTCCCTGCTCGATGCCCGGGGCCATCGTAGGATGCCGGTAGGTGACTTCCAGGCGATCGCCATTGCTTTCGGCCGGAGGAGCCCGATCCTCGGCCAGGGCGAGGCCGAGCCAGGCTTGCTTGACCTCGCCGCCGCGGAAGAGAGCGGGAAGGATCCGCAGCAGCCAGGAGGAGGGAATGGCGAAGTTGAGTCCCTGGAACTGAGGGAGCCCGGCGAAGGCGACGCCCTCCACCTTGCCGTCGTTGTCGATGACCGGTCCGCCCGAGTTGCCGGGATTGAGGGCGGCATCGAGCTGGAAGACATCGCCGATCGCGAGGAGATGCCTTCCGACGGCGCTCACGATGCCGGAGGTGACGGTGTTTTCCAGACCTGCCGGCGAGCCGATGGTCAGGATGCTCTCTCCGGGGCTGAGCGCGGTATTCCTTGCCAAGGAAAAGACATAGCTAGGTGTCGTACTCACCTTGACGAGCGCCAGATCGAGCAGTCTGTCCCATCCGATCACCTTGGCGGGGAGCCGTACCTCCGGCGCGTCGGGGGGACGGACGGTGATGCGCGAGAATCCCCGGTACTTGGGGTCGACTTCGCTGGAAATGACATGGTAATTCGTGATGAGGTAGCCACCCTTGTCGATGTAGAACCCCGAGCCCAGCACCCTGTCGGGGACTCCGTATCCCTGCTCGATCTTGATGCCGCGATCGACGTCGATGGTCACCACGCCTTTTCGCATGGCCGCGATGCTGTCCTTGGATGCCAGGAAGCCGGCGGCGCCTTCGGTCGGCGGAACGCCGCGGGCCGCTTCGAGGGCGGTGAGGATGGCCAGGCTGGAACGGTCGCGTGCGGCCAGCGCCCTGGCCGTCCATCGGCGGATCTCGTCCGTGCCGAGCGAGGGATCCTTGGCGCGGCCCGCATCCAGGGAATCGATGTAGAGAGCCAGGGCGGGAGCCGTCATGCCGGAGCCGAAGACGGCCTCGGCGTCCTTCGCTTCGAGCTCCGCGAAGCGAAGGCTCCCCCGGCCCGCTTCGGCGGCGGCATCGGGGACCATCAGAACCGAAAGCTTCGGCTCGCCGGCTATGGCCCGCAGGCTCGAGAAACTCGCCATGGCGCCGTTCCAATCGCCGGAGGCGACGGAGGCGCGATAGCTCGCGTAGACGGCGGCCTCGGCGCTCGCGGCGAGGGTACGAAGGTCCTTCGGGGACGGGGCCTGCGGTCCCGTGTCATCGGTTACGGCCGAATCGAGCAGGGCTGCGCAGGCCTCCAAGGCTTGTGCGGGATCCTGCTTTTCCAGAGCCGTCAGCTCCTCCAGCTTGAGCGTCGCGTATGAAGGCGCGGGCGCGACCTTCGGCTTGGGGGCGCTCGCGCAGGAGCCGAGGACTACGAAGATTGCGCCGGCGATGCACAGCAAAAGCGGTTTTTTCAAGGTACGATCTCCGCAAAAATTTGGGAACCTGCCCGGACAATCCGTACGCGTATATTCCTTACCGAAATAACACCTTCGTCCGCCGGTACGTTACTCCCCAAATCGAAAGGCTTGGATCCTATCCATGTCACCGACGGGTTGGCGTCGGCGAGCAATTTGACATTGTGGCCGTTTTTCGTGAACGAGGCTATCTTCCCGGCCTGGATGGTCATGGACTCGTCGAAGCGGCCGTCCAGGCCTGTGGAAAATTCCCTGACGATCGACCCGTCCTTTTGCTGGTACTGGACGGCATCGATGCTGCCGTTGCGGTCGAAATCCCATTCCTTGCGGAAGGGAAAGACCGTCTGCTCGCGGTAATCGAAGATGCCGGTCCCCTTCGTGTCGATCAGGATCCATTCCACCTTCGACACGCCGTCTTCGCCCGTCGCGTAGACGCGCTCGGTCTCGAATCTTCCGTCGCCGTCGGCGTCGACGCGCTCGATCCGCGGCAGTCCTCGCTCGTACGAGAGGATCGCGTACAGACGGCCGCTCTTCCAGGTCACCCGCTTGAGCGGAATCCCGCGATCGAGCGTCGTGATCTGGCGGCTATCGCCGGAACTGACGCCGATCTCCAGGGCGGCGGCGGCGCAGGCCCGTTCGGTCGGCAGCGGCGCGTCGCTGTAGACGGGCACGAAGCGCTCTCCCGAGCCGGAGCCGAGCACGCTGCGCAGTTTCACGGGGGCGAAGAAATACTGGTCGGGATCGAAGCGATAATCGGTCGTCGCGCCGCCTTCGGAGAAGGCGATAGTCGAGCAATAGGGATAGCTCGAGTAGCCGACTCTGATCTCGGTGCCCGGAATGGACACGACGAGACGGGCAGGCTCCTCGTCGGCCAGTTCGAGTTCGTACGAGATGTGGCCGCGCTCGTCGTCGTAGCTCCTCGACCATGAAACGGGGCGCCCCGATTTGAGTTCGGCCGTTTCGGCGATGCCGCCGTCCTTTTTGAGCACGATGGGTCCGCTGTAGGCGTCGAAAGCCGCGGCGACGAGGTCCCGATCGGCGCCGCTTCGAGCCAAGGCGAGCGCGGCCTCGATGTCGGCGAGCTTCAAGGGATAGCGCCCGGAAAACAGTTCGTCGCAGGCGGTCTTTTGATCGACGAGGCCGTAGTCGAGGGCCAGCAGCGTCGCCCGGGCGCTCCGGCCGCCGGCCGAGCGGTAGGCCAGCACGGCATCTCGCCGAGCCTTCCGGTCCTGCATGATGGGGGCGGCGAGCACCGGAAGCTCGGGGTCGAGCGCCGCATAGCTCCGGAGCCGGGCGAGTATGGTGTCGCCCAAGGCCGCCGCCTCGGCGCTGCGCGGGGCCGATCGGCTCGGATCGCCCAGGCTTTCGAGGAAGACGCGGGGAAAGCGGGGATCGTCGGGGTAAAGCCTGAGGGCGGTGCGGAGCTCCGCATCGAAGGAGCTCGTATCGCCCCGGCCTTCGAAGGCCCGGCAGCGCATCCAGAGCGTGTCCGCGTCCAAGGGGAGACCGCGAAGCGCCGCCAAGGCTTCCGCGTAGCGGCCGCTGCGGATCAAGAGCTCGGACCGCAGGGAAACCGCGTCGTCGCGACGATAATACGTGAAACGATCGGCGGCGAGGGCCGCATCCAGCTCGTCGAGGCCCTGAGCGATGGAACCGCCGTTCTGGATGGAGGCAAGAGCCGCCAGATAGCGCAGGTCCGAATCGCCCGAGTCGATTTCCTCGGCGGCCGCGAGAAGGGGCGCGGCGCCGGACCAGTCCCCCGCGGCCGCCCGCTGCCGCGCCTCGTCGAAGTAGGCGCGCGCGATGGCGGCATCGCCCGATCGGACCGAAGTCTGGGCAAGCGCGGCCCGGGTGCCGCCCCCCGCGCCGAACAGCAGGACCGCGGACAGAACTACCGCGGCCTTGCTTCGGACCCGGGAAACCGCAGCCATCGCCGCTAGGCCTGCGCCTCGCGGAGCGGGAAACCGAGAAGACTCCGGACATCGGCGTCTTCGAGGGTTTCCTTGGCGACGAGTTCGTCCGCAAGCCGCTCGAGCTGATCGCGGTGCTCGGTCAACAGGCCGATGACCCTGGAGAGCGCGCCCTCGAGAATGCGCTTGACGGCGGCGTCGATTTTACGCGCGGTATCCTCGGAGTAGTCCTTGTGCTGGGCGATCTCCTTGCCGATGAAAATGGGCTCATCCTCCTGGCCGAAGGCCACCGGTCCCATCTCCTCGGCCATGCCCCATTCGCAGACCATCTTGCGCGCGAAGTCGGTGGCTTGCCTGATGTCCTGGGCGGTGCCGGTGGTCGTCTCGCCGTAGATGATCTTCTCGGCCGCATAGCCGCCGTACATGACGCAGATGCGGTCTTCGAGCCAAGCGCGGGAACGGGAATACACGTCCTTTTCGGGCAGGGAGAGGGTGAGCCCCAGGGCCCGTCCCCGCGGCACGACGGTGACCTTGTGCAGGGGATCGGAATGGGCGAGATGGTAGTGGATGAGGGCATGCCCGGCCTCGTGGACGGCGGTGGCGCGCTTTTCCTCGTCGGTGATCACCAGGCTGGTCCGCGCGACACCCATGAGGATCTTGTCGCGGGCCTCCTCGAAGTCTCCCATCTCGACGATGCTTCGATCCTTGCGGATGGCCCAGAGTGCCGCCTCGTTGACGAGGTTGGCGAGATCCGCCCCCGAGGTGCCCGGGGTGGCGCGCGCCAGGCGCTTGACATCCACGTCCGGATCGACGGGAATTTTCTGCATGTGGATGGCGAGGATGTCTTCGCGCTCCTTGACGTCGGGCATGGCCACGACGACCTGCCGGTCGAACCTTCCCGGCCTCAGGAGGGCGGGATCGAGGACGTCGGGGCGATTGGTGGCCGCGAGGATTATCACGCCGTCCTTGGTGTCGAAGCCGTCCATCTCGACGAGCATCTGGTTGAGGGTCTGCTCGCGCTCGTCGTGTCCGCCGCCGTAGCCGGCGCCGCGGGTGCGGCCCACGGCATCGAGCTCGTCGATGAAGATGATGCAGGGAGCGCTGCGGCGTCCCTGATCGAAGAGATCCCGGACGCGGCTGGCGCCCACTCCCACGAACATCTCCACGAAGTCCGACCCGGACATATGGAAGAAAGGCACGTTGGCCTCGCCGGCGACCGCCTTGGCGAGCAGGGTCTTGCCCGTCCCCGGCATGCCGACGAGCAGTACGCCCTTGGGAATGCGGGCTCCCATTTTCACGAATTTCTGCGGATTCTTAAGATAGTCGACGACCTCGAGCAGTTCGTATTTCGCTTCTTTCTGGCCCGCCACATCGGAAAAGGAGATCTTCTTGGGCGGTTCGATATAGCGCTTGGCCTTGCTCTTTCCGAAGGTGAAGGCCTTGTTGTTGCCCTGGACCTGCCTGAGCATGAGCCAGAGTATGAAGAAGCCGAAAAGCCAGGGGGCGAATTCGGCCAGCACCTGCCAGGGACTGGTGCCCTTCACCGACCCCGAAATCTTGACGCCCTTGTCTCGGAGCTTCTGCAGGAGGCTGAGATCGAGGTAGGGAATATTGGTCCTGAATAGGGCCTCGGCCCCGGTCTTGCCTTTCAGCGTTCCCTGTATCTCGAACTGATCGATGATCTTGACCGCATCCACGTTGCCGAGATCGAGGTTGGTCAAGAAGGCGGAGTAATCGATTTCTTTGGCCGGGTTCTTGTCGTTGAAGACGAAGAGAGCCGAGAAAAGCAGCGCCAATGAAAGGAATAGGGCGAGGGCCGCCTTGCTGCCGCGAGCCGGCCCTTCTTGCTTGCGCTGAGGAGGCTTGTTTTGATCGTCGAAATCCATACGAGGCTCAGACTCCTTTTACGATGACCGCGAGTCGAGGTTCCGCCCCGCCCTTCGCCTTGGCAAGCTCACGGTAGCGATCCTTGGCACCGAATGTGGAACCGAGGACCGCGACTATGCCATCGCGGTCCTCCACCACGGGGACTGCCGCGCGCGACTCGGCGCTCAAACCCCACTCGGAAAACAGATCGTCGAGGCGCTTACCCCCACCGTTAAATTCGATTGAATCGCCGGGTCTGCGGGAACGCACGATAATCGGAAAGCGAAATGCGTCGGAACGTATTCCCTGTCCGGCGCTCGAGGTCCACATCGCCTCTACGACATAACGCCCCGCCCTGACCCGGCATGCTCCGTCGATGACTACAAAATACCCGCCGCGCCGGGGAAAATCAAGGCCGCGGCGCAGGAGCACCGCATCGTTCGACCCGCAGAGCGCTATTCCGCCCCCCCGGTAGCTTCCGCGCGCCTCGGGGCCCAAGGCAGCGAGCGCCGCGCGAGCCATGCGCAGGCTGAGACGGCTTCGACCGGTCAATGAGCCGACAGCCTCCACAAGGGAGGCCAATCGACAGGATTCGGGCATCGCGAGAAAGGCGTCGGCCTCCACGGCGAAGGTCCCATCGGCTGCGGGCCGGAAGGCTATGGCCCGGGCGCATTCGCCGATGGCCTGGGAATCGAGACGCGCCCGCTCGATCGTGTGGCTCAAGCCTCTCCTCCAGCCCGGGAAATCGCGGTCGAGGAAAGGCATCAGACGTAGCCTTACGCGGTTTCGCAGATAGTCGATCGAAGCGTTCGTCGAATCCGTCGAATAGGAGAGCCCGAGCCGGAGATCGTAGTCGAGGAGCTCGCTCTTGCCGAGTCCGAGGAAAGGCCTGTACCAGGGGGGATTGACGGCAGCCATGCCGCGGAGGCCGGCGCTTCCCGAGCCGCCCAGCAGCCGCATGAGCACGGTCTCGACCTGATCGTCGCCGGTATGAGCGAGAAGGACATGGGAGGAGGCTTCGCGTTCCATGAGCTTTTTCAGCACGCGATAGCGATACTCCCGGGCGGCCGCCTCGATGCCGGCCTGCCTCCGCGCCGCGAGAGCGGAGACGGAACCGGGCCGCACGCGCGCGATCGTCAACCTGACGCCCAAGCGCGCGCAAAGGGCCATGACGAGCCTCCGCTCGGCCTCCCGCTCGGCCTGGGGCCGCAGACCATGGTCGACATGCACCGCGAGCAGGGGGCCCGGACGCAGGGCCGCGGCCGCGGCCAGGAGAGCCGCGGAGTCGGGACCGCCCGAATAGGCGACGATGAGAACCTCACGCTCGCCCAGATCGAGAGCTCCCAGAAAGGCGGAAAGCCTCGATTCGACGGTTCCTCTAGCGGGTCTGAACGCCATGGCCCCGATCCTCATCGATTGTCCGAAAATGCGAAACCACCTTCAAAGCCTGAAAGCTCCGAAAGTGGCTTCGTCACACCGCGGACGCCCCAGGCGACACGGTCCGAAGGGCGCATTTCAAGACAGCTGAGCCACGTTCAACAATCGGCAGGCGATTTGAAGAACCGGGCTCGGAAGAGCTATTTCTTCTCTTCCTTCTTGTCGGTCGACGCGCCGGCAGCTGCTCCCGCACCGGCGGCTGCCGGTGCGGCTCCGGGCGCGGCAGCCGCGCCGGCGGCCGGGGTCGCCTCGGCCACCGCAGGGGTCTCCACGACCTCGGCCTTGGCGAACTTGACCACCGCCACGACGAGCTCGGGACTCGTCAGGATCTTGACGCCCTCGATGGCGGCAATGTTCCTGACGTGGATGGAATGATTGGCCTGAAGGCCGGAAATATCGACCTCGATTTTCTCGGGCAGGCGGGAAGGATCGCATTCCACCTCGACCTCGTGCGCCGGGTTTTCGAGGATGCCGCCTTCCTTGACACCCACCGGCGTACCGATGAGGTGGAGGGGCACCTTCGCATGGATGCTGCGGCCGCTGACCACTTCGAGAAGATCGACATGGATGATCTTCCCCGAAAGAGTGTCCCGCTGGTGTTCCTTCACGAAGGCCTGGGTCTTCTTGCCTCCGATGTCGATGTCGAGAATCGTACTCTCGGAAATGCCGGTCGTGGCCTTGATGAACTCTTGCTCGTTGAGAAGAATGTGCACGGCCGCTTGACCGCCGCCGTAGATGACGGCAGGTATGCGCCCCGCCAAGCGGAACTGGCGGAGTTCACCCTTCGTAGTCGTCGAGCGGGCGACCGCGCTCAGAACGGGATGATTCATTATAAAGTCTCCTTGATCGTGAAATTGCATGAAACTATTGGGACGGCAGGATTCGAACCTGCGAATACCGGAACCAAAATCCGGAGGCTTAGCCGCTTGCCGACGTCCCAGAGGGATCGCGAAAAAACGCCACCTTCCTAATCGAAATCCGATGCAGTGGCGTCCGAGAGAGGCGTTGCCTCGAAAGCTTCCAGAATGCGATTCTGGAGGCGGGCGCGGAAATCCGGATGAATCGGATGGGCTATATCCTTATACTCTCCGTTTCGTGTCTTTCTGCTCGGCATGGCGATGAACACGCCACTCTTGCCTTCAATGATCTTGACATTGTGGACGACGAAACAATCATCGAAAGTCACGGTAACGTAGGCCTTTAGCTTGCCTTCGGTGGTTACCCTTCGGATGCGGATGTCCGTGATCTCCATGGCATCGACTCTCCTTGTCCACAAACGGAAGCTCTCCAGGAAGATTCTAGTCGAGCGCGGGCAAGCGCGCAAGCGGAAAGGCGAGATAGGAACTTCCTCCGAAGCCGGCCAGCGATTTTACGGCCTCGCCTGCGGCTTGAACCGTGGGGAATACGCCGAAAACGGAACTCCCCGACCCGCTCATGGATGAAAAGGAGGCACCGGACTCCCGCATCTTCGAGAGGATGGCCGAAATCTCAGGATGCTCGGCGGCCACGAAGCGCTCGAAGGAATTCGCGAAGGGCCAGAGCTTCGGATCTCCATAGTAGGCAGCGCACAAGGCTTCCGCGGCCGGATCAGCCTCTTCGGAATCGCCCGGGCGCATTCGATCCAGAAGCCTATACGCTTCGGCGCTGCCCACGGGAAAGCCGGGGAAATGAATGGCCAAGGCGAAATCGTCGCGGGGAGCCACGGGCTCCACGCGCTCACCCCGACCACTGACGAGAGCGCATCCGTCTTCAAAAAAGAAGGGAACATCGCTTCCGACCAGGGCGCCCATGGCGGCCAACGCTCTCTTCTCGAAACGGGTATCGAAAAGAGCGTCGAGGGCTCTCAGCACCGCGGCGGCGTCGCCGGAGCCGCCGCCGAGTCCCGCGCCTGCCGGAACGGCTTTCTCGACCTTGACCGAGAGGCCGGTTCGGATGCCGGAAGCCTTCCTGAAGGCCGCGACGGCCTTATAGACCGTGGTATCCTGCGCAGGGCAATCGAAACTGCCTTCAATTGCGACAATATCTATCGTTTTCAAAGACCGGACGACGATGGTGTCGGCCAGGGAAACGGCCTGGAAAAGACTTCGTATTCCGTGGTAGCCGTCGGGGCGCCGCCCGTATACCCTCAAATGGAGATTGACCTTCGAGGGGGCACTGACCTTGACGCTCGCCGCCATTGAGGGCGTTATTATATAGATTATAGGACTCTTGTCAAACCCCGAAAGCGGGATCACACTCCCCCGGGAGAATGATGGATTCCCGCCGCTCGGCGCTTTTATTTCACGATCTTAGTTGACAGACGAGCGGATACTCTTTTAGATTTTCGATTGGCGCGGGGGTCTTCCCGGATACCCGACGGCCACCAGCCGGTTGCCTCCTTCCATGCGAGGCGCCGTCATCTTGCAGGGAGGAATGAGCTATGGTCCCTACCTACGGCGAAACCGCGTCGAACGAGGCTCCCGAGCTGGCGCTCATGCTCGTCTCAGAATCCGATTCCGCGGGTATGCCCACGCTGCCGTCCATTCGTTTCGACGACAGCTACGAGGACTACGAGGACGACGATTTCGAAGAGGACGACGACCTCGAGGATCTTGAAGACGAAGAATTCGACGATGCGGACGAAGATTTCGACGAAGATGACGAGGACTTCGAAGACGAGGAAGACAACGAAGACGACTTCGAAGACGAGGAATTCGACGAAGACGAAGAAGACTACGATTACGACGACGATGTCGACTACGACGATTTCGACGAATGAGGGAATCGAGGCGGTTCCGGGACAAGGGGTCGCCTAGGCGCTCGCGCCCGCCGGCGACTCGATTTTCGTAGCGGGAGCCAGAAACCACAGCTTTTCGAGCTCATAGAAGGAGCGGGCCCGCTCGGTCATGAGATGCACGACGACCGTGCCGAAATCGACGAGTATCCACTCGTCGTCGTCCGCGGTGCTGTGCCGGCTGAGGCGCGCCAGGCCCAGGGCCGGGGCGGAATCGTCCACGAAGCGCGCGAGACCGCGGAGATGAGTTCCGCTCGTCGCGGTGGCGATGACGAAATAGTCGGTCCACCCTGCCTGAACGGAGAGGTCGAGCACGACCACGTCGCCTCCCCGGTGTTCCGAAAGTATCCGTGCCAGCTCAAGAGCCGCACGCTCGCTAGTGACTGCAGTATCTTCCATTGAAATCCTTCCCTAGAATGATGGTGAAATCGGCGTCGCTCGCGGAAGTGTCGTTCTCCGCTACGGCCTGGACACTTACATTCGAGCAACGTATTACCTTCCCGACGGTCTTGGCTTCGTCGGTGCTGGACAAGTGGGCCACTACCGAGGATTTCTCGTAGTCGTCCCGATCCGCGTTGCCGATGGAAATGACATCGTAGCCGAAACTCTGGTAGATCTCCGCGGCCCGCTTAGCCAGTCCGTTGGAGGGCGTTCCGTTGAGCACTTCGATCGTGAAGATGCTCTGCTCCGATGCGTTGCTGGCGGAGTTGGCGAGCGCATTGAGGGTTTGCTTGACTATGTCGCGGACGAGCTCCCCGTCGTAATGGGGGAACAGGAGAAGCTTCCCGTCCACCATTTTGGGCGAACCCGTGACTCGCTGCATCACGATGCGGTCGGTGTCGAGGTTGGAAAGCTGGGGGATGAGCATGCGGAGCGAATCGCTCGAAAGATTGCTGCGGATCGCGCTTCGGAATACGGGAAAGACGTCCGGCCGGATGAGCCAGGAGCTATCCTCGCCTATGCGCCGAAACAGGGCCTGGATGAGCTTCTGCCTCCTCGCCGCGGCGTCGGCCTCCGTGTCGCTCGAATCCCGGTAGAAGGCGAACTGAGCCGTCTTGTCGCCGTCGAGGACGAGCGCTCCGGAGGGAAGGTGTACGGCAGGAGGGCCCACCTGGTCCACGGCCGAAGGAATGAAGAGCTGCAAGCCGTCGAGGAGATCGGTGACCCGCACGAGTTCGGATTCGTCCAGGATTATCCAGTAGGGTATTTCGGTGTCGAGGAGGCTGGCAATTTCCTTGACGTAGGCCTGAGGATGGCTGCGATCGTAGAGCACATCGATGCGATCAACCCGGTTGAGGGACTTGATGATGAGGCCGGTCTCGCCGGGCACGTCGAGAAGCGCGCCTCGGCCGTTCGCCGGGTAGAACATGAACAGCTGGGTCGAGGCGGGCTTGCCGCCGTGGTCGATGATGACCGCGATATTGACGATCCGATCGGTTTTCATCGCCCGTTCCACCGCGTTGTTGCGCAGCGAGTACGCGAGCAGCACGACGCCGCCGGCGAAAATGCCGAGGATGATGAAGAGGAGAATGGAGCTCTTGTCTATCGAATATCGTTTCATGGTGCAGGTACCGATTGTTGCAGGCTAGTATATAGGACCAGGGTCTCAGGGGCAATCGCATGGCCCGTCGCCTCGAGCCGGGATATCGAAGCGGAAACGACGAGGAGCAGCATCTCTCGGGGAGGCAGACCGAGGCAACGATCGACGAGCGCAGGGTCGCCCTGCCTCCGGCTGGGATCGAGCTTGTCGGCGCAGTAGAGAATGAGGCAGAGTCCGTTCATTCCCGGCTTGCCCACCGTATGAAGCGCCACAGCCTCCAGCAGTTCGTCGTCGTCCACACCGTAATCGCGTCCGAGCAGGACGGCGGCGGCCGGCCCATGCAGGATCTTCTCGGCCATCAACGCGGAACCTTTCGAAATGCCGGGATAATCGGCCGCGAGCTTCCGCTGGTCGTCCGGCGGAAATTCCTTGCACAGATCGTGGGCCAGTCCCGCCGCACGTCCCCGATCGGGGTCGAGGCCCTGCCGCGCGCAGAGCTCGGCGGCGAGATCGGCGACAGCGCGGGAATGGGCGGCACGGGACGGAGAGAGCCTCTCGTCGACCAGGAGCATCAGCTTCGAGATCAGCTCAGCGTAGGCCATACAGGCCTTCGCGGAGAATGTACTCGTAGACTGAGCGGGGAAGGAAATGACGGAAAGGCCGGCCGGATCGGGCTCTCTCGCGGATAAGGGAACTCGATACGGCGACGAGCGGATTGTCGGCATAGCGATGGGGGAAAGACAGCTCCAGGCGACCGGGGGAAGTCCGGCGCGCGCAGATTATATCCGTCTCGCGCGCGATGATCCCGGGCTCTTTCCATGCGGCGAAACCGGGTATGAGATCGTCTCCCACGATGAGGCCGGGCTTTCCGTCGACGGGGTACCTGGAGGCGATATCGCGGACGGTGTCGATCGTGTAGGAGGTGCCGCCGCGCCTGATTTCGCAGTCCTCGACGCCCAGGCAGGAGTCGCCGTCCACCGCGCCGCGAAGCATCGCGAGGCGATGCTCGGCGCCGGGGTCCTCGGCGAAAGTCTTGTGCGGAGGATGGAGCGAGGGGATGAAAAGCACGAGATCGTAGCCGAATTGGGCCCTCACTTCCTGAGCCATGACGAGGTGCCCGATATGGACGGGGTTGAAGGAACCGCCGAACAGAAGGAGTCTCACACTCCCTCCTCCGGCTCCGGGATGTCTTCGGGCTGGGTTCCGAAGTAGTTTTCCTCGTCCGCGCCGCGCTCGCGGGCCGCTCTTTCGGACTCCTCGACGAATCGGAAGAACGCTTCCTTGAGCTCTTCTATGCCCCGGCCTGAGAACACGGAAATGCCGAAGATTTCCTCTTCCGGAAAGGCCGCCTCGAACTCGGCGAAACGATCGGCGGCCTCGCCCAGATCGAGCTTCGTCGCCACCAGGACCCGCCGCCGCGAAGCCAGATCGGAGGAGAAGGCCTCGAGCTCCTCGCGCAGGATGCCGAAGGCCTCTTTCCAATTATCGTCCGAAAGGTCCACGAGGAAGGCCAAGGCGCTCGTGCGGGCGATGTGGCGAAGGAAGCGGATGCCGAGACCCGCGCCCTCGTGAGCGCCTTCGATGATGCCGGGGATATCGGCCAGCACGATGTCGCGCTCATGCACCCGAAGCATGCCGAGGTTGGGAATCTTCGTCGTGAACGGATACGGAGCTATCTTGGGCCGGGCGTTGGTGAAGTGGTCGAGCAGCGAGGATTTGCCCGCGTTGGGAAAGCCGACGAAGCCGATGTCGGCGATGAGCTGAAGCTCTATCTTAAGCCGCCGCGTCGCTCCCGGTTTTCCCGGCTGGGATGTCTTGGGAGCCTGGTTGACCGAGGTCTTGAAGTGCGTATTGCCCCAGCCGCCCTTCCCTCCCGTGAGGAAAATCCAGCGGCTTCCGTCCTGCGCCTCCTCGCGCGCCTTGCCCGAGCCGCCTCCGGAGCCGAAATCCTTGAGCACCTCGAGCGTTTCGGCATCCTTGATGATCGAGCCCGGCGGAACCAGGACGACGATATCCTCGCCGTCCTTTCCGTGCATGTTCTTTCCCATGCCCGGTCTGCCGTTCTCGGCTTTGAAGGTCTGCTGGTAGCGGAGCTGGGCGAGCGTGCGCAGATTGCGGCGAACCTCGAACACGACATCGCCTCCGCGGCCTCCGTCGCCGCCCGCGGGGCCGCCCATGGGCACGTACTTCTCCCTGCGGAAGGCGATGCATCCGTCTCCGCCCTTGCCCGAAGAGACAATAATCGTAGCTTCGTCGGCGAACTTTACCACTGCGGCCTCTTCGAGCGGGCGATGGCGCTTCCCGGCGCGGCGGACGGCCTGTCGCCAGGTGCACTGTGAATCGGACGGTGCATGAAAAACGCAAAACCGCCCGCACGCCTGGGAGGGCGCAGGGCGGCCAGCCGATCTACCGTGAATTGAGCCTCGAGGCGAGGCGCCTCAAGGATGAGTCCGGCTTCCCTATTCGCCGACAGGCTCGACCCCCGCGATCTTCTTTCCGCGGTATTCCTTGAAGAAGACTTTGCCGTCGATGAGAGCGAAAAGCGTGTCGTCCTTGCCGATGCCGACATTGAGACCGGGATGGATCCGCGTGCCGCGCTGCCGCACGATGATCGAACCGGCAGTGACGACCTCGTTGCCGTACGCCTTGACGCCGAGATGCTGGGGATTGGAATCCCGGCCGTTGACGCCTTTGTGTGCCATAACATCACCTCCACTAGTGTTCCACAGTCAGCCGGATCGAGCCGGGATAGTCTCGCTCGAGGCCTCGCAGGCCGAGCAGCAGGAAATCCGCTATGCCTGCGGCGCGCTCGGCCGACTCGGGCGGCAGTTCGAGCGCGCGAAAGGCGAAGCGCCCTCGTCCGCTCGCCTCGGCGTCGACCGACGCTCCGGGAATGGCCGAAAGGGCCTCATAGGCGCTCCTGGCGAGCACCGTAAACGCCGAACACACTATATCGCTTCCCGCCGGGGCGAAGAGAGCGTGGCCCTCGGCCTCGAAGCGGGAAACGCCGCCTCGCGAGTCCAGGACGACCTTCGCTCGTATCACCGCGCGAATCCCGAGCCCCGGCGAGGAATGGGCGGACTAGCCCAGGATCTCTTCCACCTTGAGCACGGTGTAGCGCTGCCGGTGGCCGCGGGTCCTTCGGTAATCCTTCTTGGGCTTGTACTTGAATACGATGATCTTGTCGCCCTTGATCTCCTCCTGCACGACGGTCTTCACCACCGCGCCCGAGACATAGGGGAGACCTATCTTGACCTCGTCGCCGGAGAGAAGGAGGACCTTGTCCAGAGACAGCGAGGAACCCTTCTCGGCATCAAAGCGATCGACCCTGAGCGTAGCGCCCTTCTCGGCGCGGTACTGTTTTCCGTTGATCTCGACGACTGCATACATGTCGGTAACCTCGATACTTACGATAGTTAGGCTGGTTTTTATACCCCGGACCGCCCCGGACTGTCAACCTGGGGACTTCGAGGCGGGGTCACGTCGACAGTCGGAGGCCCGGGGCCGATCCGGGGCGCATCACATCGACTCCAGGAAAGGAACGCAGAGGAGATAGGCCGCCCGCTCGAAGCTGCGCTTGGCCGCCCGGACCAGCTTCAGCCGCGTCGCCGCGAGGTCGGCGTCGGGGTTCGTGAGCACGGGGTTGTCGCGGTACCAGGTGGCGAAATCGGCGGCCAGCTCGTGGAGGTAATTCGCCAGGACGGAGGGCTCCATGGAAAGGGCGGCGCCTTCGATCGCCTCGGGGAAGGCGGCCACGCGCTTGACGAGCTCCCAGTCGGCATCGCCGGAGAGCAGCTCGGGTCTGGCCGTGCCGGCGTGGGCCCTGCCCTCGCCCGCCTCGTGCTTGCGCAGTATCGAGGAGGCGCGGGCCCCCATATATTGGATGTAGGGGCCCGTGTCGCCGGTGAAGGAGAGCGACTGCTCGGGATCGTAGAGCATGTCCTTGACGGGGCTGGTCTGGAGCAAATAGTAGTGGAGGGCGCCGAGCGCGACTTTTTCCGCCACCGCGCCCACGTCGCCCACGGCGTCTTCCCGGCCCTTTTCCTCTATTTCCTTGGCGGCGAGCAGCGCCAGCTCGTCGATAAGGTCGTCGGCGTCGACGACGGTGCCTTCGCGGGTCTTCATCCTGCCCGAGGGCAGGTTGACCATGCCGTACGCGAGATGGTGGAGGTCGCTCGCCCACTCGAAGCCGAGCCGCTTGAGGGTCTCGAAGAGGACCTTGAAATGATACTGCTGCTCGTTGCCGACGACGTATATCAGCCGGTCGTAGGGCCAATTCCCGTGGCGCGATATGGCGGTGCCGATATCCTGGGTGATGTAGAGGCTCGTTCCGTCCTTCCGCAGGAAAACCTTGCGGTCGAGGCCGATATCCTCGAGATTCGCCCAGACTGAGCCGTCCTCCTCGCGGTAGAAGACGCCGCGCTCGAGGCCCTTGACTACCTCGTCCTTGCCGAGCTGATAGGTCTCGCTCTCGAAATCGTAGAGGTCGAAGGCAATGCCGGTGCGCCGATACGTGGCCCGGATGCCCTCCAGGACCCAGGTTTTCATCCGTCCCCAGAGCTCGAGCACCTCGGGATCGCCCGCCTCCCATTTGCGCAGGAGCTCCTGAGCCTCCTCCTCGGCCGAGGGGCGCTCGGCTTTCAGCGTATTGAACAGGACGTAGTACTTGCCGACGAAGTGATCGCCCTTCAATCCTTCGTCCTCCGGCGTCCGGCCCTCCCCGTAGGCCATGTACGCGAGCATGGACTTGCAGATGTGGACGCCGCGGTCGTTGGGGTGGTTTATCTTGCGCAGCTGGGCCCCCGCGGCCGCCATGGTCCGGGCGAGGGACTCGCCGATCACGTCGTTGCGGAGGTGGCCCAGGTGGAGGGGCTTGTTGGTGTTCGGGCTGGAGAACTCGATCATCACCTTCTTGCCCTCGAGCGAGTCGGTTTTGCCCCAGCTCTCGGCGGAGGCGGCGGCCAGGAGCGACGCGGCCTCCGCGGCGCGATCGAGCCGGACATTGAGGTAGGGCCCCTCGGCCGAGGCCTCGCCGAGGCGGCCGGCGCGGGCCTGGGCTTGCACTTTCGAGGCGAGGGCCCCGGCGAGCTGGGCGGGCGCCGTCCTGAAGAGCTTGGCGTAGGGAAACAGGGGAAAGCCGAGATCGCCCATGTCGGGCCGGGGCGGGCGCTCGGCGACGATATGCTCGGCGGCCGGCATGGCCGCCTCGATGCCTTTTTCGCGGGCGTACGCGGCCATCGCGTCGGCGATGATGCGCTTCCATGCCTTCTTGGACTGGACCATGGGGAGAAACTCCTTGATCTGGCCAGCCGTCCAAGCGCTCGGAACATTCCGACGGCCGGCCAAAACTGCGGCGCAGTGTACCGCGCGACCGCGATGACGCACAAGCCGCGGACTATCCGACCGAGCCGGTCCATGCCCATCGATCAGGGGATGGCGGCCTCGGCGAGGCGCCGGACACGAGCTTCGGCATCGGCGGGCACCGAGACGGTCTTGCGCCGGGAGGCGGTGCCGGAGACGATGGCGAGGTCGGATTTGGCGAGGCCGAGCAGGCGGGCCAGCTCGGCAAGGAGAGCCTCGTTGGCCTTGCCCTTCTCGGGCGGGGCCGCGATTCGGGCCAGGATGGCGCCGTCGCGAAGGCCGCCGATCGCGGTCCGTCCGGCTCCCGGCACGACCTTGAAAGCGACGAGGAGCCGTCCGGAGCTGGGCCTCATCCAGACTTCAGCGCTCGTGTCCGCGCCGGCCGCGGGAGGGACGCGCCGCGATGGCTCGCTCACGCTCGGCCCGTCAACTCGGAAAAGGCCGCTTCGTCTATCACGGCGACACCGTAGGAGAGCGCCTTCTTGTTTTTCTCGGAACCGGAGAGCGGATCGTTGGTGACGAGATAGGAGAGGCCCTTGGTCACCGAGGCCTTGACCGTTCCTCCGAGGGAGCGCACCAGAGTTTCGGCCTCGCCTCGCTTCATCGAAAGCTCCCCCGTAAAGCAGAAGCTCTTCCCCTCCAGAGGGCCCGCGGATTTCGGCGCCGCGATGCGGATCGCCCCCGAGGCGAGGAGCCGATCCATCTCCGGAGCGAGGGCCGCGAGCCCGTCGAGCAGGGCGCGAGCCGTGATCTCGGCGAAGCCCTCGACCTCGTCCAGAGCCTCGACGCTCGCCGAGCGGAGCTTGTCGAGGCCGTCGAAGCCGGCGGCCGCGGCCTTCTCGGCCATGAGCTCCCCTATGCCTTCGATGTCGAATCCGGCGACGAAGGCCGGCAAGCTCACTTCGCTTTTTTCCCGCAGGTTGCGGAGCAGCTTCGCGGCCAGAACCTCGCCCATGCGGTCGTACTCGGCGAGCTCGGCCGCTTCCAGCGTGTAGAGATCGGCGATCTCGCGGACCCTCCCCGAAGCGAACAGCTTGCCGAGTATGGCCGAGCCGAACTCCTTGATGTCGAGCGTGCCGAGCCATTTCTCGAGCCGATGCAGGCTCTTCTTGGGACAGCTCGGGTTGGGACAATAGAGCCGCGTCCCCTCGTCGACGAGGTCGGTCCCGCAGGAACAGCGTCCGGGCACCTCGATAGGCATCGCGGCCTCGGGATTCTCGACGAGGCCTTCGATCTTGGGAATTATCTCGCCGCGCTTGGTGATGACGATCCTCGAGCCGATCATGAGATTCATGCCGCGGATGGCGTTGGTGTTGACCAGGTTGGCGCGCTGCACGGTCGTGCCGGCCAGCCGGACCGGATCCATGATGCCGATGGGCGTGTAGTTCGCGCCGGACTCGCTCCACTCGACCGCCCGGAGCGTCGAGACGGCCTCCTCGAGGCTGAACTTGAAGGCGATCTGCTTTTCGGGGCGGTGGCGGGCGGCGTCGTCGAGGTCGATCGCGATGCCCTTGACCACGAGGCCGTCGATGTCGTACGGCAGGGCGGCGCGGTCGGCCATGACCTTGGCGCGGTACTCGACCACGGCCTCGCCGCGCTCCAGCAGTTTCACGGGCACGACCGCGAAGCCCATGCCGCGCAGCCACTCGAGTTTCCCGAGCTCATCCGCCCAGGGCACGAGGCGCCTTCCGTCCGCCTCCGCGACGGTTCCGTCGGCGTCGTAGCAGATCACGTCGAGATGCTCGCTGCCTTGGCCGTCCTTGCGCTTCATGAGGCCGTTGGCGGCGTTGCGGCAGTTGGCCTTGTCGGCGTACTTTCCGTCGTGGACGGCGTGGGTCATCACGACCTCGCCGCGCACGCCGCCCGAAAAGCCCCGAGGCAGCCGCGCCATGACGCCCTTCATGCGCAGGGCATTGGGGAGGATGTCGTCGCCCACCTCGCCGTCGCCGCGCGTCACCGCGCGCACGAGGGCGCCCTCGTCGTACTGGAGCTCGAGGCTCGCTCCGTCCAGCTTGTACTCCACCAGGTATTCGGGGTGGGCCACCTTCGCGCACCAGGCGAGAAAGTCCTCGGGGTTGGAGGCCTTGGCCTGGCTGCCCATGGGGATGAGGTGGCGGGTCTTGGGCCAGCCGTCGGCCGCGTCGGCGCCGACTGAGGCGAGGATCGGATTTTTCGGATCCAGGGCGGCGAGCTCGTCCCAGAGCTCGTCGAACTCGGCATCGCTGAGTTCCGGCTGACCGTTGTAGTACAGCTCCTGGTGCCGGCGGATGAGCCTTGCGAGCTCGGCGACGCGTTCGCGCGCGGTATCGGACATGGATCGCCTCTGTCTCAGGGTAGGGTTTCGGACGAGCCCATAGTATTCGGCGGCCGGTCCGCCTGTCAAATCCATGGCGAGGAAGGCGAGCCGCGCGGCGCCTCGCATTGACCGCAGCAGGCGTTTCAGCTAGGCTCATTCGATGAAAAAAACCATCGAGCTTCCCGATCGGCGGCTCCTGCTGCTCTTGCCGAGCGCCTTCATGACCGCCGTCGCCGTCGGGCTCATCGGCCTGGGCATGCTGTTCATCTTGAAGGACGCCTATGGGGCGACTCCGGTGACGGTGGCCTGGTTCGCCTCCATCTCGTCCCTGGCGTATTTCGTCGGCTGCATCTCCTTCCGGCCCCTCGCGCACCGAATCAAGGCCGCGAGTTCGATGGCTTTCATGAATGCCGCCTCCGCCCTGCTCCTGGTCGGCCATCTGCTCTTCCGCGGCCTCGCCTCGGCCTTCCTCGTCTACGGACTCATCGGACTGTTCACCGCCCTCTTCTGGCCGCGGCTCATGGGCTGGCTCACCTCGGGAATCGAGGGAGCGGCCTTGAGCAAGGCGACGGGGGCCTTCAGCATGTCGTGGAGCGCCGGCTCGGCCATAGCTCCCTACCTGGCGGGGCTCCTGGCCGAGCGGGGACTCTTCGTGCCCGTCTATGCGGCCGCGGCGATCTTCGCCCTCAACTGGTTGTTCCTGAGCATAGGCAGGAGAATCTCCCCCTCCCCCTCCCCCTCCCCCGCGCCGGAGGCCGCGGCGGGACGAGGCAGGCATGCTTTCTTTTCGAAGCGGCGGCGGCGAGGGGAGGCTTCGGTTTCCGCCGCGGCGGAAGCCGCCCCGCAGAGGGCCTCGCAGAGGGCCTCGCAGGGGGCCTCGCAGAGGGCCTCGCAGAGGGCCTCGCAGAGGGCCTCGCAGAGGGCCTCGCAGAGGGCCTCGCAGAGGGCCTCGCAGAGGGCCTCGCAGAGGGCCTCGCAGAGGGCCTCGCAGAGGGCCTC
>Ga0307377_10000714_pt1 | contig 43641 bp, 32 predicted proteins | sample TR3MG_FD_202535 | JGI IMG/M metagenome (GOLD analysis project Ga0307377, IMG submission 202535) | Soil microbial communities from Risofladan, Vaasa, Finland - TR-3 | ecosystem: Environmental > Terrestrial > Soil > Coastal area > Acid sulfate soil | place: Finland: Risofladan, Vaasa | collected...
ATTGTGATGTTTCAAAATTAAAAACCTCATATCCCAGCATAGTAAACAAGAAGAATGAAAAATCAAAGTTCCTATAGGTAAGGTTGGTTGTAATACCACCAAAAACATTAGGATATGCATTCCCAAGCACAACAAAGTCTTCAGTACCGATACTTCCGTTACGACTTACATCAACGTATTTGAAATCGCCCGGTTTGGCATCAGGCTGTGCTGATCCGTTAATTTCCTCCTGAGTCTGGTATAAGCCATCAGTTAAATAACCAACATAGTCGCCCAACGGATGACCCTCCTGCATAATTTGATAATTCCTTCTTAAATTGTCTCCTGTCAGCAGGAAATCCTGACCTTCGCGTAATGCCAGGTCAAGGATCTTGTTTTTCTGTATTGTACCATTTAAGTCAACCGACCAGCTAAAATTACCAGTAAGCTTAGACTGATACTCTATACTGAACTCAAAGCCCCTGTTCTGAAGGGATCCAATATTCTTTGTAATGCTTGGATTATGATTCTGGTTTGGATTATTTACAAGAGTAATTGACTGATTTAAAAGCAAATCGGTGGTTAATTTATTGTAAAAATCCATGACAACAGTGATCCTGTTATCCATAAAACCCATATCCACTCCAATATCCGTTTGTGTGGTAGTTTCCCATTTCAGGTTCCGATTCGAAATTCCCAGAGGATAATAAGTTCCTACCCTGGTATCATTGAACCCATAACTAAATGCTGTACCTATAAGTGACATGGTACCATATGCAGAAATACCATGACTACCTATACTACCATAGCTTGCCCGTAACTTCAGTTCGTCAAATACATTCATGTTTTTTATAAAATCTTCCTGGGAAAGTCTCCATCCAAGTGAACCAGAGGGGAAAAATGCCCATTTATTTCCCGGAGCAAATTTGGAAGATCCATCGTACCGACCATTGATCTGCAATAAATACTTCTCTTTATAGTTATAATTTGCCCTGCCGAAGAAGGAAGCCAGTTGCTGCTGACTTTGTGAAGATCCAACTCCAGCGTTAGCTTGTACCCCTGCTCCAAGGTTGTCGAACCCGTACTGCTCAAAAACAAAGTTCTTTGCTGAAGCACTGGTAGATTCATAGGTACTCTTTTGAGTTGTTGTACCGGCAACTACCGTTAAATTATGAACTATATTAAATGTTTTATTAAAAGTAAGCAAATTTTCAACTATCCAGCTATTATATCTATTATGATTTTTTGAAGCGTAATTAGCTTGTTCAAAATACTGGAAATCAGGAATATCTTGTGGTCTGAAATACCGGCTTTCAGTTATTGTAGGTTGTAATGCCAGGGTAAAATCATACTTCAGCCAGTCAGTAAACTTATATTCTGTACCAAAATTAAACTGCACGTAATTTCCTAATGATTCACGGGTTTCTCTCTCAAGGGCAGCAAAACTGTTTGCATAATACTTTGAGGTTCCCACCTGGTAAGGATTATAAATTATCGGAGTGTATCCACCAAATTCATCAACCGGTGATAATATCGAAGGCGTTGATATAATGTTTATAGTTCCATACCTTCCGTCCCAGGTATTGTTAATTGAATTCTGTATTGAGGAAGCATAATTAATTGCACCTGAGAATTTCAGTTTTTTAGTAGCCTGGGCATCCATATTAAATCGCGTAGTAAATTTCTGATAAGTAGCATCCATCATAAGCCCTGTAGTTTTAAGATATCCGCCCGAAAAGCTGTAGATAACATCTTCTGTTCCTCCTGAAGCTGATAAGAAATATTTTTGATTAGTTCCCATTCCAAACAGTTCCTTTTGCCAGTCAGTACCATTTCCTACCTGATTTAGAACGCTTGGTATATCCGGATACGCCAGAGGAGCACCTTGACTGGTTCGAACATCATTTACATATTCCATATATTCGCTGGGGTTCATCACATCATAGGTTCTGGCGGCTTGGCTTACTCCGTAATAGGCATTAAAACTCACCTTTGCTTTTCCTGCAACTCCTCTTTTTGTAGTAACAATTACCACACCATTAGCTGCCTGCGACCCGTAGATTGATGCTGCTGAAGCATCTTTCAGGATATCAATGCTCTGTATGTCGAGTGGATCGATTGTATTGATGTTTGCACCAATCACACCATCAATGACAAAAAGGGGGGAATTGTTTCCGTTTATAGAGTTCAAGCCCCTTATCTGCATCGTCATACTAGCAGGGCCCGGATCAAATGAGTTCTGCCTCATCATCACACCTGCGGCACGTCCCTGAATAGCCTGATCTAAACGTACAACCGGAACCGAAAGGATTTTTTCGGCAGATACTGAAGAAACAGACCCAGTTAAATCGATCTTCTTCTGAGTACCATACCCAATAACAACAACCTCGTCCAGACCAATTGCCGACTCAGCCATAGTTACGTTGATTTGGGTTTGTGTCCCGATAGTGACCTCCTGGGGTTCCATCCCGACAAATGTGAATGTCAGGCTCTGAGCACCCTGAGGAACAGTAATGCTGTATTTACCTTCAAAATCAGTAATCGTTCCTACTGTTGTCCCGGTAACAACCACATTTACACCCGGGATAGGACCATTCTTGTCGGTCACAGTACCGGATATTTGTTTTTGCTGGGGTTCAGTCCCTGATGCAATAGCCAGTAAGCTATTCTCGATGGGATCAGTAGTTAATAAGATTTTTTTGTCAAAAATTGCATAATTAACATTAGTCCCATTAAACAATTCAGGAAGAATATCGCTAATTAGCTTACCGTCTGCCTGAATATCCACAACTCTGTTGACATCAATCTGTTTCTGGTTGAAAATAAAATAGAATTCACTCTGAAGTTCTATTTCATCCATTATGCTTTCAACACTTGCACTCTGTCTGTCAAGTGAAACCTTTGCTACCTGTGAATAACCGGTTGTTGCAAAAACACTAGCGACACTTGCCAGAACAATCAAGAATGAAATTTTAAGTTCCATGATTAGTTTTTTTAGGGTTGGGTGTGAATACACCCATAAATCAAAAAAATTTTTCATAACTTTGAAAAGTTTTTAGTTAGGTTATTATTTTAATATAGTAACTTGACAATTCATACAGGAAGGCGGTTCCATCGCTTTCCTGTTTTTGCTTTAAAAGAATTGTTCCATAGGCATTTGTTTTTTAAATTTGCAATCTGATTATTTATTTCTAAGTGTAATTATCACCTTCTTTTTAGCATAAGACTCGTCTGGTTTTATATCCCCATTTTCAATTTTGTAATCTACTGGTAAACTGCGTTTCAATAAATATAATACCTCTTCCAGATTCTCATCAATAAACGTCGCACGCAGCCTGAGGCCTGCATCTGAACAACCTTTAATCTCAACGTCAATATTATACCATCGTTCCATTCTCCGGGCAATAACATCCAATGGATCATTCCTGAATACCAGCTTTCCTTCTGTCCATGATAAATATTTCTTTGGGTCCACCTCTTCAGTCGAAAAATTCTTTTGAGTTTTTTTATAAGTCGCCAGATCATTAGGACTCATTGTATAAGAGCTATTCATTTCGTTTTCAGTGAATATGAGCTTCCCTTCCTCAAGTACCACTTCCACATTCTCCTCATTTTTGTAGGAAGCGATATTAAACCGGGTTCCTAATACTTTAAGGGTAACTTCATCTGTGTTTACAGAAAATGGTCTTTTTTCATCCTTAAATACATCAAAGAAAGCTTCTCCTGTAAGATTTACCTGGCGGTCAGAATTAAAATTTCCATTGTATTTTATACTCGAATTGCTATTCAACCAGCCTGTAGTACCATCAGACAGACTGAACTGTGCCCTGGTCCAGGCAGGGGCCTTAATCTCAACCCATGCCTCTTTTCTTAAAGCATTATCTTTATAGGTATGTATGCCTATATACACTACCAGGGGAAGGATTAATACAGATGCAACACGCAACGCCCACTTTACGACAATATCAACCTTAGACTCTTTGCGCACTGACAATCTCGTGTTTATATCATAATGAATTTTGTGAAGAATATGATCAAGATCCTTTTTAGCCATATCATCTTCAGGCAATAATTCGTAGAACTGTCTTAATAAATGATGTTTTAATTCATTCTCTATATTTTTATCACAAAAAGCTTTATCAATATATGAGGTATCCTTCTCATAATACTTTCCTTTGAAAAAACGATTTATTCTCTCACCATCAAATTCATTCTTTTCCATGCAAAACTTCTATCTATTAATATAATTTACATTCAAACTTTTAAAAACATTCAACTCTGTCTTAATACACCTAACAATGAAAAAAGCAGCTCTCCCAAAAAGAAGAACCGCTTTTTTACCCTAATCAACTAACCTCAACCCATGAAACGTATTTTGATAGATTCTATTATTTAAATATATGTAAGTCCGTCTATTCATAAAATCTTATCTTGTTTTTATAGTAATATCCAGTTCTGTCCAAATACACCTATCCGAAAAAGTGAAAAGTGAAAAATTAAAAATAATTGATATTTTATTAATAAGCTTGCATCTAATCAGCCGGAAGCCGGATAATCATAATTGTAGTCTTTATCTTCGGAGTTTCAAATGAATTCCCTTGTATTTCTAAAATATTCTTTATATATTTGCCTTGTATTTTTAAATATAGCTTTAACATGAAACGGTTTATTACTGAAAAACTGGTTGAATGGAAAAACCAAACCAACAGGAAACCACTTATCCTCAGGGGAGCAAGGCAGGTAGGGAAAACCTGGATTGTCAATGATTTTGGGAAAAACTATTTTAACGGACGAGTTCATGTTGTGAATTTTGAGAAACGCCCGGACTGGCATGCAATATTTGAGCTGAATTTTGATGTAAAAAGAATTGTTTCTGAATTAGAGGTTGTTTTAAATACAAAAATCGTTACCGGTGAAGATCTGCTTTTTTTTGATGAGATTCAGAGTTGTCCCCGTGCCATTATGACATTAAGGTATTTTTATGAGGATTTGCCTGGCCAGCATATCATTTCTGCAGGGTCACTCCTTGAATTTGCTTTCCGGGATATTTCCATTCCTGTTGGGAGAATCCGGTTTTTGAATATGTTTCCGTTGAGTTTCCCTGAGTTTTTACTTGCAACCGGGAAGCCCGGGTTTGCAGAAATCATTATGGCGCGTCCTGAAAAACTTTCAGATACCATACATCAATCGCTGTTAAACGAATTACGTCATTATTTCTTTGTCGGGGGGATGCCGGAATGTGTTGAAATTTTTTCCAGGACCGGAAGAATGCGGGATGCTTTCGAAATACAGCTTAACCTGGCCGATACATTCAGACAGGATTTTTCAAAGTATGCCCCTTATGCAGATAAGCGTTGCCTGAATATTGTTTTCTCATCTGTTGCAAAAAGTATTGGCAGGCAAATAAAGTATTCACATTTATCACCTGATTTTTCCATACCTACCATTAAGAAAGCATTTGAATTATTGAGGCAGGCACAGGTAATCAGGAAAATACCGGCAGCCAGTCCGGCAGGAGTGCCCCTGGAAGCTTCGGCATCCGAAAAAAAATTTAAATCGTTGATGCTCGATATCGGGATCATGCAGCAATTGTGCGGGTTACCTGTTGATGCTGAAATGCACCAGGCTGACCTGCTTACTATTCATAAGGGGGCACTGGCTGAACAATTTGTGGGCCAGGAATTAGTTGCAGCTTCAGGAAATGACGCCTTGTATTACTGGTCGAGGGAAGAAAAGAGCAGTACAGCCGAAGTTGACTATATAATAAGTGGTAAGGGAAGAATATACCCTGTTGAAATTAAAAGCGGGTCAGCAGGACGCCTCCGGAGTTTGCACCTGCTGTTGAATACCTACCCTGAATGCCCGTATGGTATAGTGTTATCAACAGCACCGTATGCCAAACTGCCCGATCAGAAATTGGTATTCCTTCCAATTTATTATGCTTATCAGTCAGGAAATGATCCGGGTCAGTTTGAATAATTACGGATATCTCTTAAGAATATGTATATCTGATCAGTCGCAGGCCCAAAACAATAATTGTAGTTTTTATCTTCGGACTTCGGACTTCCGTCTTCCGACTCTAATACTGTTAACTCTGATTAGTTACCCATTAATTTAATTATGAGAAAAACAGAATGAAGAATAAAATAACCTTTACATTCTCCCTGTTTAAATTTATTCTGATGAACTTTAATGCATCTGTTAATTGATTCTCCACAGTCTTATGGCTAATCTTTAGTTTTTCAGAGATTTCTTTTATGCTCATCCCTTCAAACCTGCTTTTGATAAAAATCTCTTTACGTCGCTCAGGTAATTGATTGACCAGCTCTGTTAAATATTGGCAAAGTGAATCATAAGTGATTTTCTGGGAAGTCTGTATATCAATATCCGGAGATATGCCGGTCTTAAAATACTCCGATAAATATGCTTTGGTTCTGAAATGCTTTTTGATAATGTTAAAGGCAATTGTAAAGAGGAATGATTTAAAAGAAAGCTCCTCTTTCAGGTCTGTCCTCTTCTCCCAGATTATTGTAAAGACCTCCTGAACCAGTTCTTCTGCTTCCTCTTCAGATTTTAAATATCCAAATGCAAAACGGTACAAACGGCCACTATACTCCTTGTACAAAGAGTTAAACGCCAAGAGATTACCTTTTGACAAACTCTTCACTAACTGTGCCTCATTTTCATTAGATTTATATTGCATCTAAATATAATAATAGAGAAATATAACAAATCTCACATTTATTTACCTTAAAGTTAATTCTTAAAAATCTATTTCAAACTAATTCGCTTTATCTGAATTTCCATTTCAAACATCATCAAATATAGTGTAACTAATACCAGAGATGATAAAATTACCACTTAAAATATAATGAACTGGTAATTTGAGTCTGCTAGATCCGGAAATTGAGGCACTTCTCTTCGACCATATCATAGACCTCTCCGGTTCTGTTTTTGTTTAGACCAAGACTTTCCGCGACCAGTTGCATATCGGCATATTGGGGGTCGCCATTGCCAGCAATTGTTGTGGTATGATATCCGTTAAACCCATTACCAGGGAGTAAATCGTATGCAGGAGAAAGCTCCCATTTACCACCCTTTAGCAGAAAGGAAAAATTCCGGGCATGATCATCCCTGTTTTTTATCAGAACATTAAATACCATTAACCTAAATAACTTGTAAACTTCCTCAATATTACCAGTCAGCTTAAAACAGGCCGTCAATAAACCTTTATAGTCCAGGCAAGGAATACGGTAGTTTGCATTAAGCAACCCCGCAGCACTCAACATGTGAATTTTTGCTTTACCCTCTCTGTCGAAACGCTTGGCTCCAAAATATTTACCTTCAAACAAGCGGGTTTTGGGCATCTCAATGCCGCAATCTTGGGCCAGCAAAGAATATTCAAAAGCACACAAATTTTCGGGCGTAAGTGCAAGCCTTCCCACTACTTCACCGTTAAGAAATACGGCAACCGATTTTGGCTTATTAAACATTTCTCCTACCCCGTTTTGCGGTTCCCGCTTTACCAGCAGTTAACAATTCATCAATGCTCTGGTATTGCCTCCCTGTAAAGAGTAAAGCAAATTCCTGAGCTGCATCCAATGCGACCGCCAACATCACCAGATTCTTAAGAGAAATTTCTGCGGTTTGTTCAAACCGTTTCAGGCTTCCAAGACTAACTCCCGACCTTATCGCCAGAGCAGGTTGACTTAGGTTCAATTCCAATCTGTTTCTTTTCACCCGTTTCGCAATACTTTTCATTATTGTACCAGGATTGAAGTCATCCAATAAAAAATCGTTTCCAGATAATATATGAGCTGTTATATTGGTATTTTTCATTTTATGGGTAACATATTAGCTACTAAATCTTATAAAAATACGATTTTTTTTCAACTATTCCTAAAAAATGCTGAATAAGTTAGTTTAGTACCTAATCAGTCATAAGTCGGAAGCTTAAGTACTGAAAACAGGAGGTAATAAGTCCTGCCATCTTCACTCATTCACAATATCCCCCATTGAATGACCACTCATGGTATTGTTTTCGAATTTAACAGGTGGAGAACTCTTTGAAATATACACAGCAGCTTTTTGCTTTCCATTATTAGTATTACGGATAATGTTGTCTTTCAGTAACAAATCGGTAGCATTGCCACTTACATAAAACCCATATCCTCCTTTTATCATTCCGTTGTTTTCTATAGTATTGTTAATAAACGAATTACGATGTGGTGAGTTAAGTGAATCTTCATTTCTTAAAACAATACCATCACTGCCATTTTCTATCACATTATCAATTACTTGTTATTGATAACTCATATGGTTTGTTTTATGAATTCTTCAAAAGCGAGAATACGAGAACTATTCCCTTTGGAAAAAAGCAGATGTTCAAAATCTTTTGATTTATGCTTCAGATCACTTTTTTTCAAAATCTTAGCTATGGCAATTTTCAATTCCTTTAAATTATTGATGCCACATCTCATTGACAGGAATGAGTAATCAGGTTCGGTTAGAGCCAATAGAAACATCACATCGTAGAAATCCCTTCCCTTTTGTCTTGAGAGTAAAGCAGATAGTTTCATCGCGCATAATACTCCATCCGTTGGCACCGGAAAAGAGAAGAACAGTCCACAGCCTTTAACATTGACCATCTCACGCAGATATTCAATCTGTTGATCCTGACATTCTATCTTTATCAGGAATCGCTCCTCCTTGTATCCTGATAAACCCAAATTAAAAAGCAATCCAGGAAAATAAAAATTTCTTCTAAAAGCCTTCAACTTATCATTTACTTTATCGCGTGTTTCAACAATCAATCCGCTGTTCGTCAGAAATTGACGAATGGAATCTGTCATCTCCATAAACTCTTGTTTCGACATTTGTTTACAATCGAAATCAAGATCTTCAGAAAATCGGTCAATTCCTTTTATCAATCGCAGATTTGTTCCTCCTATAAAAATAATTTTGCGTATATACGTAGTAGTTGCTAAATAATCAAGAATCAACAACTGCAAATATTCTTTCAGCAGATACTTTTGGTGGGTTGGATTCTCCCTGAAGTTGAGAGGAAAGAAATTTTTTATCTGGTCTAAGGTAAGCATTAGATATTAGATGTAAATGTCAAAAAATTGATAAACCAATTTGACTCTCTTTGCAAGAGCCTTGCAATTAAACTGTTGTGAAAATTCGTTAAATAATTCTATATTCAGATTATTCTGAATAAAATCCACATCCAGACGAAGTCCCTCTAATTCAGCATTAGTATTATAGAAAGGATAGAGATAAAGCAAATCAATAAGCGCTTTTTCAGGTTTTGCAAAAAGCAATGTACGTCCCTTCGACATGGACTTAACATCATATCCAAAAAAGAGGTCCGAACGAATTGACTTATAGGAAAACTCGCCAAAAGCGTTTGAAAAAGCTGATGTTTTCAGTGATGTCACGCTAGTGATCTGTACTACGGCCTCCGGAATCATCCCATAAAAAGCTAAAGCTGTATGAAGGCTAACATATGATGGGCGATATATCCGATTAGCAATATAGTAGTAGAAATCTGACTTTGTCTTATATTCAGGAAATGTATAATAGCCATTGCGTAGTTTTAGCAATAAGCCCTTCTTCAACCAACGGCTCATATTGTTCTTGTCGAATTCTGGGTGCCATGCATAAACCTGATTAGAGTTTACACATCCCAAATCAAACCACTTATTTCTAAATTCCTGATAATTCACTTTTTTATTCCTGTTATTCCGCAAATATACGGATATTTAGAAACAAAGTTAATAGTTATTAATCAATTTCAAACTAATTCATTTCGTTATAAACTCCACCTTCCTAACCGAGAAACAATCTTCTCCTGAAAACAACAAGAAACATGTCTTACCATCTTCGCTCATCCATTTGGTCGGGAATGAAGATGTTTCACCAGGACCAACATCCCAGTCTTTCGTATAATATACTGTACTCCACGGACCCCATGGCTCAGCTGCTTCATATATCCCAAATCCGCCTTTAAAACGAGGACCTTGCGGATGATTACTTTCGGGGTGGATTTGACACCACAAATATCTTTTAAGACCTTCATTATAGCTTATCCCTGAACGACAACACATTGCGGGATTTGAAAACACGGCTCCCCGGTCATTTATATCTTTTGACCATACAGGATTGCCTTGCTCATCATTATAACTGAAAAACTCATAAAAGCTCCGGTCTGATATTTTGTTCTTTGTGACCCGTGCCAAAACCATATGGTCAGATGATTTGTATGCATCATTATCATCATGAGAATAGATATAAACATAGTTATCTCCGGCTCCCTCATAATTTTGTCCATAATTAAGGAAACCCGGGTATCCAAAACTTGCAGTGAATTTCCAGTCGCTGTACTTCCAGGTCTTACCATGATTTGATGACCATGCCAGTTGTGATTGTGCTCCATCTTCATTGGCATTTCTAATCCACATATATAGTATCCCCTTTACCATCAACATGCCGCTAACTTTTTTACCAAAGCGTCCCTGCCCCACATGTTCTCCTGTCTCTGAACGTATATTGATTCCTTGAAAATCATCCGGATTACCTGTTATCTTTGCCAGTCCCAGACTTAACTTCTTTTCAACCTTTGGATCAAATCCCCAACCATCGCCATATGCTGTGTACATATTACCGTCATCAGCCCATGTTATTGGCCAGTTGTCGCTGCCTTCAACTTTTCGGATTATGGTTGAATCCGGAGAAAATCTGACTTCCTTAATAAGATTGCTCATTGGATATGGAGGTTCAATGAAGGCATCCATAAGCGGATTAATGAGATATTTTTCCACACCATAGTAAAATCCTTCTCCTTTTTCAGGATCATACATATTTTCACCATTGCGGACTACTATCAGATCCATGCCGGGAACGACTATCAAAGTCTGATTACCAGCTCCGGCTCCTGAAAAGAGATCTCTGGGCGCCCTTGACCAGACTCCATCAAAATTTGTATACCACGCCAATCCGCTTGCAGGTGAGGGTTGTTTCCCGGACCTGGGAGGTAAGGGTGTACCGGCATATTCTACAATACGTTTTACCCACAAGGAATCAATCAGTTGCTGACCATCCCAATTGCCATTATTAAGCATTAACCTGCCTACCCTGGCAACAGCGCGTGGAGTAAAGCCACCTCCACCCCAGTTAGCCACCAGCTCAAGACCATCAACACTATAAGTTTGATCATAACCAATACTCCATTCATGCTCTTCAATACCTATTGGCTCCATTATCCTTTCACGCAGGAGTGTCCGGATGTCTTTATACCTGGTTCCGGAATAACTTGATGTAACAGCATATGCAAGCATTGCCATACCGGTATTTGAATAGTGATAAGCAGTTCCCGGATCAAAAATAACAGGTGCCTGATCTCTGGAAATTGTAAATGGGTCAGGGTCTTTTCGCCAAAAATAACCTTTCCATCCAGGGAGGGTCATATGATCTCTCTGAGTATTAGTGACAGTGTCAATAATTATTGCATCCTCAATTCCGGAACTATGGGTAGCCAATTCACGGATTGTGATCTTTGACTTTTGCGGATCAGTATTCCATTCCGGAATAAACTTACATGCCGGATCATCAACCTGCATCCTTCCATCGTTCAAAGCCAGCACCAATGAGGTCCCTCCAACAAGGGCCTTTGCTAAGGAAGCAGTATAATGTTGTCTGCCTGGATTCCATCCCCGGGCATACCACTCCAGAATAATATTATCATTCCTGATAACCAATATTGAAGTCGTTTTTTGACTGGCTAAGGTATCACGCATGGCATATAAACCTTGAGTTGAAAAACCCTCTTCTTCAGGTATTGCACTCCCAAATTTGAATGGTTGTCCGCTGACATTGGGAACAAGTAATACCAATAGCAGTGAAAACATAATAAAATTAGTTTTTGAAAATATTTTCTTCTCACTAATACTAATTTGTTGCATAATGAATTGATTTAATAACAAATTTACAATATAGGGCTTTAACACAAAGATATCTGAATAAAGCCAGAAAAAGGATTTCTACTGAGATTCATATCCAAAGTTCAAACAACAATTTTAAAAAGTTAATCACCGTAGTTAACTACGGCTTATAATACGTTGTTATATATTGCTTACCAGAGTTGGTAATTCTTTATGAATTAATGATATTGGGCTAAAGCCCTGACAAACTGTGCGTTTCATCCGTTGGCTGAAGCCAACGGTAATTGATTTGAATCAATTAAAATTTTGAATTTCTGATAGAATATAAATCATCTGATTTCAATTACCGTCGGTTTTAACCGACGGTAACCAAGATTACACTCCCAGGGACTTTAGTCCCAAATTCTTTGGTTAAAGCCCTGCATAATATTTCATCTTTTTCAGAACTTTGATTCGGTAAAAAAAGTAGCTAAATTTGTTTTTGTCGATCAACAGAAAAGAGATTAATTTATTAACCACAAAAATCAACATTATGATGAAATACTACTTGCTATCAATTGTTTTCTTGCTGTTTCTAAGCAGTTGTACAACTGAGCAGCCTGCGGTTCTGCGTCAGGGTGCCTTTTATACCGAAGAACAAGGCAAGGCAGAGCTTATGGAGTTGGAATCTAAATATTCCAGCAAGAAGGGATGGGAAAAAAGGAAAAAGCTACTAAGAAAATCCATTTTAAAAGGATTGAACCTTACTCCAATGCCTCAGCGCACTCCCTTGAATGCTGTAATAAGTTCCAAAAGGATTAAAGATGGATACTCAGTTGAAAATGTGTATTTTGAGAGTATACCAGGGTTTTTTGTTTGTGGAAACCTGTACAGGCCTATTGATGAAACGCAAAAACATCCTGCCATTCTTTGTCCTCATGGACATTTTAATGGTGACAGTTTGGGAGCATGGGGTCGTTTCCGTCCTGATATGCAAAAACGTTGTGCCACATTTGCCCGTATGGGAGCTGTGGTATTCAGCTACAGTATGTTTGCCTGGGGAGGGGAATGTATATGGCAATTAGACACAACAGCAATAATTGAGAACCCTTATATCCCGATGGTTAGCAAAACCCATGGAATACCACTTGCTTTAACAATGCAGACATGGAACAGCATAAGATCAATCGACTTTCTTGAGACATTATCAGACGTTGATATATCAAATCTGGCAGTAACCGGCGCCTCAGGTGGAGGTACACAAACCTTCCTTTTAGCAGCACTTGATGACAGGATAACCGTTAGTGCCCCTGTTGTAATGGTATCGTCTCATTTCTTCGGAGGATGCAATTGCGAAAGCGGTCTGCCTATACACCAGAGTGCAAAACATTTTACTAATAATGCTGAAATAGCTGCCATGATTGCACCAAAACCATTACTTATGATTTCTGATGGGGCAGATTGGACCAAAAATGAGCCTACTGTGGAGTATCCATTCATAAAACGTACCTATTCGTTCTATGGTGCAGAAAATAATGTCGAAAATGTACATTTTCCTGATGGAGTACATGATTATGGTGCCGAAAAACGAATTCCGGTGTACTCCTTCATGGAAAAACATCTCGGCTTAAATCTCCAGACTATAACTGACTCAAACGGAGTTATTGATGAAACCTTAAGTGAAGTGGAAAGAGCGGAAAATTTGCTTGCATTCTCAAAAGATAATCCATTTCCATCGAATGCATTAAAAGGCAGTGAAGCAATTGAACAGGCACTGAAAAGCATTCAATAGAATAAGCTGTTCAATAATCAAGTTAATTATGGAGATAAATATTAGAATAGTATTGAGGAGTATCTATTATGAGTAATAAAATTAAATGGGGCGTTATCGGCTCTGGCGGTATTGCCAGAAGAAGAACAATTCCTGAAGGGATAATGCAGGCAGACCATGCAATACTTGCTTCAGTTTATGACATAAACAGTGAGGTGAATGAAGCTGTGGCAAAGGAATTTAATGCTAAAGCTGTAAATAGCATTCAGGAACTTCTTCAATCAGGTATAGATGCAGTATATGTGGCGTCGCCTGTTAATCTGCACCTTGATCACGTCATCACCTGTGCAAAAGGTAAGAAGCATGTTTTGTGTGAAAAACCCCTTGGGATGACAATTGAAGAGACAGAAAAAATGATTGCCTTCTGCAAAGATGAAGGTGTGTTACCTGGTACTTCATTTATGATGAGGTTTCTTTCGCAACATCAGGCTGCATTAAAAATAGTTAAGGAGGGTAGATTAGGCAAGCCTGTTTACGCCCGTGCCCAATTATCATGCTGGTATCCACCTATAGCAGGAGCATGGAGACAAGACCCAGAGACTGGTGGTGGTGGATCACTTATGGATATGGGCAGCCACTGTATTGACCTGCTGGAGATGTTCTTTGGCAAAATAAAAAGTATCAGCTGCTTTATAAATAATAATGTACATGACTATAAATCGGAAGACAGCGCAGTTGTATCAATGAGTTTTGAGAATGGGGCAATGGGTACAGTAGATACATATTTCTGTATTCCCGATAATAGCAGCAAAAATGTTCTGGAACTGTATGGGTCCAAGGGAAGTATATTGGCCAAAGGAACCATAGGTCAGGGTGACTCTGGTGAAATGACTGCTTTTCTTGAAGGCGATGACACCGGATATAATGCTCAACAAACCAGGAACACAAGTGGTGAAATTGACATAAATCCAACGCCTGTAAATACATATTGTGCTGAGATAGAAGAATTCAGCAATGCTATACTTGAAAAGAGGAAGCCAGAAAACAATGTAACATTAGGTTTACGCAGTCAGAAGATACTGACGGCTTGTTATGAGTCTGCAAAGACCGGTAAAACAATCGAGACTAACTAATACACTCCGTATGGAAAAAATTGTTTTAGGTATTTTTACACATCCTGATGATGCTGAGATGGTTTGTGCGGGTACTTTGTCACATTTCAGTAACTTAGGTTGGGAAGTTCATATAGTAACCATGGCTCCTGGTGATAAAGGAACTGCTGAACATACCAGAGAAGAGGTAAGCCGTATTAGAAAGGTTGAAGCAGCAAATGCAGCAAAAATTATTGGAGCTACTTATCATTGTCTTGAATTTGAAGATGTGTATGTATTATATGACCGGGAAACCATTAACAGAACAACCGGACTCATCAGGAGCATACATCCATCGCTTGTCTTTACAGCAAGTCCGAATGACTATATGGTTGATCATGAACTGACAAGCATGATTGTCCAGACAGCCTGTTTTGCATCAGGCATAAAAAATATGGAGGTTGACATAGCTCCATACGAACCTGTTCCGTATCTATATTACAGCGATCCCATGGAAGGTAAAGATATATTTGGAAAGCCCGTAATCCCTTCAATGTATGTTGACATCTCAGGTGAAATAGAAGTTAAGGAAAAAATGCTTGCTTGTCATGCGAGTCAACGAAACTGGCTTCTTACACATCATAAAATGGATGAATACATTCTGTCGATGAAACGTTTTGCAAGTGACAGAGGACAAAAAGCCGGTGTTGGATATGCAGAAGGCTTCAGGCAACACCTGGGACATGGTTTTCCACAGGATAATGTTCTAAAGGAGATATTGGGTGAAATGGTTATTAATAAATAAAATAAATATAAAGAGACACTATGGCCCGAAAAATAAGTATGCTGGCACCCGATTGGTGGGACTTTACAACTTTACCCGATGACTTACTGAATGAGGCAGCGAGGCTTACACCGAAAGAGTTATTTCAACTGTCACACGAAGGTTTCAAGGTTGTTTATTATGATACCCTGGAAGATTTCTACCTGGCTGAGGCACTCGAGTATATAACTGCCTGGAGTCAGGCAACAGCAGATAACCCGGTTGGGATTTGTGGTCCAATTGGTCCTACAGAGCAATTACCCCTGGTAGCTCGCATGGTAAATGAGCTAAAATTAAATCTGTCAAACGCACATTTCTGGGGGATGGATGAATGGTATGTTAATGGTAAAGAATTAGATGCCTTACATCCATTATCATTTGAGAAGGCTGACAGAGATATGTGTTTTAACTTAATTGATAAAAAACTAAGTATTCCGGAGCAGAACCTCCATTTCCCTAAAGCTGATACAAGCTCATATATTCAGAGTTGGGAAAGCGGCGTTCGTTGTGCTGTTATGCAGGGAGGACAAGGAGATACAAAACACTGGGCCTTTAATGACCCGGTAAAAAGAGAAGGAAAATATAAGGATGCCCCGCCTTCCCCTGAAGAGTTCCGTAAATTAACAACCAGGGTTGTGGATCTGCATCCTATAACATGCATGCAAAATGCCCGTACCAGTTCAGGTGGTGTGGTAACTGGCATTCCTAAACAGGCACTCACTGTTGGACCTGTACAGACATGGAAATCAGAAAAAGTTTCGATCTGGCATGCAGGAACACATGATAATCCATTTGGACAAAGACTTACTGCGCTTATGATCAGTAAAAAAATAAAAGATAGTTCAGTTCCAATGTCACTATTGGCTGATCACCCTAATGTACAATTCAATTATTACAGGGGTGGAATTGGTATATGTGAAACAGAAATGCATTAAATATCTCACTTTTTAAAAAATACGCATTGCAAATATTTAACCTATGCCTATGAAACGACAAGAAATATTGCAGTATACCGGGAATCCTTCACAAATGGGAGGCAGCAGACATTATGTATTATCAGATGGTTGGGGTCGTAATCTAAGGGGTATTGATGTAAATTGCGGTAGTGGCTTACAATATACCATAATGCCCGATCGCGGTATGGATATTTCACTTGCCTCTTATAAAGGAACCAATCTGGTTTACCTCACATCTAATGGCGAAACACATCCTTCATTTTACGAACCTGAAAATTTAGGCTGGCTACGTACCTTCACAGGCGGATTGCTTACTACATGCGGTCTTACCTATCTTGGGGCGCCTGTCATTGATGGAGATGAGCAGCTTGGTCTTCATGGCAGGTATTCGACCATACCTGCTAAACAGGTTGCCGATCTTTCGGAATGGGTTGGAGACAAATATCATATCAAACACAGGGGTATAATTGAGGAAGGTCATCTGTTTGGTAATAAACTCAGGCTGGTACGGGAGATTTCATCTATTCAGGGACAAAACACAATTCAAATATCTGATACAGTATCCAATTTCGGTTACAAATCAAGTCCATTCACAATCCTTTATCATATGAATCTTGGATATCCATTGTTATCTGAAGATGCTGTATTATTGATCGATCCTGTTCATACTGAACCAGCTTCTCCGGATGCATTAGCCGGTATAGATGAATTTAAACAGTTTTCCAAACCTCAACCGGGATACCGGGAACAGGTTTTTCTACATTCATTGAAACCAGATACCAAAGGAATAGCTGAGGTGATGCTGCAAAATCTTAACCTTGGAATAGCATTAACCATTAAGTATAATACGGACCAACTACCTTGCCTGACTCAATGGAAAATGATGGGACAAGGCGAGTATGTACTTGGTATTGAGCCTGGTAATGTTCATGCTAAAAACAGGGTGGCATTAAGAAAAGATAATCAGTTACCTTATCTGCAACCAGGAGAGAGCGTTACTACCAGTATTGAGGTAATACTTTCAGATATATAACAATAGCATTTCTCTATTTCAATAAAAGGGTATTGTGATACATACAATATCACCACTACTTTGAATTGAATCCTATTAGTACTATCTTGCTTCGGTAAATATGTCGTCTGTATTTTATTAAATACTGATCCTGATATGGCTATTTCCCGAAGACAGTTTGTTCAATCTTCCCTGCTTGCTGGTGCGGGGATGATGTTTCATCCAAAAAGAAGCATAGGCAATTCAATGGATATACCTTTTTATGATTGGGACAGTAGGTACCATCCCTCTGGCCTGTATCTATACCGCATGCAATATAATGGTTCTTCCAGAACACAGAAGCTGATGGTTTTTAGATAAAATTTCTTACAGAATGACATTCAAGGAGTATTTATTAAACCTTAGAATTGGTTATGCCTGCAGGTTATTAACCGAAGCTTCACTGAATATTTCACATTACAAAAAGGGAGTCAGTTGATGTACATTTATACCCTGCCAAATCAGAACATTGGCATATAAAATATAATTATCACCCTAAAGTTTAAGAGAGTATTTATCTCATTTTTTTATGCTATTCATCTCTAAATAAAATTAATACAATGAAAAAAAGTAATTATAAATCAAAAAAACACAATTGGTTAATGCCATTATGTGCAATTGGAATTATTGTCTCATTTTTTTTATTACCATCATGCAATAATGTAAATTCAGGAGTAAAATCAACCCTTAAAATTGGTATTGCAGAAGTAAATTACACACCAGAAATCGGACTTGAGATGTTAGGTAATTACCGGGGTGATGATTATGCAGCACGAGGAGTACATGATTCACTTTACGCCAAAGCTCTTGTTGCATCTGACGGAAAAGGCAAAAAGGTTGCAATTCTCGCAATTGATATTTGTCTTATTCCTAAAGAACCTGTTGAATTCATAAGGTCTTATATCGCATCAAACACAGATATTAAATCTGAGAATATCATGATCATGTCTACACACACCCATAGTGGTCCGCCCTCAGAACTGGATTCTCCTAAAGCAAAGGAATATCTTACCAGGGCAGCTGGTGCTGTAATTCTGGCAAATGAACGATTAAAACCAACAGTGCTTTCTGTAGGACGCAGCCAGGAAAGCAGAATATCACATAACCGGAGACTAAGATGTAAAGATGGCACTACACATATGTGCTGGGAAACATTTGAACCTGGCTTTGTAATTGAGCCATGGGGATCAATTGACCCTGAGGTTATTACTCTCTCATTTGAGCAGGAAGGTGAACCAACCGGAGTTCTCGTTAATTTTGGTTGTCATGCCACTACACTAACAGGAAATAATTGGCTATATTCAGCAGATTATCCCGGATACCTGGCCGAATCAATAAGAAGAGTAAAGGGGAAAAATTTCTTGTCAATGTTTTGCAATGGCTGTTGTGGAAATGTGACTCAGGTTGATTACAGGATTGGTTTTCCGGATACATATCAGGAGTGTCAGCGAATAGGATACCTTCTTGGAGTTTCTGCATTAGAGGCAATGGAAAATGACGTAGTTGTTTCGAGTGATGTTGTTATTGCATCAAGAGAGATGGTGCCACTTAGCCGGATAGACATTTCAGATGAACAACTGAAGTGGGCAAAAGCACTGATGAAGAAAGTTGAAAAAGAGGGTATGCCTCCTATTCAGGCAGATGGAATGCCTGATGCATACTATGCAAAAAACTGGATAGAAATGAACCAAAACCAGGATATTGTTGACAGTCTTGAGGTGATGGTTATTCGTATAGGTGATATTGCTTTTGTTGGATTACCAGGCGAAATATTTAATGAATTTGGAATTGATATAAAAGCAAAATCGCCGAGTAAAAATACTATCATTACCGGTCTGACAAATGATGAAAAAGGTTATTTCCCAACCGCAGTATCTTTTACACAAGGACCCTTAGGTTTTACACCTTACATTACTGGTTATGAAACAACTCCGGGTTCTACCTTTTATGAAATAGGCTCGGGAGAAAAACTTGCCGAATCAGCTGTTAACCAGTTAAATAAAATATTTTAAAATTGTAATCCGTCAAAAAAATAAGATATTATGTCAGAAAAATTAGCAATCCAGGGTGGCCCTAAAACCGTAACAAGTCAGAAAATTGGCTGGCCAAATTTCGATGAAAAAACAATTAAGGCTGTTGAGGATGTCCTTAGATCAGGTAAGGTAAACTACTGGACCGGACCCAAAGGAATGGAATTCGAAAAAAAATTCGCCGAATGGCAGGGCAGTAAATATGCTATCTCAGTTGCAACCGGAACTGCAGCATTACATGTAGGACTGACTGCCATGGGTATTGGACCAGGGGATGAAGTTATTGTTCCGAGTTACACCTTTATTGCATCAAGCTTCTCTGTAATTCAGGCCGGGGCAATTCCACGTTTTGCAGATGTAAATCTTGACGATCATTGTATAAGTGTTAAGTCTGCCGAAAAACTGGTTAACTCAAGAACAAAGGCTATTATGCCTGTCCATCTTTATGGCAACGTATGCGATATGTCAAAAATAAATGCATTTGCTAAAAAGCATAATCTTCTTGTTATTGAGGATAATGCAGAGGCTTTTGGTGCTTACTATAAAGATAAGAAGACAGGTACACTTGGCGATATTGCTGCATGCAGCTTCTGTCAGAACAAGACCTTCACAACAGGAGGAGAAGGAGGAATGGTAACTACAGATAATGAGGAATTTGCATGGATAGCCAGAAGCTTCAGAGATCATGGATATGACGTAAAGCAACGCCTCAGTTTGCTCGAGCTGGAACAAAAGCTACCATATATACATAATATGGTTGGATGGAATTATCGTATGACAGAGATGCAATCCGCAATAGGACTGATGGAACTTGAACGGATGGATAACTGGAATATGCCTGCACGTCAAAGAAATGCTCATATTATTATGGACAAGATTAAAGATCTTCCACAAGTACTTAATATGCCTGTTGACACTGCAGAACGTCGTAATGGATGGTTTGTGCTTGCATTTTCTCTCGATGTTGATAATATGAAATGTAACATTAAAGAATTTGTTGATGCGGCTGTTGCTGAAGGAGCTATGGTTTGGAAAGTATTCTGGCCACAATGTCATGTTGAAGGCGCTTTCCAGAAGCATAATGCTTTTGGAAATAGCGGATTCCCATTTAAATCAAAGGAATATACAGATGCTTACAGCGCTGATTACACCAATGTTGATGTTCCAAATGCAAAGTGGCATGAAGATCACACATTTACCTGCTTCGCCTATCCTACCTATACAGCTGAAAACTGTGAACAGATTGGTGATGCACTTAGAAAAGTGATACTCGCATATTCAAAATAAATTATAAAGTAAGGAACTTACATGAATACAAGTACAATCAATCATCAGAATATAAATATTGCAAAAACACCCCAGCTAAAGAGAGTACTTGGATTATGGGATCTGATCTTTTACGGCATTGTACTTATTCAGCCGATTGCTGCAGTAGGACTTTTTGGCATTGCCTCCAAGGTATCAGGGGGACATATGGTAACAACCCTGATGATTGCTATGGTTGGCATGATGTTAACTGCGATAAGCTATGGCCGAATGGCATCCCTTTATCCCTCATCTGGTTCTGCTTACACTTATGTAGGTAAAGGATTAAATGTCCACCTGGGATTTATGGCCGGTTGGGTTATGTTCCTCGACTATCTTATAATACCTATTATTAATACAGTTTATGGATCACTGACACTAAATCGCCTGATCCCATCCGTACCATTTATTATATGGGTGGTTTTATTCGTTACAATAATAACATTCCTGAATCTTAGGGGGATTCGCACTACGGCCCGTTCAAATAAATTGTTACTGTTCATCATGTGTGTGGTAATTGGTATCTTTATCGTACTTGCTATCCGGTATATTTTTCACGCAGATGGCTGGAGTGGACTTCTGTCATACAAACCTTTTTATAATCCTAAAACATTCAATTTTGCGGCCATTATGACCGCCACTTCATTTGCTGCCCTTACCTACATTGGATTTGATGGTGTTACCACCCTCGCCGAAGAGGTTAAGAATCCTAAACGGAACATGATGCTGGCTCCGGTTTTGGTTTGTTTGTTTACCGGATTATTCAGTGGCATCCAAATTTATCTTGCCCAGCAGGTCTGGCCTGACTATAATTCTTTTGTAAATGTTGAAACAGCTTTCTTTGATGTCTCTGCCAGGGTTGGAGGTGATCTTCTATTCAACGCCATTGCAGTAATTCTTTTTGTTGCATGTCTTGGCAGCGGCTTAGCCGGTCAGGCCGGAGCAGCCAGGTTGTTATATGCAATGGGTCGTGACGGTGTACTCCCCAAAAAGTTATTTTCACATCTTGATGAAAAAAGCTCTACACCAGACTATAATATCATATTTGTTGCTGCTTTGACCATAATAATCTCTCTGGTTATAAGCTATCAGGGTGCAGCTGAACTGCTGAATTTTGGAGCCTTTCTGGCTTTTATGGGAGTCAATGTTGCGGCATTCCGCCAGTTCTTCTTCCTCCGTCCGCCAGGGGAACAACGGAATATCGTGTTTGATGCTATTATTCCGATTTTGGGCTTCCTTGTTTGCTTCGCAATCTGGATCAGTCTTCCATTACCAGCTAAAATAGTAGGAGGAATATGGCTTCTTGCCGGCGTGATCTTCCTAATCATTAAGACAAAGGGATTAATAAAGAAACCCGTTGAGCTTGATTTCAGGGAATCATAACTAGTGAAATCATTATAACGATTAGTATTGTTTATAATTAAATGCTACCTGCATGTAGCATTTAAATTAATAATTTGTAATGCAATGATTATCAGACACATAAAAAAGAGGTACTAAAATTAGATTTTCAAGAAACAAATAAATATATTTACCCCAATGGCACATCCGGAAAAAGTAATATTCAGGGATACTGTCATTATTTATTAGAACCAATGAAAATATCTTCATTCTATATACTGATATTATTTATCCTGACTATCCCTTTATCCTGCAAACAGGATGATAAGAAACTCTTCACATCACTCTCGCATAAAAGAACCGGAATCGATTTCAGAAACTGGATTAAGGAAAATGAAACATTCAATGTGCTTGATTACGGTTATATGTATAATGGAGGAGGAGTTGCAGTGGGTGACCTTAACAATGACGGATTACCGGATATTTTCTTTAGTGGTAACCTGACATATAGTAAGCTGTATCTAAACAAAGGCAACTTCAGATTTACTGACATCACTATAAAATCAGGATTAAGTAATGCAGGCACCTGGAATACCGGTGTTACAATGGTTGATATAAACGCTGATGGGTTTCTTGATATTTATGTTTGCTCCTCAACAGACAGCAGACCTCACTATCGCAGAAATTTACTATATATCAATAATGGCGACCTTACCTTTACAGAAAAGGCTGCAGAGTATGGTATCGATGGTTCATCCTACTCCACACATAGTGCTTTCTTCGATTATGATAAAGACGGCGATCTTGACCTATTTGTCATTAATCATTCACTTGACAAGTTTGCCAAAATAAATCCCGGTTTTAAACTCGGGCATGATCCGATATATGAGCACATACTGTATAAGAATAACGGAGGCAAATTTGTTAATGTAAACAAAGAGGCCGGAATGATCACAAATATTATGAATTTTGGTTTAGGGTTGGCTATTGCTGATTTCAATAACGATAACTGGCCGGATATTTATGTATGTAATGATTATTTCGAACAAGATTATCTTTACATCAACCAGCAGAACGGCACCTTTTCTGAAGAGGTAGAAAAATATTTCGATCATATCCCCCTGTCCTCTATGGGTAATGATGCTGCAGATTTTAACAACGACGGAAATATTGACCTGCTAACTCTCGACATGTACCCCGAGGACAATTATGGTCAGAAGCTTGTTGCCGGGCCAGATCATTATGAAAGATTTAACAGTCTCCGACATATCGGTTTTTTTCGCCAGACGACCCGAAACATGCTACAGCTAAACAATCACGGTAGTCATTTTACCGAGATTGGACAATATGCGGGAATGTCAAGCACTAACTGGAGTTGGTCGCCATTATTTTGTGATTTTGATAATGACGGGAATAAGGATCTTTATATAAGCAACGGATATGGAAAGAACAGCACCCATATGGATGCCATTAATTTAGCAGTGGCACAGATAGTTAAAGAACAAAAAGGAGAAATCCCTATGCCAACAATGGGCATTATTGAAATGATACCTGCCACGGTACTGAAAAACTATATATTTAAAAATAACGGGGATCTTACTTTTACCAATGTAACAGAATCATGGGGAGATGAAAAACCTACACTATCAAACGGAGCAGTTTATGCAGATCTGGATAACGATGGCGATATGGATATTGTAATAAATAATATAAATGATTATGCATCAGTTTACCGGAATAACTCAAACACGTTTAACTCTAACCACTTCCTGAAAATAAAGTTTGAAGGAACCGGTATGAACAAAGGTGGGATCGGGGCCAGAGTGGATATTACCTGCAATGGACAAACATATACACAGGAATTTATGCCTTCCCGCGGATATATGTCATCTATGAATCACGAGCTTATTTTCGGTCTGGGAGATGCCACAAGTGTTGACAAACTAAAGATCACCTGGCCGGATCAACGTGAACAGCTCTTATTCTCACTGGAGGTTGATCGAACAATCAAACTGTATAATAAGGATGCAAAGATCGCTGATAAGCTTACTGCAGTCGACTATCGAACGTTTTTCTCTCCTTTAAATAGTAAAGAGATCGTTACTTTTAACCATGTTGAGAATGAATATATCGATTTCCAAAAACAAATTCTACTACCCCACTTTCTTTCCACCCAGGGTCCTCATATAGCTAAAGGCGACGTTAACAATGACGGACTGGAGGATCTGTTTTTCAGTGGCGCTAAAGAGAGTCCGGGAAAACTCTATTTTCAAAATCGACAGATCATATTCCCGTCATGTTAACCAGTAGTTCATGCGTAAAGGCCGGAGATATTGATAATGATGGCAATTTGGATCTCTTTATTGGAGGAAGACTCGTACCGGAATCATACCCGCTGGCACCCAGAAGTTACATCCTGAAGAATAATGGCAAAGGATATTTCAGTGATGTCACTGAACTCTATAGCAAGTCCCTTATGTATCCAGGAATGGTCACCGATGCAGTATGGACTGATTTCAATGGAGATAAACAATTATTGAAGAAGACTTTGACCTCGATGGTGATATGGATTACGTTATTGGTAATTTGGGCCTCAACTCAATGATAAAAGTATCTCCTGAAGAACCGGCCACTATATATGCGAAGGATTTTGACAATAACGGATCTACCGATGCTCTGATGTGCTATTATATTATGGGTATAAGTTACCCGTTCTATCCAAAAAATGACATTCAGGATCAGTTGCCGTTCATTAAAAAGAAATACCTTACATATGAGTCATATGCCAATCAAACCATAACGGATATTTTTTCTCCTGAGGAACTTAATGATGCGCTTATACTTAAAGCCAGCAAATTCGAGAGCTGTTATATGGAGAACAAGGGGGATAATCAATTCAAACTATCCCCTCTTCCGCGTGAAGCTCAATATTCACCCATCTATGCCATATCTTCCGGAGACTATAACCATGACGGTAACCCCGATATGATACTTGCCGGAAATTTCTATGGTACCAAAATCCAATTCGGAGAGTATGATGCAAACAAGGGACTGATGCTTACAGGAAACGGAAAAGGGAGTTTTGCTGCTGTTAGTGATACTTTGAGTGGTCTCTGGATTAATGGAGAAGTAAGAGATATCGCAGATGTCAAACTGGCCACCGGCAAAAATATACTGGTATTTGCATTAAATAATGATACTGCTAGAATCTATGGTAATAATATGAAATAAGCCGGTAGCCGCAAGCCACATGCCGCAAACCGGCTATATTTGACTAAAGAAATTATATTAAAATAACAAATTAATACCAAACAACCACTATGAACATTCTGAAGAAATCCCTGATTATTGTATTCTCAGTCCTGCTGATAACCGGAGCCTGCAAGAATTCCTCAAAGAGTGACAATTCTTTAACAGTAGAAGAATATATGGAATTAGGCATGCCGGATCCAAACAAGGTGTGGGCATATAAAGATTATATTGAGGCATATAATACTTTAGATAATTTAAGTATCCTCGCTCCCTTTTCCTTTCCAATGAAAATCAATAATTCAAAGGTTCAGTCAGATATTAGACTACAATCAGGGCAGGGAGCAATCATACACAGCTATATAAATCTTATCTCCAAGCTATTACAAGAGCAGTTAAATGTCGGAGTTTATCTCAATACAGATCTGGATAGATTTAGTCTGGAGATATCTCATTCTTTGACAAAAAACCTTTCATTGATCAAGCCTGCTTACGGGCAAAGACTTATCGACCTCTTACAGGATGTAATTCAAAAGTCGCCTTCAGATGTTATCAAAAAAAATTATCAGAAAACTTTGGAAGCTTTTAAGAATGAATAGGTATCATGGGAAAATCTGCTTATCTATATAGTATTTATTAGTGGTATAAAAGCTATATTTTAAGGAATTATTAAGATATTTTTAAGTAATTAATAGGTTTTTAAAAAAATAATAAATATATTTGTTAGCGTCGATAACATAAAACTATTAAAGAGACCCTAATAACACTACGTAACACTTTGAAGCTATTATTAAAACTTAGATCAATCATTATCTAATAACCTACTGAGGATTAAAGCATTAAAAGCTTTAGCCCAGCCGATATAAGTATGACTATTTTTTGAATTCAATTACCTTCAATTATAAATAACCTTTATTAACCTAATTTTAAACCATGAGAAAAATCACAATTCTACTTGTATTTCTGCTATTTGCAGGCTTACAGGGTGCGTTCGCACAAAAAACCATCACTGGGAAAGTTACCAGTGCCGAGGATAGACTTGGTATGCCTGGGGTTTCTGCTGTAGTTAAAGGTACAACAACAGGTACTACTACAGACCTCGATGGCACATTTACCATAAATGTGCCTAACGATGCTACTCTTGTATTCTCTTCCATCGGATTTATAGGACAGGAGATTCCGGTTGGATCACAGACTGTTATTAATGTTACAATGACACCTGATGTTACAGCACTAGGCGATGTTGTTGTAACTGCTTTAGGTATCCAGCGAGAGAAGAAAACACTTACTTATGCTTCGCAACAAATTGATGCAAAAGAAATCAAAGTAGCCGCTCACAATAACTTTATGGATGCATTGTCGGGTAAAACCTCAGGCCTTGATATAAAAGTCAGTAGTTCAGGAGCAGGTGGTTCCACGAAAGCTGTGATAAGAGGGAATAAATCACTTACTGGACTCAGCGAGCCTCTTTATGTTATTGATGGTATTCCAATGGTCAATAATAAAGGTGGACAGCCTGGTTCATATGGCGGAACAGATTTAGGTGATGGTCTTTCGGCAATAAATAGCGAGGACATTGAAAGTATCAACGTGCTTAAGGGTGCCAACGCTTCCATACTTTACGGTAGCCAGGGTGCAAACGGTGTTGTGCTCATCACTACCAAGAAAGGTAAAGCAGGAAAAATGAGTGTGAACTTTAGTTCTAGTGAAATGTTTGAACAGGTATCCGACTTGCCTCAATTTCAGTTCGATTATGGCGCAGTTGACGGTTCGGATTATAGCTGGTCGACGACAAAAGGGGACTATCAAAGAGATTATATCAAAGATTTCTTCCAGACTGGTCTTACTGCAACTAATTCAATTTCTATCAGTGGTGGAAGTGATAAAACAGCAGCTTATTTTTCATATTCCAATACCAGTGCCAAGGGTGTACTGCCAACCAACACTTATAAGAAAAATAACTTTTCCTTTAATCAGTCTACAAAGCTGCTTAATGATAAGGTTACAATAAGTTCAAATGTGATGTTTTCAAATGAGGAAAGTTATAACCGTCCAGGTGCCGGTTACTACAATAACCCTCTTTGCGGATTGTATTTGTTTGCCCGCGAAAGAGATTTCGCTGCTTATAAAGAGAATTATCAGGTATTAGATCCCGTCAGGAATTTATACAAAATGAACTGGTATTCCACTGAGGAAAAGCAAAACAATCCTTTTTGGGAGATAAATAATAATACTAAATTAAATACATCCTGGCGCGTAATTAGCAGTTTAAAGTTATCCTGGGATATTGCTAAGGGACTTAAATTTGATGTAAGGGGGAATATCGATTATAACAATAAATTAAATGATTTAAGATATGCAGCTGCTGGAAACTCTGTGAGCGTTAGTCCAAACGGATCATGGAATTATTCCAGATACAATGATAAGTCGATTTATGGCGATGCAATATTGAGTTACGGTAACAACTTTGGTAATTTCAGTTTAACTGCACTTGTCGGTACAAGTTATCTGCATAATATTTTCAATGATGGTATGTCTGTTTCAAATGGTACTGTTGCTTTGATGTACCCCAACTACTACTCATTCGATAACTTTCCTTTCAATATCATATTTCGTCAAACGATGAACAGAACAATTAAGCAAGGATTGTTTGGCAACGCACAATTAGGGTTTAAAGAGATGCTGTTTTTGGATGTTTCCGCTCGTAACGACTGGGCTTCTACCCTTGCACTTACAGGTAATGAATCATATCTGTATCCTGCTGTGGGTCTTTCAGCCCTTATCAGCAATATGATTACCTTGCCGGAAGCAATCTCTTTTGCTAAAGTAAGAGCTTCTTTCTCTCAAACGGCCAATGAAGTACCTTTCAATAGGGTAAATCCTTGGAATACTATCGGTGGCGCAGGTACGCCCACCGGAATCGGAGGTATTACCAGGAATTCACAGGTACCTTTTACCAATCTGAAACCTGAACAGATATCAAGTACTGAATTTGGAGCAGAAATGAGATTTTTTAAAGGAAGGGCAGGTATGGAATTCACCTATTATAGTGAAGTAAGCAAAAATCAGTTCTTGACATTAACTGCTCCGTCCGGTTCAGGGTATACTACTTATTATGTTAATGCCGGTGAAATTACCAACAAAGGTTTTGAATTGACCCTTGATGTTACTCCTGTAGAGTCAGCAGATTTTGTCTGGAGGTCATCGGTGAATTTATCACAAAATAAAAATAAAATTGTGGAGCTTATAACTTCGAATCCCGATTACAAGGTTGGTAGTGATGACGAAGGTTTTTCTTCCATAATCAAGGCAGGTGGTTCATTTAACGATGTATATATCTACAAATTTTTAAAAAATGGTGCCGGCCAGATTATGCTTGATGCTAATGGAATTCCTTCAAAGGCTAAAGAGCAGGAAAAAGTCGGAAATGTTAATCCCGATTTTGTTTTAGGATGGAACAATAACTTCACATACAAGAACTTTTTCTGCGCAGCCCTGATCAATGGCAAGTTCGGAGGGGTCGCATTCTCAAAAACTGAGGCTTTTCTTGATTCATACGGTGTAAGTAAAAGAACCGGAGATATTCGTGATGCTGGTGAAACCATGCCTATTAACGCTATCCAGGGAACAACAGCTGTAAAGCAGATTGATCCGGCTGTCTATTATAGTGCAGTTGGTGATAGAAACAAGATCATGGAGCCTTATGTATTCTCCAGAACCAATGTAAGAGTGGCTCAATTTGTAATTGGTTATAACCTTGATGTTCAAAAACTTGGATTGCCTTTTAAAGCAGCATCTTTATCCTTGATCGGCAGGAATTTATTCTTCTTATACAAAAAAGCTCCATACGATCCTGAACTATCGATGAGTACTTCTAATAGTATGCAATCTAATGAGGTATTTAGCATGCCTGCAACAAGGACTTACGGGTTTAATATAAAATTAAATTTCTAAACTTTTAAAAAACTAGATATGAAAAAGTTATATATAGCATTACTATTCCTAATTGCTCTTGCTGCGTGCACTAAGGATTTTGAAAAAGAGAATCAGAGTCCTTATCAGATTTCTGATGAGTTGCTCAAGCAGGACTTTAACTTGGTGGGCTCCCCGTTCTCAGGAATGATGTACAATCTCTTCGGGGGTCAAATTGAAGAAGATCTGTGCCAGGACTCCTGGATGGGACATTTGAATACGCCGACTGATTTTGTTGGTAACGTTAACAATACCACCTATTATATTCGCTGGAATACAACCTGGGGTCGCGCTTATTCGAGCATAATGTCTCCTGCCAAGCAAGTGATACAACTGGCCAAAGACAATGATTTACCAGTTTTTGTAACATGGGCGAAACTAATAAAGGTATATGATATATCTAAACTGACAGCCTCCTATGGACCGGTTATCTATACCAATTATGGCACAACCGCTAATTCCATCCTTTATGATAGTGAACCTGATTTATACAATTTGTTCTTTAAGCAGTTAGACTCCATTCAAACTGATTTTGGGGCAAACATGGATTACAAAGGTTTTGTAAAATTTGATCCCGCTTATAGTGGAAATATAAGTAAATGGATGAAACTCGTTAATTCTCTGCGGTTAAGACTGGCGATGCGGATAGAAAAAGTCGCTCCTGCACTCGCTAAGACAGAAGGAGAAAAAGCAATGAGCGATCCTGCCGGATTAATAGCCACTAATGCAGATAATTTTAACATTTCATTATTGGGCAATAAGCTTTATATGAACGTAATTTGTTTTGAATGGAACGATACCAGAATGGGTGCCGTGATGGAATCCTTCCTGGGTGGGATGAATGATCCAAGGATTGCGAAATACTTCCAGCCTCCTACGGACGTTACCCTTTATGCCGATCATCCTGATTTGCCCTATAAAGGAATCCGCAACGGTTCTTATAACACAACAAAACCACTCCATGTTAACTTTTCCATGGTATCCAATGATTTCAAAACTGTTCAATCAAAAAGAGAATTCACTGCGGCTGAAGTAAGTTTTCTTAAAGCTGAAGCAGCCCTCAGAGGATGGGCAGGTGCCGGTGATGCCCAACCCAACTATGAAAATGGTGTCAAGCTTTCCTTTGAAAATTGGGGCGCAGGCAGTGCAGTTGCCTACCTGGCTGATGCAACAAGCAAACCGATTGATTATATTGATCCAGTGGATTCACGAAATAATTTTACATCCCGTTCGACAATAACGGTTGCCTGGAATGCAAACGACAATAATGAGTTGAAATTAGAGAAGATCATTACCCAGAAATGGATAAATAATTTCAGCAATAGTCTTGAATCATGGTGCGATTTCAGAAGAACAGGTTATCCTAAAATTCCTCATGTTGCCAAGAATGACAGCGGTCCTGACTGGGGCGTTATTCCTGCAGATCAATGGATTAAGAGAATGCCATATATTAATGCAGAAAGAATCGGTAACACTGCAGCTGTTGCCGATGCAGTTACAAAACTTGGTGGTCCTGATGACATATCAACTCGACTGTGGTGGGATGTTGAAGGTCCAAACTTCTAATATGAAATAGTTTTTTATTTCATGATATAAAAAGAGCACTCGAAAAAAGTGCTCTTTTTTTCTATTCCTACACATTGTTATAACTAAATACCTGTACTACCATTGTATCAGCCCACTCCCTTATTGTTATTCTGGCCACACCTGTTTCACTTGAGGTTTTAAAACGGTTAAAATTATTACTCCCATTTATCTTTAGTATTTCAACTATCTGTTGTTTTGCGTATATCTTCATATCCTTATAATAAGTCATCATAAAGATTGATGTAAATGTTATATTTTTTAGTCTTATTAAACCGTAACTGTAGTTTAGTGATCCATATACCCCTTAGGTTATCCTGATTAACCTGACTACAGCAAGATCAGGAAAATGGTTAGTTTACACCATTGTATAATAGTCAATTTGTCCGATTATTACAATTTGATTAAAACGATTTTTTTCGTAACTTTGATTGTTTTTCCTTAGTTAATTGATTTGTACGGAATTGATTTAACCTGAGAACTTAAAAAAGTTATTCCGTCCAGTTTCTTGGGTCGGATTTAGTGCTAAAGGCTTTTATGACCAATTTAAATCAATATATCATCAATAAGAACGTAAATTACAATAGGTTTTTCTATAATATCCTTCAGGTTATATGGATTGGCGACTTAAACCTGGAGAACCTTTCATCAAACACAAAATTATATACGCCATATTATCAACACATTAACAATATTTGGTAATATATTTAATTGATTTACAATACCTTAATAATTTTTACTACAATCTAGAACTACCAACTTGAGTTAATTATGAAAAAAATATTAAGCGCAATATGTGCAGCATTTTTTTTGTTAAGTTGTTTATCTGCGCAGAAATATGAATCAATAACTGTAAAGGCAGGAACAAAAGTCAAGGATTGGTTTCCTTATCAGGAAAGATATCTGTATCCACAGTTTATTTCCGGGAATGTTTTTCTGAAAAACGGTTCATCAAGTTCAGCTATTTTAAATTATGACCTGCTGCTTGGTGAGATTGTGTTTTTAAAGAGTCTTGATACAGTGGTAATTAACAAAAAAAGCGATATTGAAATAGTTACAATTGAGCAGGATACATTTATTTACAGGAATGAATATTATAAAATGATTCATAGTGGTCGGGTCAAAGTATGTACGAAAGACAAGGTCAAGCTCATAGAAATCGTAAAACAAGGAGCTATGGGAACTTCAAACAGAAGTTCTGCGGGAGAGTCGTATAGTTGGACATCTGCAAATGGGAATCTTGTTAACCTTGTGTCAACAGATGATATGGTCTTCCGAAGGGATGTTGAATTCTATATACTGACATCGAACAATGAATTGGTAATTTTCAGGAAAAAGAACGTAATAAAACTATATTTAAATAGAAAAGCTGAAATAGAAAAATACCTCAAATCAAATAAAGTTAATTTCGAAACTCAGAAGGATATCCTGAGATTTGCTGACTGGCTGGCAAAGTTTACTAATAAGATTTAAATACCTTATAAACCTTCTCAGGATCTTAAAATTGGTTGGATATTTGCATGATCTGAGGGGCGTTAAATTCAACGATGGCATAGAGTATGATTATGTGCCAGGCCATCCATTGAAGTTTGGACAGGAAGCATATGCTGAGGCTCAGTGGAGAGGATTACATTCCATAAGACGTAACGGAGATTACCCTACACATGGAATAGGGCCTGTAGCCAAAGTGCTTGATATTCAAAACGGCAACCGTTTCTTGTCCCTCTCTTCCTGTTTTACGCACTTTTTAAAAACAACTTCTGAAACCCGCATTTAATGCGGATTGATTTTTAAATTTGGGTGTTGCAAGGTATATATATACGCTAACTATTTCTCAACTTCGACACCAAACTTCCTTTCCGACAGGTATGTTATGGTTGGGAGTTGGTTAGATGGTGATTTTACTGGCTTCTACGCTGATCAGGCTCCTCAGGTCAAGTATTCTGAGGACTTTGCCAAAGATAATGACCTAGATATGGAGCTTGGCATGATGAAAATCTGGAAAGTATGGAGTTATCATAGATATACCGATGCATTAGGCCCTATACCTTATTCTCAGTATGGCAATATGCAAAAAACAGTTCCTTATGATTCTCAGGAAAGTATTTATACCAATTTCTTTCTCGAACTTGATACTGCTATTGGCTTATTAAAAGCAAATGCCGGCGGAACTTCGTCAACCCTTTCATCATATGATCCTATTTATGGAGGAGACATTAACAAGTGGCAGAAATTTGGTAGTTCACTTCGCCTCAGATTGGCTTTAAGAGTTAAATACGTACAGCCTGATGTGGCAAAAAGAGAGGCCGAAAAAGCTGTTACAGAAGGAGTTATTACAGACAATGCTGACAACGGATGGGTAGAAACAACCCCTGATAGTCAAAATCCATATAACATTATAAGTCCATGGGTTGAGTACAGGATGAGTGCTGATATGGAAAGTATTCTGAAAGGATATGCTGATCCCAGGGTTAAATCATACTTTTCGCCAACAAAAACACCTGATGCGTCTGATGACGCCCCGTTTGCTGCTGGAGAGTTTCCTTATGAAGGTCAGATCTCCTGATCCGGAGCCAGACTATATTGTCGCAGTTTTGTAAATTAGTTTTAAATCAGTGCCTGGATAAGTTGTTTCGGTATCGTTTAAAATTTGGCAAATATTTTCAATTGCGTTATTGTCCCTTTTTGTAGCGAGAGCATATAGAGTAACTGTAATTGACTTATTTTTATAATCTGGCAACAAGTCTGCTTTTGTAAATATAATGCTTTTTACCAGCGCCCTGATTTCGTTAGTTTTCTTTTTGTAATCTACTGCAAGCATATTGGCAAAAGCTGTTTCGGCCCTGTAGCAAATCATTTTAATGATATTTTGGAGATGCTTGCTTTCTGTTTTTAGCTTGTTATATCTTTCTGAAAATGGCATATCCGCGATGGTGATTTTATATGGTTGTTGTTTTCTTTTTTCAATAATGTCTTTCACCACATTTTCAAGTACTTCCAGTTCTTCTCTTATCTTCAACTGTTTGTTTAGACTTTGGTTTGTCTGTTCCAATTCTGTTTTGGTATTTTCTTCTTCCAATGAAAAAAGCTGGGCTTTTCTACGTGCAATTTTTTCTCTTGTTTTTTTTAGATGATGGGTCAGATTACTATACTCCCGATTAACAACCATTATGTTTTTATCTAGCTCATCTATACCATATTGCATTATTCTGTCAAGATCGTATTCCTGTCTCATATACCTGAAAAAATTCTCTTGGGCCCAACGGGCAAACATGTACTGGGCAATAAGAATGATGGATAGTTTTCGGTTTGTCGTAATAACGCTGGTTTGATGCCCGTCTATTGAGAGTTTTCGTATCTCGCGCATACTCACTCCATCAATTTCTATTTCTTTTTCTTGCAATGACATGGTTGACGTACCCAGTTCTGTTTCAATTTCATAATCAACAAATTGAGCTTCGTTCCAAAGATTTTTTACATTTTTCCGGTAGGTTATTACCGCGACCCGGTGTTCTTGCCATATATCACCGAAAAATTGGGGACTATAGCCTTCCCTGTCAAAAACCAGTGTGTAACGTGAAAGTTGTGCATCGGCACATAACTCATCTTTGGTTATTTTCGATTGGGTTAAAATATTAAGTTGAGGGATTATTTCTTCCTCAAGTGCTTGTTGTAATTTTTCGTTCACCTGCCCGGTCACAAAAAAGTATGGCAGTCCATCGGCACTGTTTACCCAAAATTCCATCATGCCAGGCAAACATAGCCGTTGGCGGCTTACATGCTTTTTGCCCAGGTTGGCTAAATATCCATGATAAACTTGCACATGCCCATCAACATAATAAATACAAAGCTCCTCATTGTTTACCCATTCTTCGGCCAAAAAGGCATTCCATTGGGCTGACTTTTGCTGGTCGCTCAATTCTTTAAGGATCGACCGAAGGCATCGGGCTTCTGCCACCCTGTCAAGCCCTAACAGTTTGCCCATTTCTCCGGGACTGTGATGCTTCAGCTGTTCGGCTGATTTTATCCGACAAAGGTACATGAAGGAAACAGTCATCATAATCGAGTCAAAATCGTAATACCCTGACTGTCTTTGTGAAAAATATTTTTGATAGCTCAATAAACCGTTCGCAAGCAGGAATGGTAATAAAAACAATACCCCACCATAATCAACGCTTTGGCATGGTTCAAATTGTACAGGATTAACAGCATTGCCACTAATTGCTGCTTCAACACGTAAATCTACACGTGTGGCCCCCATCCCTATAAGCCCCGATGCCAAAAAATCCGCTATATCCCGTTCTTTTGGCGTGGAGGCGATCGCGGGAAGGTCAGCCGTTTTTTTTTAATTTGCCATCCCTGACATGGTAACGGATAGCGGCCTCGCTTAAACCAACCTTCTTGGCAGCCATTTGCTGCGAATATCCATTATCCAAAAGACGTTGTGCCTCTGATTGAACGGCGGATGTGAATTTGTGGCATTGTCCACGGTTATCTTCACGATTAAAAAAATACCCCATCCCTTTTGTTCGCAAATCCTTAGTGTATCGCTGTACATTCTTGACCTGAATGCCTAATGCTTTGCTTATTTCGGAGCATGTACACATGTTGTTAACAACCAGGTTGGCCAATATATAACGGTAACTGTTCCTGTCTTCTTTTGAATGACAAAATATAGGAGACCCATTATGAAGATAATAGACAAAATCGTCTTTGGTATAAAAACCAATAGATGAATTAATTAATTTTGTATGTTCAGGGAAAATGGCAAGTTGTAATTGCATACCTTTTTTTTGAAAAAGTACGACATTTTATTCTATCTGCAATTTTACATAACTATCTGATTTTCTAACATAGGATCAGGAGGTCTGAAGGTATGAGAAATGGTCAGACAAAAAATGACAGGAGTGCTGTCGCATTTGATGAAAAAGGTTCTGACCATGCACAACCATATACTGTTGTTGGAGGTGCCGGACCGAAGTGGTTTGTAATGAGAGCATTTGAGGGATATTTACTCAGAGCTGAAGGAGTTCTTGAAGGCTGGAATATGGGCGGTGGAACAGTTGAGTCTCTCTATAATATGGGTATTACCACATCTCTTGCTGAAAATGGTTATGCTGATGAAAACCTTGCAGGTGATACATATACTAGCAGTACTCTGGTTCCAATGACCCCTGGTATAGATTTGAACACTGTTTTACCTCAGGTTACTCAAGCTCCGGTTTCTACTGTACCAATACTGTTTGACGCAGCTGGTTCAACTGAGAAGCAGCTTGAGCAGATCATTACCCAGAAATGGATTGGTCTTCTTCCTGATAGCCAGGAAGCTTATGCTGAAAGAAGAAGAACACATTACCCAATGCTTTATCCTCGTATTGAAAGTGAGAACACTGATGTTGCTGCTACTTCACTTCCTGTAAGATTAACTTACTGGACAAACGAGTACACCAATAACAATGCAGCTGTTTTAGATGCAATTACTAAGCTGAACGCTGAATCGACTACTCCTAACGGAGACAAGGCCACTACTAAACTATGGTGGGATAAAAAATAGTTATTATTAACACTACTATTATAATGAAAGCATTCGAAAGAGTGCTTTCATTTTTTTTGTCCTTTTTTCTGAACCTCATGAACTCACGATATTAACTATTACAGACACATTTTACCGGAGCAGAAATTTTTTGATTTAGATTCATCTCATTCAACCTGTTTGTTCTTTCATTGATACAATTCTTACAATCAGAAAACATTTCCAGATCCCATACATCAGCAAAAACACGTCCTTTTTTAAGACCAATACCATACTCCAAAACATTTTCCAGAGAATGAATATCAGGTGGTGTAAAATAACCTCTTTCCAATAACAGATCCATGGCTCCGTTTCCTGCTCTTACCGGAATAATAGTACAACACTCAACACCGGCATTGAATGCAAAGTCGATTGAACGTTTCGCCCAATAAACACCTTCAGATTCAGACAGAAAGGGAGGTCTTAGCAGTATAAATGCTCTTGAGAGGATATCATGCTGTTTAAGAAAACCTGCTGATTCAGTAAAATCCTCCAAAGTCATCTGTTTATTGAGTTTCAGCAGTATCTCATGGTTTACCGTCTCTAGTCCGATTGCTACATGCAGTTCTGGCTTAAGCATGTCTCTGAAACGCAAAATTCTTTCATTTATAAATTTTGGATGGCTTTCAACAATTACTGTTTCAAAATGACTTACAAGTGATGCAATCTTTTCATAATCCTGTTCAGAAATAGCCCGGATATCAAAAAAACTTCCGCTATTGTAAAGTTTCAGATGTTTAACATCAGACATCTGATTCAATACCCACTCTATTTGCCCAGGTATAGTACCAACAGGAACAGTGCTATCTGTTGTATTTTTCCACAAATCACACATAAGACAATGAAATGGGCATTCGCGATTCGTCAGAAATATGATCGCAGTATCTTCTATTCTACCCGAAGCAGTCCGTTCTTTTTCTACAAGCCATCCATAAGGCTTTCCCTGCTCTATTGAATTCTTTTTCCCCCGAATGGAGAGGATCCAACGGTCATTAATCTCAAAATCAGGTTCCTCATTCATAAATCGAAAGAAACTGCTTCCGGTATTCTATCTCCTTTGCAGGAAAATGTCGGTCAAAGTCATTGGCAGAAGCAGCGCCATGCTGAAAACGTCTTTTCTGAAAAACCGGCATCTCCATACCAGTGATAGCTTTAACACCTTTGAAAACAATCTCTCCCTTCAGGTCATAAAGCTTTTGATGATCCCAGTTAGTCATATCAATATAAGGAATACCTTCTGAGATTTCGATTACATTAGGTAAAGTGTAGGGACTAAAACCCTCAAAACCCATTACATCTGTAGTTGTAAAAGTACGCATGAACCCTCTGCTTAAGCCGCCAGAGTATGTTAATGAATGTTTAATTGACTCAACACCCCATCCTTCATGATAAAGCATAAGATTATTTAAGACACTGCGTATAGTGAGTTCCGGATTTTCTTCAATAGGATAATCTTTTAAATTCTCATCACCACCATCTCCATCAACCATGTATTTCCAATCCGGATAACGGGATCTGATACCCTTTAAAAGCGAATGATTCATTGTAGCTGACTGAATATCCAGAGGTTTGTAGTCTTCTACAACTTTCACAGTCTCCTTCCAGTCCAATTCAGAATAATCAATTTCGATAGGCTCCAAAAACAATTCCAGATCAAGGGCTTGTAAAAATTTTCTGGCTTGAATTAAATCGGCACCATCACCATCAATTGAGAGTGTAAACGCTTTCAATCTGGAGGGGCTTTCTCCCAGTTCTTTCAATGCATGATAAGTAAGCAGGAAAACCGAGCCACTATCAATACCTGCTGAAAAAGTAACCCCAATTGGTCCTGTTTTAGCACGATACTGTAACCATTTCTTTATCTCGTTATATAAAACACCTATATAGATTTTGCCTATTTGTGCAGCATCCCAGTTAGAAAATTTATTACGTTCAGGTTTAAAAAACCGTTCATATACAGGATTTGGATCAGGACAACCTAATAGTTCAATCTTTGTAATATAATGAGCCGGAACCAACCTGGTATAGGATGGATGAAACTGGTCGTCAAGACCTTCTTTCTTAAGATAATCAAAGATAACATCTATACGTTCAGCAATTATAAGATTTGGACCAGCTGGTCGTTTTGCAATAAAATAACGGATCGGACGTCCGATTGATCGTGCCATCCTGATTGTTTTGCCTTCAATTGAAACAAGTGAGAATTGTCCGTCAATCTTCCTGACAGCTTCAACATCCCCTGATCTGACAACGCTAACGGCTTCCTCATTAGTCATATTATAAATGACATTTTTACCGGGATTGGTTAGATCCACTACGTTCTCTACATATTGATTATTCATATTCATGGCTTTTATTTTTTACTTTTGTCTTTTATCTTTTCCCTTTATCCTTTTTACTTTGCTACTACACCTTTTCCCTGCAAAATAGTGATATACCGATCGCAGGTTATGTTCTTATAAACCTCCTTTTTCCCATCTGACCATGTTATTTCAAGCATATCTATCAGCTTATGCTTTCCTAAGCCGATATGAAGACGGGGATCATGATTAGACAGATAACCAGTTGCCCATTGATTTATCAAAACCATCTTCTTTTCACCAGCGGTTACAGTTACCTTTGCCCCTATTGCTGATATCGGACCATCTCTTGCTATGAGTGACAATCCAAGCCAGTGGTTAGTATCGGCTCCATCATTTCTAAGTAATGCTGCTTCTGCCTGTAAATCAACATGAGAAACAATAATATCCATATCACCGTCATTATCGTAATCCCAAACCGCCAAACCACGGCCTGAACGTTTGGTTGAAAAATATGACCCATACTCCTGTCCCACATCCTTAAAATGCCCTTTACCATCATTTTCAAGTAATAAAGGATATTGAAGAATCAATTCTTCTGCAGTTCCATTTGCAGCAGTAATATCAAGGTCTCCATCGTTGTCCATATCCAAAAATGCAGCTCCCCAACTGCCTTTTCCGGCAATTGCCCTTTCAATACCACTCGATTCTGTTATATCATCATAAACATTATTACCCATATTGCGGTATAGCGCTCCATATCTAAGGTCAGATACAAGGATATCTATCAATCCATCACCATCTACATCACCAATTGTTCCATGCATTGAACCTGTAGCTACACCATTGCTGTTGGCAGCAACTCCACTTGCTATACCCAACTCTTTATAAATACCATTATCATATTTGAACAGAAAATTGAGCTGGTGGTCATTAGCCTGATAAATATCCAGTTCACCATCATTATCATAATCAAAAACCGTTAATCCCATACATTTTGAATCAGGATAATACAGGCCTTTATCTTTAGTAACATCAAGAAACTTTCCATTTGCTTGCTGCTCATATAGCATTGAAGCCTGTCCCTTATACTCAGAAGGATGTGGCATCATTCCCGGTGTCTGGGTTGAAATATAAGCCGGGTCAAATGCAAGAAAATTGCCGACCATAGCATCGAGCCGACCATCATGATTATAATCCCAAAATGCCACCCCAATACTCCACTTTGTAAAACCGTTTAATTTATCCGGACCACTAAGACCCAAAGAGGCAGTAATGTCACTGAATGTACCGTTTCCATTGTTCCTGAAGAAGATATTAGGTCCATAATTTAACAAATAGAGATCCTGATCGCCATCGTTGTCATAATCAATAGCTCCGGCAGCCATACTCCAGTTAAGGTCATCCAATCCTGCAATCTTTGTAACATCTGTAAAAGTTCCGTTACCATTGTTCTTATATAATCTGTCTGGAGTATTTTTAAACACCTTACCATCAGGATCAGAGATCCCTTCAATATAAGTTCCATTCATCAGAAAAAGATCCATCAACTGGTCGTTATTATAGTCAAAAACCGTAATGCCCGATCCACTACTTTCAAGAATATTCACATACGAGTAATCACCAAAAGTATATTTGAAATCTATTCCTGACTGTCTGGTAACATCTGTAAATCTGAAGCTTTTTTTCTGTGCTGACAGGATACCAGTTATACATGTCAGAAAAATGAAGCTCATAAAAAGGAATGTCAGAGAATCGACAGTTAATAAGCCCCCCATGGGGGGTTGGGGGTTAGAAAACCGCTTAATGGACTGGAATACCTTGTAAAAATAATCTGTATTGTTCATAATCTTTATTTCGACATCCCTTAGTCTCTTTTTTTAATTGCATTAAGATACCCTTCCGATGTTACTGTTCTGGTATTATATTCCAACAAGTATTTTTGCAGTCCGGGATCATTCGGATATGAGTCCTTTTCAGAGGGAGGATAACCTGACATGCCATGAAAAGGCAGAGGTAAAACCATATTACCAGTTGCTGTGTTTATATCCCCATCCTTAACCCAACCAACACTACGGATAAGAAAATCTCTTCGCCATTCTTTATTTAATTCAGGCAACCCTTTGGCATTAAATTCTATGGAAGTCTCATCCCCTGCATTTGTAATAATATATTTGTTATCTGACTCAATAAGAAGAGGTAATACATCCCCAAAACGAGTATAATTACCCAATAAGTCCCTCCATTTGGGATCTTTCTCTACCTCTGAATAATCAAACCAATGAGGGCCATAGCGCCCACCTTTGCGATAACCTTTGGAAAATCCTCTGTAATGCAAGTCTGCCGAGACAGGATTTAATACAGTTGAAATTATTGGAGCCTCTGTAAGGCAATCAGAAAAGAAAATGTAATCCCAATAAATCTCCATATTCGTCCTTATTCTTACCCTATGATCTGTTGTTTGAATTTTTCCTGAAAGATCCGCTATTACTGTTTTATCCTTTCCCATCGGGAAGCCAGGGCTTTCAATTACCGTCTCCCATTCACCGTCCTTATTAATAACCTGTATAATTGGTGAAATGATTTTCATCCTTTGAGATTGTGAAATGGCAACATTAATACTGGCATCTGTTGGGAAAATCCAGCCATACAGGAATAGATATAAAGCTCTGGTTTGGGACAATTCTCCCAGATCAATAATCAGGTCTGTCATCTCTGTCACTCCCTGATATTTACCAGGTTTGAAATCGGACAGGTAGCTGTCATCATCTTTGGTAATAAATGAGAGAACATTGTTCCCGTATGAATCTGTTGCAGAGACTGGTATCTGCTTGTCCTTAACCTTAAAGACCTGGTAGCCCGGAAATGGGGGTGGAGAAAACTGTTCATCAACAAAAATGTCCACTGAATCAGGATGATCAACAACAACCAGCTGTACTTTGTCGAGATATATAGTTTCCCAGAGCTCCGATGTTATCTGAATAGAGTATGTTCCATTCTTAGCCTTTAGTGATTCACAAGGTATTTTAATATAATCATCGGATGCATCAGGAAATGCGTAGGCAGTGGTCCCTCCCATAATTCCCAGGGGCATACCAAGTGCACTCCTCCACAGCACATCCTTTACAAATTCATATTCCTCACCATTCCATGTATACAGGAAGGGGCAAGAACCCTTAAGTGTCTGCGCCTCAATGAGTGACTGGTCTGTAGCCGGGGAAAATATGTTCTGAGGCACACCATTTGTCCATGTAATTCTTATGATATCAGCTTGAGAACGATTTCCTATTCCAAAATGAATATCAGGATCGGTAACGACCATGGTCTGGTATAGTTCATCCGATCGCATTTCCACTTTTGCTCCAATCCCAAAATGGTTATTTTTGGCACTTCCTGCTCTTAAGCCAACAAGTTTTATCTTAATATAATGGTTAATATTACCCCCATCATTACGCAAAAAGTAAAGCCGCCCATTCAGACCTGAAATAACAATATCCATGTCCCCGTCATCATTGTAATCAAACAGAGCTATTTGCCTTCCGGATATCGGCTGTTCCGGTAATAAATCAGAAACATCTGTAAAATTACCTTCCCCGTCATTATGAAAAAGAAAGACTCCACGCCCACCTTCCTTAATTGATTCTCCGGCAATAAATAAATCCAGATAGCCATCATTGTCAAAATCTAAAAAAGAGGCATCATAAATCTTTACCTGCTGAATTGAACAGAACATTTCTTTTGCATTTTCCTGAAGTTCAAAGCTGCCATTGCTTTTATTCCGCATTAATTGAGAATTTTCTCCTATAGTGTCCCCAATAAACAGGTCCAGAAATCCATCATTATTATAGTCCCCAACGGTAATTGCACTGGACCCCCCTTCACTTTTTAAGCCACAATCCTCTGCTATATTTTTAAAAGCACCCTGACGTTGATTTGAATATAAGATATTACTGCCATTTTTATTTACGACGATAAAATCTATATCTCCATCCTCATCAAAATCGCCAAAGGCTGCATCACTACTAATAACATCACCTCCTGATAAATCTACCTTATCTGCCTTCTCCTGAAAAGTACCATCCGAATTATTCTGAAACAACAAGTTTGAATTTGGCCTTGTTTCATATATATCAAGATCTCCGTCATGGTCCAGATCGAAGAATAAAACATTACTACCACCGTTTTTGCTCCCAACATTAGCTTTCGCTGTAACATCTTCAAAACTACCATTCCCGGTGTTTCTGTATAAAACATCCCCATCTTCTTTCACAATATAAAGATCAAGAAAACCATCGTTATCATAATCAGCAAATGCTGCTGAGGATTCCTTACCTGAATGTCTGATACCGGCCTCATCTGAAATCTCCGTAAATCTCCCCATATTATTTCTGAAAAGAAAATGCTTATAAGATGAAGATTCTGAATCATAACTCCCGGCATAGAGATCAATATCCCCATCACCATCATAATCACCTGTTTCTACATGCGTAAAATTTCTGAATTCACCCTCCTCGCTACTTTCAAATGCCGAAACAATATCCAAACCTGAAGATGATGTTACGTCTGTGAATTTTATAACATCCATGAGAGATTCATTATCACTTAACATTGGAGAGGATTGCTGGTCATATGTTATAAGCGGGAACCCGATTAATGATCCCCCAGGCCCTTTCAGATCCATAATCCCTGCCTGATA
>Ga0307377_10000715_pt1 | contig 43619 bp, 36 predicted proteins | sample TR3MG_FD_202535 | JGI IMG/M metagenome (GOLD analysis project Ga0307377, IMG submission 202535) | Soil microbial communities from Risofladan, Vaasa, Finland - TR-3 | ecosystem: Environmental > Terrestrial > Soil > Coastal area > Acid sulfate soil | place: Finland: Risofladan, Vaasa | collected...
CAGACGCTGTAACTATGCGCAGTGCGCGACAGCTCAAGTGCCACGAAATCAGCAGCCGGCGCGATCAACTGCGCATAGTTGCGACCTGCGCATAGGGGTCGCTATGCAGAGCTCTACATAGCGACCCGTTGCAGCCGGTCGCGAACGACAGCTTTCGGGAAGCCCGTCTTCAATGTTTGACATGAGAGGCTCGACCCGACCCACCGGGGCGGGTTCTCTCGATGGAAGGGTTAGGCACCGAGATCAGAACGAGCAAGTTCAATGAGACTGGGGAGGTACTTGTCAGCGATGTCTCTGACCTTGGACGCATGGTCTCCGAGAGCCCAGTGCGCCTCGCGCTCATCTTCGCTGTATTCCTCAGATGCATCGTAAGTCTGTCGGAATAGCTCCGTTTGGAATGCGCGTAGCTCAGTGACGAATGCCTGCGCAAGCAACACAATTCCGATAGAAGTTTGCTTGGCGATCTCGCGCTTTGCTTCGGCGTAGAAGTCGTTTGCATTCTTTCCATTGAGCCAGCCAACCGTTGGCAGCATATGAACTTGGGAGGAGGTTTCATCTCCCCAATAACGGATTGCTTCAATTGACTCGAGCACGCGCTGGTAGGCAGCGTACTTTTCTTGCCAGAGACGTTCGCGCCTGAACTTTCGAGTTGCGAGCGCTAACGCCGCCAAAGCTGCAGCGGCCGGCACGAAGATGTCCTTGAAGAGGTTGATCGAATTCAGCTGAGCAAGAAAGTCCGGCATATCGGTGCCTAACGTATGAATTAATCCGGGCCGCGAAGCGGCTGCGGCTTGGAAGAGATGTTAGGGGTGACTGCATCGCCCCTGAGGTCCGATGCGTAATGCTCTGAAATATCTTTGACAATCTGCATGACGGCTGGCTTCTTTGCAAAACTCGCTACCTTGTCAAAGCTCAGCTGCTCGCACTCAAGGAGCCTCGAAAGTTGCACAATGGCCTGATGGAGCGGAGCAAAGTGGTCGCTTGTCTGAGGCATTGGCTTGAGCTCAATCATTGCCGAGTCAACTAATTGATCTGACGTTGCGTTCGTGTTTCCTTCTATTTGCGCCTTGATTGCATGCGGGAGCTCGTTAACTACGACGGAGTTCAGTCCGAGATGTTGTGATAGAGCCAGCTGATAGATTTGCCAAAATATCTGTGAGCCGGTGAGAACCTGGAGCCGATGATGAGCAGCCCGATTGAATTGAGTGCCGTTCAGGGCTAGGAAACCACGGCTGAGCTTTGCCGTCTCAAATATTTGCGGAGAGTCACGATACTCTTTGAGAAGTTCTAAACACCTTGCCCAATTGTGGTTGAAAGCACTGGATATTGATTCAAGCTCACCACAAATGATGTCGAGCGATTGCTCCAAGTATCTTTGCTTCACAATCTCGTACTCTTTTTGTCGGAAGTACAAGCGCAGGCCAAAGTACGCTAGGAGAACGCCGACACCCAGAGTGCCGAGCAATTTTGTGGCTTCAGCCAGCATGATTTCGAATAGCCCCTAACTATTGGATATGTGAACCCATTGGTCCGATTATACATCTCGCGCTTGACTCCGCGAACGGTAGCACAACCCCATGATGCAGAAGGGACTTCGCGAAGCTGCGTGGGGCTGGTCATAAGCGCTATAGCCGGACACTGGAGACAAGGCGCGACAGCGCAATGGCTAATCAATTAGCTCGTAGTCGTCCGGCCCCTGCAAAGGAGCTATCACGTAAACCTCATTGTCAATCAGCAACTCGATAGCGAGTGCCAAGTTAGGCGATACGGCCTCTACCCCGCCCCCGTCAGCCGCCTTGATCTTTAGCTCTTGCAGGCCAGGGAGGTTATCTGGGTTGTAAAAATGGACGTTCAATCTCATAAGTGGCATGTTTTCCATGCCCATCGGTATCTGGCCGAACCTCAACTTCGTCACCTCGGCGTAAGGCATTTTGCTACGGCCAGCGCACCAATTCACAATTCGCTCAACCGTTGCTTCCTTTAGCTGCATCCTTTGACCCGCGTTTTCTGGTCGCGCACTCGTGCCTTCCATCCCGCGTCCGGCGACAACAAAGCGACCAATGCGCAGCGGAGGGTCGTAATACTGGAGTAGCTCAACGATACCCAAGTGCATCCGGGCGCAGACATCGTGGAGAGCCATATAGAACTGGAAAAGGCTGTCCTCCCCGTATGGAGTTGAATGCGGCCAGGAGATCGCGGTGATTTGGTCACTACCGATGCATCGCTCAAATACTCTTGCGGTATGCTCGATTACACCGGTCTCAAGGACACAGATATAGTTTGGCCATACTGTCGGTGAATTCTGTGCCTCCCACTCTTTCAAGTTTTCAAGTAGCGAATCGAGAGAGTTAGCCGCCAGTCCATACGCGAACACCATGCCAAATGGTTGGGGTCGGTGGTACGCAGATGTAAAGCCAGGACCGGTCGCTTGAGCTAACCCTCGCGGAGCCATCTCCTTCAAAACTTTTATCTTTTCCAGCGCATCGAGAAGTTCGGCTTTCGAGAGCGAAGATTTAACTTCGATGATTCCGTACACGCAGTCAACGGGGTAAACCTGCACATTGTCGCTGGAATAGAGCACGACGCCGTTCAGCTTGTCGTACACGATCAAATCACATTGTCGGGACAATGTGTTTCGTGTTCGCGCAGCGATTTCACCGCTACCGATACCGTATCTTTGAGGTAGGCGCTCGCGTATGAAATCACGCAGAAAATGCTCGCGAACTGTACCCTTCGACCCGCTATGCCCAATTTCAGCGGATGCGTTGAAGTCAGCTCGTATCCGTTGGCTGATGTTTTGGAATAGCTTTTTGGTGTCCATCCAGCAAGTATAGCGTTCTATCGGTAACGGCTTTGCGAAAGCTGAGGTTCGCCCTCGCACAAGGTGTAAGTTTCGTGGCGAACCCATGGCGCTCTGGGATCAGAGATTTACACGCCCTAAAACTCTGTTGCGCATCGATACCTTGGAATCGCCATTCGGGCAATCGAATGACCGCTAACAGGCTGGCAAGACCGGTTGATCAGTGTCGGATCATGGCCGGTCAGCGACCGTTAGTTGGCTGTCCTCGTTGGCCGGTTGATGCTGGTTACCCGACGATCGCTGTGCGGCCCCAGGCGGACGTTCCTGTCCATCTGGCTCGGGCGTGGAAGGATCAAGAAAGGTGTGGCTGCCTGAATTCGGATTGTGCGCCGAATATCTGCGCTGCTCGAAGTCTCGAAGGTGATCACCAGTGCAATGCAATGCTTACGATCCCATATGACCATCAAGGGGAAACAGCCTCCTATGTCCGAACTGCAAACGGATTGCGACAGTAACTTTCCAAAGACTGATCGGAGCAGAATCAGAAGGGAACCTCATCTGGGCAGTTACCTTCGTTCCGACGTCTACGCCGTCGTCGATAGTTCTCCGCTTTGCCACATCGGTTATGTCATCGACGGAGCGCCCTTTGTGACGCCGACCATGCATTGGAGAAAGGACAATCGCATCTACTGGCATGGATCAATAGGGAGTCGCTTCCTCAGGCAAGTAGATGGAGCCCGAGCCTGCCTGACTTGCAGCATCGTCGATGGCTACGTTTTGGCACGATCGGCCTTGAATCATGCCGTCAACTATCGTTCGGCGATGATGTTTGGCACGGCCTGCGTAGTGCAGGACCTCGACGAACGAGCTGAAGCGCTTCGTGACTTTATGGAAGGTCTCTTCCCCGACCGGTGGGACACGCTACGTCCGGTAACGGAGAAGGAGATCAGGGCGACGTCGGTGCTTTGGATGGACATTGAGGAAGCGACCGTCAAGGCCCGCACTGGCCCTCCATCCGACGGCGATGAGTCGCATGTTCCGGTCTGGGCGGGAGTTATACCGATGCATACCACCCTCGCCGAAGGTCAGCCTGCGCCGGAGGGGCCAGCTTCGATGGGGTTGCCTGAGCCTCTGGCGGCTCTAATTGCCTCCGGGCGACTTCGCTAGAACCGGAGCGACGGCTGCACCAATCAGAATGTTCGCTTCACGGCAGGTCTGACGGCGCTTGCACGACGTTCGCTGGGCGACCTGTTTCATCCCTTGCGAACGGCGGCTTTGCGGCAGGCAAATCTAGGTCGCTGACCGTCTCTATACATGGCCGGTCACCGCCCGTGGGTCGTCGTTCGCTGATTCGCCGGATGATGAGTGTCTCGCAACGGTCGCTGACCGACCCAAAGCGGACATAAATTCGACGCCTCAATGCCCTTTCCAGTGTCCATGTTTGGCAAGAAAACTGGGGACGGAGAGGCATGAACAACGCACCGCGCGACAATTTCGATGCCTTGCGCCTCATCGGCGCCTTCCTGGTCTTGGTCAGCCACCAGTTCGCCCTGTCCGGACGCTGGGAGCCGCGGCTCGTCGGGAACCATTCGTTTGGCAACCTTGGCGTTCTCATCTTCTTTTCAATCAGCGGCTATCTGGTCACCTCCAGTTGGCTGAAAGACCCGAATATCGTGCGCTTCACCGCCCGCCGTGCGCTTCGAGTGGCGCCGGCCCTTTGCGTATCCATACCGCTGACCCTAGCCGTGATCGTGGCGCTTGGACTGACGGGGTTCCCCCATAACCCCAGACACCTCACCAACGGATCGCTCTGGACCATCAAATACGAGGCCTGCTGCTACGCGCTCCTTCTGCTGGCGGGAGTCGCCACACGGCGTCCCTCCATCGCGCTGGCTGTGGGAATCTTTGCCAATTTCGCGCTTTCGGGCCTGCAGTCTGGGACGAGTTTCCTGGCGGACTTTGGATTGTTCTTCGCGGCAGGCAGCCTGTTGCGGTCTTTCCCGTACCTCCGCGAGTTCCTGCCGACCGTGTTGTTCCTGGTCATCGCCTGTGCACTCCTGCGCTTCAATCAGACCGATCTTGGTCTGGCATTCGTCGTTCCGGCACTGACGATCGCGATCGGCTTGCAGTCCTGGCCTGGCCTGCGAGACCTCTCGAAAATCGGCGATCTCTCCTATGGCATCTACATCTATGCGTGGCCCGTGCAGCAAATAGGCGTGGCACTCATGGGGAGACAAACGCCTTACCTTGAGCTTTTATCCATCACCGTTCCGTCGACACTTGCGTTGGCGGCCATGTCCTGGCACCTCGTGGAAAAGAGAGCGTTACGGCTCAAGCCGGGCGCGCGACCTGCCGGCGCGGCAGCGGTCGACCCAGTGGTTGTTCCCGAGAGATAGGAGCACGCTTCGATTGGGATATGAGCCTCGAAAAAGTCGCGGGCTCACTTCTCGCAGCAGGTGGTCAACCCGGCCCCGATGGTCCCTTTGAAGTTTCCGAGAGGGTGGCGCTGAAGGGTGCCCATACTTGGGATATACCGCGCTGCGAAACATCCTCGACTTGCTGGTACTGGTATCTGCAGCGCTCCAGAAATTCACTGACTTCTATAGTATCGAGGGGCTCGATTCCACCAAACCGTTTGACGTGAGCACTTACAAAAAGTTGCGAAGGAAGACGGAGCTCAGTCAGGTTGACCCTGTCGCCACAACACAACCCCGGTGATATCGCCTAGATCATCGATGGTGTAGCCGAAATGCTCTGCCAGCGCTTGACGCTCTTCTCGGGCTTCCGCATCACCGCCGGGAGCGGTGTCATTGATGCGTTGCATTTGATGTTCGAAGTTCAGCCGTCGGGCTTCTACTGCGCCAGCTTGCTCGGCGACCTTTGCCTTGTGCTGGTCGAGATCGCGCTGCATGCTCTCGAAAACGCGCTCCACGGCGTCATGACCCAGCGGCGTCATGCTAAAGAAGGAAGCATCGAACATGTAGTTGTAGCGGTTGAGTATGTCGCGGGCGCGGGCCAGTAACCGCTCGATTTGTTCGTAGAGCAGCTCTGGCAGTTTCGCCGCGGCACCTTGCTTGGAGAGCTTGGCGCCTCGCTGCGCCAGCACGCTGCTGCGATACACGATAAGTGCTGCGACATCCGAGTCCTGCCTGGAGCAAAGGTCGATATCCCTCTCGAGCTGGACAGGGTCCGGCACGGCACCCTCGGGAAGCCACTGCATGAAGGGGTCGTCGGGACGGCGTAGCTTCGCCGCGTCCTTGCCAAAGATATGGGTATGGTCGCGGATGCTTACGAGCCAAGAGCGCAAGTGAAGCGAACTCTGCTCCTGGTCAAACGCGCGTGCCAAGGAGGCTAGCGCAGTTCGTTGGTGCGCTTGCTGCGTGTAATACCAAAAGGGCCACACCTCGGCTTGTATCTCGGGCCATTTCTCCAGCTGAGCCTGAAGGGCGTTGTGCTGGCCCCAGTAAATGTGAGCGTCGACCACATCGCGGGCAAGGGCCTGGACGAGAGAGTTGAACTCGACGTCGTCGGCGATAGATATGGTTTTAAGGGCCATGAATCATGATAACGCAAGGCCTGCCCGGCCTAAGTATGAGTGAACACCCATTTTGAACGGCATTTTTGCGGCAGGTATCTTTGGTACCTGACCGTCATTTCTTGGCCGGTCAGCGACCGTGGGGCGTCTTTCGCTGATTCGCCGGCTGATGAGTGTTTTGCAACGGTCGCTGGCTGACCCATTGGGGGGCTCAGGCGAGGGGATCCACACGATGGAGCCGTCAGTCATGCCGTTGTTTGGCAGGAGGTCGCGAGACGTTATATTATCGTGAGTGCAACACCCGGATCAGGTGGGCAGCGCGGTTCGCCGTGACGCATCCCGGGTGCCCTCTCGGAAAGCGCCCCTTGGGGCGCTTTCACCTTTATGGGCGTGCTGCAAGCGATCACATTGGCTTTGTTCACGGGAGGCACGCGGCGGGTTCTAGCCCGTTAACGCGGACGCTTTCAGGGAGGCCGTGGCGTCGAACGCACATCTTCTCGAATGACTGTCCCTGGCCATTATGTCTACCCGTCGCATCGGCTTCGGGCCAGAAGCCCAACGACCCGAAGGCGTCGACGGAGGGTGGGATTCACGAGCCAAGGGTGGCGGATTCGAGAGCGTCAGGGCTGGCCGATTTGGGAGCATTTTGGGTGGCCGGTTTGGGAGCATTACTGGCGGCCGGTTTGAGAGTGGAATGGGTGGCGGGTTTGATCGGAATACGCAGAGCTTGTCAGATCGCCGAAGTGGCTCCTTCAGGCCGATCCTGACGTGGCTCCATAACGCCGATCATCGACAACTGCAATCAGCGGACATGCTTGACCCGGCTCAATGGTCGCATCAATTTTGCTTCACCTGACTAGCAGGCTGAGCAGCGCGTGGCGGATTGAACCGCCCCGGCAGAATTGAATCAAGCTGGTTACAAGCTCCACCCCTCAAGGGGGAGCTAAAAAAATACTGGTCCGTGTGGGTCAATGGCAACTGGCGTGTGACGTTTCGGTTTGTCGGCGCCAACGCAGGGCTGGTTGATTATCATGACTACCACTGAAAGAGGCCGCCATCATGATGAAGAACCACCCCCACCCCGGTGGGCTGCTGCGCGAGGACGTGCTCCTTCCGCTCGGGATCGGAATCACCGATGCTGCACAGCGCCTCAGCATGTCTCGCCCGGCGTTGTCGCGAGTGATCAACGGCCATGCCGGCATCAGCCCAGATCTGGCGATCCGACTGGAGCGGGCGGGGGTGAGCACCGCCAGGTTCTGGATGACGTTGCAGGCCAATTACGACCTGTCTCAGGCTGAAAAACGCAAGCAGCCGAGAGTACACCCGTTGCAAACCACAACTTGAAGCCGCCCGAGTACTTCGGTCTCGTACGTCTTTTCGCGCTTGGGCGTGACGTGCCGTGGACGAAGGCGTGATGTTCTGTCCGAGAGCCCGATGCGGGAGATCTGCATGTCCGGTCGATAGCGGATGGCATCTATTTCTTTTTCGCGAGGACTCCATCCACAGCGTGTTGGCCGTGATTGAAGAGCATGATCGGGCGATGCGGCAATGCCGCTAGCCCAACGAACTTCCAGCGATACTCGACGAGTTTGAAGGACCGCTTTGTGGCGTGCATCGGAGGTAGCCGACCGGCCCTTGCTGGCCGGTCAGCGACCGTGGATTGGCGGGGGATGCTCGATGGTCGTTGACCGACCCAAAGCGGACATCGGCCAATGCATTTCACAGTGGCCGACGGCGCGGGGAACTCGGCGGCTATGCACCCGCCAGATCGTCGGGACCAAGATATACGATGTCGATCTTGCTGACATCCAGCGCCACCTGTGCGCGAAGCAGGCCGCTTCGATGGGAATTGAGTGCGGCCTGAACTGCGCCTAGCGGAGTACCGTCTGGCGAAAGCACCCACGACTGACCTGCCCACTGGTGTATCTGGACGGCGGTGCCGGGCGGCGGGGGCGCCGCCAACCACGTGATACCCGCCCAATAGTGCCGAGCGGCCCATGTGTGCTTCTCGCTCGGCGTGAAACTCTGGACGAACTCCATCCAAATCGGTCTCGTTTCTCTAGTTGGCCAGTTGGCCCGAGCGCTCCAAGCGGCGACCACATCTGCATTCAGCCATTGCTGCAGCTCCTTGCCCGTGGCAAAGATCGCGCCGGTGTCGGTGACTGCTTTGATTGCACCCAGCCGCGAATTGAAGCCGGCCTGGATTAGGATCGATGCAGGGCGGTTGAGCGTGCCTGTCACGACTGCCGGCACCGCAAGGCCAAGTTCATAGTCTTCTAGGCCGCGGCCATCTGCGTCTACCTCATCGCCATTTGCACTGGCGCGGACCCTGATCGCCTCCATTGCCCAAGGCAGCCGATAGATGAGGCCTCCTTCAACAAACTGAAGCACTTCCGATGGCTGATCCCCGCCCAGCGCGGCCAGAGGCTGGCCCAGCAGCCAAACTCGCAGGATGTCCCGCCAGTTCGCCGGCAGCGGGTCGGGTATGAAGGGATAGAATGCGAATACCCGCTCAGCGAGACCGGTGATAGAGGTGATGGCGGCTTCGGCGTCACCCTCAAGGATCGCGCCATTGGCTTGGATGAGAAGTAGGTCAACTTCGGAGGCTATGGCGTCGAGGGCATGACCGGTCGTCAGACCGACGCCTGCAAGAAAATAGCCGCGGCGTTGAGCGGCGGTCGACTGATTCCAGATCAGCCGGCTGCGGGAGGAAAGACCCGCCTTCAACAACTGCTGGGATTGAGCGTCCAGACGCTCCAGGCGTCGCTGCCACAGAGAAGATTGTAAGATGTCGTCTAAAGCAGCCTCGATCTCTTCGTCGGAAATTCCTTTCTCCCCGATGAGGCTGAGGATGGCTGTATCGAGCGTCGCAACGTGCCGTTCCCAATCGGCCAGGGCGCGACTCCGCTCCTTCGGATCTTCATTGCCGATCTCCGGAAAGGTCCAGGCTGCGGCGTTGTTGACGACATAGTCAACGAGCTGATTGACATCTCCGCCGATACGCGCGTGCATCCGCGTCAGTAGCTCCGCGACCAGAAGCACAAGACCGCTTTCCATATTGCGCGCGCCAAGATCGGTGATGAGCGCTTCCCAATTGCGTCGCTTCTTGAGGATGTCCTCGAACATTGGAAAGAGGACGACGCCCTCGACGTCGACATAGGCGCGTCCGGCACGTCCGATGACGTTCTTGAATTCGCTGATCTCGATGCGCTCGCCGGCGCGGTGCAGGGAGTGCATGACGATGGCAGTCGCCGATAGATTCAGGCCCTGTGCCAGGGTCGGAGAGGAGATTGTCACTTTGAGGACATTCTCGCGAAGCAGGCGCTCGACCTCCTTGCGATAAGACGTAGGCAGGGCGCCATGGTGAAGGGCGACGCCAAGGCGTAGGCATTTAAGAATCGCATTCTCGGGCCCCAGCCATTCCTCGCCAAGCGCGATTGCGGTGTTCAGTGTATTCGGATCGGCCTCGAGCAGCGAGCGCAGCGCGCCGCGCTCATGCAGATCGACGATGACGTCGGCGAACGGCTCAACGCTGCGCCGCTCGGGGCAGAAGACGAGGACGGTCTGGCCGTCGTCAACAAGCCGCCAGGCGGTAGCAAGGCAGAGCTCGCGCTGGTCGTCAGGAAAGAGCCGAGTGCGGCGACGCTTGGGCGGGATCCAGTTGGGTGGGGCGGCGCCGGTAAGGAAACGCTGGACCCAGGGCCGCTCGTCGCCGACGCGCAGGTTGAGCCGCGCGGTTGGCGCCATCCACACCACCTCACCGAACCGCAGCCGGGTCGGCCGCCAGTCATTCTTGATCAGCCCGCCCGGATGATCGCGGCGGAGCCAGCCGGCGAAGTCATCGAGCTGGTCGCCATCGGGCAGGATGGCCGAGAGGCAGACGATCCGGCGCTCTTGGGCATCAGCACGGCGCAGAAGCCGCTGAATCTGCACCTCGTAGCGAACCTCGCGCTCGTTGAGGCCGATCATGTGCCCTTCGTCGAACACCAGCAGGCCGACATCATCGAGCAGCGAAGGATCGTTACGGAGCGCGAAGTCGAGCTTCTCTGGCGTCGCGACGACGATGTCGCGCTCGCGGATCGCGTCCTCGTCGAAGCCGCTGACACCGATGCTCCCATAGAGGGCCGAGATGGTCTTGCCGAGCGGGCCGAAGGTCCTTTGGAGCGTGGTTTCGGTCTGTGCCGAGAGGGCGCGCAGGGGTGTGACAAACACCACCCGCTTGCCTCCGGCGAGGCAGCGAAGGATGCAGAGTTCGGCGATGCGGGTCTTCCCGGCGCTCGTCGGCAGCGACACGACGAGGTCGTCTGACTGGTCGACCGCGCGGGCGGCCGCCTCGGTCTGCGAGGGCCATAAGTCGATCTCCGCCTTAGCCCGACGTTGAAGCAACGCGATGAATAGCTCGCGCAGACGCGGCCAGACGGCCGCAACCCCACCAGCGGGCTGAAGCGGAAGCCTCTCGTGAAACGTGCTTGACCAGAGGTCCGAAAGCAGATGGATAGCAACGCGATGCGCCCACCATTGCGGCAGCATGTTCATCTCGCCGCAGATCGCCAGGCTCACGCGAAGCCGCTCCAACGCCTGATCGACAAGCGCTCGCTCACCGCGTTCGAGCGCGAGCAGATAAAGGGACATGGCGGCCATGAAGGCGTCGGTGAGCGCGGTATCGAGACCATCGAAAAGGAAATCATCGCCACCGGCTTCCGGCGTGGCGGCGGCATCCTCAATCTGATCGAGCCGAGCCTGGATGGCGGCGGCGATCTGCGCGTCGCTGCCCTGGCCGGAGGCCCGATAGTCGAGAACGCTGCTGCGCAATGCGCTGAAGTTGCGGCGCATTAGCAGCGCGAGGGCGCGCTCGACGAGGGAGAAATTCTCATCCGCCTCGACGATTGCGAGGAGCGAATAAGCTCGAGCGGACAGGTGGGCAAGATGATAGGCGGCCGCGGCCATAACAAAGTGGAAATCGCGATCGGCCTCCTGGCGGTTGCCCTTTGCCATCACCGCTTCAAGAGCCGTTGCAGCCTGTTCGAATGCCGTTCGAGCCTCAGTCGGGTCCCCGCCGACCTCCCGAAGGCGCAGGCCGAGGCCGAACAGGGCATAGGCATAGCTGTGCAGGTCGTAGCTAAGCTGCGGTGCGAAGTCCGGCGCGTCGGGCGGAAGGGTGCCGTCACGCCAGATGATCGCGCGGGCCTGCCCGCGAGCGATCAGTCGGCCCCGAAAGCCGGCGGCCGTCGCCTCGGCGATATCTGCGGTGATGGCTTCAGGGTTTGTTGGCATCGGCGATCACTCGGTCGTAGACCGCGCCGATAAAGGCGCCATGACCCTCCACGTGAAGTCCGATACCCCATTGATTGATAAGACCGGGATACGCTCGCAGGGAAGCGGCTAGCAGTGCGTCGGGGGCATTGCCTGAGAATGTGAAAAGCAGATGCTGGACACTCTGCGGCGAAACGCCGTGCTTGAGCAGCGCGTCGTCGATTGCATCGGCCAGCGGCAGATTGCCGAGCTCCAGAAGACGCGCGGAAATAAAGTGCAGTGCGTGTGCCGAGGGCAATCCTCCATCCTTGTCCAGCCCGGCGCGGGCTTCGGTCAGGACCTGAGCGGACAATGTGGCGCGGCTCTTCGCTTCCGTCTTTAGGAACTGAAGACGTTGAGTTTGGGGGTCTTGCAGAATGCCGATCACGTCTTCACCACGCATCGCCATGTTGCGATGGTCTTTCCAGCGCAGGCGCTTGATCGGAGCACGGTAGCCGCCGCTGTGAGCGTCTATCCATTCTGTCGCGTAGATTTCGCCGAGGTCACCGGACCGGATCTGCTTAGTCGTCGGCAGCTTGCTCTCGATCAGGGCTGCGGCGGCGGGCTTGCCTAGCCGCGCGAGGGCGCGCGCTACGTGCTCCTCCGAGGCGTAATGCGAAGGCACGATAGCTGCCGTCGCCTGGATGCCGACCCCAAGGTTAGCGACCTGACCGGTCATCACTCGCCGATAGTGGTTCCCCATTGGCGCGTCGACCGAAATGCACCAATCCTCGAACTGCGCCATCCTCATTCCTTCCCTGTTAGTAAGAAAAAAGGTCGCGTACGCGCGTGAAGGGTGCGCCAGTTTCTGCGGCGCGGCGGACTTTGCGCTCGAGGACCTGAGTGAGTGAAATTTCACCGTTGAGCATGTCGTATAAGTCGAGTCCGTCCATGCAGATGACTCGTTTGCCGCGTCCAAAAGCGGCGAGGCCGTCTTCGGTGAAGCCGCTGTTGCTGACGAAGAGGCCGCGGGTCCAGGCCGCCTTTTGCTCGATCTTGCCATGGAAGGTGTGCAGCTCGGCGACGCCGATCGGCGGCGCGTGCCATTTGGCCTCAAGCAGATATATCTCGCTCGCGAGCTGAAAGCTGCCGTCGATCTGTTCGCCGCGCAGCCGGAACGGCTCTTGGGCGGCCAGGCCGAAGGCGTCGAACAGACCTTTGAGGAAGCCCTCAAACGCATAGCCGCGCGCATGCGGCGCCAGCGCCGCTACCTGCAACAGGTCCGCTTTCATCTTGGCAATGGCCGCGCGGTCAACGGGAACAGACTGGGGGCTTACTGACGGCCGCGACGGTTTGGAGCCGCCCATTAGGCGGCTGATCAGGCCTTGATAGCGGACCTGGGCATTAGCGACGGGGTCGGCGCTGCCGGAACGGGTCAGATACTCGCTGCGATGTTCCCAGAGTGCTTCGAGTGTGCGGACGGCGGTCCCGTCATCGCAGGTCTGAAGGAAACGGCGGAGGCGCTTGCCCTTCGATCCCCCATTGACCGCGTATTTCGGATCGTCGATGCTGACCTTGAGTTCGGAGGCGAAGAAGTCAGAGAAGCTTTTGTCGGAAAAATCCAACACGAAGCCCGGGCCTCGGACGAAGTCAACGAGGTCGTCAATTAAACGTAGGTCAATGGATCGAACCGAGTTGATGAATCCCCCTCACCCGCAAGCCGCCTTGAGAAGCTGTCGATTGCCTCTTAAAGCATTGCAATCTTCGCAATTATCTCATCGCACGAAGGCGATATCTCGTCAAACATCATTGGCGCTGTCGCTAGGTACTCGACGGGCAAATTCTTGACCCGCGGCTTGAATGTCAGCTTCTGGCCGGTCGGCGACCTTTGGTTCGAAAGCGCCGACTGGGTCAGTTGGCTGCTCTCCCCGATGGTCGCTGACCGACCCGAAGCTGCCGGTCGTGGAACGGAAAGAAAGATGAGATCTTCTCCCTCCCGCAGCTAGCCTGCCGGGCCGAAACCGTGTTCCAAATTGTGACTGACCTTCCGGGAGGTAGCCAGTTGGGTCAAGCCGCCTCAGCCTTCATGGGTTCAGCGGGCAACTGAGAGATGAATGTGGTCATGCTCTTTTGTCCATCCCTGCTTGGAACATAGACAATCAGTTGTCGGACATTTGCCTGCAAAAAAAGCTTTCGGCCGAGGCCAATCACTTCCGCTGCCCTGACGAGAGTCGGCTCAATTTCCTCGCTCCACTTGGCAAGCCTTGCAAGGCTTCGGTCATCGAGTTGACCCACATCAGCCAACGCCAGTTCGTCAAGCTCTCCACGAAGCTTTTTGACCAGCAACTCTCTTAAATCATTCTCCGGGTACAGAGCCGCAATTCCATCGAGCTGACCAATCAGGTCCTCGACGTAGGTTTCTTTCTCCAGACGTTGCCCGCTGGCTTGCAGACGTTCACGTTCTTCTTTGGTGGCGACCCTTTGTTGGGTCAGCCTCCCGCTTCGCGCACGAACCAGTTTCTGGACCAGGGATGTCACTTCACTGGGAAGCCCCGTGGTTGCGCCAGTAAGGGACTGGCTTAGCCTGTGCATCCATGTCCCCGAAAACGGTATGTCCTTGAGTAAGCGGATACGTTCTTCGATGGCTGGTAGTTGGTGCTGCAAAGAAACAAGGGCTTCGCGCCGCTCTTTCGCCCTCGTCTCCCGATCAAAGATCACCCGCATTTCTTCAAAATTCACTGAAAAATAGGTCTTGCCGCAATCTTGTCCGATGTTCGTGACGCGGCCATCAGCAAGCTCAACCAGATAGCCCTTTCCGTGAGGTTGATGGCATGACGCAAGTCCGCACTTGATGAAGTCCTTGAAGGCGTAACTTCCGATGATGCTTTTGAGCTTGGCAGCTTCCGAGTCGATGTCCACCGTGAAGCCTGCCATTTCCAAGACATCATTCCAGCTCTCGATGCGAACCAGACCTTTTTCAGTGTTGAGCGTAATCATGACCTTCCCTTGTGCCGGACTCAGCTGATCGCGTTCTGCAGTGAGTGATTCTTTCCGCATCCAAGACACTTGCGGTATGGTCCCCAACGCCCCGAGCGTTCGCGGCCCAACAGGCACCCACATACAAAACACCCATCGCCCTTGCCATGTTCCCAGCGCCAGAGCCGAATGAGCTGGTAGGCCCAAAGTACAAGCGTGATTGCGGCTCCGATTGAGGCAAGCTGCCAAGGCAAATCTGGAAGGACTGGCTGTACACCCGCTGTGGCTGAAAGGGCAAGCACGACAGACATTGGCCAAGCCACCAGCGCCGCAAAAAGGATCGGCAACAGGCACCAGCCCATCATGCGCAGGCACATCTTGTTGATGTAAGACAAAACACAACCCTCCATCTCAGTGATCTACAGACCGGTGTTCTTACGGTAGTTGCTCATCAAAAAAAGTAGGTCAAACAATGATCTTGCAACTTACCCCACACTCAGCCAAAGCGAGCAGATTGTCGTTCCATTTGCCATCTGCGTAGGTGCGCAGGTATGGGGTGCGACCAGCTTCACGAACAACGCCGATATAGACCTTCTTCCCAGTTGAACGGTCGACGGTGTAAAAGGCACTTTCCTTGGAATCAATGCGTCTGATGGCGTCCTCACGGGTCAGCCGCCAATTTCCAGCAATATTTCCGATGTGCGTGATGTGCTCGTGCGAACTAGAACGATCCGGCTTATTGATGCAGGTGACTTCATACTCTTGCATGACCTTCTCCTCGATTACGAACCATGGATGACACGAACGGATGACCTTGCAGCACCTCGGATACCGACCATGTCAACGGTCACATGCCAATGCCCGGAATTGTCGACTTGAAGCTTTGCGGGCGATCTCTTGAGGAGACCACCGATGTATCGATGCTGGCGGCCATTTTTATAGTTTGAAAAATTCGAGCTATCCATCAGTCGGACATTTGCCGCGCTGTCTGCCAGCAGCACCTCAACAACATCCCCTCGGGAAAGTTGTCCCAAGTCGTAGTGCGTAAAGCTCATGGCCTTGACCTCACAGAAGGTTGGTACGCATCCAAACGCATTGTTCGAGGCTATTCTCTCGACCTTATTTTGCGACGAGGGGGTCTCATCACATGAGACCTCTCGTGCCGTCATGAAAATTTTCGTCAGCGCGCTTCTGACTATTTGTTCTTCGTGTCCTTGATCAGGTCATGCAGACTCTTCCCGGTCGCGTCCCTGACCGTTCCGAGGTGGGCATCAGACCGAAACCCCTTGGCGAAGTCGGAGCCGTACTCCTTGCGCAGGGTCTCCACCTTGGTATCGCTGCGCTTCTGGTGAATTTGGCCATCCTGGTCGCGTTGGCGGCCATCAAGACCAGTGGGGAAATGCTTGGAACCCATGAAATTTCTCCTGGTTCGGGTTATTTAAAGTTCTCGTGGTTTCGGATGTGCGTGGCTTGACGCACCAAGGTGAATCGGGGATGCCGCCCACATCCGTTACAAGGAGGGAATGTTTCGTTGTATACACAGGTGACCTCGTGCTCCTGCACATGCTGGCTATCGTGTGTGACCCTATAGATGCCGGATTTCGGCACCTTGTCGCCCGGCTTGTACTGCTGACTCATCGCGGATACCTCTTCAAAAAGTTGTCCCCTACCTCCTTAGGCTCATCACCTCAGGAACTTCGGACAGGGCGGAGATTTTTGTCGCATGCCGTCTATGTATGGCTCGCCGCGAGCGCAATTTCGGACGACGATGCCAATGTGACCTGTGTCGCATTTCTGAACGACCAGAGGTATCGTGGACGTGGGGGTGTCCGATTGGCGTCCTTTCGTGAGCCTTCTAGGAAAGGAGGATGTCAAGTGACTGACGAGAACGCGGCAAAGCCGGTCCATTCGCCGGAAGAAATGAGCGCGATCATTGGTGCAATTTCACAAGAGGACATCGACCGGTTGACCCTTGCTGCAGCAAGCCTTGCCAACATGCTTGGTGGCGTCGATGGGGGCGATCTTCTCCATGATGCTTTTGTTGCATCAACTATCGGTAAGCGCCGTTGTCCAAAAGACGTCAACCCTGTGGCATTTTTGATTGGCGCGATGCGAAGCAATCTTTCCAACCTGCGAAGGAAGAGTCTTCATACAGAGTCATCAACGGGCCAGGAAGATGATCTGGTAGCAATAGCCGACGACACCCCCGAGCGGTGGATGGAGCGGATGGAAATCCTCAAAGGCATTGCAGAAGAACTGAAGGAAGCCTTCGGAGATGATGAGCGTCCCTTACTTGTTCTGGAGGGTCGCTTGGATGGAATGACCCGTGACGAGATTCGTGAGTTGGTCGAGTTGGACTGGCCGCAGTTCGAGTCTTTAGAAAAGAAGATACGACGATTCATGAGCAAGCGACTTTCAGAGAGGAGAGCAGCATGAACTCGCACTCCAACAAGTCGAAAGATCAATTTCTGAGGGCTTTCGATTTTCTCGCAGAGGACGTCGAGTCCCTAAGTCCAACAGAACTGAGAGCGGCTTTGGATGAGATAGGTATCAGCGCAACTGACGCTCAGTCAATGGTCAAAAAGGCCTCAGAGTCCTGTCAGCGACAAATAGGCGCGCTGAAATTTGCTCAGGCAAAACAGATCTTGAAAGAACGATCTGATGAGATCTCAAAGGTGGTCTCAATCAATGGTGCTCAGGCTAAAGCAGCCCTTCAGTCGTACTGGAAACAAAATCCCAGTGAGATTCCAACCACCTTGGCTGCCCGAAAGGGTGCCGGGATTTCAGAGGAAACGGCTCTAAAGATTTATCAGTCGCTGGTCGATCTCGGCGCGATTTCTGCAGAAGACGAGCCCAACGATGTCTGACCGGTTCGCCGAACAACTCATCGCCGAGTTGGGTATCTGCAAGCCTGCCGATATTGATCTCGATGCCATCGCATTGGTGCAGGGTGTAACCGTCAAATATGAGCCGCTTGAAGGTTGTGAGGCGCTGATTGTCGGGCACGGTGAGCGAGCCATTGTGACCGTGAACAAGAAATCCATGCCAGAGAGACAGCGTTTTTCCCTTGGCCACGAGCTTGGGCACTGGACGCATCACAAAGGCCGTACGCTCTACTGCAGTCAAGATGACATCGAGGGGAACAACGACAAGGCTCGTGAAACGGAAGGGAATGCTGACCGTTATGCCTCCTCACTCCTGATGCCGAGTTTTTTGTTCAAGCCAGCGCTCAGCGCTCACAAAAAGCTATCGTGGAAAGTCGTACGCGAAATCGCTAAGGAATTTCGCTGTAGTTCGCTTGCCACAGTCCTTCGGATAGTCGATCTCAATGTTGCACCCGTGCTTTTCGTCTATCTCCAAGGTGGCCAGCGAAGGTGGTTTAGGCGTTCAAAAGATGTCGCTGAAATCTGGTTTCCTAAGGAATCCCCAGACCCAGAATCGTTCGCTTTCGACCTGAGTTTTGATGAGAACAAGACACCGGCAGGTCCACGCAAAGTTCAAGCGGATGCTTGGTTTGACCGATGGAACGCGAATCGTTTTGAGCTGATCGAAGACTCAATCCGCATGGGCGACTGTGTCTATTCCATTCTCCTTCTGGAAGACGTTGGATTTCTAGCATAGACACAAATTCAAAGTGGCTGCCTCCAGAGGATTGACCTGCATATTCGGCGCGTCACGAACGGCAGCTTCTGGCCGATGGCTGCCCGTCGCGTCAGCTTCGGGCCAGGACCCCAACGATCCGAAGGCGTGGAGGGAGCGTGGGATTCATGAGCCCATGGGTGGCGAATTTGAGAGCGCCAGAGCCGGCCGGTTTGACAGCATTTCGAGTGGCTGAGAGTGAAATTTGCGGCGGGTTTGATCGGAATACGCAAACGCCAACACAGCACCTACCTTGACTAGTGTGGGCAGGCGCTCAACCTGTGAAGCAAGTCATCGATCTATAGGGTCACTCCAGTCGACTTGCAGGTTAATTCATATTCGCTCGGATAAACTGTCGTTTGGAACCCACTGCCAAAGAGCACCATCATGACCGTTAATCTTGAAACGCTTTCCCCTGCCGAACTCAAGGCACTCATCGCAAATGCTCAATCGCAGATGCACGCTGCCCACAGCAATCAGGTCAAGGAGGTGCGGGAAAAGATCGAGCGCTTGCTTAAAAACAGAAGTTTGACCCTGGCCGACGTGTATCCGACCCGTGGCGGCAAAGGTGCCAAAGCACCCAAGTCGGTCATCGCACCCAAGTATCGCAATCCTGAGAATACGACCCAGACGTGGTCCGGTCGTGGCAAGCGTCCGTTGTGGTTTGTGCAAGCCTTGAAGAAGCGCGGCATCACGGCCGAGAGCCTGCTGATCGATGGCGCACCCAAGGCGGTTCCGGCGAAAGCTGTCAAGAAGGGCGCAGCCAAGAAAGTGGCAAAGACTGCTGCCAAGAAAGCGGCCTGAGGCCAAGGCGCATTTCATTCAGGGTGCAGGCAAGGCCCGCACCCGGAATGCACTCTGCTTTCCAGGGTGCTCCAAAACGCCGCTGATTGAGACTCTGGCTGGCGGTAGGGCAATGCCGAGACGGATATCGTTGGCGCGCAGCTGGAATTAAACAGACTGCCGAAAATAGCGTGACCACGGTAGTTGCCAACCAAACCCCGTTTGGGCTGCGCATGCGCCGGTGGTGAGGGCGGCCAATCCAAAACGCGCACGATGCTCAATGCTCGGTCAGCCAACAAACCCCGACGCGATACTTTCCAGGTACGTGATGACCGTACTGACCCGCCCCTGGGACACCAGCTCCAGGGCAGTGGACCCTCTGAAGGCTTGTACCGGATCATCCCGGAGCCAGTTGACTCCATAGGCACGCGGTCGCCCGCTGATCTCCTGCATCATGGCAACGACGCGGTGGCAGTCCCTCATGAAAGCCTGCAACGTCGGATCATCCGGGTTCGCGATGATCTTGGCCCGGCTAACCGATGACAGGCGGCCGAGCTCCTCCCAATCCAGTCGGAACTCGCGCATGAATGTGTCAGGCGACATCAGGTGTTTTGGTTCCATGGAAGACTCCTGCGGAGGATCGCGCCCGGTCCGTGCCGGCGCCAGACCGGGTGTGGAGGCACCCTTCGCCATGACGGCGAAGGGAACTGGTCGACGTTGATCGGCCTCTCCACTGAGCTGAGTGTCGACGATCCAGATGCTGCTCACCGAGCGCTGTCGGTCGGTGAGCAGCAGGTCTGGTACTGCTCAGGCATTCGAGCGGCCACCGATCTTCCGCCACCGGGCGATGATCGCGTCGCCAATGGCGTAGGCAAACGCGCCCACAATCCACAGGAGACCGAGTCCTACACCGCCGATGGCTGCGCCCGCGAAGGCCATACAAAGGGTGTCCATGGGCTGCCTCCACCATTGCAGCGGCGCCTGATCGGCGGGATGCCCGAAGACAGCCCAGCCGAGATATGCCGACACGAGGACAAAGGCCAGCATCACGAACAAGCCAATGACCACGCGCGTCCAGCAACGCGGGTCGGTGAGTTTGTAGTTCATTGTCGTTTCATGGGTCACGGGGTTTACTCCCAAGTGCAAGATGATGGTGGCATGCGACGACTGAAGTTCATTCGTCGACGTTCAGAAAATCACGAACCCGGATTCACGCAAGTGATCTGCTCTGAATCGCGATCGAGGCTTGCCTGATGTGGTGGGACGCCTACGGGTTGTTGGAGCGGTGGCTGTCCACGATGGACCACGAGTTCGTTACCCGTCATCGGCATTTCTCTCGCGAAGCATCTTCTGTTCCTCTTCGCAATCGATCTGCAACCTGTCGAAAAATTCGTTGCGGCGCTCCGCAGGTGCCTTGACGCAGAGATACATCTCGCAGGCCAGCAGGTCGTGCGAACCCGGTAACGCGAGGGCATCCCATGCTTGCAGCTGCGTCACGGGTGTTGTCAGGTGCTTTCCGGTGTCCACAGCAAACCATTGTTCGCCTTGAGGGTCGGACACCTGATCCATGTAGGCACGCACGTCCGCCAATGCGCCACCGATGAAGTGCAAGGCGAGAAGGCAGAACGGCAGGGGAGCACCCTGGTGCTCCCCTCCCTCGCTCGGGATTTCCTGGAAGTCTTGCGCGTTCTCATCCCAGACGGCACGGCCCAGCCGCATCCATGGCGTAGGCGTCCCATCGGTCCGGCTGTAAAACAGGCAGAGGTAGCAGGACGGTCGCACCAGGGCCTTCAGTTGGTCCACCGTCCCTGTGCCGATGCGGACACAGTTCTCGGTAGGGCCGTCATCGTTCTCATAGAAACTCACCAGTTGCATGGTCATTCCTTGTACGTTGGTGGTGATGGCGTCTGCGCCATCGTGTACGGTGGTGCACGCACGGACTGAGACAAAAGGACAGACAGCGTGTCCGTGATTCGTGCGGGGGGTATGCGGAGTCCGGCATGCCATCGAAGGGAGCTCGGCGCAGCGGATTCCGGTTGCGATCGAAACGGTGCGACCCGGGCCCAGGTCGCAGCGGTTCTTTCCAGCGAGGTGCTAGCCCGGGGATATACCGCATTCCAGGCTGAAGCGATCCGCACTCGAGACGAAGTTCATGATGGCCTCGAGGTCATACGGATCGCGCGCGCCGGGCGTGCGCGAGAGCAGGAGCACGGTGATCGCATCGGCCAGATCCGGCCGGGAGAGGCGAAGGGTATCCAGCGGACCGCGCAGCAGTTCGACCCCGAGCAACTGGTGACCCAGCACCGTGGCCCTTTCCGTGAGCGAGCCGTTGGTGTCGTAGCTGACGGTCTTGCCGATATCGTGCAGCAGCGCCGCCACAATCCCCAGGTCACATTCGATCTGGCTGAAGTCCTTGCCCCAGTGAAAGTACGAGGGCATCTGCAGCGCGACCACTTCCGCCACGTCCGCGGCGTGCGAGGCCAGACCACCGGCCCAGCTGAGATGCTGCTCCTCGGTGCTTGCCCGCCAGAAGCGGCGAAACACGGCCCTCAGCGAGAAGACGTCCCGGACAAACTGGTGCAGCTCAGGCGTCCTGATCGCCTCGACCAGCCCATAGACGTCGGTCACCAGACCCGGCACCGGGCAAAACCGTTCCGGCGTCACCTCCAGCGGGTGAATGGCATCGTCCTGCTGGAAGCTCAGCAGATGGAGCGTGCCGGAAGCACTGGCGAACACCGTCGCCTGCACCTTGAAGACCTTGTCCGGGTCGGCGAGGAACGGCTCGGAGGTCCAGCAGGTCACAGGGTGGACGCTGTCCGACGTCACCAGCTTGACGGGGTACGACGTCGCGTTTTCCGGCGAACCGGCTTTCCAGAACAACACGCCCTCGCGGGTGAACACGCCCGGTTCGTTGGCAAGGTCATTGACTGCTTTATCTGTGAAGCTATGCATACGTAAATCCTTTTGATAGGGGTTTCGATGGGGGTTGCTGCGGGCTGCTACTCACTCGCTTCGTGTGGTCATGCGCCACCTCCTTGTGGGGACTTCGTCTTGAGAAGCTGCGCCAGCGCGGCCCGCAGCTGCTTGGCAGTCATCGCATCCAGATCGGCGGTGGCCGGTGCCGATGGCGCGGCGTCCGTCTCGGACAGATGGCTGTGCAGCAGACCGGCGAAGGCACGGCCGTCCTGTCGCGTCAGGTTGGGCACGAAGCGCGAATAGACGCGGAACAACATGTCCGTGTTCGAATGCCCCAGCATCCGGGCAATCCACTCGGGGTTTTCGCCGGACGCCAGCATCAGCGTGGCGGCGGTGTGGCGTGTCTGGTACGGGCGGCGCTTATCCAGCTCCAGATACCGCAGCAGCGGATACCAGATGCGGTTGGTGAAGTTGTGGCCATCAATCGGACCACCGGTCCGCGTCGGAAATACCCACGGCACGTCAGGTTTCCGCAGCAGCCACTGGGCGTCGATCGCCTCACGAACCATCGGCTGCATCGAGATGTCGCGGATGGACGACTGGGTCTTGGCTTCGTCCTCCACCGTGCCGTCCACCAGCGTCTCGCGGACCAGAATGAGGTTCCGCTCCCGATCGACGTACTTCCACTGAAGGCCATTGATCTCGCCCGTACGCATGCCGGTGAAGAACCGGGTCAGCAGATAGTTGCGGTAGTCCGGCCTCACGGTGGTCAGGATGCGATTGACTTCATCCAGCGAGAAAGGCTGCACATCGGTTTTCTTCTGCTTGAGCGGCTTCACGTTGCGGAAGGCGGCGGTCAGCTCGAACCGATCCGCTGCCTCGTTCAGGATCTGCCGCAGGAAGCACATGATCTTGTTGATCCGCGCATTGCCCAGCGTGCCCTTGCGGCCCGGGAGCTTGGCAATCTCTGCACGGAAGGTCAGCACGTCGGCCTTGGAGATATCTCCGACCAGCCGGTGCCCAAAAATAGGCAGCAGGTTTCTATTGAGTACGTCTCGCACGGCGCTGCGATGCACTTTGCGCCACTGGGGGGACATCTCCAGGAACCACAGTTCGGCGAACTCGGAGAACAGCGGCGTTTGTTGTTCGGCGGCTGCCGCCTTTACACCGGAGGTCGATGCTCGAGTGACGCTTGGTGCGCTTGCGAACTGCGCTGCCTTCGGGCTTGCGGGAAACACGGCAGCGTAGTCAAAGCTTCCTTGGGCCATCTCTTTCTGAACGCGATTCAGAAGCGCCTGAACCTTCTTCCGGTTCTCTGCCGTGTCCGGCAGCGACGTCTGTTCCCGGCAACGGACGCCGCGATAGAAGAAGTCGAGGTAGAGGGTCCCTGTCTCGGGCCTGGCGCGGACCTTAGCCATGTGCCACCCCGCCATTAGCCATGGGAATCAGTGGGCCGCGACCGGCCGAGGCGGTACCAATGTCGCGCTGGATGGTCTCCCAGATGAACAGAAGCTTGCGACCCCCGAACGGCCGGATGTAGTGAACGCCTTCCAGCAGAACGGCGTCCTTCAGACGGGTTCGAATGGTCCGGGCGTCATAGTGAATACGCTCAGCCAGTTGCTCGGTGGTGATGTAGGTCGCTTCCATGAGGGGACTCCTGCGCTATCGGGTGGGTGTTGAATCGGCGAGCAGTTGCTGCTGGCCTGCATTCAAGAAACCACGAACCGAAATTGGCGCAAGCGCACTTGGCGACCGCCGCGATAGATCCCTTTAAATTCGCCATCTGCAGGCAGCTTGTCCGCCATGGACAAAGACGTCGATTTTTTTGGGTTGACTGATGGTCACCCACGTCAACGAATCCGCGCATACCGCTACGAGTCGGCGAAGCGTCAAGAAATGGCTTCAGAGCTGGCATCACGAGCACAAGAGGAATCACGGAACCCGCCAAAAGACAGGTGCTCTGCAGCCGGTCCGCCCACGGCCGTACTACGTTGTCAGCGCAACATCGAGGCATTCATCCTGATGACCTGGCTGAATAATTATCGCTGTCCGTCGTGGACGATCTGCTGCTCGAGGCAATTCGCGACGTTCGATCACCACAAACACGGTGTGGCAGGGCGTCGTATAGGCAGCAGCGATGATGTGTGGTGGCAGCGTGTCCTTGATGGACCAACTGGCCAGTCTTGGCGGGCCATCAGTTCAGGGGCATCAGAAAAGGGCAGCCCACGGCCGCCGCATGCCTTAGGACATCTACCGGTTAATTAGATAGTTTGCGGGAACGGGGAGCCCTACAGGTAGGCGAGCTCTCGAAACGATGAGACAACAGTCTTCTGAGTTGTTGCCTCGTCCAATCGCCAAATCTGAGCTAATACCTCAATCGCGCCTGCGCACTCTCCAGGCTGTAAGGGCTTACCCGAAACCGTTCCGAACGGTCCATCTGTCTCTGTCAGCACGCGATCCGGAGGCATGCGGGCCGTCAGCGCGCGCCCTTTCTGGCTCCTCAACATGGCGCCACCTACCGAGAACCAACAGCCCATCTCCACCGCCCGGCTTAGTTCCCGCTGCGTGCCGGAAAACCAATGCAAGATAGCAACGCCATAGCCGGGATGCCTCTCCAGAGCGTCAAGCACATCACTTGCTGCTGCCCGACTGTGCAGGGTGAGGATACGTCCGCCGACTTGTGCGCAAGAGGCAAGAACATGGTCAAAAACTTCGACCTGATCCTGCCAAAACGAACGACAGTCCGGACCACCATCGAGCCCTACTTCGCCAACATAACGTGCTTCGGGAAGCAACTTATCGAAAAGACTGAGTTCCGACTTTCGCTCTTTGGCTAGCTGGGGATGTAACCCGAGCGCGGTCTTTATGCGGGGATGTCCCACGGCCAAGTCCGAGGTGCCTCGCCACGCCCGAGGCGTCGTGGTCACTGACAACACGTATGACTTCTGCTTCGCGATTACCTCCACCTGGCCGCGAGGATCAGGATAGAGATCCAGGTGGCAATGCATATCAATGGAGGGACTGCTCATTGAAGGAGTTGTTCGCTATCCAGATAGGCCCTTACTTCTGCCATACCTCGCCCCACAACGTCCACCAAAGCTGCCTGCTCGTCTGCGTCGCCGGGCAATGGCCCCGTCTTTGCCACCCAAGTCGCGATGTTTTCTGCCGAAAGTCGTCGAGAAGCGAGGATCATAGCCATCAGGTCATCAGAATCCGCGCTGTGTTCGAGCACCAGACGAAGATCATCGCCGGGAGGCTTGTAGTACGTTTGGTCTTGCGATCCCGCTGCATGGAAGGATGCCCGTCGAATCAAACATGGGACGCACTTGCCACATTGCTGCCCCGACCGCTTCCACTTGCCACACGAAACGGTACGCCACGCGATGGCCTCTAGTAGATCCTGGTCAAGGCACTCTCGGATCATCTCGCCCTTGGTTTTGTGGGCAAACGGGTTGTGGAGCTCAACCGGCAACTTAACTGCATTAAGCACGTCTTGAATGAGTCCGAGATAGTGCGGGTGAGTGGTCCGTGTGCTGAGCGCACCGATGCGTCGGTTGGTGAGCGGTGGGTTGATCGCGATCAGCCCATTTTCGGGTATGAACAGCGGCACCCGGCCAGCTTCCGGAAGCTGCCTCGCCAAGGTGGCTGCTACCAGCGTCCCCATCGCGAAGAAGTTGAAGCTGCGTGTCCGCATCTGAACATCGTTCGCATGATCCAAGTGTTGTTGAGGATGTGCATGCAAAGCCAGCCGAGGAGTTCCCCCATGTACGTGCCTCAGAATCTCTTCTTGTCGGCTAGCGTCATGGGAATAGGCATGACTAACAAGCACGGCTCTTTGACCTTGAGAGCGAAGATTCAACATGCCGATCGCGCTGTCGAGCCCACCCGAATACAAACATGCGCTTTCGCAGCCATCGAGAACCAGCTTGTGCATCACCCGAGGACGCGGAGCCGGGGCCGTCTTACCCCCATCGGTAAATTCAAGCGTCCACTGATCCCCGCTCAGGAAACGCAGCGCTCGCCCCAAAAGGGCAGCTGCCGGTTGCCAGGGCGCCGGATCCGCGAGAGCAACAATCAGATGAATGTCTCGCGCCCATCCATCGGCGGCCTCCCGCCGGTTGGCAAATGTATCCGCAGCAGTCACCGCCAGCGACAGCGAAAGGAAATCGAAGGCCACCGGATCAACCGGTGTGGCGATACGTGACACGACGTTAAGCACTGGGCCGCCAATTGCAGCCATATGCGGTTGCGCACTGCCCCCGTAGAGGTGTACCGGGACAAGTCCAGCCTCGGGTTCCGGCAAGCTTGCTAGATCAGGATGAACAATCACCTTGGTCACGGTTGGTAATCCTCCCACTCACGCCATACTTCCCTGATAGCGGCGAGTTGAGCCGCTTGCATTTGGTTATGCGTCATCGCTTGGAGTTGGCCCTCAAGCACTGGCCTCATATGCTTTTCAGTGACCGCTCTCACCAGCTCAAACAAATCCCTTTCCGCATCCTCATTTTGCTTGGGTGTTTCCGCCTTGGCAAAGGCTCGGTCTGAGTCCAGAACAACCTGCTCAAACACGCATTGGGTCGCATAAGCGACCATTACGTCCATCAGAACTTCATCGGTGATGCTGTTGAAATCAAATGCGGCCTCACCGTCTAGGCAGGTTGAAAGGGCCTCATTCAGCGCCGCACGTACTCGATCCGCATCGCCGTTCTCGGGCACCAAGGCGTCCACGATCGCATTGATTGCTTCTCGGGTAGGCCGTCCTGCCAAAGCACGAAAATTAAGTGGGGCATTAGCCGGGTCGCTGCGAAGCTGATTCAGAACGCCGTAAAGACCAGCACCCGCTTGCGCCATCGCACCGAAGCGTCGCGGCCCCACCGCGGAACCACCCGTAGCGCTTCGCGCATATCCACGCAAGGCTTTACGGAGATAGGCTCGGTCGCCGCTCGACACGAACCGACCAAGCGACGTGCGAAATCCCCGAAATCGGTTTGGCTGTGGCCCCGGACCAGCGCCCCCACCATCCACATCAGCCCAAGGCGGGACCAATGGACTGTTGTTGTTCGGCCCTCTGCTCGACGTGGACGTTCCCATTATTTCCCCTCCTTGAACCAATCCTTGTCACCGACCGCTGCGCGCAACCACGGCGAAATTTGACCGGGAAGTCGGCGAAGGAATGCTGCCAACTCTTCTGCAGCAGCAGGGCTCGCTTCCGCCAGAAGCTGCGCACCGGTAAACGCCTCCGGTTTGTTCTTCCAGTCTAGATGGCGTCGCAAGATGGCGATGAGATCCTTCATCGCCCCAACATGTTCGCCGACAGGAATAGATCGGATGGCCTCCTTGGCTGCGGGGGATGCCAATGTCCGAATGCTCCTCAACCGCAGAGCAGCTTGCGCTGCCGCCTGGGAGAGCTCTGCAGACTGACTCCGCAGAGGAGTGGTCTCTCGGCTCAGATAGACCAACGGGCGAAGGTCGAGCGCCCCTAGAACCGGGCTGAGACCAAACCAGTCGAGAAGGAACGTCGCGTTCTTCTTCCACTCCTCTGGGCATGCCTCAGCGAACTTGGAAGGGTCGTCGCGCAACTTTTCAAGCTCTTCGATGAGTTCGGGCTTTCCACTGGGTGCTTCGTTGATGAGCGCATACAGTTTTGCGATAGCGGCCGGCTCAACACAGCGTTCAAACAGCGCGAATTTGGCCACCATCTGCTCATCGACGGGCATCTCTCGACGTTCGGCGATGCGAGAGCGCAGACGCACTACATTGAGGAGGCGTTTGACGATGCGGGGATTGCCCTCAACCAGTGGCGCGTTCGCCAACAGAGCAGCCATCCGGTCAGCAACATCGAAGCTGTTCCTGAGCATCTTGCCCTGATCTCCAAGCACTATCAGCGCATCATCGATGGACAACGGCCCCTCCCTCCAACTCAGCCTTAAGTTGGTCTCAAGACGCTCCCGGAGCTGCTCCACCAGTTTCTCGTCTACATCGCCTGCGTTAGCAAAGAGCATGAAGAGATAGGCACGAATTTCCGAAACACCAAGCCGAGGCACGCGCACAGGCACCTGAATGAGCTTGTCGAGGTAATCCTTGACATGCCTCGTGTCCGCGTCACGAAAGTGCTGGGAGACGGAGTGACGCACCATATCCTCGTCGGCGGCAACGACAAACGCCGAGCTCTCCATGAACAAAAAGAGGCGGAGTGCTTCGAGCGTGCGGATGGTCTGAGTCGGTAGGCAACGATCCAGGTTGTCCACGAAAACAACCATCGTCTTTCCGAGCTTGGTGAGCAGCTCGCCAAATTCCTCTCGAAACGCATCAATTTCTTCGGGCGGGCTTTTCTTCCTTTCAGGATCGATAAGCCCGCGAACTTCCTCTCCGCCCTCAGCAACGGCCTTGGCATCATCAGGGCCAGGTGTGCCGGTAACATAGTTGCCGACAGCCCCAATAGCGCGCGCTGCGGCACCAAACATCGGGATGCCATGGGCGACGGCCGCAACCTCGATCGCAAGACCAAGCGTGCGAACGGTGTTCACCCGTGCAAGAAGACATTTGGCGAGCCCCAGTAGCCCGGCGTCTTCCTTCGCTTTTTCGTAAAGCGCTCGCGCAATGACATCCATCAGGGCTGCCCGCGCGTCATCGAACCCTTGATACAGCCATGCGTCAAAGCGGATAACGATGACATCGTCGTTTGCGCGTTGGTTCAGATCAGCCTCAATAAGATTGAGGAGGCTTGATTTGCCTGTTCCCCAGGTTCCGAAAATACCAACCGAAACTGGGCGCATCGCGGGATCCAGCAGGATCTCTGACACAACTTCTGCGACCTCAAGGTAGTTGAGATAGTCGCTCTTGGTCTCGATGTCCGACCACATAATCCATTCCCCCAGTCATCTAGACAGCCCAGCCTCTTGCCAGACAAGTAACTTCTATCACACATCAAGTTCTTAAGGCTTCGCGGCGTTGGCTCGCCGTGAAGCTGGGTCACCGAACTACGCATGCGATGGGTTACATAGAGTTCAATCCACCCCCAACGCCTTGAACACCGCATCCACCGGATCCGAATAGAAGCTCGTCTGAAACTTCGCGAAGAGTTCGCCGGGAACAGTGGGGATGTCAGTCACGCTGCACATCGGTAGCAGGATGCGTTTGGCGCCGGCGTCGAAGGCGACTTGCAGTGATTCGGCGAGGTTGCGGGCCGGGGTGGTGGTGCCGCCGAGGGACATGTCGCCCATCACGACCATTTGGCTCTGCATGGGGCGACCTAGCGCGGCGGAACACAGTGCGACGAAGCTAGACAGGGTTAGCGTTTCGGGGCTGCCGCTGTGCTGGAGTTCGACCAGGTGGAGGTGGAAGTCCTGCACGGCCGTCTTGATGCCGGCGCTGACTCGGCTGGCGTTGGCTTTGAAGTAGTCGAAGGCGATTCGCACAGATTCGCGCGAACCGGAACCTGACGTGGTGAGCTTGCCGTTGCCCGCCATGGTCTGTATCTCCAGACGGTAGACGCCCGGCATGCTACCTGGACCCATGGCGATGGTATAAAGCGTGCCTGGCGCCATGCGGCCTTCGGGGATCAGGCCGCCGCCGCCCTGCTCCGGCACGTTGATGAATCGCTCTTCGCTATTCTCAAGGTCGATGTAGGAGAAGTGGACGTCGTAGAACTCCATGCCGCCTATCTTCTTCAGTTGCTCCTTGACCCGGCGACGGGTCTCCAGCGCGTACTCAAGGCATTGCCGCACCTGCTCCTTGTCGTATTCGCCATGCGGGCACAGCAGCTTCAGCAGCCCGGACGTCGTACGGCGCACCGCGATAACGTCGCGCTGGTTGAGGTTGTTGCCGAGCTTGAAGTGCTTGTCGATCGCGTCAGAGAAACTGTACTTGCGCATCTCGCGCAGGTACTCGGCCAAGTAGTCCACGATCAGGCCGAACTGGTTGGTGAAGAACTCCGGGCGCATCTTCGGAATCTCCCAACCGGGTACATAGGCGTGGAAGCGGTCGAAGAAGGCCGAGTCGATCATCACTTCGGGGAACGGCGCCAGCAGGTGCGAGGTTTTCACCAGCGACTCCACGGTTTGGTTGATGTTGCCGATGAACACCATCGAGGCATTGGCGTTGATCGACTCGCGGCCCCGGCTGAAGGACCCAGAGGCCATGTAGTCCTTCATGATCTGGACGCCGTCGTGATCTTTGAAAGTGATACCGGCCACTTCGTCGAAGGCGACCACGTCCCACAATCCAACCAAACCCACTTTGCGCGAACTCATGTTGTAGAACAGGTTAGCCACGGTGGTTTGGCCGCCGGAGACCAGGATACTGTTCGGGCTGATTTCCTTGAAGATGTGACTTTTGCCGGTGTTGCGCGGGCCCAGCTCGCAATAGTTGTAGTTGTTTTCGACCAGCGGAATCATGCGCGCCAGCAGATGCCATTTGGCGCGCTTCTCGAACACGGTGGGCTCCATGCCGGTGGAGCGCAGCAACACGTCGAGCCACTGCTCATCGCTGAACGCGCGGCGACCTTCGAACAAGGCCTGCATGTCCATGTTGGGCATCTGGATCGGCTTCAGGTCCTCGACGATGAACGGCGAGCTCTTTTGGCCTTCTTCGTACACGTAGCGCAGCGTCACGATGCACCAGATGCCTCCGGCCAACAGCTTCTCGTACTGGCGCACGAAGGCGTCGGAGATCTCGGCGTTCTTTACGCCCAGGTTCGACAGCAGCGCTTCGTATTGATCGCGCTTCTCGTTGAGCTTGACGGTCAGCTTGTCGATGACCTTGTAGGTGCCGCTTTCGCGGATCTTCGACTTGACCTTCTCCGCCTCGTCTGGCCGCACGTAGTTCTCGGCCAGAATGCGCTTGACCGTGGCCAGGCCCGCCTGGATCGTCGCCTCGTCGTCCGAGGCGCAGTACATGCCGAGAAGGTACTCCAGCACATAGACCGGCACGTTCGCCCCTTCCTTGATCAGCTTGGTCAGATCCTTGCGCACCACTTTGCCACTGAAATGGCGGTTGAGCAGCTGATCGAGATCCGGCGCGGCGGCTTCGGCGGGGTTGGGCTGGGTCATGTCGGAGGATTCAGAAGTCATTGGAGAACGCCAGATCGATCTTCAGAGGAATACGCAGCACCTCTACCTTGGTCTGCGCGTCACGCGCGATAAAGAAGTAGTCCTTCTGCCGATCGTAGCTGCCGGAGCGGATGGTCAGGATGATCGACTTCACACGCTCCCCCAATACGCTGGAGGTACTGTCGAATGTCAGCACCTGCTCGTCGCTCACCAGAGTCTCGCCGTCGCGTAACGAAATCCGCACGGTGCGCGGTAGCACACGGTTGGAGGTTGGCTCGGTCTGGATCAACTCGAAGCGCTGAGTATTGGTCACCACCTTGTTGGAGAAGCCCATCAGGCTGATCTCCACCGGGCGGGTGCGGGCACTGTTCGATTCAGACACGCGAACGGTGATCAACGGAACGATCACCTCCTGCGGCATCGCCGAGCCGTGCACGAAGCGGGCACCGCCGGCAAAGTGGAAGCGCATGGCGCCCTTGGGCAGCCAGAAGTCCACGCTGCCCTCGCCTACTGGGGTTCCCGCCGTCAGTGCCGTGTTGCCCTGCCAAACCTTGTCGCTAACCGGCAAATCGCGCCCTATCAGATAGCGCTTCTTGGCCTTGAGTGTGCCACCAGGCTTCTCCGGCAACGCGGCACGGCTGGCGTCATCCAGTGGCGACTCTTGATAGAGGAATCCGTGATCGGCCGTCACCAGCACCATCGAGCCGTTGAGGTTGTTGATGATGTGCGAGATGACACCACTCAACTCCTTCACCGTGTCGGCTACCGCCCGAAATGTCTGACCTTCGGAACCTTGCTTGTCACCCAGCATGTCGATCAAGTCGTGATAGACGTAGATAACCTTGTGCTGACCGACGAGCTCGCGCCCCCTGGTTTTGCCCAATCCCAGCAAGTCATCAGCCTTCACCGCGATACCGTCATATCGCGCCAGCTGTGCATTGCGGCTCTCCAGCGTCGCGGTCGATTGGCCATCGACCAGCACATCCAGGCTGTCGCCCGCCTTGTAGGCGATACTCTGGTGCGGCAGCAACGCCGCCATGCCCAGCGCCGTGTAGCTGGGCAGCACACTCAACATCGCATCGAGCTTGGCCATAAAGCGGTTCTTGGCGTTGATCTCGCGTACCAGAGTCTCGCCGGCTTCGTAACGGAACGCATCGGAGATCAGCACGAACACGCGCTTGGTCGTGCCGGCACTGAGTGCGGCGGCGACATGGTTTTCGAAGAAGTCCTGCTGCGGTGTCGTACCCGGCACGCTCCAAGTGGCCAGCAAGCCACGCTCGCCTGCCAACACACCGGCCCAGGCGGACGACAGGCCGGGAATGAACCACCCAGAATACGCATCTTCAATTGCGTGCCGCAGATCGTACAGCACGCTCCACCCCATCGGCTCCACCTTGTCGGCGGCAAAATGGAAGCAGCGATACCACTGGTCGAAGCGATACAGCTCGCCTCGATACGCCTGCACGGCTATCGCCGCGTCGGCAAAGCTGAAACCGGCCGCATGGCGCTCCTTCAGCGCCAGAAACTCGGCTGCCGCCTCGATCGCGTCATAGCAGGCCGACAAGGCACGGATCTCATCGCTGGCGTCGCTGATCAGCGCATTGCTCCAGTGACCGTCGCGACGGCGCGCGGTGATCGTCTGCACGTCGCCTAGTGCCGCACCGCCCGACTGCATGACCCGGGTCTTCAAGTCATGGATGATCTGGCGTTCCACCGCGGCGAAGGTCATGCACTCCAGCAAATCCTCCGCGTGCCAGCCGGAAATCAGCTCGCCCAGCTTGAGCATCTGCGCCACCGCCGCGGACAGATCCGCATAGGCGGCATGGCTGTGCAGATCGTTGCGCCAGCGCGCCGCCAGGATCGTCGCGTTGTTTGCCAGCTGGGGGTTCTCCAGAAGCAGATGGCGCAGGGCTTGTGGCACCTCGACACTGATCGTGCGGCTGAAGTCAGTGACCAGGATGCGTAGCCACAAATCGGCGAGCGTCGGCTCGTCGCTTTGATAGCCAAAGGTGCGCTGCATCAGCGCCCAGAAGGCAGGCTCCAGACCGTAACCCTGCAAATCAGTCCAGACCTTGGCCGGTTCGCCGATACGGGGCTGACCTTCTACCCAAAGCCCCAGCAACAGCTGGTGCGCAATCGACAGCGACTCGAACTCATCGCTGCGCAACAGCACGGCCATCATCTTGCGGTCGAGCTCGACCTCGCCGTCACCGGATTCAACCAGCCGCTTGAGCTTGCCGCGACGCACTTCCGCGCCGAGGAATTTGCTGCGTGAACGAATATAGGGCGCCAGCGTCAGCGAGGTCAGGCCAAGGTCCTCGATCAGCAGCGTGGTCAGGTCGGCACGGAACGCCTTGGAACGCAGCCGCACATCCAACAGCCAATCGGCGGCGGCGTCGGGCTCCGCGTAGGTGCTGTACAGCAAAAATTGGGAAGCGGGCTGCAGCTCCAGTTGCCGTTTGACCGCCAGCACCGGCGTTTGATCCAGCCGCATGATCGCGATGTCGTCGCCGAGCTCCAGCGCTTCCAGCGTGATGGTGAACTGCGAGTCCGTGTCGTACCAGAACACCACCTGCGCGGTCTCGAACTGGGCGCGCAGGGATTCGACCACGCGACGTTCATTCACATCCATGCGTCACCTCGCCTTGCACCGCATGCGGCCAGAACGTAAGAGCAGGCGTGAGCGCGGTGGGGATCATTCGTCATCACCCTTCCCGCCCGTCACCGCCTTGACCTCGGCCAGCAGGTCGCCAAACTTGCCGTAGTTCACCTTCACCCCGTCATCCAGATCCAGCGTGATGCGCTGGTCGGCGTAGTGGCGCAGCTGTTCGTCGTAGGCCAGCAGCTCCAGGTGCTGCTTGCGCAGCTTTTCGAGCAGCTTGGTTAGCTTGTTGCGTTGCGCGGTAGAGCTGGAGGCGGCGACGTCCTGCTGCAGCTGTTCGATCTTGGTCTGCATTTTGCCGGTCAGCGGCACCACGTATTCGGCGCGCAGGCGCGACAACGTGCTGGCGTTGTAGCGGTGCAGATAGACCAGCGCCTGGAACGCGCCCTGCTTGCCGCTGGAGAACAGCCAGTAGATCGGACGCTTCTTGTAGGTCTGCAGATGATCCTTGAAGAACTTGTCCGCCAGATAGCGACGAATTGCCTGCTCCGGCGATTCGCTGGCTTTGCGGCCGAGGTTGTCTGCCAGGAAAGCCATGTTCTGCTCCAGCGACTCCTTGCCCCACACGGCGAGTAGAAATTCGCGCACGCGCAGCGCCGCATCATCCTCGAACCACAGCTCATCGGTGACCGGCACGATGCCGTCGGCGTCGGCAGGAAAATTGGTGTAGCGCGAGCCGTCGAAGCCGACGTTGCCGCTGTTGGCGTAAATCAGGCCCGGTGCGTCCAGGCTGTAGCGACCCATCATGCAGCCGATAGCGTAGGAGATCAGCTCGGCCATGGTGTCCTGGCGAAAGCGGGCCCATAGCTCCTCTTCGGTGAGCTTGCCGCCGTAGCGGTAGGCAGGGTTCACCGTGAGGGTGATCTGCTCGATGGGAACATCGGGAGTGAGTTCGTCCTGCAGGCCGTAGGCGTCGATGAAGAAGCGGTTGTTCTCCTCTTCGAGGCGCTTCACCTCGGCGATAATATTGCGCGTTTGGGTGACACACGCAGCGAAGCTGGATTCGAGAGTCACATGGGGTACGACAGGCGCCTTCAGAATGGGAGGCGATTGGAAGCCCCAGGCAAGTTCGTAAGCGTTCTCATCTGATTTGGCAAGACTTATCAACCGTAGGAGGTCCTGAGAAATCGTGGCGAATGCCTTTTCTAAAATCGGCAATCGAGCAACGTCTCCCACCTGGTAATTCAAGGTTGGATTCAAGGTATCAATGAAGCGACCAGCGAGCTTTGAACACAAGAATCCAAGTAAGGCATCTGGATTGATATCTGGAAAGACCATCGAGCCGCCGACATCAAACACGAAGCCTGGCTCTACCTTCCTGGAGCTGAATCCAAAACTGGAAATCAGCCCATATGTTATGCCTGGTCGAAAATAGTAAGGCTTTGCCCTCACGGGAGCCCCTAAGTGGGTCATCGGAAGATCGGAGTATTCGTGGATTGCCCGGCCGCCGTGCTGCCAATTTACAACCGATAGATTGTTGCCAAACCACTTGCGATACCCACCACCCTTATTGTAAGGAAACCATTTTGCTTCCGACTCAAGCGCAAGATTAGGACTCTTAGCCCCGAAGCTGATCGAGTCATACGACACCTCGCACCAATGGCGAACGAAGAGGGCATTGTTGCAGGTTGCCAAACCCTGCTTGATTTCGGCTATCTCAGAGAGGCTCTTTGCAGATATGAACACCTCGCGCGTTCGTTCGGAGACCCAATATGCCACAGGACTCCCAGGTATCTTTTTAAACGCATCTTGCGCGGTCTCGAAGAACCAGCCGCAGTTGTGATCTCGGATGGCTTTAATGGTGTATGCAGCCATTTCCGTATCACCACCCTTAAACTCAACCAGCCGAATGAAACTACCCTTGGCATTCGACACATGGACGTTGCTGAAAGTAAATGAACAAATCTGGACGGTAGCCCCCTTGAATCCCGACAAGGGAAGTTCAATCAGGCTCGCCAAAGTTGTCTTCGATGAAATGAACTGACGGAGACCCTCATGGGACGAGATATACATCCATACGTTCGGACTCATCATCCCAACACGTGCATTGGGATGGCCCATCACCGAGCATCGGATCACGAATGCGGAGAACAGGTCCGATTTCGCGTCAACGTAATGGTCCTTCATGAAGTTCTTAAGCGCGGAGACGTGGTATTTGCTACCCATATAAGGCGGATTCGCCACTACCGCGTCGTACTGCGCCGCGAGTAGTTCTGCCTGCCGCACGATCGGGCTCAAGCGATTGAGCGACTCCGATACAAAAAGATCCAGACCTGTCGTCTCGCTCAGCTGCTTCAGCGCTTGCAGCTTCGCCACCAACTCTTCGGGCACCTGGATCAAAGATCCAAATGTCATCGCGTGCTCAAACAGCTCCTTTAGTGCCGTGAGGTCTCCAAGTTCCAATCCGTACTCGTCGAGCTTCACGCCCTGCGCCAAACGCTCAGGATCAAACCCCGCACCATCCGTCAGCGCCATCACATTGAGCTTAACTCCCCGCTCAAAGAGCTGTCGATCATCCGCTCGCGCCTTCATCATTAACGCAAAACCGGTCAGCTGCGCCGCCCGCTCGTCGATGTCGAGGCCGAACAGGTTCTTCTCCAGAATCAGCTTCGCCACATCGCGCTGGCGGTAGCCACGCTCCAGATAGATCGCCTTGAACAGGTCATACGCCTCGACCAGGATGTGCCCGGAGCCACTGGCCGGGTCGATCAGCGTCAGCTCCTCGGGGTTAAGCGAGGTCGGCGTGATTGCCGCAAGCTGCGCATTGACCTCATCGGTCTGCACAGCCGGCTCGATGTAGTACTCCATCTGCGCCTTGAGCGTTGAGTCCGGATAGGTCGCCAGCCACTGCGCACCGAGCGAGTTCTGCACCATGTATTTCACGATCCAGTTCGGCGTAAACAGCTGGGTGGCCGCCGGAATGTCCTCGGACTTCACCACCTTGCCGATGACCTGGTCTTTTTTCTCCGAGATGTAGAACTGGTAGAGCCAGCCGATGATCTCGATCTGCTGCCAGTCCTCTTCGGGAATCGACTGCACCAGTTTGGCCACCACCGAATCGGTGAGCAGCAGGTTCTCCGGCAATAGCAGCTCGGTCTCATCGCCCAACTGCTCGAACAGGAACGGCATGGCCTGATGCAGGGCATTGCACTGCGCGATCAGGATCAACCGATAAAGCTGGGGATCCTCATTGGCCAGCTTCAATTCGCGCACGGTATCGGCAGACAAACCCGGCAATGCGTTCGACTCGGCCAGATCCAACGCATGCGCCTGCACTTCGGGCAAGCCACCCTGCGGGTTCGACAGCACACGCCGACCGTGGCCGAGGTAGTCGTGCACTTCCATATAGCGCAGCGCGGCCAGCCGGTTGAACCAGACGTAGGCCACGGCCTCGACGGTGTGGCCGAAGCCCTGCAGCTTCATTCGTGCGATCAACTTGGTGCGCTGCTCGTTGACCTTCACCGGCCACGGACGACCGGCAATCATCACGATGTCGTTCTTGACCTCGGCCGGGGCGACCTGCAGCGTGCCCTTGACCTCGCTCAGACCCAGCAGGTTGGCGCGTGCCGTCACCGCGGCGATGAAGTCCTTGCGTGCCTGCGGAGCGTAGCTCTTGAGATTCCCTGTGTTCATTACTTACTGGATCCGGATGCGTTTGCCGGACTTGAGCACGGCGGTGAATTGAGCTTTGAGATCGGCGAGGTAGGTGTCGACCTCGGCCTCGGTTTCCAGATAGGTGCTGGTAGCCAGTGCAGCCGGGCGGATGGTCTCGGAGTATTTCGGTGCTGCAGCGGTCGCGGCCGATGCCGTGGCTGAGGCGGAACTCGCTGGCGCTTTGGCCGTACCGCTGGCTGTTGCCGCCTTACTTGCGGCCTGCGCCGCCGCTTGGGCTTTCAGCATGGTTTCGCGGATCCGGTCCATCGCCTCATCCAGCTTGTCGCCGGCGCCGTTGGACAGAAATTGGATCTCCGGAATGCTTACCGCATCGGCAATCTTCAGCTTCAGCTGTTGCAGGGGATGCAGTGCCGCATTGCTGAGATCGGCATTCGCGGCCGCCTGCACCAAGGCCTTGTTGGCCTCGTCGATGCGCTGTTCGACGATGCGTAGCGCCGCTTCGCGCTGGGCCTGCACCAAGGCCTGGTTGCTGGCTTCCAGGGTGGCCAGGAGCGGCTCGATCCGGCTGATGCTGGCGTACGGGGCCGGCTCTTCGCGGATGCGCTGCAGATCCTTTAACGCGACGCTGGCCTTGGGATCGGTGGCCAGCACGTCCCGGTTGGGCTCGAAGCGATTGAGTGTGGCCAGAAAGCGCTGCCAGGTCGGCAACTGGTTGGTGTAGAAGCCGCGGATGTCGTTGAGATCCTCACCGGCATCCAGCCATTCGTCGCGCGACTTGTTCAGCGCCTCGATGAACTCGAACGGGTCGCGGATGGCGAGCTGCCGCTCGCAGCGTGCCAGCAAGGCGTCGATGACGGTCTTGCCGGGATAGTGCAATTGCCCGGCGGTGAGCTGCCAGCGCTTCAGGTCATCCTTCCACTCGACCAGCTTGCTGCGAAAGTCGGCGACCACGCCATCTTCCTCTTTGCGCGGCAAGGAAGAGAACAGCTGCCGGTGCAGGTCCGACGCGCGCGCAATGCTGCCGGCATCGGCGGTCTTGCGCTTGAGGATCGAGATCTGTTTGTGCTGCACCGCCTTGGTCAGCGGATCGAACGCGCTGCGCGGATCCAGATCGGAGCCGCCCATGGTGAGCTTGATCTCGCCGGCCATGAACAGACGGGTGATCAGCAGCACCACTTCCCATTCCGGCTTCCAGCCATAGGGAATGTCGGTGAAGCGATCGACCACATCGGACAGCAGCACGCGATTCTGCGAGGCGGCGAGCTGCAGGTACTGGCGCACCTCGTCGATGGCCTGCGGGTTGCCGTCTTCACCACCGAGCGCCAGCTCCTGCTGGCCGACGTTGTCGGCGCTGAGCAGGGCGCGGATCTCGGCAATGGGATCGGGCTTGCGGATCTTCAGATACGGCAGCTTGTTGTAGGTATTGGTGATCAGGTAATTGATCAGCTCGTCCAGCAGGGTGGGCGCCGTAGCGGCCTTGGAGCGCATCTGCTGACCCTTGGCGTAACAGTCGCCCTGCACGATCAGCTCGCCGATCTGGGCGACCAGGCGCTGCCGGCGTTCGCGGTTTTCGTCTTTGCGTTCCAGCAGAATCTTGCGCAAAGACGGTGGTGCCGCGCTGGCCTTGGGACTGTCGACGTACTTCTCGATCTGCCGATACAGGGTCAGTTCGATATCCAGGCGGGTTCCCTCGCCCATGCGGATTAGCGCCTTGCCGTTGCCTTCGGCGCTGAGCATGATGCAGCGATCAGACTTGAGCGACTCGTAGTCGTCGCCGAGCGGCGAGCGGATATCCAGGCTGAGTGGGTGATTGGCCTGACGGTACGGCGCGCCATCGAGCAAGCGATTGAATTCGTAGTCGGCCTTAGTATCACGATGGCGTACCTTGGTTTGCCCGCCGAGGATCTCGTCGAAGACGATCTCGGCCAGCAACTTGGACTTTTCAGCGGCGGAAACCTCGACATGGCCAATCTCGCGGGCAATATCGCGCTCTTCATTGGTGAGGAAAAACCAGAGATCGCCGTTGCGATTGACCAGCCGCTGCTGCTCGAGCCGCTCAAGACTCTGCTGGATCTGTCGTTTGAGCTGCAGTTTGTCGGCGTCGATCTGATCGAGGCAGAGCGCCGCCAGGTTGTCGATGTTGGGCTTGATCACCTCGGCGATATGGCGGATCAAAAACAGCGCCTTCAGCAGGCGAATGTCCTGCTTCTCGAGAGCGGGGTTTTGTTCGGCCTGGTCGATGGCGCGCTTTACGGTCGTATCGAGGAAGCTCTCGATCGAGGGATAGAAGTCGTAGAGCGGCACCAAGGACTGAATGTCGCGATCGGCATTGATCTTGGCGGCGGATTGGAAGGCATCGAGCAGTGAGCGCTCGCCGCGGGATAGGTGCTGACCGGTGGCGCCGACCTTGCGCACCGCTTCGAAGATTTTCTGCAACAGCTCAAACTGGTACGGGGCAAACGGATAGTTGGCCACGTAGTCCACGGAATCGCGGTAGCCGCGCATCGTGACGGCGTTGCCGTGGAACGAGATCTGGTTATTGATGATGTCACCCTGCTGCTCGAACACATCGCGCAGCGCTGCGTGGGCGGCCTCAGTTTTCGCCAGCAGGCGCACACCGATCACTTCGTCGGTATTGGAGCTGGCCAGTGACAAGCGGGTATGAAATCGCCCCTGGATCTTTGAGAAATCCTGCGTGCGCGCCTTGTTGGCTTCACCGATCGCTGCTTCGATGTCCTCCTGACTGGTGACAATGACCCAGGCGCGGCCCTGACACTGGGTACCGAGCTGCTCGGCAATGGTCTGCAGATTGAGCATCAGCTGGGTGTTGTTACCGATGAACTGGCCGACTTCGTCGACCAGGAAGATGATGCGGTGGTCCTTGCCCTTGCTGTCCAGATATTCACGCAGCAGCTTGGCGAAGTTTTCGATATTGATCTTGAAGTTGTCGCGGGATTCGTCGAACCAGCGCTGGGCAGACTCCGGCGACATCTTCAACGCGATCGCCAAGGCCTGCACGACCTCGTCGCGCAGAAAGTCGAAGGCGTCGCGCTCGGTCGTCCACGGGCCGCCGTGGATGCGCTCGAACTCCTGCTGGAACGTGTCGTAGGCTCCTTGGCTGACTAGATGGCGCTCCATCTGAGCGATATGCGGCGCGTCGCCGGAAAAGCCGAGCTTCTCGTTGAATACGCGCAGGAATACCTGCAGCACCACGTCACGGTCGGACTTGCTGTCCGCCTTGGCATCGATGTTGAACAGGATGACGTCGGCACTGCCTCGGGTGGCGCGCTGAATGTCCGCGAGCAACAGCGGATCCTTGATCTTGCTTTCGTCGAAGAACTCGGCAGCGCGCTTGGTCTTGCCGGAGGCTGGGTCAGTCGCGGCCTGATTTTCCAGGAGGTACGACAGTATCTTGATGAAGTGCGACTTACCGGAGCCGAAGAAGCCCGAGACCCATACGCCCATGCGGGCGGTCAGCACGGTGTCCTTCGGGTTGTCGACCGCGGCGAGGTAGGCGTCGAAGAAGCGGCGAAAGTAGTCCGCCAGCTGCCTGGTAACCACGTACTCGTCAAGTTCCTGCCAGATACTCTCGGCATCGCGCTGGTCAGCCTTGATCACGCCGTTGATAGGGCGATCAATGGGTTTGCGGAAGAGTTCCCTGATTTTCATTTTCCCAGTCATCCCCTGTGAATCATTCCGCCAGCCGGAAGGCGCGGTAATAGTGGTCGTCGGCCAAGGTGTCGAAAAGGCGTAATGAGAAGCCGTCGTAGCGCCCGGGGTAGAACATCACCACAGGCGTGTCCTTCATGGCCGGCTGCAACGCGGTCAGCAAAGTGTGCGAGCGAAGCATTGGGTACGCCGCCCCTACCCCGGTGAGCAACAGCATGTCGATCTGATCGAACTCGATCTGGCTGGCAATGCGCTGGGCCACCTTGTCTTCCTTCAGCACGGGGCGCAGCGCGGCCAGGGCGGCGTCATTGCCTTTGTCCGTCTGAATCGCCAGAACGCGGTCGTAAAGCTTGCGGTCTTCCAGCAGATTGACGATAAGCTCGAACAGGTTGACGACCGCGGGGCGCAAAACCGGCTGCCGCTTGGCCAGACCGGGCAGCAGGATGTCGGCAATAAAGCCCCTCATCGCCATTTCCTGCTCTGGCGGGTAGTCGAAGACCCAGAAACCGATCTCGTTGCCCAGCCCTTTGTTGGCAAGGAAGTCCGCCGAGGTGATCCGCGGCAGAATGCGATTGAGACGCTCGCGAAAATGGTCGCTCATACATGCAGCTCCATGATTTGCACAAGCTGCCCTTCCCCGGCGGCCAGCAGGGACTGTCGAACAACCGGATGGAGGTGCGGCGGCAACAGTCGGAGGGATCTCGTACTTTCCAGATACCGGGCCTCGGCGAGGATCCGAATGATCACCTGCAGCAGCTTTTTCCGCGTCGAGTTGCTCCATGTGGCCACGGTCGGATCGCGCGCCGCGCAATCGTGTAGGAAGGGTTCCCAGGCGGTGACCGAAAGAAAGGGTTCCAAGCGTCGGACGTGATCGGCCACGACCTCACGCAGGAAGTCCTTGAGCAGCTCGCTGTGCTTGAGCGAGGCGGCAAACAACAGCTGCGTCGCCGTCTCCTTGTCGCCGTCCCTGATGGCGATCCAGACCGATGCGTCAATGGACTCAAGCCGAAGGCGGATCAAGCGCGCCTGGCGTACTGCCGTAGCCGGCGACGACTTCTGCAGCACGTTTTCCACACGCAGGGCGTGTTGCCACCCGGCATCGTCGAACCGCTGAAGCAGAAGCCCGGCAATGACCCGACTCTCTGGGAGCATCAGTGATCCGGCGGATAGATCGGCTTGGTACTGCTTCAAAGCGTGCGTCCGGTAGTAATCGGTTGGTGGCGTCTGGAAACGGGAAGAGTCGATCAACATGGCTTCAGCTCGCCTGCTCGGCGGGCAACAGCCATGGGGCCAGGGCTATTGGGTCGGCCACGGCCAGCTGAAATGATGGAGGTAGTTCTTTGGCGACATCGAGGGACGCGCGCAAATCGTGGATCAGATACGGAAGCAGCGCGCCGCGCTCGGTCATGCCCCGCGTCGAAGCTCCCTTGAAATACTCATCCTGCACGAGACGCTGCTGCTCTCGGGATAGTTCGGGATGTGCGACCAATTGTAGATCGACGAAGGTTTGCCAGTCGGTATCCCGTAGTGGATCAGCTTGCGCTGGTCGCTCGGCATCTAGCAAGCGCGCGTCATGGATACGGCCCAGGCTGAAATCCCGAAACGCCTCGGCTTCGGCGCACCAAGCGCGCACATGCCAGCGCCGACCCGCTTGCACTAATGAGTGCGGCCAGATTTCGCGCTCACTTTGCTTGGGGCTGCGCATGGATCCGTGGACGATGTGCACGCCAATGCGGTCTTCGCAGGCGCGGTGTAGCAGCGCAAACAGCGTCGGCTGGAGGTCACCAAGATCCCTCAATACGCGGACGACGGGATCGGTACACGCGCGGGTGCGATCAACCAGGGCGAGGTACTCCTCCACCGTGCCATCCGTGAGGGCGGCCTTGATGGAGGGCGATGCCACATAGCTCTTGGTGGACGCCTCGTACTCGGCCGCTCCGGGATTGAGCTCGCGATAGGCGGCAACCAAGCGGCTTGCGGTGGTGAAGTGGATGCCCAACATGGCGCGGAGCCGGGCGTTACGCACCCGCCCCTCCCAGAGCAGCAACAGCTCTACGACGCGCAATCCAGCATCCGTATTGAGTCGCGACTCCGCCAAGGCTACCCTCCTGTCCTCCTTGGGATCATAGCGTAGATGCTATGGTGCTGACATCGGCCATTCTGGGGGTTTGCCGAGATGAAGGAGTCAATAAACAAACGGTAACGGTGATGTCGGACGTTGCGTGACGGCCCTCCCGCGGCAAATTTTTAACTTCTTCCCCGAGCCGCGCTGGCACGGCCCGTTTATGTCACACAGTGCCAGGGTCGTTTCACCCACGCTCGATAGGTCTGTGACAGTTCTACATGTCACAGGATGTGTCACAGGGCCTGACACTGAGTAAATTTCGGCACGATCGAAACCGGCAACTGAAGACCACTTCTGAGCCGGTTTCGATGATCCGGCCACAAAAAACCCCGCAATTACGCGGGGTTATCTGACATCATCCAATGGCTTGATTTGCCAAAAGCATTGGTGGCTATGGGTGGACTCGAACCACCGACCCCAGCATTATGAGTGCTGTGCTCTAACCGGCTGAGCTACATAGCCTTGGGATGCCCGCCACGCCGGCTTGCGGGGATCAGGGCGGGGCGCGGCAGTGTAGTCGTGTCGACGGATCGGTTCAAGTCCGGTGCCGCTGCCGATGCTTGCCGCGGCTTGACGCGCTATGGTTGAATCGGCAGAGGACTGGATGCGGTTTCAAC
>Ga0307377_10000718_pt1 | contig 43593 bp, 36 predicted proteins | sample TR3MG_FD_202535 | JGI IMG/M metagenome (GOLD analysis project Ga0307377, IMG submission 202535) | Soil microbial communities from Risofladan, Vaasa, Finland - TR-3 | ecosystem: Environmental > Terrestrial > Soil > Coastal area > Acid sulfate soil | place: Finland: Risofladan, Vaasa | collected...
ACAAGACCGCGATGATCGATGGCTGTCGAGAACACCTGCAATGGTCGCGGGTTTGACCGATCATGTTTGGTCTTTGCGTGAATGGCTGAGTTATCCGGCCGTTCAATTAACATAAGACACAAGGAAACGCTTTATTTGTTGCTCAAAACTTCAACAAAAAGCATATTTCTGGCGTTTCCGAGCACATTTTTAAGCAAACAATCGGTCAGTTTGAGTTAAAATTTTGAACGGATTCCCCCTGCGCGGTGCAGGTTTCAGCGTTGTTAAGCGGCCGTCACAGGCGTTTTTTACCGCCCCGGCAGTTTCTGCCATTCAGGCAGCATCTTAGTCCATGCGAAATCTTGCCGGCGGTTGCTCGAGGAATAATACGGAAAATGCTTTTGTATCAGGACGCCGAGGCGGTTTGAAGGGATTCTTGTTTTCTCCGGTGTTCTCGCAGGTGCGGCTTGGCGTCCATTATGGTCTTTAGCACGACCAGCGCCAGCAGCACTGCCGCCGGTGAGCCCAATGACATGGCGAAAAAGCCGCCGGCCAAAAGAGCGATGTGCATCACCACGACCCGCCTATAAGGCTCGGCCATCAGCCTGTCGACCCTGGAAACGGCATACTCTCCTTTGAGCAGGTAATTGCAGACGAACGAAATACCGTGACTGGCAAACAGCGCCGCCATCGCCAGCCTCATATTCGGCGGCATAATCGAGTAGACTTCATTTGAATCTATCCTCGACTCCGTGCGATAGTATAGGTTGTGGTTTGGCGAAAATCCAAATCTTTCCAGCCTCCCGGCGAAAGTGTTGCAATAGATCGGCGAGGCATCTACTATGGTGGGGGCCGATAGCGCCAAAAGGAGGTTGTATGGTATGAGCAGAATCAGTTTGTGGCTTACAGTATTGGCTGCGGTTCCCCAGTTTCTTTTCGCCGTGGATAACGTTACCTTCGAGCAGGTCGACGTGTTCGTGGCGGGCGAGCTTGGCTACAAGGAATTCCGCATCCCTGTACTTGTGGTGACCAACAGTGGGACATTGTTGGCCATCAGCGAGGCAGGGCGAACTTCATCGGATTTCGGCGACAGGGACCTGCTGCTGCGCCGCTCCGCCGATGGCGGCCGCACATGGTCGGCAGACATACAGCTTCTGCGCGACGAGGGTACCAGCACCTGCGGTAATCCCACAGTCCTCGTCGACCGAGCAGCCGGCCGGACTCATCTGCTTTCAACAGTGAACGCAGCGCGCGTGTTTCATAACCACAGTGACGATGATGGCGTCACCTGGTCGGACTTTCGCGATATTACCGAGGTGTTCGAGGCGTTCAAACCACGCTTCGCCTGGACCCGCTTTGCCACTGGCTCTGGCCTGGGCATCGAGCTTGCCCGCGGCAGATACAAAGGCCGGTTTGTCATGACGCTTTGGTTCAGCAAGGATGAGAAGCAGTTTCGCTCGGCTGTCATTTACTCCGACGACCGAGGCAAGACCTGGCAGCCGGGCGGCTTGACCGATGAAGCGTTCAATACCAACGAGTGCACGGTTTTCGAAAGGGTGGATGGGACGCTCGTCCTTAACATGCGGGGCGGAGGCAACCATCCCAAAGAAGGCCGAAAGCCTTACCGCATAACCGCCACCAGTAGCGATGGGGGGATGACCTGGTCGAAGTCGCGGTATGATGAGAATCTGATATGCCCCCAGTGCCTGGCCTGCACACGGCGATACTCCTGGCCCGAAGATGGCCGCAGCCGGGTCCTGTTCGCAAATCCTGCAGATGAAAAAGGCCGTGTCAAAATGACGGTTCGAGTGAGCTACGACGAGGGTAAGACCTGGCCTGTAGCCAAACAAGCTTTTGCCGGGCCTTCGGCGTATTCTTGTCTGGCCCGGCTGCCCAGCGGGGACATCGGCCTGCTCTACGAGGGCGGCGAGAGGCACCGTTACCAGAAAATGATGCTCGCTCGGTTTTCGCTCGGCTGGCTTACCGACGAAAAAGGTGAGTTCAAGGCCGGTGCTGCGACCAACTGGGACGTACCGCCCGAATTGACAACGCCTGATTATCGCATCACCCAGCTCACAGGCATCGGCCATGAGAAAGATGTTTGCAGACAGGACCCGAGCAATGTGATAAAGGTGGGGGACACTTACTACGTGTGGTACTCCAGGGTGACCAGAACAGAGGACCTTCCGTTTAGCGCTTATTTCGGCTCTATCTGGTACGCCAGCAGCAAAGACGGCATCAACTGGACCGAGCATGGCCAGGCTCTGGGCAAAGGGCCAAAAGGCGCCTGGGACAGCCGAGGCGTGCTGACGCCCTATGTGGCCGTTCTCGCTGGACACCTCTTTATGTTTTACACCGGCACCAGCGAGCAAGAGCCCTTCGAAAGCAGCGCCACGCTACGGCACATCGGTCTGGCAATGACGGACAACCCTAACGGTGGCTGGCGAAAACACCAAACGAATCCGATTTTAAGCCCCAGCGAGGACAAAAGCGCCTGGGACTCGCTGCTGGTGGACGATGCGCATATGATTGTCCGGGACGGCAAATACTGGTTGTACTTCAAGGGGCGAAACTCAGCCACCGGCTCCGAGCAGACCAAATGGGGGCTGGCTATCGCCGACTACATAACCGGACCATACGTCAAGTACGAAAACAACCCCATCATCGACAGCGGTCACACGGTGTGTGTCTGGCCTCACCGTGAGGGCGTGGCAGCCCTGGTCGATTTCGCCGGCCCGCAGAAACACACGGTGCAATATGCCGCCGACGGGATTCACTTCAGACAAGCTGCCAGAGTCCAGCCGCGTGTGCTGACCGGATGCGGGCCCTATGACCCGGACGCCTTCAGCAATACAACCTATGGGCAGGGCATCCGCTGGGGCGTGGCGCAGGAAGGGCGCGGCGAAGTATACATCGTCCGCTTTGATTGCGACATGGCGGCGCCGCAGTTAAAATAGCGGCAGCCTTTGATGGCGCCGACTTGCTTTGAGAAGGAGGCCTTGCCGGACAGAAGGCTGGAGAAAACGAACGGGTCTTGAGGGTCGAGCAATGATTATCGGTGTGCTAAGAACGCAACTGCATATGCAGGGCATAGGTTCATTGAAGGAAAAACGCAGTATCGTCAAAAGTCTTATCGGCCGGCTCAAAAGCAGGTTTAATATTTCAATCGCGGAGGTTGACCATCAGGACAGCAAGACCTGCGCCGTTATAGCCGTGGCGCTGGTTTCGAACGACACTGGTTTCGTGGATCAGCAGTTCGATGCCATCGTCAGCTTTATGCAAAGAGACGGCAGATTCTATCTGGGAAGCATCCAGCGGGAGACATTCTCGTAGTTTGGGCCTAACTTGTCCGAGGTGAGGCTGGCCTGGTGTAAGCACCGCCTCCGGTTCAATTTTTCAGGGCCCGCAGGGCATCCCTTAATTTCTTTTTGTCGCTTCGCCGAAGTATTTGCGACAGCTCTTTCCGCGTGACTATTCTTTCGAGAATGTCGGCCAGTTCTTCCGGAAGATTCTGGTGCGACTGTCCAAGAGTTTGCAGCAGCCACCCGGCGCATTCCTGAGCCTTGCCCGGCGGCAGTATGATTGCCCCGCCACCCTGGTCTTCGTGGACAAGCTCTATCTTCACGCCCAGCCCGCCCAGGTCAGTGCCGCGGAGCACGTAGCCGTTCTCGTAGCAAAACTCCGACAGGCAATTGCGGTTTTTAATCATTACGTTGCCAGTTCCATTACTAATTTTTGTCATAAGTTCTGCCATAACCGGAATCCTTATTTGAAATTCCGCCACCCGAAACAAAGGCTCAGGCCTGTTGTCCGGTAGTGCCAAAGAGTATTTTTGTTCAGCGGAGCAGCTGCCGGCAGCCATTATCCCTAATCCCGTGGGGTATTTCAGAAAAAATAGTGCAGACCCACTCGACGGTCCGATCCCTCGTGAGGCCGAAGTATGCTCAAGAACACGCAATACTGCCCCGGCCAAATATACTTATACGCTGTTGAGGCCGACTTGTTCGCCCCCGGATGCTTTGGGCTCGACCGGGCAACTAATGCCGGGGGTCAGCCTGGGACGCACGGCAGCGGATAAATCCAGCAAGAAAAGCTGCTGTTAGTCCCGTTTCGCTGGCCCATGAGTTGTGTTGAAAAAGGCCGGAAAGATAACGTCAAGATGACGCCGGCCTGCTTATTCCAAGAACCGGGTATGTTATCAACCTTTGGCGGCCCCGAGGCCGATGTCGAATATGCTGCTGCACTGCGGGCAGATAAGGTACCACTTTAGGGAGCCTTTATCGTCTGTTTTCCTGAACATGTTGTGAAAGCCATCGGCATATCCGCACACCGGACAGTCACGGAACTCCTCAGCCATCCGCACTTTCTTTATTTCTCTTTTGTCTTTAGCCATTGGTCTTCATTCAAAAACCGTATTCGATTCGGGTGTCAAAAAATCTCGTCGACGATAAATCTTGCGCTGAAGAATATGTCCACCGCCATAGCTGAGCACAAAATCATCAGCCGCAGCCAACTGAGCTGCAGCTTAGCCTTCGCCATAAAGAATAAGATGGTCACTGCGACTGTCCCCAACAAGTACATTTTGGCGGTTGAAACAAAAAGCCTCGCATATTCTTTGCCAAGTCCTGCGAATACCCCGAAATACTTCGTTGCCAGCAGCAGTGTAACAATCGAAAGTGCGCCCATAACCGCGGCGACCGCCAACACCCACTTTCTGTCGGTCGGACCGGCCGAAGCCAGTCCCTGTATCCCGGCGCCCAGGAGAATCGAACAACACAGGACAGGTATCGCAGCCCACATAATCGGACTGATGTCGAGAAAAGACTTGAAAGAAGCCAAAACAGCACCGATGACAAGAATTGCCATTATGCCGAATCGCCGGGCGACAAGAAACATTGATAAACCCATCACTAATCCCGCTACTGGCACATGATAAAAACCGATTAGGTTTATCTTGGTTAGACCTCTTTCGGCCATAACGGTCGGTGCCAGCAGACTGGCCAAATCGCCGAGGTGAAGCCTGGCCTGGGTTGAAACCGCGAACAAGCGATAGTGAACCGATACCTGGAAAAACAACGCCACTGCCAGAAACGGCAGCACCGAAAGCGGCCAACCTGCCCAGCGCCGCTTGGATCTGGTACAAAACGCAGCCGGGCAAAACAGCCACGGTATAGCCGCCGCCAACGAGCCCGCCGTCGGATGGAATTTGGCCAGCCCGAGTGCAAACGGCCCGAATCCGTAGACTGCCCCCCCGAAAAGCGAAGCCCAAAACCCGCTTGTCCATCGCCGACTCAGAACAAAGCAGCCCAAAGAGGCCAGGCAGGCATTCGCAACAAAAAGATACTGTGGCGGGTGGAAGTTTCTGAAATAGGGCTGATACAGATATGTTGCGAAGCCGGTATAAATAACCACTGCGGCGGCGAACCTGAGCAAGCTCATTTTCGACTTAAAGCGTTCGATTTAAGATTTCCCTTTTTCAACCGGCAATCGACGATTGCGAATTATTTGAGAACCACTTTGCCGCTGCCTGTGGTAATCCTGCCTATCTTATAGACCCGCTCGCCGAACTGCGTCAGTTTTTTGGCAATCGAATCGGCGAAATCCTCGGCCACTATAAGTACGAAGCCGATTCCCATATTGAAAACCCTGAACATCTCGGCTTCTTCAACGGGACCTTTTTCCTGCAGGAACTGAAATATTTTGTGCTTCGGCCAGTTCGACTTTGTTATAACCGCGTCGCAATTCTTGGGCAGCACTCGTGGAACATTTCCCACGAGTCCCCCACCGGTGATGTGTGCCATCCCGTGTACGATTTTCTTGACCTTGTATTGTGAGAGCAATCGGACTATGGGCCGAACATATATTCGCGTTGGTTCCAGCAGGACATCGCCCAGCACGGCGCCGTCGAGTTCATCCAACGTGTCCGTCATTTTCAGAGCGGCTCTCTTGAAACAGATGTTGCGGAGCAGCGCGAATCCGTTACTGTGCAATCCGCTTGAGGCAAGGCCAAGAATCACATCTCCTTTTCTGATATTTTTACCGTTGATGATTCTCTTTCGCTCGACCACTCCGACGGCGAATCCCGCCATATCAAAATCGCCCGCAGCGTAGGTATCGGGCATTTCCGCGGTTTCGCCGCCGATTAACGCGCAGTCAGCCTGTCGGCAGCCGGCCGCAACACCCTTGACCATCTGTGCGATTATCCTCGGCTCCAGCTTGTGAACCGCAATATAATCCAAAAAGAACAAAGGCTCGGCCCCCGCCACGAGCATATCGTTGACGTTCATCGCCACCAGGTCAATCCCGACCGTATCGAATTTCGCTATCTTGCCGGCCAGTTGAACCTTACTGCCGACGCCGTCTGTGCAGGCCACCAGAACGGGGTTCCTGTAATTCTTCTTAAAAAGTCTTTCGTCGTAGTCGAGCCGGAACATTCCTGCAAAGCCATTCGGCGACTCAATTACTCTTGGCCCGAACGTGCTGGCCACGTGGGAATAGATTTGCTCAACCATCTGGTCGTTGGCATCAATGCTTACGCCTGATTGTTGGTAGCTTAAGTATTTGCTCATTAATTCTCAGTTCAAAAAACTCGCGGCCCGGTTCCCGCAGACTGATGCCCGAAGGGCGTTTCGGCATTAACCTGTTTTCATTCGATTTCGTCGAACATGTGAAGTTGATAGCGCTCCATAGCGAACTTGTTCACCGCGGTGTCTACCGGTATTCTGTACTTTCCCGACCAGCAGGCGGTACAGTAGTGGTCCGCCGGAAACACTGCACAGGATAGTAATCCTTCAAGGGACATATAGCCGGCACTGTCCACCTCGAGAAATTCCCTGATTTGTTCCAAATTACGGTTGTTTGCCAGCAGCTCCTCTTTGGTTGGGAAGTCGACCCCGTAGAAACAGGGATGCCTGATTGGCGGACAACTGACGCGCATGTGAATTTCCTTAGCGCCGGCCTGGCGTATCGCTCTAATCTTTCCTCTTGTGGTCGTGCCGCGAACTATCGAATCGTCCACCACAACGATGCGCTTGCCGGCCACCACTTCCTTTACGACCGCCAGCTTGAGCTTAACCTCCAGCTCTCTGAGCTGCTGGTCCGGCGAGATAAATGTTCTGCCCACATAGTGGCTTCTGATCAGCCCCATTTCGAAGGGCAGCTTGCTTTGCTGTGCGTATCCTATTGCCGCCGATGTGCCCGAGTCCGGCACAGGTATTACAACATCTGCATCGGCGGGGCTTTCTATGGCCAGTTGTCTTCCAAGTTTCTTTCTGAACTCGTGCACATTCTCGCCGAATATGTGTGAGTTCTGCTTGGCAAAGTAGATATGTTCGAAGATACAGTGGGCCGGCGTGACCGTGCCGGGCTTGACGAAAAACCTGCTGTGCAGCCCCCTTTTGTCTATCTTGACAATTTCACCGGGCTCGACCTCACGAATGAATTTCGCCCCTATCACATCGAATGCACAGGTCTCGCTGGCGACGACGTAAGCGCCCTTTGCGGTTTGCCCGATACACAGGGGCCGGATGCCGAAAGGGTCCCGGGCTGCTTCAATTCGGTCGGGGAACAAGAACAGCAGAGAAAATGCCCCCTGAAGGTGGTTTAACACGTGCGCCAGGGGGTCGGGCTTGCTGATGTGGGTCGGCTTGGCGAGCAAATGAGTAATTACTTCGGTATCGCTTGTGGATTTGAATATGCTGCCATACGCCTCATATTCGTCCCGAAGCAGCGACGCGTTTATAAGATTGCCGTTATGTGCAATCGCCACTTGTCCGCGGGAATACTCACTTAGAAGCGGCTGGCTGTTAACGGCTGTCGAGGAACCTGAGGTCGAATACCGCACATGGCCGATCGCTATGGGATTGGCCAGTTTCTCTAAAAAGCCCGAGCCGGTGCGGAAAACCCGCGTCACCACCCCCATACCTTTGTGGCACTGGATAAGTTCCCCATCACTGGAGGCTATTCCCGCCGACTCCTGTCCGCGGTGTTGAAGGCTGTGTAAACCAAAATAGGTTGCCAGAACAGCTTCACGGTCGCCAAAGATGCCGAAAAGCCCACAGTTTTCTTTCTTTTCTGAAATCATCAAAAACTTCATTTCTCGAGTAATTTGCTTCGCGATTCGGGCTGCAGTCCACACTTCAGTTTAGTGAATTGGCCGGGCCAAGTCAAATAATTGTTTCTTCCACCGCTGGAATCATAAACTCTGGTATTCTGTGCAGCTTGCCCTCCGCATCCAAGCAGGCAAGGACGCTTGAGCCGTTAACCGGAATCGCTCCGTCGCAGCCGCGGGTAAGCTTGCATGTATGCTCAATCTCGCTGGCGGTTGCGCTTGGAGGGGCGGTTTCCAGTTGCAGCCTTTCATAATATTTTGCCGGCAGAGGATGATATTTGCAAAGGGTCCCCCCTGCTGCGTGTGCGAAACGCCGGTTTTTAGTCAGGAAAAACCAAAAGCCCTTGAACTATAGAGGCAGTGCCGGTATCGCTGGACCGCGCCATGAGAGTTTGTTGCGGCAACTTTCCACCAACAAAACAGAAAGAAGCAAGAAATCTGTTGATTTGATTGCCGTTTGGTGAAATAATAGTCCTGTATACTGCCAGCTAAAAGTACTTTACTCACCCCAATAGAAGAAAGGTAAATTTATGCAAAGTTATTCCTCCAGGGTAAGGGATTTAGTCTATCTGATGTTGTTGATCACTTGTGGTTTGGCTGCAGGAGCCGATACGAATACGGTTGCGCCGAAACCGGGTGATAATCGAATCAAGGATTCAAACGGCATCGCTGCTACTGTTGACGGCGTCGATATTACGGAGGCTGAACTCGACGCTGAGGTTACGGTGCAGCTTGGAAGAATGAAAGTGCCCGCCCAGTTGCCCGCCTCATTTCTTGAGCAATACAGGGCGCAGCTTAGACAACAGGTTTTGGAAGGGCTGATTGTCGAGCGGCTATTGGATGAACAAGTAAAAGCAGCGGGAATAGTTATCACTGACCAGGACGTGATCGCACATCTTAAAGACAGTGGCGCCCGACAAGAGCCGCCGTTATCATTGGAAGACATCAGGGCTTTGGTGGAAGCCCAGGGCCAGAGTTTTGACGAACTGAAGAGCCAGCTCCGCCAGAGCAAGGGCATGCGATACCAAAAGCTTATGGAGGGTCAATGGGCCGGAAAGATAAGCATTACGGAAGAAGATGCCAAAAAGTATTATTCTGAGAACAAGAAGAGGTTTGAAACGCCGGAACAAGTCCGGGCGAGTCATATTCTCATCACGCCTGACATCGCCGACCCAAACACCGACCCGAACCAGGCCAGAGCTAAGGCCAGAGCCAAGGCCGAGGAGCTCCTTAAGCAACTCAAGAGCAATACGGCGGATTTTGCCGCGTTAGCCAAGGCCAATTCCGCTCATGCTCCGTCGGCGGAGCGCGGCGGCGATTTGGGTTTTATCAGTCGAGGCCAAGCAGCGCCGCCAGCTTTTGAAAAAGCGGCTTTTGAGTTAAAGCCCGGACAGGTCAGCGACGTTGTGGAGACGCAATACGGATATCACATAATAACCGTTACCGACCGCAAAGACCCTAACGTTATAACGTTTGAGCAGGCCAAAGCCGACATAATGAATATGCTGGTTCAAGAGAAACAGCGTGAGCTTGCTGAAAAATACATCGAATCGCTGAAAGCCAAAGCCAAAATTGCTTATCCGGCCGGCAAAGAGCCGGAGCCGAATCGACAACCTGGCGTTTTTGGGCGCCCGGCAGCCGAGCCGGAATGAAAAATGGTGTTAAATCAATTACTGAAATTAAGACAGCAGACCTGCGAAGGCAGATCTGCTGTTTATATTTAAGTAGTCGGCGGTAAATAATCGATTACGATAAGAGAGTTGCCGGATCGAGATTGGCTGACTCTATGTCCTTGAAGTATTTTACCGTACCGACTTTCAGTTCGATTGTAGCTTCGTCATCACAGACAATAATACCCTGAGGGTGCATTTGCAGGGCGCTGACCGTCCACATGTGGTTCACGCTTCCTTCGATGGCGTGCCGCAGGGCGCGGGCTTTGTTGTGCCCGTTGACAATAATCATGACTTCGTCGGCGTCCATTACGGTTCCCACGCCCACAGTCAAAGCGGTCTTGGGGACCTTACGAACGTCATTGCCGAAGAATCTTGAATTCGCCACAATCGTATCGTAAGTCAGCGACATCACCCGTGTCCTCGAAGATAAGGACGAACCAGGCTCATTGAATGCTATATGGCCGTCAGGACCTATACCGCCGACAAATAGGTTGATGCCGCCGACTGTTTTCATCTTTTCCTCGTACCTTGCGCATTCGGCCTCAAGGTCCGGCGCGTTGCCGTTGAGAATATTGACGTTCTCTTTGGGGATGTCTATATGGCTGAAGAAATTATTCCACATAAACGAATGGTAGCTTTCAGGATGGTCCTGGGGCAGGTTCACGTACTCATCCATATTAAAGGTGACGACATTTTTGAATGACACTACCCCCGCCTTGTTGAGTTTTATCAGCTCTTTGTACATTCCCAGCGGCGAAGAGCCGGTGGGCAGGCCCAGCACAAAAGGCCGGGACTCGCCCGGACCAAATTCTTTTATCCGCTTGGTCACATGATTAGCGGCCCATTTGGAGACTAACTCATAATTCGGTTCAATGATTACTCTCATATGCTACACCTCTGTTAACGACAATGATTTGTTCAACGCAGCTTTTCCATTCGGCCGATAAGCTCCTCGGCCAATTTACTTTTTGTTGTTATATGTTTCTCAATCTCGGAAACAAAGCTGTTCTCTTCAAACGTCCCCCTGACCGCCTTGAAATCGCGGCGTTTTATTTCGTTGTCGCCGTCGGGGCCGTAGCCGATCTGCGCGGTCGCGGCAAATTCTTTTTTTGCGTCGCTGTAGAGCATACGGTCAAGTTCGACCACCGCCGTTTTCCATCTCGCGGCCAGTTCGATGATGTCGTCGGGCGTTATGGCGGCGATGGTTTTGCCCAGACGCTGCTGCAGCACGTTTGCCGCCCAGGCCCACTCATACGCAGGATAATTGCTGTGGATCGACAGGAACGCCTCGGCTACCTGCTCCAGTGTATCGGTCCGGCCGTTCTCGATGTCACCGAGTATTTTGTCGACCGCTTCCTCCGGGGCAAACATCCCCGCAAGGTCCACCCAATTACCCGTTCCTGTCTCGGTTTCCGGCGACAAGGCCGCTCGCAGCTCGTTGATGCTTTCTAACTTCTTGTTTTCCAATTGTTTGATAAGGCAATTGCCCAGGAATTTATTAATACCTATCTCGTATAACTTAATGCCCCGGTCCAGCGATTCGTTCTTAATTTTGACGCTGTGGTAGGTAAAGTAATCCGACGTCTCGCCCGAGGTGGCTTTGAGGCGTGCGAGCAATCGGCAGCCGTTAAGCATCTTTTGAATCGTATAAGGGCTTAAAAGCTTGAAATTTATGCAGTCCAGTTTTCTCGGGTCTTTGCGTCTGTCGCGACCCGGCCATTTTCGAGCATCGCGAACGGTGCCGACGCTGCGCAGATTCACCCCCGGCACCAGAATGCTTTCATCCTCGTGTTCAATCAGGTAGGAAAAAGGCAAGTCCGAAGTGTCCGAATTTCTGTAGTGCCTGCCCATTACCACGGTGAACGCCCCGACCTTGGCCGGCCAGAGCATATACGAATCGCTGGCGGTCTTTGAGCCGCGCTCCACGACGCCCTGATGAACGGGCCCCAGCTTGTACATATGATTACTCTGGTTCGTTCCGCTGCCTGCGTTCAGGAAGGAAAACAGACCCGCGATTAGCAGGGTGGATTTGTGGTGTGTGACGGTGTATGGGCCCGCGAATATCGCACATGCCTCGCCGTGAAAACCGCCGCAGTTGGCGAAGAATACGGAGTTCTCCGCGGAATACTGCTTGGCCAGTACCGTTCCCTGGCCGACGAAACATTTCGATATAATTGTCCCATCGGTAATCTTAGAGCCGGAGCAGGCGATGAAATCTTCCGCGAAGACTCCCGGCCCGATATAGACGGGGTCCTGGGGACAACTGTTGACTGAGCCATCCTCTATCCTGTTTGCCCCTTCGATAACACCGGCAGGCCCCACCCTGACGTTCTTGATGATTCGGCAGTTAATCAGCTTGGCCCCCTTTGCCAGCAGGCCCATAGACGAAGTAACAGAAGCCGCGTAATCAGCTATCATTTTTTTCAGATTCTCAATCACTTTGGACCGGTGGCGATAGAAGGCTATTATATAGGCGGTATGGGCTGACAAGTGGTCGTAAATGGGTATCTCCCTGCCCCCCGCCTCATTGACAACGGCGACTTCCGTGCCGTTGCCGAAGCTGCTTTCGTCCTCAACCGCGAGCAGGTCCACGTTATCGATGACGACATCATCTTCAATCACATAATTGGCGACGTAATTCCTGACCTGGCTGATATACACGTTGTTGCCGATGGTGCAGTTATGAATCGTTGCATTGCTGATCCCGGCCGGTTTCTTTATGCCGCCACAGAAGGAAACCTCTTTTTCAAATACCCCGAGTCTCACTTCGCCTGAGAAGTGGGTGGACTTGACTTTGGCCGGGTCAAAACCCTCGGCAACCTGGACTATTTGCCACTGGTTGCAACTGCAACCCTGCGCGGTCAGTCTACTGATCTCCTCAGCGGATAAGGGACGGAATTTTGAAGCCATTTTTCTTCTCCTGCTATTTTGGCTTTGCCTTGATGTCGGGTAATCCATGCCCACTCTTTGGCTCGACCAGGGAAATATATATGTAGTAGTCCCATAAATCAAGATATTTGTGTGAGTTCGGGCTGCATTTCGCAAAATGATCGCAAGAGGGGTGTTTTTCTGCTGCATCTGGAATTAGGGCGGAAAGGGACTCCCCGGCAGCCTGAAATTCAGCGTGTCATTCACGGGCCGTCCGACGAGGAGAAGGTTCCGGCCAAAAAGATTTCATTGAAGCGACGGTATGATTATAATAATAGGGTTGGACCGAACGTAACCGGGAAATTATGGCCTAATGTCTGATAGAGGATGAAAACAATGGTCAAGACTGGGATGATACTAACAACGGTTGTTTTGATGTTTGTCGAATCGACGGTTTTGCGGGCAGCCGATGTGCCATCGAAGCCCGACAGTAACGCGCCGGCCAAGACTGTTCCAAAGGATGTCTCTGGAAAGGTAATGAAAACTATTTATGAAGAAGTTAAAACTCCTTATAAGTATGGCGTCATACTTAAAGGCGAAGACGGAAATAAACTGGACTGTCCGAGCGTGTTTCGTCACGCCGAAAAATGGTATATGGTTTACATAATTTTCGACAGCAACGGTTACCAGACAGCCATTGCCGACAGTAACGACCTGCTTCATTGGCAGGCGTTGGGAAAAATCCTCAGATTCAGGAAACTGCCGGTGTGGGACAGCGACCAGGCCGCAGGCTACATCGCGCTGCAGGACCATCAGTGGGGCGGCTCGTATGAACTTCAAAAATACAATAATAAGTACTGGATGTCTTATATTGGCGGCGCGCTGAAGGGGTATGAAACGGACCCATTGGCCATTGGGATAGCGTGGACCGTAAACCCGACAGAAGTATCCGAGTGGATGCGGTGGCCGCGGAACCCTGTTCTCAGTCCCGACCAGAAGGACGCCCGCGACTTTGAGAAGCGAACGCTGTATAAGAGCAATATAATCTACGACAAGGAAAAGACCCTGGGCTATCCTTTTGTTATGTATTATAACGCCAAGCAAAGAGGCAGGCACATAGAGAGAATCGGCATGGCTGTCTCCAAGGACATGGTCCGCTGGAAACGCTACGGCGACAAGCCGGTAATCGACAACGTCACCGGCATCTCCGGCGACCCCCAGATTACCAAAATCGGGGACGTCTGGGTCATGTTCTATTTCGGCGCCCATTGGAAGCCCAAGGCCTTTGACACCTTCGCCTGCTCTTATGACATGGTGCATTGGACAAAGTGGACTGGGCCCCACTTAATCTACCCTTCGGAGCCATGGGACAAGACATACGCGCATAAACCGTGGATGATAAAGCACAAAGACGTCGTTTATCATTTCTACTGCGCCGTTGGAGACCAGGGTAGAGTCCTCGCACTTGCCACCTCAAAAGACTTGAGGCCCCCTGAGGACAGGCTCTGACAGCGAAGCTCTTCTTGGCTGAATCGAAACGCATAAAGCTAAACCGGGCTGCCCCATTGGCGACAGGCTCGAATATTTACGGGTTTTTCCATCGGTGCGTTCCGGCCAGTCGCCGTAAACCCTCTGCAGAATGATAATAAAAACTATTGTTTGACAGTCCGGCCCGGCGCGGGGTAAAATGCTCGTTAATTAAGACGGACGCCTGCTACGGGCGGGCCAACACACGACAAATGCCCATTTAAAACGAGGTAGAGGATTGGCTCATACAGAGACAAACAGAGATGCTGGCGCTATGGCGGGATTGCTTAACCGCAGCATGCCCGAGTCGGTGGCCGCTGAGGCGGCGGTGCTCGGCTCGATGATAATCGACCCCGAGTGTATCGGGCAGGTTGTTGAGGTACTGGATTCGCAGGCCTTTTACCGACTTGAGAATCGCTACATATTCGACGCCCTCGTGGCGCTCTACGAGAAGAACAGAGGTGAAGCCATCGATGCGGTGCTGCTGCGTGATGAGCTTGAGAAAACAGGTCGCCTTGAGGCGGTCGGCGGAGTGAAATATATTGCCGGGATTATCGACTCGGTGCCTTCATCGGCGAATGTGATGTATTACGCCGGGATTGTCAAGGATAAGATGCTGCTGCGCGAAACTATTGCGGCCGCCAGCGAAATTCTGGAAGACGCATACAACCAGACCGGTGATACCAGTGAAAAACTCGACGAGGCGGAGCGCAGGATTTTTGCCATCGCGGACAAAAAGATTAGCGGCTCTGCGGTTGCATTGAAGGATTTGGTCACTCGTGCTTATGAGCTTATAGAGAAACGCGACGGCAAATATGTCACGGGACTCGCAACCGGCTATCATGAGCTTGACGACAAGACCTGCGGCCTGCAGAACGGCGAGATGATAATCGTTGCCGGCAGGCCCAGTATGGGCAAGACTTCTCTGGCACTAAATGTTGCCGAGCATGTTGGTGTGGTTGAGAAGATTCCGGTCGCCGTATTCTCGCTGGAGATGGGCAGGCAGCAGTTGGCGGAAAGATTCTTGTGCAGCTGCAGCGCAATCGATGCTCAGGCGGTCAGAAAGGGCATGCTCAGTACCGAGCACTACGAGAAACTTGTTGAGGCCTGCGGTATTTTGTCCGAAGCGCCGATCTACATCGATGATACCTCAACACTGACGCCGCTGGAACTTCGCGCCAAGGCCAGAAGGCTTAAGAGCCTGTACGATATACGCTGTGTTATCATTGATTACCTGCAGTTGATGCATTTGGGCAGCGAGCGGGTGGAATCGCGCCAACAGGAGATAACCACCATTTCAAGATACACAAAAGCCTTGGCGCGGGAGCTGAATATACCTGTAATGGTTCTAAGTCAGCTCAACAGGGCGCCCGAGGGCAGGGAGGGTCACCGGCCGAGGATGAGCGATTTGCGCGAAAGCGGCAGCATCGAGCAGGATGCCGACGTGGTGATACTGCTCCATCGTGAGGATTATTACCACCGCGGCGAAGAGGGTTATCAGGAGGACAATACGGCGGAGCTGATAATAGCCAAACAGCGCAACGGCCCCACTGGCAGTGTGAGCCTGATATTCAGGGAGAAGTTTACTCGGTTCGAGAACGCCTCGTACGCCGAAGAACCACCAGTGCGGTCCAGGAGCGCCTCTGAGGGAGAAGAGGCGCCGTTCTAAGGAAGTACTCACGGATGAATAAATCGTATATTGCTTCTTTCATATCACTGGTGCTATTGATGAGTTTGGGGCTGGCCGGATGTGCTGCTCCCGAGGCGAAACAGACCGCCCCGGTTCGCGGAAAAGGTGTTATGGGTTCGGTTGATTTTGATTTCGCCGACAAGCGCACATTCAAAGAAAAGACTCTGCTGGGGATAATGGGCTTCAAGAAAGTCGATTATATCGACCAGGTCCTGGCCCGTCTCGGCAGAGAGCATCTGGAAGAATTCTATTTGAAAAAGGGATTTGCTTTCGCTGGCGTGGAATTGGACGAAAAGAAGTTGCCGGATGGCAAAATGCTTTATACGTACAAAATAACTGAGGGCCCGAGGGTCAAAGTCGCCAAGGTCGTGTTTAGCGGCAATAAGGCCATGAAGACCAAGACGCTCAAAGACGCCATAAAGGCAAGCAAAAAGAAATGGCTTCTTTGGGCGAAGGATTATTCCGAGGAAACAGTGGCCGAAGATGTCAGAAGGCTGGAAGATACATATTGGAACGGCGGTTTTCTTAATTACAGCATCACGGCCAAGAAGGATTTCAGTGACGACAAGCGCAAGGTTCGCATCACTTATATGATCGATGAGGGGCCGGTCTATACCGTCGAGAAGCTCGCTCTTGCCGGGGCGGGGAAGATTTACGGTATTGACATTGACGGCCGCTTCGACGAGGCATCGCTGCTGGCGATGTTGAAATTGAAGCCGGGAGAAATCTATCGCGAACTAAAGGCTCAGTCGGATGCCAAGCTGCTCCGTCAGCTTTACCGTGAGCATGGCTTTGTCGATGCTGAAGTCGAGCTCTTGAAACCGGAGTTTGTCCCAGATACCAACGCCGTCAACGTTAAGTTTGAAATCACGGAGGGCGGCCAGTTCCGAATCGGGCGTATTGATATAACCGGCAATAAGCAGACGCAGGACAAAGTCATCCGGCGAATCCTCGACTCTTATGACTTTCAGCCGGGCAAGCTTTATGATGCGGAGGCAGCCCCAAAAGAAGGCGGTGGTCAGCTGGAGGAAGAGATACAAAGGACCATAATGGCCGAAGAGGTGAGCGTCACGCCTCTGGTAGGCGCCGAGTCGGGTCAGAAAAAGGTTGAAGTGAATATAAAAGAGGGCCAGACAGGTTTTGCCATGCTCGGCGCCGGCGTCGGCAGCGACAGCGGATTAATAGGCCAGCTTGTCCTCGAGCAGAGAAACTTCGACATCAAGAATTGGCCGAAGAGCTTCGGCGAATTCATTACGGGACAGGCTTTCAAAGGCGCGGGGCAGACTTTTAGAATTGCGCTGCAGCCAGGCACCGAGCTTAGTGAGCATTCCGTTAGTTTCACCGAGCCATATTGGCAGGACAAGCCCATAGCGCTTGACGTGGTCGGTTCGAGTTGGGAAAGGGAAAGGGAAAGTTATGAGGAAGATAGGCTGAAGGGATACTTCGGATTCAGGGAGCGATATGAAAAGCGATATAGAGAGCGCTGGCGCAGAAGTATCGACTTTAGAGTTGAAAACGTTGACGTTGGAGACATCGACCTCGATGCCCCAAGGGAGATTAAGGACGTTGAGGGCGGCAATGCTCTTGTGGGAGTCAAGCTGGGCGTCGGCAAGGACCTTACCGACAACAGATTTACTCCCAGCAAGGGTGATTATTTAACCACCAGTTACGAGCAGGTGAGCGGCGACTATACATTCGGAGTGCTGAGCGGAACTTATATCCGGTACAGCACGATTCACGAAGACCTGGCGGAGCGGAAAACCATTTTAGCGACGAAGCTGCACGCTGCGACTGTGTTGGGTGACGCGCCGCCTTTCGAGAAGTTCTATGCGGGCGGCATGACCAGTATCAGAGGTTTTGAGTATCGCGGCGTAAGTACGAGAGGCAGGCCCGAGGTAGGTGGTGTACCTGTAGTTGGCGCCAAGAGGAAAGACCCTATCGGCAGTGACTGGATATTCCTGGCGAATGCCGAGGTAGCTGTGCCGTTAATAAAGGAGGACTTTGCGGCGTTGTTTTTCATCGACAGTGGAGCAATTGATTCGGGCGGCTACCGTGCCTCGGTGGGAACGGGCTTACAGATAATGATTCCTCAGTGGTTTGGGCCTGTGCCGATGAGGGTCGGGGTTGCTGCACCATTTTTGAAAGACGAGTCCGACGATACGCAGACTTTCTTCTTTTATGTTGGCCGGCTGTTTTGAGAAAAAAGGAACATGAAGTGAAAGAACCGGAAAGGATAGCTTATGAAGATAAGGCTAATGGTCTTGAGTTGTTTGGCAGGTATCGTGGTTTTATCTATGGGCCGCGAATACAGCCGGGCCGGCTCAGAAGTTGGTGAGCCCTCATTGAAGGTAGGCGTTGTCAGTATTTGGAAGATATTTCAGAATTCCAAGAGGATTGGCAAATACAGGCAGGAAACCATGGCCGAAAGGCAGCGAATGCGAGCAAGACTGGAGCAGCTTGAAAGGGAGGTCACAACTGAGGAAGAAGGGCTCAAGACGTTGAAGGTCGGCAGCGGCGACTATTTGACACAATATAAGGATGCTCTGGAAAAACGGGCCGCACTCCAGGCCGAACAAAAATTCTACAATGAGAAAATGACGTCGGAAGAACAGCGAATAAGCAAAGAGCTTTACGAAGATATTCTGCGGGAAACCAGCAAGGTTGCAAAGCAGAAGGGTTTACAATTAGTGTTTGAAAACAGTGAACCGCAGCTTGAGGCGTTGAACCCCAATCAGCTTGAGTTTGCCATGGGGACGCATAAACTGCTGTACAGCGAGGGCTGTTCGGATATTACCGATGAGGTTATGGCCCGGGTTGATGCAAAGGAAAGTGAAAAACAAAATGCAAAAAGCGCAAAGCCATAGGGGAATGCGGCAAACATAAAACACAAATCGCAAAATCGCTGATTGTCATTTTTGGTCTTTTTAGCTTTTACTTTTTGGTTTCCTATGAAACTGACAGTTACACAACTGGCCGGGCGGATTGGCGCCGAGTTAGTCGGGGACGGCTCCGGGCAGATAAGCGGCGTGGGGGCAATAGAGTCGGCCGGCAAGACGGAGGTTACTTTCATCAAGGATACTGAACGCTACGGAACGCGTTCGGGAGGCCTTACCGATGCCCATCATACGGCAATGCTTCAAAGCTCAAAGGCAGGGGCGGTAATCGTCTCCAGGCGTATAGAAGGGTTGGACAGGCCGCAGTTGATTGTTAGGAATGTCGATGCGGCCCTGATAAAAGCTTTGAATGTTTTTGCGCCTAAGTTGAAGGCCCCGAGCGCAGGTGTTGACTCAACTGCAAAGGTCGGTCAGGATGTCAAGATAGGCCCGGGCGCTGCTGTCGGTCCATACGTGGTAATTGACGACAGGGTTGAGATCGGAGCAAACACTGTAATTGCCCCAGGATGCAGAATTGGTGAGAAATCAAGGCTCGGCAATAATTGCCGGCTCGACAGCAACGTCGTCGTTTATCATGACTGCACCATCGGCAACAACGTCATCATTCAGGCCAACACCACTATCGGCTCAACCGGCTTTGGCTATTGCTTTATAGACGGCAGCCACCAACTTGTTCCGCACAACGGCGGCGTGGTGATTGAAGATTTCGTCGAGATAGGGGCTAACTGCTGTGTTGACAGGGCTAAGTTCGGCAATACCGTAATAGGGGCGGGAACCAAGATAGATAACCTTGTGCAAATCGCTCATAATGTAATAATTGGCAAATGCTGCCTGATAGCAGGCCAGGGGGCTATTTCGGGCAGTTGCAAGCTCGGTGACAGGGTAGTTTTAGGAGGGCAGGTCGGCCTGGTGGATAACATAGAAATCGGTGACGGCGCAATGGTCGGGGCCAAAGCAGGGGTCATGCGCAGTGTAGGAGCCGGAGAACAGGTACTTGGCATACCGGCAATCGAAAGAAAAGAGGCCCTGCGAGTAATGAGTCTGTCGGTGCGTTTGCCCAAGCTGGCCGAGCAGTTAAAGCAGCTCATTAAGAGGATGAAAAGGCTTGAAGCTGCAAAAGACAATAAAGAGTGAAGCCGGGCTATCCGGTAAAGGTCTGTTTGATGGCAAAGAGGCGAAGGTTACTTTTCGCCCCGCTGCCGCGGATTCCGGAGTGGTGTTTGTACGCACCGATACCCCGGAACCGGTGCGGATTAGCGCCGTTGCGCCCAATCTTGCGGAGCGAAGCCGACGAACCACCCTTAAGAAGGGCTCTGTAAGCATAGAAACGGTCGAGCATTGCCTGGCGGCGGTCAACGCACTGGGGATTGACAATCTTGTTATAGAAACCGATGCGCTTGAGCTGCCGGCTCCTGACTGCAGCAGCGCCGAATATTTCAAAGTTCTCAAACGAGTCGGACTCATCGAACAGCAGGTGGCCAGGAAAGAGTTTGCCATTAGAGAGCCGATTAGTATCGCTGAGGGCGAGGCATCGATATACGCCCTGCCATACGCAGACGACGGATTGAACGTTACCTACGATCTTGACTACGGTGGTCATACCGGCATTGGGCGAGAGATTTATAGCTGCCGGATTACGCCGGAGAGCTTCGAGAAAAACCTCGCGCCGGCCCGGACTTTTTTGCTTGAAGCTGAGGCGAAGCAGTTTCAGGCTCGCGGAATGGGAACTCACCTCAGTCCCCGGGATATTCTGGTTATCAACTCGGACGGGCCCATCAAGAACAGTTTCAGGTTCCCGAACGAGTGCGCCAGACACAAGATTGTGGATTTACTCGGCGACCTTGCGCTTGTCGGGCGGGCGATTAGAGGCAGAATCGTGGCCTACAAGTCAGGCCATTCATTGAACCAGCAGCTTGTGCGAAAACTGTATGAGGCGGCCGAGCGGCAGGAACGTATTCAAAAGTCTGGAACTGATGCACTTCTGGATATACGGCATATTGCCAGGGTTCTCCCACACAGATACCCGTTTTTGCTGGTGGACAAAGTGGTTGAAATCGAGGGCGACAGGCGAATAAAAGCAATAAAAAATGTAAGCTTCAACGAGCAGTTCTTCCAGGGACATTTTCCAGGCACCCCTATTATGCCCGGGGTGCTTATAGTAGAGGCAATGGCGCAGGTCTCCGGTCTGTTGTTCGCACAAAAGCTCGAGCACAGGGGCAAGCTGGCGGTGCTCTTGAGCATGGACGGCGTGAAGTTGCGTAAAGCCGTCGTCCCCGGAGACCAGCTTATCCTTACCGCTGAAACCGTCAGGATGAGAAAAAGAGGAGCACAGTGTCAGTGCAGGGCGATGGTGGGCGAGACCCTGGTTGCCGAAGCGCAAATCAAGTTTGTCCTTGTGGATGATGAGAAGTTATGAAAGTACGACAGCCGAAAATCGGTTCGTGTCCTTGAGGGAGGCAGGAGAAGACCAGAATGATCCAGGTTCATCCCAGTGCCGTGGTTCACGGCGATACGCAGTTGGGTAATGACGTTACAATCGGGCCCAACTGTGTTGTTGACAGCGGTGTCACAATTGGCGCCGAAACCGTGCTTGATGCCAATGTTGTGATTGGCAGGAACGTCAAACTCGGAAAGAACAATCACTTGTTTGCCAACTGCGTGATTGGCGGCCAGCCGCAGATACTTGGTTTGAGCCCTGATGCGGACATCGGCGGGCTTGTGATTGGAGATAGAAACACCATTCGCGAGCAGGTGACAATCCACCCGAGTATTTATAAAGACAGAGTAACTGAAGTTGGAAACGACAATCTGCTTATGATAGGCGTGCATATAGGCCATGACTGCGTACTTGAAGATAAGATTGTTTTGAGCAACTATGTGCAGATAAGCGGTCACTGCAAAATCGAAACGGGGGTTTGGCTTAGCGGCATGGTTTTATTGCATCAGTTTGTGACTATCGGCAAGTGGTGCTATGCCGCAGGTCTTGCCGGGATTAACCACGATGTCCCGCCGTTTCTAATTGTCAGCGGTCATTATCCGCCGAAAGTCCGCGGCGTCAACAAGCGGGGTCTGGTTCGAGCCGGTCTCAGCGAGCGGCAGCAACAGAGCGTATTCGAGGCCTACCATAAGCTCTATCGCCGCGGCGGGGCCCTTCTGGAAAATGCGAAGGCCCTGGCTAAAGAGGACGGGCTCGATGAGAATGTTAAGGCAATGATTGATGTGATAACCAGAAGCAGTGAACACCGGTTTGGCAGACACCTTGAAACGTTCAGGCACGATTAACGTCGGATTTTAGCCGAAGACCAATGGATAAGATACGGACTGCCGTTGTAGGTGCGGGCAAAATGGGGGCGATACACGCTAAGGTCTACGACCAGTTGCCGCAAAGTCAGCTTGTTGCCGTCGTTGATATAGATGCTGAAAGAGCAAAACGTCTGGCGAGCCAATACAAGTGCTCAGCTTATACTAACTGCGTGGATATCCTCGGCAAAGTTGACGCGGTAACGATAGCGGCTCCGACTGCGCATCACCTGGAGTTGGCGAAGGTTTTTATCGAAAACAAGGTCCCGGTGATGATCGAAAAACCGCTGGCGGCCAACATTGACGAGGGTAGAAAGGTCGTCGAACTCGCCAAGAAGAATAATATCGTGGTGGCGACAGGTCATTCCGAACGCTGCAACCCTGTTGTACAGGCGATAAAACGGCTGGATATAGAGCCCAAGTTTATCGAGGCGACCCGAATAAGCCCCTATCCGTTTCGCTCGACCGATATCGGGGTCGTGCTGGATGTGATGATTCACGACATAGATATTATTCTGTCTCTGGCGGCAAGCAGGATTAAGAACGTAGATGCGGTGGGCGTCAGTGTCATAGACGAGAAAGAGGATATTTGTAACGCAAGAATCGTTTTCGAGAATGGCTGTATCGCAAACATCACCGCCTCGCGACTGGCCCTGAAGACGGAAAGGAAATTGAGGGTATTCAGCCGGCAGGCCTATTTAAGTGTGGATTATTATAAAAAAAGCGGCATTATCATCAAGGCCGACCCGAATATAAACGTTGTCAAGTGGATAAAAGAACAACAGAACGCCGGAGATTTCAACCCGCTGGCCGTGAACTGGCCTGATTTGCTGCATATAGAGGAGCTTAATATAGACGATAAGGAACCATTGCGTCTCGAGCAGGAGGCTTTTTTGCGCTCCTGCACGGACAGGACGGCCAAACCCGAGGTGAGTGCCGAAGAGGGTCTGGCGGCGATGGAATGTGCGGAGATGATCCTGGCCTCGGTCAAAAAACATACGTGGGATTAGATGATTGATTGACTATTCATTATCAGAGACCCACGATTGAAACTTCCGTTCTTCAGTTTTTCCACGTGACCAAAACTTTTTTTTCCGCCTTTAGTAATTGACGGCGTAAGACCAGCAAATAGGGAAATTTTGAAAGGGGAAAAAGATGGCAAAAAGTTCGAAAAATATTGCGATTCTGGCAGGCGTGGCGTCTTGTGTGGTGTTTTTAGCCAGTATTTCTACCGTGTCGATGGCGAAGCCGAGGTTTCAAGAGAACGGCGGACAGCAGGCTGCCGAGCAAGTAAAAGACCCATACGAAGGCGCAAGGATACTGCTCGAGGCGTTTGTAGTAGAAGTTGAACTTGAAGCCCTTTACAAGGCGGGGGTGAGCCCTATCGGTCAAAAGCCGAACTCAGCGTCGATAGAAAATATCCTCCAATGTCTGAAAGATAAAGACCGCGCAAAGGTAACCACAGGAGCAAAGGTAGCCGTCACACAGAGGGAATCGGGGGTTATTCAGGTGCAGGAGCAGGTATATATGGAACGACAGCGACCGGTCAGGGGAGCCAGAGACGGCGAGGCTGAGGTTCAGAAGACCTTTGATTGCTATAATGTCAACAGGCAGTTTGATGCTGATGTGGTTGTCAATCCGCAAGGGAGAATCAGGGTGAGGTTTAGATTCACGCAGAACACGCTCGGAAAGGCTTCTTCCGAAAAGGATAGACCGCCTGATACGATAGCACGAAACTGGTCAGGGACAGTATCTCTTGAAGCCGGCAGGCCGAGTATCGTTGGCGCGACACAGAACCAAGAGGCGGTGGTTTTCCTGATTCTTTGTGCCGATATTGAGAAAGAGTGACCGATTCAGAGCCAGGTCAAGCTTTAAGCTTTGCTCTGCTGACCAGTTGATGAGCAAGGCGTGCCGGCTCGGGCAGACGATATCTTGTGGTACAGGCTAAGACGATCTGAATTGCATCATTTAGCAGGCATTTGTTGCCCACAGAGACAAAAACCGGCTTGACATTGGTGCGTGTCCTGAGCACCGCTCCTATGACCTCGTTATTGTCCTTCAATACGCTGTAAGCACCTTTTTCGATTGGCGGTTCGGCAAACTCGCCGGTTAGTCTGCTTTTTGCGCAGCCAACTGTGGGCTTATCAAAGAAGAGGCCCAGATGGGCCGCCAGGCCGAGCCGGCGGGGATGGGCGACTCCCTGGCCGTCAATTATGAAAACATCGGGCGCACTGCTTAGTTTTTGGACGGCCGCGATGCAGGCCGGTGCTTCGCGAAAAGAAAGCAGGCCCGGGATATAGGGAAACGTCACCTTTCGCAGCGCAGTTGTTGTTTCAATAAGCTCAAAGTCGGGCACTTTTAGAACCACAGCGCATGCCACTATTATCGTGCCGTCCCTGCTGAACGCACAATCGAGGCCGGCACCCAGCCTTGGCTGCTTTTTCAGTGGGATAACCTTCACCCTGTGGGCCAGGTTTCTCTGCAATTCTGTGGCCTGTGCATAAGATAAGTCCCAGCCGTGTAAGTTTTTTGTCTGCATACCTCTTATGGATTTAACGAGTAAGACGCCTAATTTTACCTTATCATAACTTTTTGGTACAATTATTAGTTTGGGTTGGTGCCGATTTCTTGCCGGAGCACTACCTTAACCAATGAAGCTTGGAGACCGGGACCTTTGGAGAAAGCAATCAATATCACGGGTGCCGCAGAGCACAATCTCAAGAACATCAGCCTAAGCATTCCGCGCGACAAGCTGGTGGTGATAACCGGCATAAGCGGCTCGGGCAAGAGCTCTCTTGCGTTCGACACGATTTATGCCGAGGGCCGGAGAAAATATGTCGAATCGCTCAGCGCCTACGCCCGGCAGTTCCTCGAACAGATGCAGAAGCCGGCCGTCGGAGATATTTCGGGTCTGCCGCCTACCATCGCGATTGAGCAGCGCAGTGCCAGCGGCAATCCCCGCTCGACGGTCGCCACCACCACCGAAATCTATGACTATTTCCGATTGCTTTTTGCCCGCGTCGGGCAGCCACATTGTTGGGTGTGCGGCAAGGAGATATCCAGCCAGCACTCTTCGCAGATAGTGGAGTCGATACTGAACCGTCCGGAAGGCACGAAAATCCAGATTTGCGCCCCGTTGGTCCGTGGCAAAAAAGGTGAGCACAAAGATATTCTTAGCGGCATCCAGCGAGAAGGCTTCGTTCGGGTGCGGGTTGATGGGGCTATTTACGACGTGCGCAGCGTCCCCGCTCTGAATAAGAATAAAAAGCACAGCATTGCAGCGGTTGTTGACAGATTAATCATTAAGGATTTGGTCAGGACCCGGCTGGCTGATTCGGTGGAGACAGCGCTCAAACTGGCCGATGGGATAGTTTTGGTGTTGGTCCAAAAGTCCAGTGATAATAAAAAAGACAGTCACAACAGCCGCTGGAAAGAGATTGTCTACAGCGAAAAGTTTGCCTGTCCCGGGCACCCGCAGGCGTCTCTCGAGGAGCTGTCACCGCGACTTTTCAGCTTCAACAGCCCCTACGGCGCCTGCAAGAGCTGCGATGGTCTGGGAACAATTCTCGAATTCGACCCGGACCTGATTGTTCCGGACAAAAGCGTCTCGCTTGAGAATGGGGCCATCGACGCCTGGCGCAAAGGGGGCAAGCGAATGAATATTTTCTATAACCGCCTTATTAAGAGATTCTGCAGGAATACGGGCATCAGCAAATCCGTGCCCTTTGAGCAGATGCCAGCGGACATAAGAAGACTTCTGATGTACGGCACCGCTGCGGCTGACGAGCAGAAATACGGCCTGTGGTTTGAAGGGGTTATCCCGAACCTGAGCCGGCGGTGGGAGAATACGACTAGTGAATATGTTAAAGCCAGATTGCACAGCTATCTTTCCGAACAGCCTTGTCGAAGCTGCAATGGCGCCCGGCTTCGCCCGGAGGCTGTCGCAGTGACCGTAGGGGCAAAAAACATACATGAGCTGACCGCATTCAGCATTGAAAAGGCACAAAGATTTTTCAGTAAGCTGAAACTGGATGAAGAAAGGACGCTGATTGCCGCACAGGTCCTGAAGGAGATAAGGGCACGACTGAAGTTTATGGTCGACGTTGGGCTTGGGTATTTGACGCTGGACCGAAAGAGCAGCACTCTTGCCGGCGGCGAAGCGCAGCGAATCAGGCTTGCCACGCAGGTTGGCAGCGGCCTTGTCGGGGTCTGTTACGTGCTGGATGAGCCGACAATAGGCCTGCACAAGCGCGACAACGACCGACTCCTTGGCATACTGCGCCGGCTCACCCGAATCGGCAACACGGTTATAGTGGTCGAGCACGACGAGGATATTATCAAGAGTGCCGACCATATTATTGATATTGGTCCGGCGGCCGGCGCGCACGGCGGTGAGGTCGTCGCCCAGGGCAGCCTGGGTGACATTATAGCCTGTCCCGCCTCGCTGACGGGTGAGTATATGAGCGGCAAAAAGAAAATATCGCTGCCGCTTAATAGAAGGAAGTACAGCCTCAAAAGATGTATCGAAGTAAAGCTTGCGGGGGAAAACAATCTTAAAGACATAGATGTTAAATTTCCGGTCGGCGTATTTACCTGTGTGACGGGCGTCTCAGGCTCGGGCAAGAGCACTCTGGTCAGCCAGATTCTATTGAGGGCCTTAAGGCGTCGGCTGTATGGCTCCCGTGAAAAGCCTGGCAAACACAAGAACGTTCTCGGCATTTCACAAATCGATAAGGTCATAGAGATAGACCAGTCGCCTATCGGCAAAACGCCGCGGAGCAATCCGGCCACTTATACCGGTGTGTTTGATTTGATAAGAAAACTGTTTTCAATGACGCGCGAGGCAAAGATTCGCGGATACAAGCCCGGACGTTTCAGCTTCAACGTCAAAGGCGGACGCTGTGAGTCGTGCAGGGGACAAGGCACGAAGAAAATCGAGATGCACTTCCTGCCTGATGTTTATGTAACCTGTCAAAGCTGCAAGGGTACCAGGTTTAATCCCGAAACCCTGCAGGTTACCTATAAGGGCAAAAACATTGCCGATGTGCTTGATATGGCGATTGAAGAATCGCTTAACTTTTTTGCGAATTTTCCCACAATTGTCCGTTTGTTGAGAACGCTTAATGATGTTGGTCTGGGTTATATGCAATTAGGGCAGTCCTCGACAACGCTCTCCGGCGGCGAAGCGCAGCGCGTGAAGCTTGCCGCGGAATTGGGCAAAGCCGCCACCGGCCATACCTTGTACGTGCTCGACGAGCCGACCACCGGGCTGCACTTCGCCGACATTCATAACCTCTTGAATGTCCTGCAGCGATTGTGTGATATGGGTAATACCGTTGTAGTAATCGAGCACAACCTTGATGTTATCAAGATGGCCGACTATATAATTGACCTCGGTCCCGAGGGTGGAGACGCCGGCGGCAGGGTGGTTGCTGAGGGGGCGCCCGAAGAGATTATCAGAAACAAAAAAAGCTATACCGCGAGCTATTTGAGAACAAAACTACCGGCGGATACGAACTCAAAAATCAAAAATTAAAATGTACAATGTTCGTAATTTTACGATTTTGATTTGTAGTATCGTTATATGATGTCCGATATTTAGTTTTGCTTGGACGTGATTGAGGCTTTTTATGGTTGCTCAGGCACTTAACTGGGTTGGCGGCATAGACGGCTTTTTGGAGCTTATAGATCAGCGCAAACTGCCTGGAGAGTTTACTAAGGTTGAGTGCCGAAACATTGTGCATATTCGTGATGCGATAAAAACACTCGCCGTGCGCGGGGCTCCGGCTATAGGAGTTGCCGGTGCTTACGGATTGGTTCTAAGTCTGCAGGAACCAGGGATTGGCGATGTTTCGACGGAATGGTTGTCTGTTCTGGCAAAATCCAGTGAGTTCTTAGCCTCATCACGTCCGACCGCGGTAAACCTCTTCTGGGCGCTGGATAGGGTCAGGCAGAGAGCCGAGCAATTAGTGTCCGGCCGGGCGGGCATAAATTTGCAGGCCTTGCGGGAGGCTGTGTTGAACGAGGCCGATGCCATATACCGGCAGGATGTGGATATGTGCCGGCGGATTGGGCAAAATGGCGAAAAGTTCATCAGGCAGGGTAGCGGCATTTTGACGCACTGCAATGCCGGGGCGTTGGCGACCGCAGGACAGGGAACAGCTTTGTCGGTCATATTTGAGGCTCATAAAAAGGGCAGGCAATTCAGGGTTTTTGTGGATGAGACCCGTCCATTGTTGCAGGGCGCCCGGTTGACCGCGTGGGAGTTGAAACAGGCGGGCATAGATGTCACGCTGGTTTGCGACAACACGGCTGGCTGGCTGATGAAGCGGGGTAAAATTGACGCAGTGATAACCGGCGCCGACAGGATTGCGGCGAACGGTGACACCGCAAATAAGATCGGCACCTACAGCCTTGGTATTCTTGCCGCTAAACATGGTATACCTTTCTATGTCGCTGCGCCTTCGAGCACATTTGACCTGGGCATCGAAAGCGGGCAGGGGATACCCATCGAGCAAAGGGCCGCCGAGGAGGTAACGACATTCGGAAAAACGCAAATTGCCCCGGAAGGGATTAACGTATATAATCCGGCTTTTGATGTTACCGAAGCATCGCTTATTACCGCAATAATTACAGAAAAGGGCGTAATCGAAAAGCCCAACGCTGATAATATATCCAGGCACCTGAGAAAGCTCGCGAACGCAAAACAGGGCGGCGGCAGGCTTTCTGATCTTGCGAAAGACGACAACCGAGCGCCCCAGGCCGGGAGCTGAGCTTATGGTCGAGACAAAGACTCAAACTTCACACTCGTCTGAAACCAGCGGTGCCACGCAGCCGGACGAACAGTTACTGCTTCGCTGGCGAAGGCGTAATGCATATTACTACAGATGGCTGGACAGGATTTACAGGTTCGTCGTTCGCCCGAACAGCAGGGTGTTGCACGTCGGCTGTGAATGCGGAGACCTCTTGGCCGCCGTCCGACCGGCCTATGGCGTTGGAGTTGACGAAGACCCGCGCGCTATCGAAGCGGCAAGAAAACGGTTTCCGCATCTGAAATTCTACGCAATGGACCCGCACGAGCTAAATCTCAATGAAAAGTTTGATTATGTTTTGATCTGCAATTCGCTGGGCAGGTGGCGCGATATTCAGCGGGTCTTGGAACGTATCCGCCCCTTGACGGACCAGGGCACGCGCATTGTAATAACTTACTACAATTATTTGTGGGAGGCGATTCTTCGGCTGGGCTCTCTTCTGAAGATTCGCCGACCGTACCCCTACCAGAACTGGCTTCCCCCCGAAGACATTGCCAATCTGCTCAGACTGAGTGACTTCGACGTGATTCGAACCACCTCTTATCTGATGCTGCCGAAGCGAATCCCGCCACTGACTGCTTTCTGCAATTACTTTCTCTCTCTGCTGCCGGGATTTCGCCTTCTGAATCTGGTGGTCCTGGTGATAGCCCGCCCTGTGCCTTCAGCCCAACGTGATGAGGATTTGTCGGTTTCGGTTATAGTGCCGTGCAGAAACGAACGCGGCAACATTGAGGATGCGATAAGGCGCATCCCCCAAATGGGGCGGGAAACGGAAATTATCTTTGTTGACGGCAATAGTACGGACGGTACGGCCGAGGAGATAGAACACCAGATAAACAAATATCCGCAGCGCAGCATTCGTTTGATTCGCCAGGGCGACGGCGTGGGTAAAGGCGATGCTGTAAGGAAAGGTTTTGCTGCCGCACGTGGAGACGTGCTGGTTATCCAGGACGCGGACCTGACCGCTCCCCCTGAAGATTTGCCGAAATTCTTCAGGGCCGTGCGCGACGGCAAGGGGGAGTTCATCAACGGCTCACGGCTTGTTTATCCGATGGAAAAACAGGCAATGCGTTTCTTAAATCTTCTCGGAAATAAGTTTTTCGGCAATCTGTTCAGTTGGCTTTTGGGCCAAAGATTCAGGGATACGCTTTGCGGCACGAAAATGATTTGCAGAAAAGACTACGAGCTGATAGCGGCTAACCGGTCCTATTTCGGTGACTTCGACCCGTTTGGCGACTTTGACCTTATTTTTGGAGCAGTAAAACAAAACCTCAAGGTGGTTGAAGTGCCGGTGGCCTATCGTGCCAGGACCTACGGGGAAACGAATATCAGCCGGTTCAAGCATGGCTGGCTGCTTCTGAAAATGAGCTGGGTCGCATTCCGGAAAATCAAATGGCTTGGAAAGGAGCATTAGATCCGCGTGCACGAAATCGGTGATAACAAGAGTGAATCTGTACCGGCGGCGCAGCATAAGAAAGTGCTCATCTTGATAGTGTGTTATAACGCCGAAAAGTCGATAGAGTCTGTTCTGGACCGAATCCCGCATGAGGTATGGCAGGACAAGCACTTTTCCACTGAGGTCCTGATTATTGATGACCAGTCGCCGGATAGAACTTTCTACACCGCCGAGGATTATTCCCGCCGTCACCCCGAGCGCAATCTGACCGTCCTTTACAATCCCAAAAACCAGGGTTATGGCGGTAACCAGAAGATAGGCTATTGCTACGCAATCAAGAATGGTTTCGATGCGGTGGTCCTTTTGCACGGCGACGGCCAGTATGCTCCTGAGTATCTTGGGCGGATGATTCAGCCAATCCTCCACGGCGAAGCGGACGTGGTTTTCGGCTCGCGAATGATTCACCGCCTGGACGCGCTGAAAGGCAAGATGCCTATCTACAAGTGGATTGGTAATCAGATACTAACCTTCGTCCAGAACCTCATCATGAAGTCGCACCTGTCCGAATTTCATACCGGGTATCGCGCCTACGGCATCGCCGCCTTGAAATCCGTCCCCTTCGAGTATAATTCCAACTATTTTGATTTCGACACAGACATTATTATCCAGCTTATAGACACGAAGAAGCGTATTAAGGAAATCGCCGTCCCCACTTTCTATGGCGACGAAATTTCCAGGGTAAACGGGATAAAGTACGCTATACGCATCGTTCGCTCCTGCATTCTGTCCAAGCTGAACAAGATGGGGATTTATTACCATCCGAAGTTTGATTATGAGTCCGGGTCGAACTATCGTTATCAGGCAAAATTCGGATACCCGAGTTCCCAGCAGTTTGCTTTGGATCAAGTGAAACCCGGTTCAACCGTGGTGGACGTTGGTTGTGGCCCCGGCTTTATGGCCGCAAAGCTGGCGCTTAAAAACGTCAAGACGACCTCAATCGACGTGCAGATCCAGCCGGAGGTACGCAAGAACACTTGGAAATCGGTTGAAGCCAATATCGAACAATACAACTTTAACGATGACTTCGGAGGAAAGGTGGATTACGTCCTTGCGCTGGACGTCATAGAGCATTTGAAATCCCCGGAGAGGTTGTTGAAGGTTTTGAGGCATCGCTTCTCGAAAGATGCGCCGGATGTTGTTATCACTACCGGGAACGTCGCTTTCCTTCCTTTGAGAATCGGCTTGTTATTTAACAGCTTCAACTACGGCAGTCGCGGCATCCTCGATATGGACCACGCCCGGCTGTTCACATTCTCTTCGCTGTGCAGGACACTGGAAATCAGCGGGTATGAAGTGTTCAAAAAGCGAGGCATCCCGGCCCCGTTCCCGCTGGCCGTGGGGGACGGACGGCTGGCTCGTTTTCTGCTGCTGATGAACCGCGCTTTAATCTTTTTGTCCAAGAGCCTGTTTTCTTATCAGATTGCTGTTATCGCCAGGCCTCTGCCGACGCTGGACCATCTGCTGGAAGACGCTCATGAAGCTAAAAGGAAAAAACTGAAGGCATCCTTTGCGCAAGAGGGCTCGAACCAGTGAAATCGGGAAAAAGGAAGAAACTATCACGGCTCAAGAGCCCCGCTGTTGTGGCAACAGTCAGCACGAAGCCTGGTCGGAGCCGAGCGATTAGATTCCTTTTGCCTCTGGCTGTTTTCTGCTGGCCCATTTTGTACCTATTTCGATACGTCTTTCCAATAGACGGCCAGTATACTGCAATTGGTAATGACTTCATTGTCCTGTATTACAAATACAAGGTATATTTGCTGGCCCATCTTGCAGAATTTCGTTTTCCCCTTTGGTCGCCCGCCGAGGCCGCCGGGTTCCCGTTCTACACCAACCCGTTCGCGCAGGCCTTCTATCCATTGAATCTGCCGCTTGCTGTTTGGTACAAATTAGCCGGAGGTTACAATGCTCTCGACCATCAGGTCTTTACGGTCCTGGGCATTTCGATCTTTGCCTTGGGGCTTTTCATGTGGCTCAGGTTGGTCAACACGAATCTCAGGGCCGTGATCTTCAGCGTTTTGGTAATGTCGGTCAGCTTTAAAATGACGGAAATTCTGAGGTTTCCCAATGCCGTTCACAGTGCGGCCTGGTACCCTTGGGTTCTTTACGCTTTGACCAGAATCATGTTGACCCAATCGTTGAAAAGCACCCTCTGGGGCGGCGTTTTGCTGACTTTCTCTTTAATATGCTTGTGTACCGGAGGTTATCCCTACTATCTTTATTACGCCCAATTCCTATTTTTGCCCTATGTGGTTGCCTTCCTCGTGAAACCACTGCGGCTGCGCCTATTTGGCGTCCAGGCGGTCCACTGGAAGCGGGTCTTCGGGACTTTGGCGGTCGCAGGGTTTGTGACTCTGCTGGTTTGTGGGCCATACCTATTGGGCGTAAAACAGCTTATGTCCGAGACAACTGACCGTACGGGGAAGGATTTTGAGTATTCGACGTCGCACGTTTTTACTTTTGAAGATACCCTCGGATCATTTGTGTATCCACCCGCTGCAATGCAGGACGGATGGAATTTCTTTGGCATAGCCGGACTGTTGGTGATCCTGTCATATTTGATGAAAGGCGGGGCAGTTGCTCGAAATCCTCTGCCGGCGTGTTACAGTGAACGGGAAACCCCTACGCTGTTGTACACCGGCGGTCGTTGGACGGCGAGGCTGTTTTTCATTATCTGGATTGCCCTTATAATCTATATCACTTATGGGCGCCATTCGTATCTGTTCATTCTGCTCTGGAAGTTCATGCCTGGTTTTTCGGCGCTCCGCGTCTGGGCACGACTAAACATCATCCTTGTGCCGATTCTTGCGTGGCTGTTGTCCTTGGCGTATGCATCGTTTGAATCGACTATTTCGGCCAAGGAAACTCATGCTGTCGGAAGACCTCATTGGGCGTTCTTGTCGATCACAGGGGTCGCGGCCGCATATACCGTCGTGCTCGCAATCCAGCTTTATTTTTACCTGAATGAAATTTATGATCCCTATTGGCCCGAGTACTTCAACAATTTATCGCCACAGCGCGTATGGTTCGTTCTCGGTGGTGCGGCAGCTTTTGTTGTTGTCTTGTTGCTTGTGATTCTTGCTAAACGGAATTGGCTGAGGTCCGTGCGCTCCTTGAGAGGGGTTTTGGCAGTCCTGCTTTTGGTCGCGGTGGTTGAAATGCGGCCGGTTGGCACCCATATATGGACATATGAGGGCAAACCTCAGAAGAATCGCGTTCACCTTGACATACCAAGACTGAATGAAGCATCATTCCGGTTTCCCAGGACTGATCACGAGAACTCAATCCCCCTCGGACCCAGCTTCAGCGTCGGCGTTCTCGAAAACTGGTACTTTAACCGGTATGTCAGGTTCCTCAAAGAAACCGAAGACGAATTACCAGCGCGAAGGATCTTGTTGGGCGTGCAGGATGGAACAAGGATTTTCTTTTCCGAGTCCATAGAACATGCCACAGTTCAATCATTTTTACGTGATGCAATGCGCTATCGGCCTGCCGGGAGTCTGCTGTCTTACACGGGCGACGAACTGAAGTGGGAGGCCGAAGCTCCGGTGGCAGGTTACCTGAGTTTTATCGACAACTGGGATTGGGGCTGGCAGGCTTTCGTGGACGACAAACCGGCCGAGATAAAGCTGCTCTTCGGCACCTTCAAGTCAGTTACACTGCCGCCGGGCCGGCATCGTGTCAGATTCAGCTATCAGCCGGGATTTTTGCCATTGTTCAAAAATGACAGCTTTATCAGGGCTAAATTGGAATGATCATGAAGATTATGGAATGGCTTCGACAACCGGAGACTCGGGAAATCAAGAACCTTGACGCCCCCGCTGCCACGTTGCTGCATGCCAGGATTATACAGAAGAAGCCGTTTCTTAAGAGATTGTATATTGATTTTTACGAAGAGTTCGCAAGGGCGGTCCCTGATTCCGAGAATAAGGTCCTTGTCGAACTCGGCAGTGGCGGCGGCTTCATTAAAGAGGTAATCACTAATGTGATTACATCCGACATTCTCGAACTGCCAAATGTCGATAAAGTTTTCTCTGCGGCAAAGATGCCTTTTGAAGACGCGAGCATCGATGCTTTCTTTATGTTTGACGTCCTTCATCACCTCACCCGGCCGAGGACCTTCTTCACAGAAGCGCTGCGGTGCCTAAAGGTCTCCGGCAAGATTGTTATGATTGAACCTGCGAATACGTTGTGGGCCAGATTCGTATACAAGAATTTTCATCACGAGTGTTTCGATACGCGCGCAGGCTGGGACCCGGAAGAGACGGGTCCCCTTTCCGGCGGAAACGGGGCGATGCCGTGGATCATTTTTACGCGCGACCGAAAGATCTTTGAAAAGCAATTTCCGTCCCTTAAGATAGTCAAGATGGGTAATCATACGCCACTGCGATATTTGCTTAGCGGGGGTATGACGTTGCGTCAGTTGGCGCCGTCATTTGCCTATCCGCTTGTCAAAGCCATCGAATACGCGTTGTCCCCGGTCAATAATTTGGTGGGCATGTTTCAAACAATAGAGCTGGAAAAGGTTCCTTGATTTTTTCTTGTCGGTGCTGTTTGGACGGTTAGTAGCGGAGATTAGAATACTTTGAGCAAAAGAAAGACGAGAAAATTCAACCTAAAACATGACAGGAAAAGGCTTGTCAGCGCACACGCCGGCTCCGCTAAGACAATAGAACCGGCAGAGTTGGCCAGGCGGGAAAGATACTTCGAACATTTCGTAATTGCAGCCCTTTTTGCCTTTGGCGTCTATATGTCGGTTTTGTATTTCGGCCATACCATCGTGCCTATTTCTGATTTTCCCGATTTCTTTAGAGTGGGGCGCGAAGTCTTGTCTTTAAAAATCCCCTTGAGTTTCAAGCTGGCTCCTGTTCTCGGGATGCTCCAGGTCGGCCTTTCCTATCTTGTTGGCGGCCAGCACCCCAACCTGACGGCCGGCTGGCTGATTAACGCCATGTTACACCCATTCAGTTTAATCCTGCTTTGGCTGGTAGGCAGAGAAATCGTGGGTAAGTCCGCTCCGTGGGTTGCTATTGTAACCATACTGAATCCGTGGGTAATTTATATGCTCACGGAACCTATTGTTGAGACGACTCTGCTGTTCTTCGTCCTCCTGACTTTCTACTTCATTTTTAGACGTTCCAAATGGTGTTACGTTTTCGCATCGATAACGACAATGGTTCGATACGAAGGCGCGGGCCTTGTTCTCGCCGCCTTCGTAATGGACATGATATATGGCAAAAACAGACGGGAAAGGCTTCGAGCGTTCGTTTATTCGGCTGCGGCGTCGGTGCCTTTGGCTCTTTGGATGCTGGGGACTGTTCTGACCTGGAAGTCGGGGACAACTCATTATTTCAATGTGCTTTTCACAAAAGAGTACGCCGAGGGCTTTACGCAGCCGGTCGAGAGCAGAACAGGATTGTTACTGCACATGAGGCTGCTTTGGGAACTGGGATTTCGACCTTTGCTTAAGTCGGTTGCAGAAGCAAGAGCTGTATTCACCAGACCGACAGCTGCTGAAATCCAATCAATACAAGCGTTCTTTGACGCGAGCAAAATTATCACCACAGTGTGCTTTGCTTTCGGCGTTATCTGGGGCTTTGTCAAACGCAAGTGGAATATACTGGCATTGCTCATATTCTTTGTGCCCTATTTCCTGCTTCACGCGAGATACCCATATCCCCTTCTAAGATACCATTCAACCATTTTTTGGATAGCTCTGCTGATAAGCTGGTTTGGTTTGCAGAGCGCTTGGCAGCTGATAGACGGAAATGGGCGGGTGCCGCGGCCTGTTGTACTTTTATTGCAAGGCTTGGCAGTTGCAATAGCGGCTATCTGGTTCGTCCAACTAATACCCTATTTGCCCAGAATATCGCAGATAAGCCCAAGGTCGGTTTCTCTGCCTTATGCGGCGATGGGATTGGTGACACTCATTTTTGCAGCGCGAGTATACATTTATAAATCCAGATACTTTTTGCGGGAGCTCTCAGTATTAGCGGCGTTGTGTCTGATTATCGCCTCAAATCAATTTGTTCTTGTTCGCACTTTAGGCGATGGGCAGAAAGAAAAGGAGTTTAAGCTCTTGGCCGACTGGTATGTTGCCAACGCCAAGCCGGGTGAAAAGTTGGCCGTTTATATGGCTGGGGTGGTAAAGATATTCGCGCCAAAGTACGCCGATTATATCGTCGGTCCTCCCAAGGCAGACAATCCTTCGGATTTTATCAAGGCCTGTTATGAAAATGACATTACTTACGTCGTATGGGCCACCCGGGAGGGCCTGAGCACGGACCATACAGGCTACAGACAGCTAAATTTAGATAAGAACATAGCTCTGCTGAGGGAGCCGAGAAGCATCGGGCCCTACGAGTTTATCGCCCAAGTAGGCTGGGAAAAAGGATGGGTCCACATCTTCCGCCTCCGCGGGCCGGCTGATGGTGCAAAAGAGAAACCGCCGGGCGGCTAACCAGGCGCTTTTCCTGTTTTCAGTCCACGGCGACGACTTCTTTAACTTCGGGAACTCTCTCTCGCAGGATTCTTTCCACCCCCATACGCATCGTCATCTGGGCGCCGGGGCAGCCCTGGCAGGCCCCCTGCAGGCGAACTTTGACCGTATTATCGTCGTCCGTCCCTACCAGTTCTATATCGCCGCCGTGGCCTTGCAAGGCCGGCCTGATAGCCTCGATTACATCTCTGACCTTTTCTTCAAACGTTTTTTCGGTGTCGGTACCACCACAGCCGCATTGCTCACACATAAGAAATCTCCTAAAAAACGTGTCCTGCTGCACCTTTTATTATAGCAGTAATTCACTTTCAGGCCAGCTTTTTCTCGTACGGCTTGAGATTACCTTTTTTCGCCTCAAAGGCAAAATCTTATTGCTGCAATAAAAGTAAGCTTGACGGCGTCCTTAATGGTATAGTGTGCGTGTGTTGAGACGTAATTAGTGAAAGCTTTTTTTAGGAGAAACATGATGAAAAGGTTTTTGGTTTGCAGTATGGTGGCGTTGGCTGTTCTCGCGGCCTGCGGCAGCACAATGGGTCAGGAAAAAGGGGGCGGCCGGAAGAAAATGGAACGGGCGCGCGCACGCGCGGCAGATGCGAACAGGCCGGCTGTTCAGGACCCGAACGCCGTAGCGGGCCGGCGGCTGGGCGTCATGGGCAGGGCTTTTGAGGCGCGGGTAGCACGTCTGGAGGCGATACGAGAAATCGCGGCGGGGGAAGGAGCAAAAAAAACGGTAGCTGCGCTGGATGAGCTGATAGCCGAGGAGAAAAAGGCGATGCAGCAGAGGATGGAAAGGCTGCGTGATAGGAGGGGAGCACCGTCGGCAGAGGCCGATAGAGAAAAGCAGAAACCTAAAGGCAAAGCTGAGGGCAAACGTAAAGGAGGCGGCAGAAGAACGAGGCCGGATGACGAGGCGGAAGGTTAGCAGATTTTGGTCGTTCTGAATTAGTTTAAGGTCAACGCATAGAGCTTGCCCGGACGAGGCGCAAACCCGGCCGGGCGAGTTTTTTGGTTATAAGACCAACCTGGAAGCTGAGGGGAGGAATTCAAGGATAGGGCTTCAGATTTGGGGCGGTGGAAAGAAAACAGCAGATTCCTTAATTTTGCAAGTTTGTTCTTGACGGACCAAGTCAAATCGGTTCTATTTTAGCGCACGATTGAAACGCGGAGACGTTGATGGGCTGTAACGGCATGAAAGTAAAAGGACCGCATATTCTTAAGGAAGGTTAAAAGGGAATTTGTCTGCTGTAATTTTTGAAAGGATTTGACAATGCGAGTATTCAAAGTTTCGGTGGTTTCCGTCGCGGTTGCATGTTTCGTGCTGCTGAGCGGATGTGTGTCGGAGCAGGAGTATAAGGACCTGCAGGTGAAAAATGCCACTCAGGAGAAGCTGATAAAGGAGCTTCAGAGCGAGTTGCAGGCCGGAAAGCTCGAACTTGACCAGCTAAAGCGGCAGCTTAATGATGCGCGAAGCCGCGGGGGTATTGAGGCGGGGACGCTGCAGGAGCAGATTAACGCGCTTACGAAGGCTTTGCAGGACAAGGAGGCGCTTATTGCGAGGATGCAGGAGCAGTTGCTTGGCGGGGCGGCGCTGCCGGTGGAGCTAAGTACGATGCTGGAAGATTTTGCCAAGGGCAGCGATATGGTTACGTACGATGCGAGCCGGGGGATAGTGAAGTTCAAGAGCGATTTGCTTTTTGACAAGGGCAGCGATGATGTGGCGGCGGAAGCGGCCAATGCCGTAAAAGCGCTTTGCACGATTATGAACTCCGACCAGGGTAAAGAGTTTGATATTATAATAGCGGGGCATACGGACGATATTCCTATTCAGAAGCCGGCGACGCGCGAGAAGCACCCGACCAACTGGCACCTGTCGGCGCACCGTGCGATATCGGTGCTGAACGTGATGGCAAACGACGGCATTGATCCGAAGCGGATGAGTATTCGCGGCTTCAGCGAGTTCCGGCCGGTCGAGGCAAATAAGCCGAACAAAGGAGGCAATCCGCAGAACAGACGCGTGGAGATTTACATTGTCCCTCGCGGGACATAACGGCGGCTTCGGCGGCGGGTTTAACAGCGGCGCACGGGCGTCGGCATACGAGAATGGCAGAGCGCACATTAATAATCATCAAGCCGGACTGCATACAGCGGCATCTTGCCGGTGAGATAATCGGGCGGTTTGAAAAAAAGGGTTTTAAGCTCGTTGCGGCCAAGTTTATGCAGGTTTCCGAAGAGCTGGCCCGCCGCCTCTATGCAGTTCACGAAGGCAGAAGTTTCTTCGAACGTTTGGTGAAATATACCTCTTCGGCGCCGATTCTGGTTACGGTATGGGAAGGGCAGCGCGTTATAGCGACGGTAAGGAAGATGATGGGGGCGACGTTCGGCTATGACGCCGAGCCGGGGACAATTCGGGGGGACTTTGGCTGCTCCGAAAGATACAATCTGGTTCATGGCTCAGACAGCGTCGAATCAGCGGAGTACGAAATCAAATTGTTTTTCACCCCCGAGGAAATCGTGGATTACGAGCTGACGGATAGCTTCGGTGACGGCAGGGTTTGACAACTACGGGATGCTGCTATGGTGTGTTGGATGCACCATCCGTCTGACAAGAGCAATTGCCAGTACTGCGCTGATGGCGAGAAACGGAATCGCAAGGGTCAGAATGGGACGAATTGGTAATGACCGCCTGCGAACAACTATGGCGTAGCCATCCCACAGACTATCAACGGCATCGACGGGCATGAAGTACCTGCTCGGGAAGTCTATGATCTCGAATGCGTCATGGGTAACATTGCGGGCGACAACCCAATGGTCGTTCAGATTCAGTACTGCTTTGCACTCACGGTTTTTGCTCAACTTGCGATGTAGGTCTTTGGCGATGCAACGAGCAGGTACGGCGGTTAAACGGGGGTCCGCGTCAAAGCAGTCCACAAGCTGTCGCATGGTGTTCCCGTAGATACCGGGTTTCAATTGAGCGACTATCTGTTGATAGTTGCAGTCGATTCCGAATTCTCTTGCGACGACATATACGGAGGTGACGCCACAGAGACTATAGGAGAGGTGCTGAGCTTGGGGTCCGGTATAGTCCTTCCAGTGGGGCACGGCACCTCCGCCCGGCCCGTTTGCCATCGCCGCCGAGTAGAAGCAGAGAGTAACGTGCATGAGCGATGAGGATAGTGACAGGAAAGAGAACTTCATGGATGGCCCCGCCGTTTCAGGCGATAATGGATCAATACCGAAATTATCCCGCCCATTAGAAGTACAAGGACGAACCATGTGATAAACGGCTGCCATTGTCTCTGGTTTGCGGCGGCAGGTCTTCGTGGATGTTGCTCAGTTTTAGCTGCCTCATGTTCAATATATGCGTGATGGTCGGCAATAGCTATATCTCCCTTACCGTCGATCTTTGCGACTTGCGTTGTTGTGATATTGGCTTCAAGCAGTGGACCAAGGTAGTCTATATCAGGGGTTCCCCCTTTATTCAAGATCAGAGGTGGTGAAAAGTGATGGTCCTCGGTGTATATGCCCCGGGGAATATCCAGACTTGACAGCTCAAATAACTCCTCCGGGAGATTCAGTTCTCCAGCTTCGACCTGAAGGAGTTCCATTTTACGGACGACACCTACTCGGCGCGAATAGCCGCTTATGTCGGCTGCGCTGAGGACCCACCTGCCGGTCTGGTCCTGAACATATTGCAACTGCTTCGTGACATCGCGGAGGATTTTGGGATGGTCATCGTACTTTGTGGTCTTTATCAGATTATATCCTTTGGTTGCGTCGATCCAAAATGTTTCCCAGCCGGTTTTGCTGAAAACGACACGTATTTTGTAAATGCCTTCTTCGAAGGTGACGGTAATGTCCCAAGGATGCGTGGCACCCGCTTTATGTGCTTCACTCTCTACGATCAGACTCCTCATTGCCGTGGCGACATTCTCATAACCCAGCTTTGGCTTAACCACCAAGCATTCCCCATAATCCCCCATCAACCTTGACCATTTGTAGTCTTCATTGTGGAGGGGGTAAGTACGGAGAGAACGCGGCCAAAATGCGACTAACTTCTCATTGTTATCCAATGAGTATCCGGTTTCGTTTTCGCTGCCATATTGTTGCTCTTGGTAACGCCTCTTGCCGTTCTTCTCGAAGTACTCGAACGTGCGCCAGGCAGGGGCCATGACTTGATCGTCCGGAATTTCATAACCTTCTTGGGCAAATTGGTGCTGAAACAATTTGCCACGAATGTGGAGCTCGCCGCCCTGCCTCTGGTGCGACTCATACCCCAAGGCGATATGTTCAAGCATTGCCATGGCTGCCTCGCCGGATAGTACTTGTTCAGCGAAGATTCCGGGGGCAGCAACCAAAATGACAAGAGACACAACTATCTGACTCCAGAGACCTGCCCAGATGTGCTTACTTGAAAATCGAGATCCGGGGCGAGGTGTACCATAATCACTTATCGTGGGTAGCAGCATGGGTTTCTGCTCCTAACAGGAAGTAGTAACAGTGGATGGTTTTTACTCCTAACGTATCTGTCTCCACAGAAATGCTCGTTTTTCCTGGTCCCGGCCTGCCATTCGGAGCGGTAAGCTCTGCAACAAGGGCATGCGTGGTCCTGGGCTCCTGCGGGTCCAGCCGCTTGAGTTTAATTGTGTTTGAAACGGTCGTTGTTTTCAAGAGGTCAAATTTTTCACCATTGGTCGACCTCAGGACAAAAGTAACGGCCTTCTTTTCGCCACATTCTACCGGCTCGAAGACGAGGCTGGCAGGCCGGCTTTCAATAGGGTCTGTTTTATAGCCGGAGACAAGCACCGATGCGGACCCGCGAGTTGTCCCAATTGTTATCGATTCGCTTATGTAACCGGGCCTAAGATTGGGTAGTAGCTCCACGTTAAAGGCACAGGAGTATCTGGGAAGGCCCTGGTACTCATTACTATCTGTTACATGGATAAATGGACTGCTTGTACGCACAAAATTGACTTCAATGGCTTCGGGGTATGGTGAGACAACGGTTACGATTTTTTTGAAGGATAGGTCGGATTCGATACATCCGAAGTCCAGTTTGGCCGGGAGTACCGCGAGTTTGTACTCCGGGGCGACAACAAATGACACATGTATTACATGGTTTCGCTGAGCATCATTTGTCTTAAAAACGATGGCCCTCCTGGTAATGCCGCGCATCTGGTCGGAAGTGACTATCTTGAAGTCGAATCGCTTAAGCTCTCCAGGGGCAATCTCGATATTCTTCTCTTGTTTTGCCTGGGACAAACAGCCACACGTGGAGGAAATTCCGTAAATAATGAGGGTCGCCTGTCCGCGATTGTGAACTGTGAGTGAGAACTCTTGCGCAGCATTTGGGGCAATCCTGCCGAGCATAATATCAGATTCATCGAGGTGAAAAACAGGCGGACCGAGTGCCTTGGCTGGAGGAGCGATTGCTGCCGTATTGGTGATTACAACGTAGAAAACGACAACGCGAAGAGTCGTTCTTTTCAGCCTGCAAGACATACCTTCAGTGCTCCTTTAATAAGGGACGTATCCTTGTAGCTCGAACTGGGGGCTTGGAAAGGGGCGCCAAAACACCCCTTTCCAAAGCCCGCCAGGACAAAACCTAAGGCGACCGTGAACTCAGCCCCTAATGCTCAACACATATCTCAACTGTCACTGCACTCTGACTTTCCCGTGACATTAGACTTATTGGGGGGTTCGTCACAGTCACCCGCACCACCGCTTCCGCAGGTACATTTCTTGACAAAACAAGTTACGTTGGTACCTGTAGAAGCGTCACAGAGAGTGCTGGATCCGTAGCCGGCCAGACACTTCCAACTGGTGTCGTTCACCAACCAAGCGGTGCCGCACCATTCGCCTACATCGCTTTCCCCACAGGCGCTGCTCTGACATCCCAGGTTAGCGCAAATATTGTAACACGAGATGCACCCGCCCAAGACCAATTCCATTTCGTTCGCCGTCGGGCTGTCAAACGGGATTTCAGGTCTACTCGAAACTACTGCCGTAAGGTACGAGGTTACGGCAAGCAGCCCGATTATACAAAAGGTTGTACGCCGCATCGTAACCCCCTTTCTTAATATAAATTAGGTTTTGAGACTTCCACACTGGCATATAGTACAAACTATACCCAGGACTGTCAAGAACAATCATATGGTATGCTCAATAAGAACCACCTCCTTTCCTAACAGAAGAAAGGCTGCTTCAGGGCCGGCTGGTGAGGTTCTGATTCAAGGGTCCTGCCTACGGGGTTCTGCACGCAAATAGTGCCCCTTGGCATGATCACAGTATTGACATTATATGGCTTTGCCTGTCGGGGTGATTTCAGGCCTGCGTCTGCGAAGGACCGGATGGGGGCCGCTGTATCTGACCATCCCGCGGCGTCAGCCGGGGGGCTGAAGGCAGAATCCGGCGTTGCCTGGCACGGACGAATCCCAAAGCGTCTCCAAACGCTTTTCCCGACACTCCATGACCTATCGGCACTGTGCAAGGAGAGCTCGCCATGAGCGCCAACATTATTGAACAATATTCTTAATGGGCTATAGCAGCCTGTTTTCATGGATTTTCCACGGCTTTCAACACCGTTGCTCCACACACTAACGCTCATTCTAGAATGGCGCATGTGGGGGGTCAAGTGTTGATGGGTTTTTCGGATTTTTGCAAATTTTCCTTGTGTCTTATGTTAATTGAACGGCCGGATAACTCAGCCATTCACGCAAAGACCAAACATGATCGGTCAAACCCGCGACCATTGCAGGTGTTCTCGACAGCCATCGATCATCGCGGTCTTG
>Ga0307377_10000721_pt1 | contig 43546 bp, 40 predicted proteins | sample TR3MG_FD_202535 | JGI IMG/M metagenome (GOLD analysis project Ga0307377, IMG submission 202535) | Soil microbial communities from Risofladan, Vaasa, Finland - TR-3 | ecosystem: Environmental > Terrestrial > Soil > Coastal area > Acid sulfate soil | place: Finland: Risofladan, Vaasa | collected...
GAAGTTGCCGAGTCCCCCTTGGCGGGCTTGGGCCGCAACTGCCCCATCACGCCGAGCGCAAGCTTGGTCAAAGTAGTCACCGCAGCCTCCGCGTTCAGGTTCGACAGAGCGCTAACGCGCGATCACGCGTTGCCGCAGCGCTAGCGCGGGAACACGCGCGCAGTCTCGCCGCTGCCCTCGACCAGCACGCTCATGCCGTACCTGAGGCGGCTATCCACGGGCTGCAGGACGGTCACCTCTCCGCCGGTGCTCATCCGCACCGTCACGCGCTGGGCATCTTTCTTTTTCATTTTGCTTTCTACCGCGGTGCCCGCCGCCGCGCCCGCCGCAGCGCCCGCCACTGCCGCGGCAGTCGAGCCCCGCCCGCTGCCGATCTGCGAGCCCAACAGGCCGCCGGCCACCGCGCCGATGGCCGTGCCGACGCCCAGCTTGTACTCTTCGTCCACTTTGACGATTTCGATGCCTGTGATCGTGCCGTAGCGATCCGTCTGGCTCGTGACCGCGCCCGACGTTTCACCGTATTGGGTTCCGCCCAGCGAACCCATTTCGGCGCACCCGGAAGTCAGTGCGACAGCCAAGAGCAGTGCAATTGCGATACCCGGTTTCATGTCGAACTCCCCTTCTTTGACGACAAAGAAATAATCTAACCCCGGCACGCAATCGCCTCTTGACGAAAATCACGCAGAGCGACAATTCTCGCGCCGCGGCGGCCCGCGCAGGTCGGCGGGCAGGCACCGTTCGCGGTTTGCACACTATGTCGAATCCGACATATGATGTCCCTGATGCGCAAGGCCGACAAACCCTTGGTGTGGCTGCACGGCAGCGGTGAAAACTCCGCCGTTCTCAGCCCACGCGCGAATCGAAGCGGGCGTGCTGTTGCGCCGGCTGCGCCTTTGCGCCTCGATTTGACAGGATCGGACATACGAGCATGAGCACTGCGAAACTCAAGCGACTGAAGGCCGCCGGCTGGAAAACCGGCAGCGCCGGGGATTTTCTGCAACTGAGCGACGAAGAAGCCATGCTGGTGGAACTCAAGCTCATGCTCACGGACGCGATCAAGGCATCCCGCCAAAAACGGGGCCTGTCGCAAATCGACCTCGCCAGGAAAATGGGCTCCAGTCAGTCGCGCGTCGCCAAGATCGAGGCGGGCGATCGATCCGTATCGCTCGACCTCATCATGCGCGCGTTTTTCGCCACCGGCGCCACCCGACGGGAGTTGCAGCGCGCGTTGGGAGCGCGGGAAAAGCTGGCTGCGTAGGGAAATCTGCCTCCTACCCTCGATGCTCCAGTGCATGCCGATCATCGGGCGTCTTCGGTTTGTCGGGGCGCGCGCAGTGTCGCGTCCCATCCAAGGTAACTGCTATGGTCGTCGACTCTTCGGCCAGACAGGTCATTGGGGCGCTTCGCCACCAACGGCCGCAATAATCTGGTAGCAGCGGTTATAGGCCTTACTGTCGCATATGGCGTAAGATTCAGATGTAATCAAAAGTGCATCAACGCCTTGACAAAACGCGGGTCCGCAATGTCGTTTCCGGAGACAAACAAGAGCAGGCGTTGCGGACGCTGGGTGCCCAGATGCACCCCTGACAATTTTTAGCCGACGGCGGGGCCCTAGGTGGTGATTGCCGAAATCACTCTTGATCGCGTCTCCAAGCACTGGGGCGGTACCCGTGCCGTCGACGACATCAGTTTCGAGGTGCCCCCGAATTGCTTTGTGGTTCTGCTCGGCCCTTCCGGCTGCGGTAAATCGACGACCCTGCGCCTGATCGCCGGTCTAGAGGAAGTTACCGCCGGAAGGATTTTGATCCACGGCGTCGATGTAACCGCGCTACCTCCAACCGCGCGCCGGCTCTCCATGGTGTTCCAGTCCTACGCGCTATTTCCACACCTGAGCGTGGCCGAGAACATCGTCTTCGGCCTCAAGGTGCGCCGCGTCCACGCGGCCGCCCGCCGAAAACGCTTGAGCGACGTCGCCGCCCTGGTAGGCCTGTCAGATCTGCTCGAGCGCAAACCGGCGCAACTATCCGGCGGGCAGCGCCAACGCGTCGCCCTGGCGCGTGCGATTATTGCGGAAAACCCGATCTGCCTGATGGATGAGCCCCTGTCAAACCTCGATGCGCGTCTTCGCCACGATATGCGCATCGAAATTCATTCGCTGCAGCGCCGTTTGGGGATGACTGTAGTCTACGTCACGCACGATCAGGTCGAGGCGATGAGCATGGCGGACCACATCATTCTCATGCGCGATGGGCGCATCGAGCAGGAAGGCGAGCCCGACGAACTCTATACACGGCCGGTATCGACCTTCGCCGCCGGATTTATCGGCACGCCGCCGATGAACCTGCTCGAACTAGTCGATGGCGTCGGGGGAGCGGCAATTGCGGGCAGCGACGGCACCCTCGTTCTACGCGGCAACGGGACGGGCCTGAAGCTGGGCATACGCCCGGAGGACATCCGTCTCTGCGAGACCGCCGGTGTTCCGGCGCGCCTGGTAAGTGCCGAATATCTCGGCGCAGACACCATCGTCACCGCGGGGATCGGTACGCAATCCCTGCTGGTGCGTGTGGCCGGGCGCGTGCGCCTAACGGAGGAGCAGCCGGCGTACCTCGGCTGGCGCAGCTGCGACGCGCACGTTTTCGAGGCGCAATCGGGTAGCCGCGTAGAGGGGCGCGAAGCAATTACAACGGAGGCCTAGGGTCTGTTGACGTTCACCGCGTGTGATGAATGTCAACAGACCTTCACGGTGTGCTTGCAGCTGTCATGAATAGGGCGTCCAATATTGCGGTGTGGGCACAACGTCGCATGTTTTGCTACGAGCTGATCTCGGTCGCGCCGGCCGTTCCCGGCGCTGCATATAGGGGAGGCTTCGCCATGAAGCACGCAGTCACTCGTTTCATGATTTCCATGGCCGCCGTAATGTGCCTGGTCGTGGCCCGACCGGCCGCGGCCGCCGGTCAGGTTGAATTGAACATGTACTATCCGATAGCGGTCGGCGGGCCACTGACCAAGCTGGTCGACGAACTGGTGGCGGGATTTGAAAAGAAGAATCCGGACATCAAGGTCAATGCCATCTACGCCGGCAACTACGACGACGCGCGCATCAAGGCGCTGGCCGCGCTCAAGAGCGGCAAGCCGGCGCAGCTCTCGGTTCTGTTCTCGATCGACATCTACGAACTCATCGAGCAGGATGCGATCGTCGCTTTCGACGATATTGTCAAGAGCCCGGAGGAGAAGGCCTGGCTGAAGAGCTTCTATCCAAGCCTGATGGCCAACGGCACTTTCAAGGGCAAGGTCTACGGCATTCCATTCCAGCGCTCGACCATCGTCATGTATTACAACAAGGACGCGTTCAAGGAAGCCGGGCTCGACCCGAACAAGCCGCCGGCGACCTGGAGCGAGATGGTCGACATGGGCAAGAAACTGGTCAAGCGGGATGCTGCCGGACACGTGCAGCGCTGGGGCGTCATGATCCCCTCGACCGGATACGCCTACTGGATGTTTCAGGCCCTGGCGATAGAAAACGGCCAAGTGCTGATGAACGCTGACGGCGACCGGACCTATTACGACAATCCGGCGGTCATCCAGTCGCTTCAATACTGGTACGACCTCAGCCACAAGTACGGCGTCATGCCCAAGGGCACGGTTGAATGGGGCACGCTACGCGCAGACTTCCTCGACGGCAAGACCGCCATCATGTGGCACACCACCGGCAACCTGACTGCGGTGAAGAGCGGCGCCAAATTCGATTTCGGCGTGGCCATGCTGCCGGCGTCAAAGCGCCGCGGCTCACCCACCGGCGGGGGCAACTTCTACATCTTCAAGAAGACCACGCCGGAGGAGCGGGTTGCGGCGATGAAGCTCATCCGCTACCTCACCGCGCCGGAGCAGGCGGCCAAATGGAGCATAGGCACGGGTTACCTTGCCACCTCGCCCGCCGCCTATGAAACCAAGACGATGAAGGACTATGTCGCCGGTTTCCCCTACGCGATCGTGGCGCGCGACCAGCTGCCGTTTTCGACGGCCGAGCTCTCGACCTTCCAGACCGGACGCGTACGCAAGCTCCTGGACGACGCGATCCAGTCGGTGCTTACCGACAAGACCACGGCCGGCGCGGCGCTGAAGGCGGCGCAGGCGCAGGCCGATCCCTTGCTGCGCCGATACCGCACGATGAAGTGATCAGCCGCAGGCAGACGCGGCCACCGCAAACGGCCGCGCCTGCCCGCTTGCCCGATGCAGCGCACTCTTCTCGCCAATGTCTACGGCTGGCTGCTGCTGTTGCCGGCCGCGGTGCTGCTGGTCGCGTTCACCCATTACCCCGCGATCGCGTCGCTGGCGCAAAGCTTTTTCTCGCCCAAGAGCGCGCTGTATCCGAGCCATTTCGTCGGCCTCGACAACTACGCCGCGATGGCTGCCGACCCGGTGTTCTGGAAGGTGCTCAAGAACAACGTCTGGTTCGCCGTTGGCACCGTCCCGGCGAGCATATTGATCGCCATCACCATGGCCTTGTGGGTCAACGGCCGGATACCCGGGCGCGGCCTGGTGCGCATGGCCTACTTCACGCCGACCATCCTGCCGATGATTGCGGTCGCCAACATCTGGCTGTTCTTCTACAGCCCCGACATCGGGCTTATCGACCAAGTGCTCAGCAACTTCGGCATACGCGGGCACAACTGGCTCGGCCGCCCGGAAACGGTCATGGGTTGCCTGATCGTGATGACCATCTGGAAGGAGTCCGGGTTTTTCATGATCTTCTACCTTGCCGGCCTGCAGGCGATAGCGCCGGAACTCGAGGAGGCGGCGACGCTGGAGGGCGCGGGGCGCTGGATCTATTTCCGGCGCATTGTGTTTCCGCTGCTGATGCCGACGACCCTGTTCGTGCTCGTCAACGCGGTGATCAATTCGTTCAAGCTGGTCGACCAGCTTTTCATCCTGACCAAGGGCGGCCCCGACAACGCGAGTTCGCTGCTGCTCTACTACATCTATCAAGTCGCGTTCAGCTTCCTCGATGAATCCTACGCCGCGACGCTGACCGTCGTGCTTCTCGCCATCCTGGCGGTGCTCGCCATCGGGCAGTATTTCCTCCTCGAAAAGCACGTGCACTACCAATGAGCGTGCGCCGCGGAAGGGGTTTCGGGGACTGGGCGGAAATCGCCGGCGCCTGGCTGCTCGCGCTGATTTGGGTTGCGCCGCTCGCCTACGCATTCTGGAGCGCGTTCCACCCGCCGGAGTACGCGACGCATTTCCGCCTGTTCGCGCCGCTGACCCTGGACAATTTTCGCATCGCATTGAGCCAGGCGCCGTTTCCGCGCTATTTCTTCAACACCTTCATCCTGGTTACGATGACGCTCAGCGCGCAATTCGTGCTGTGCACGCTGGCCGGCTACGCCTTCGCGCGCTTCGAATTCTTCGGCCGCGAGTTCGCTTTTGCGCTGGTGCTGGTGCAACTGATGGTCATGCCCGAGGTGCTGATCGTCGAGAATTACCGCACCATGAGCACGCTCAACCTAGTCGATACCATTCCCGGCATCGCGCTGCCGTACATGGCGAGTGCCTTCGGCATTTTCCTGCTGCGCCAGGCGTTCAAGACCGTGCCCAAGGAACTAGAGGACGCGGCGCGCGTCGAGGGCGCCGGCATGATGCAGATTCTATGGCGCGTCTACATCCCGCTCGCACGCCCGGTGTATCTCGCCTATGGGCTGGTCTCGGTCAGCTACCACTGGAACAACTTTCTCTGGCCGCTGGTCATCACCAACTCAGTCGAGACGCGGCCGCTGACGGTGGGCCTGGCGATCTTCGGTGCGCCTGAATCAGGAGTGCAATGGCCGATCATCACGGCGGCGACGCTGATGTCGGTGGCGCCTCTGCTTCTTGGCTTCATCCTGTTTCAGCGCCAGTTCGTTCAGTCTTTCATGCGGGCCGGCATTCGGTAGAATTTCCTTAGATCGATATTACTGTTGGTTGTTACATAGCGTGGGTAGTAGCGGCGCACCGACCCACGAAAATGCAAGGCAGCACGCTGCCACATTCGTAGAGTGGCAGAGTGTTACTGCGCGAACAGATTTGACCACCCTGCGCGAGTTGTGCTCACCCCCTGATTTTGGTCTATTTCTCTTTCTCGCCAATCGGTTGTAAATGCGTTGCCATGGTCAATTCAGTCGCGCCGTCTGGTCAATCCACATCGCGCAAACAACAGCTCAACGGTCCCATATGCTGATAAATGGGCCAATTATTTTTGGAGCCCGTCACGAATTGGTCGGCGATCAATTCGTCGCTGACCCTTTTTGTTCGCTGTAACGATCCGCCTGGCTCGCGACCGTGCCGGACGTCGTGATACATCGCATCCTGCATCGCCCAGGCCACGCCCAGCGCCTTCATGCGCGCGAACGTCAACCTGTTACGGTCGTTCAAGTACACGATCGACCAGCGCAGCGGCGCGATTGGCACTTCGCAGTTGATGCGCTCGACCACCATCCTTCATGGCGCCGGTCCGCCGCTCACCTACTTCCCCCGCCGAAGCGCTTCTTCCACCACCATGCGATCGCGGCGGCGAGCGCGCCTCCGAGCCCCCAGAGAATCGGCTTCCAGTATTTTTCCCAGAAGTGATCGATAAGCCACCACCACGTTACCTCGACGTCCACTTCATGGTCGAGCACTTTTTCCCATGGCTTGCCCAGGTCAGGCGGCATCATCGCCTCGACCACGAGGTGCAGCCGCTGCTTCTTCCCCGGCACTTTCGGCACGATGGTCCAGCCCCATTCGGTGCGTCCGATCATGGACAGATCCTTCACGCCGTCGAACTCTTTGCCCTCGACCGGCGTGATTTCGAAGCCCACTCCCGTGAGCGTCGCGCGCATGGTCGGGCTCCACCGCATCTGGCCGCCTTCCACCCGCGCCGCTGATTCCGGATAGACCTTCTTCATCTCCTCAGCGAGCTGCGCCCCTTTCTTCATCGGATCAATCCAAAACCCCACCGGAATGCGTTCGTCCACTTTGATCGGCGATGGCGGACTGAATGAGTACCCGCCTTCTTGCAGGTGCTTGATGTACTCGTCGCGCCGGCGCATCCGGTCGGCGTCAACACTCAGTTCGGAAGATCCGGTAGCCACTGCGCCGGCAGCCCTGGCCAGTTCCATTTTTTTGAACCCCATCTCTTCCACCGAAGGCGCATGCGCCTTCCTCTTGACGGCGGGGTTCTTTTCTACAGCTTCGGCGCGCCGAAACGCCCCAGCTCCAACGGTGGCTCCCGGCCCGGCGCCTTGCGTCGCAGCCGCTCCTTCGGCGGCGCCAGTTTCGGTGCTTCCGCTGGCGCTGGCGGGCGCGCGCGAAGGCGTGGCGCTGCGCTCATAGTGGGGAGCCGCCGCCGGAATTGGCGGCGCGGGAGTTGCCTGGGGCGGCGCTTCTGGCACCGCCTTCGACGTGGGCGGCCTGGCAGCCGGGGCAGCGCGCGGTTCAGCGCGGGAAGGCATCTCCTCTGCCTTCGCCGGCGTGATCACAGCTTTCCCAATCGTTGCGCAGCCCTGCAGTATGGCCGCACAGAGCATCACCACAGTGAAGAGCGCGATTCGCAGCATTGGTTCCCCCTTTCGTCGGCCCCAACTTCGGCCCGCCGCTTTCCTCTAGATGCTTTGTCCCTTGATCAGCGCAATCACGCTCGCCATCGTGGTCGCGTCGTCGTCGAAGCCGCCGTGCGTGGTGCTCTTCGACTGCGCACCCGGCGCCGTCCATGCGTGCACCCCCGGCAGCCCCTGGCCTGCGATTGCGTCGAAATATTTCTGCATGCCGAGGATCGGCGTCGGCACGCCGCCCTCGAACGATTGCGACACCAGGTACAGCAACGAGCGGCTGTAGCCCAGGATCGGCTTGCAGGTGGGATCTTTCTGCTCGATGTCGTCGCTGAGATGAAATTGGTTCAGCCGCTTCACCTTGCCGCTCTTCAGGGCTGGCACAATGCAGTTCTGGAACACATCCACGCGCACCGCCGGCGCCATGAAATTCACGCTCTCGAATATCCAGCCGAGCTCGCACAGTTGCTTGACCACGTAGCTGTGAACGATCGAGCCTGCCGAATGGCCGATCAGGTGCAGGCGGACTTTCGATGCGTCGGAGAAAAACGGCGACTTTGTGCACGCGTTATAAAGCTTGATGCCACCGCTGTCCTGCGCCTCCGAGATCGCCTCGCCGTTCTGCTTCATCTCGCCCCAGATCATCGTTCCCGGGTGCGCCAGCAGCTTCTCCAACCGCTCGTTCCACCAGGTCTTGGCGACGTCCAGCAGGCCGCCGGCCATGCGGGGCTCGCCCTTCAGAACGTCCTCGAGCCGGTCCCTCAAGGTGGACATGAGGTCGGTTTCCCACATCAGGAAGATCGGAAAGATTTTGTTGTCGTACAGCGCCGGAATCCATTTCGCCGCGGTCGCCGCCGCGTCGTTCTCGGAGGTGAGGCCGCCGTGCGCGTAGATTGCGATATCCACCGGGTCGTTCTTGGCCAATCCCCAGGCGCTACGCGCTATCCCTACCTGCTGCGTGACCAGCGCCTCGATGTCGGAATCGTTGGTCCGGAAATCGCCGGTGTTGCTGAGGCGTCCGTTGTTCTCCATATCGACGATGAACGGGCTGATCTCGCGCGATCGCAGCGTGGGATCGGCGGCGATGTGTACTAGGCCGTCGCGAGTGCGCAGGCTGGGCGCCTGCGCGATCTCCTGGTGCAAGTCCGTCACCACGCCCAGTTGCGCCACCCAGCAGTCCATTGCGTTGTCGAGCCAGTCCTCGTAGTGCAGCACTGCGCGACCGCCCGTGCCCCAGTTCGCACCCCAAGAGTTCTGGATGATGAAACCGTGGCGGTCATAGCCGACGATCGCAAAGGCGTGACCGCCGTCGGCTGGGGTCGCCTTTTGCGGGGGTATATGCCACCACCCTTTCGCCTTCGCGGCCAACCCCTGGTCCCATCCGCTGTGGCATGCGGCGGTCACGTAGAGGATCCCAGCCTCGTTCAGCGCCACATGCATGTCGGTAACCGAGCGCGGATCAAGCCGGTAATAGGCCCCGAGCGGGCGGCGCACCGCGTCCAGCCACCAGTCGTCTTTTGTCTTCTTCGCGACCTTGGGCATTTCCTCTGTCGGCCAAAGGGCGTACGCACAAGCACCGTACTTGAACCAGCCTTTCATCGCCCCGCGCGCGCTCGATCCCGTGTCCAACTCTGGGTTGCCGGGAAACTCGTCGTAGCGCCGGGCCATCGAATACAGCATGAAGGGCGACACTTGGCACTCGGCCGGCTTGCGCTTCGCGGAGCGCTGCAGCTGATAGACCACGCTCGCCAGCGCAAACCCGGTGCAGGCGTTGGTCTGCCCCTGGTCGAGCACGGGGATATCGGTCTTCGGTTCGAGCGTCTGCCCTGGGATTACCGCCACCGGCGGCATGTACGCGCGGTCGCGCAGATCGAGCCGGTCAGGGACGACATTGAGGCTAATCCCGGGCAGCCTCCCTGGAGTGTCGGCGATTTTCCTGGCCATAGCGAGTCCTCCTAGCAAAGAATGACGGGCCGAAGCGCGTCGCCGCAACTTCGCCACCGAAGCCGACGCGCGCGACATTGCGCGCGCCGATCAAAGCTTGTAATCGTCGCTGCCGGTATCCGCCAAAGTCTCGGTGCCTCTTTTCGCGAGTTTGTAATCATCGCTACCCTTGACCGCACGTTTTGCACCACGGGTCTTGCCGCTTGGTTTCGCCGAAGCAAGTTTTTTCCTGGCTGGTTGCTTGGCCTTCTTCGTTTTGGATTTCATGACGTCCTCCTGCATTTACCTTGAGAACAAGCCGCCCGTAAATCGGGCTACTTCGAAACAACCACGAGTTTGATCGACTTTTTCCCGGTCGACTTTCCTGCTTTCTCGCCTTCGGCCGTCAGACCGACGACCATCCCGACGTTCACGTTCTGCAACTGCAGCGTGACAGTCGGATTCTTCATGTCCTTGGTAACTTTGGCCTGACCCTTGGTCAACGCCATGGCGCTGCCCTGTCCGTCGGACGCGGAGCCGATGTCCACGTTGTCGGCGGATATCAGTGCATCGTCATCCGTCAGCTTGTTGATCGAAACGGTGACAAACGCCTTGCCGTCAACGGCGACGATCGCCATCTGCTTGGTGGTGAAGTCGAAGCCAGGCGTGCCGGCCTTCGGGTCCGGGGCTGGGACGTACACCAGCTTGAGCGCTTGCGCGGGCAGGTCGTAGCGCGGGCAAGCGGAGAGATTCGGGCAGTTCGCAGCCGTCAGCCTGAGGCCGCTTTTGTCCGGATCGAAGTTCGCAATCCCCCATTTCGCCAGGGAAGGAAAGCCCAGCGTCAGCACGTGCGTGTTCGAATCCGCGCTCATGGATAGTGCGGGAAGCGCGTACTTGCGATTTCTTGCCGCATCGGCAAGTTCCAGCACGGCGTCGACCGTCCGGTTCGTGGCGCCAGAGGCATTCTGGAGCAGCACCTGGGTCACGTCCTTGGTATCGTCCAGCAGAAGCGCCGTTTGCGCTGGGATGCGCACATTTTGTCGGTCGGGCAACTGGAAGTACGCGGTCTTCATCGGGCTATCCGCCGAGAGCACGCTCAGCCGGGTCCACAGGAGCCTGCCGTTGATCCTGTTGGGGTCGATTTTCTCGTCGCCGGCCTTCGCAGTCGAAAGCTTCATCGCCATACGTGCCACAAGCTCGTTGAAAGTCAGGAACTCGCCCTTGTTCAGACAATCCGTCTTCTCCCAGTACTTCGAGCGCTGTATCGCGCAGGAAAGCCGGCCCGCGATATAGATCTTGGTTTGTTCGTCGGCCGCCTTCCACGCCGCGAGTTCGTTTCCCGACAGCACGTCCTGCATCGCCAAATCGGCCGCGTGCACGAGCGCATTGCGCGGGCGGATCGGAAGGATGCTGCCGGTGTTTGCATCGCGGAACTCGTTGTGGCTGATCACTTGTATCTCCGACTTTGGACCCTGGTCGTCGAAGTAGCCGACGGGCACCAGCAGCAGCAGCGAAATGTCGTAGGTCTGGCCGACCAACGCCATGCCGCCAGTGGGCGCAGTAGCGGCACCGACCCTGACGTAGATCGTGTTGTCGGTCAGCCGCGACACGGTGAAACGGCTGTTGATGTCCTGGCCCGAAATCGCCTTCAATGCCTGATCCAGCTTGTTCACGCCGGCGCTGGCGCCGACGCCATGCAGCATGGCGCTCAGCGCAAATCCTATTTGCCTCGCGGTCTCAACAGCGCTGGATTTGACCGCCCGCTCGATATCGTCCGTGACCAGCAGGGGAACAATCTGCGGCAGGGCGTCGTAGTTCTGATTGCATGAGGCCTTGCGTTGCGCAGGTCGTATATCCGCGGATGGTTTCTTCCCCTGAGATTGAGCCTGCGTCTTCGCGGGGGCTCCGCTCGTCTCACTGACCCTGAACTTCGAATCAGGCGAGCCCGTTTCATTGCCGTCGCCTCCGAAAAAAGAAATGCGGCTATGCACGTCGTATGGAAGATCGCGGCGGTATGGCAAGACCGCCATCTTCAGCTGCACCAGGTAAGGCACGAAGCAGTGCAGGGACGCGGCATTCTGCACCTGGCGGTTCATAAGCTGGACCGACTGGTACAGCGCGAGCGCCGCCTGGTATTTCAGGATCGGGTCGATGTCGGTGCTGCCGCTCAGCGAAGGCGCACCCAGCGCCTGCACGGCGGCGGGAAGGCCGCTCGGCACCTGCGGCACGCTGCCCGGCTGCCTCGTTTCCGTGCTGCTGCCGCTCGTGCCCGAGGTGACATTCCCTGTCGTCGTCGTAACGCCGCCTGCGGTCGAAGCACTTTGTGCCGAGGATTGAGTGCTGGTCGCAGTCGATTGACCGAAGCTTTGCGGCAGCCCCACGCCGAGGCTTGCGCCGAATGCGCTCAGGACCTGCTCCTGTATGCGTGCGGTCGTCGGAGCGACTTGCAGTAACGCCCCATCCCCTGTCAGGGTGAAATTGGGCTGAACGGCATCAGCCACCTGGGACCAGGGCGCCACCGCGGTCACCGAAACGAGAACCGCGGCGGCTTCGTCGCGCGATGCGGGAGGCGGAAGTTGGGGTCGTATCGGATTCTCTGGACACCCCGACAGCAGGCACGCGACCGCCACGAGAAAGCAGCACCGCACTAGCTTGTCCATGACCCCTCCCCGAGGTACATCACGACAACGTTGCGTTCGCATTGTCTTTGCCGTCGGTCGGGTTGTTGCACGGCATGCGCGGCCTCAGCCCAAGCCGTCCCGAACGTCCTTTAGGCTAGACGCGGCCCATACCGTTGTCAATAGACCGATAGGATGACTGGACTAGTCCAAATGGGAATGGCGCACCATACATCGCGCAACTGGGTATGGACTGCGCGCACCGGCCTGGTTGCGCGAAGCCGCGCAAGCAAAAACGGCCGGAGAAGCAGAAGGTACGCCGGTTTCCAGGTAGCTGCCTCTTCAGCGCTGCTCCTCTAACTGCACGAATGACCCCTCCGCATACATCACGCCCCCGCCCGACCAAGGTCAAGAGCGGGTGGAAGCCGTCGAATTCGCTATACCGGCGCGCTGAGACAGTCTTTCGTGGGCACCACAAGATCGGCGAATTTGCCCTACGCTAGCGTGCCGCGCAGAGCGACGAAGGGCTTATAGTCGGCCACGCGGTGCGCGTCAGTGCCGTCCCTGATGACAACGCCGACCTTAAGAGCGGCGCGCATCGGCGGCATGCGCTTCAGTCCCGCTTTGCCGCGCTCCTTGCCCGCCATCGGCAAGGCATGTCAGGATCTGCGCCTACACGACGCCGGCCGGACGTGGCGCATCGTCTATCACGTGGATGCGACGGCAATCGCGATACTCGAGGTGTTTGCGAAGACGACGCAGCAGACGCGCAAGGCGGTAATCGACACGTGCAAGGCCCGGCTGCGCCTTTACACCTCGATTTGACGGGATTCGACATACGACCATGAGCGCTGCGAAACTCAAGCGACTGAAGGCCGCAGGCTGGAAAGCCGGCAGCGCCGGGGATTATCTGCAACTGAGCGACGAAGAAGCCATGCTGGTGGAACTCAAGCTCATGCTGACGAACGCGATCAAGGCATCCCGCCAAAAACGGGGCCTGTCGCAAATCGACCTCGCCAGGAAAATGGGCTCCAGCCAGTCGCGCGTCGCCAAGATCGAGGCGGGCGATCGATCCGTATCGCTCGACCTCATCATGCGCGCGTTTTTCGCGACCGGCGCCACCCGACGGGAGTTGCAACGCGCATTCCAGGCGGGAGAAACGTTGGCGGCGCAGGACAATATGTATCGCCCCCCGCCGGCTAGAAGCTAATGTCAGGTCCAATCTATTAGGACCGCGACTCTAGAGTTGTCAAAGCACGCGTTATGCGCCGAAGCAATTTGGCTTGATTGTTCGAACCTAATTCATGATACCAAACGCGTAGGATCTTCCATCCTCGCCTGCGGAGTTCTCGATTAACCTGTTGGTCACGCTCGCGGTTGCGCTCCAGTTTGCGTTTCCAATACTTACGATTGTTTTGCGGAATAGTCCCGTGCTGCGGACAACCATGCCAAAAGCAGCCATCCACAAACACGGCGAGCCTTGCCTTCCGAAATATGAAATCGGGGCGACCGTAAACTGGCTGATTCCGCCGCCAGCCTGTAAAGCCATGCTGATGGAGCAGGCGAATCATTGCCAATTCGGTCTGAAGGTTCCCTTTAGATCGAATGCGCGCCATTACCGCTGACCGCTTCGCCGAAGAAAAGACATCCGCCATAACGGCTACTGGGACGTTGTCAACTCGCTGTCACTGGTCCGTTCGTTGCGCGGCCCCTATCGAAGCCCCCGAATTGAGCGAATCCGGAGCTTCGACCATGACAGCCGCTCTCATCACGCAGTTCCCAGTCGCCTCGCCGTCGATATCCGCCATCTTCAACATTGGCGCCCTCATCTGTGTACCTCGCCATCCAGCGCGCGTCTCCTTCGGCATCATTCGGGGTCTAGCCCTTCCACTTGCGACTACAGCGGCACGCAGTTCGCTGTTGGCTCTGACCCTAAAGGCATTGACTCATCAGCCTTGCGAGGCCAGCCTTGAGATCGTAATCTTATCGCCCGGCGTAGAGTAACCGGCTTCGTTATATTCATCTGCTTCGGCATAAACGACTTGAAGTGCATCATCTTGCATAGCAGCCATCCCTACCCCGACGGTCGAGAGCTTTGTATTCATCGGACATATCACCGTATTGAATGCAGCGAATTTTCGTACATGGTTAAGCACACTCTGCTGCGCCATTACTGGATCCACACAAGAAAATTGAAACTGATATGTCCGAGGCTGCTGATTGGATTGCCTCTTCAGAAATTGCTGCAGCTTATCAAAAAACTTCTGATTTCTAGCATAGTGCTTGCTCGACACAGAATGCTTCGGATCCCCAACGCCCAGAGACAACATGGCCGGCTCCATCATTTCTATCAGCGACTGTGCTCGCTCGCTTTCGAATCCGACCAAGACAACTAGGTGAAGCGGTTTCGTAGGGATCAGACGCCCTGGGTAACCAAGTACCGAACGCACCCTTCGCACTCCACGACTTAACCAGACATGATCTTCGTCCGTGTTCGTGCTGTACTCTGCTGCGCCGTTGTACGCTAGTATTATCTCCGCTTTCCGCGGGGCATTCTGCACCAATGCCAACAGAATCAGGAGTTGCTCATGTGTAAAAGTCGTTATATCGATAACTACAGTTCCCCGCTCAAGGCGTCCAATTTTCTCGCAGACAAGATCTTTCAGCGCATCAGCGGTTTGCGTCGGAGATGAGAGCGATAATTCCACCTCTGCACAATTGTTTGGAAAGATGGCTCTCAGGCGCTCAACATGCCGCGACGCTGAGGTAAATGATTCGATGTTCTTGATCACTATCGCCTGCCCGACCCGCGCACTTAACGCTCCCGCAACGGTTGTGCACCGCTCTTCAAAACTCGCGGTGCAAATGAATATATCTATCGATGCCGGAAGCTGGCGGCCAATCTCAGACAAATCGACCTTTGTAGCCATCTCAAATTTCCAAATGAAGCTGACTGCTTTCTACAACATACCCCAACCGCTCTTCTTTAAACGCTTGAATCGCTCTTTTGGGCTGATCGATGGCGGCAGCCAATAACTCACTAGTAACAAAAAGGTATCCAGAAAACCCCATTGGATCAAGTTTAAAGTGCGGCGCAAGGCGGCGTGTAAGCACGTACCGCCGAGTGCGCCATTTTCCTTCTTTGGATCCAATGGCTGCTTCGTAAAAGTAGCCGTGCTCGACGCCTAGACGAAGAACCGCCATAACCTCCTCAGGGGGGTCGTCGGAAAGCGCAATGGAGAACACTCTTCGCTCAGACCTATTAGACAGCAGAATCTCTTGGAAGATACCGCCCAGCGCGCGAATAAGGTTTCTTAACTTCTTGAAGTCGCTCGCATGCTGAACGGCATTTGCCTGGATGGCTTCCTGCTCCAATTTGTCTAAGGCCCCAAACATTAGTTGGTCAGCCGCCTCTCTAACCACCTCGTCTTGAACGGTGGGATCAATGTGTGTTACTTCAGACCTAGCCTCGGTTTGGCTCCTAGACTCCTCTCGCAACTGTTGCTTCGCGTACATCTCTGCCGCGTTATCCAAGAAAAAGCGGATAATCCCCGATGAAATGTGGACAAGTTGAGAGAAACCCGCATACCGGTAGTTGCTCTGTTGCTTCGATGCCCCCCCAAGGCTCTTGATGTAATCGGCGCGAGCGTATCGATACGCGTCGTCGTTCGGGCGATACCCAGTCCCCTTGGTCTCCCAATCCGCTTTCAGGTGGCTCCCGATCTCCTTTATTCGCTCTTCTTGTGCTTCGTCTACGGGGAAAAAGATATCCGGTACCACATTTATGCTGTGGTCAGATAGCCTCCTCTGAACAACGTTGGAGACCCATTGCGGATACCTACTAGATGAACTCGCTCCAGTGTGAATGGAGGATGCGTGAATCTCTCGAAAGTCGTGAGCCGCTTCAATTCGTTGACCCGACCTAGTAAGATAAGTCTTGTAAGCCAACTGCGTCGAGATCTTAAACGCCACTTTGTTACCACTTCGAATAGCAATCCAGCTATTGAGCACTTGGGTTTGAAGCAAATTCAAGTTGTCAGCGTCGTCGAGAAGAAAATAAACGGGCCTCTCACTTGGCATGAAACTCAGTTGCGTTAGCTCAGACAGAATAGGGAAGAGAAATTCTCTATAGCCGAGTAAGGGGCCGTCGTACGGCCGATATTCGCTTTCAAATGAACTACGCTTTAAATAATCCGCACAAATGCCATAGACCTCATTGATTGCGTCAACAGCTGTCTGAAGTATCGCTTTTGCCGTCGTGGCTGCGTCGCACTGCTGTTTCCAGTCGCTGATATCCACCTTAGCTTGCCCAAGTCTGCGAAACACTTTCTTCGAAATGAACTGCTGCAACTCAAGCCGTTCCCTTTCATTCGCTAGCTGTATCGATGAATGCTCAATCAGCGAATGAAATACTTTTGCTCCAAGGAATGTGACAAGAGAGTGCTCGGCGAGAACCGGCCCAGCATACTGATTCTTGAGCCGCTCGTACTCTGTAACGTCAAGGCCGGTCGCTTTTACAGTCGCATATATCCCTAAAAAGGGAAGCTGCGAGAGAGGCTTGGCGAGCAGCAACGCCTGGCAATCAGGCGTTAGCAGCCGCAACATCATGCTCTTACCACAGCCGCGATGTCCGTGAATAAAGACATGCTCAGGACCGTCGATTTCGAATCCCTCGGCTACCGGAACGAAGAGCTTCGTCAGCTGACTTGCAGTCATATCCTCTGGGGAGTAGACCTTAAACGGATTTGTCATGATTGCGCGGTCTCGCTAAGTTCCCTGGCAATCGCCTCTCCATTCAGATTAGCGGCTTGACTTCGCCATGTTGTATCGTCTTCTGGATAACCAACATCCAGTATTTCAAGATTTGATTGCTTCCATTGCTTTAGCAGGTCACGCCCGTTGATGGTCTGCACCTTCGCAATGTTAACCTCTACTTCAATTCGGTCTGTTTGAAGCTGTGGGTGCAAAAAGCGATTGCAGTATCGTCTTTCAGTATCCAGCTTTTGGATCCTGTCCATCGCATCATCCAGCAAATACTTCTGCAAAGGACGTTCCACGGTATGGCCTGGCATCGGGTAACGGTTGAGGAGATACTTTGAATCAAGGCTAAGTTTGATGCGAAAAGATTTCGTTGACCTATCAGGAATCGCCTGCTTGATGCCGTGGGCATAAAGATGGAAGAGCATGTTTTCCGGAGGAAGCGTTCCCGATGCAAGATGGTGTGCGCTCGCTCGAGCTGTGTGCTCACAGATTTCATCGCTAAACCTGACGAGGGCGGCAATCATTCTTGGATTGCAATTGATGGGCCCAAAACCACCATCACTTGGAAGGCTTCCAATGGTGTCTTTGTTGTTATCGTCAGTTACGCCGCCATGCGCCTGCGCAATGTCCCCTATTAGCTTGGCCTCAAACGTATCAGGACAAATTGCACTTCCAGCATCTTGGAGTATTGCCTGCGCGCGGCGCTCGTGATCTTTGCGTCCGTCAATATTGCCTGCATCGTGCAAACGAATGGCGGAAAGAAGTATGTAGAGCGCATAAGGCGCAATTACAGCGCGCGCCCGGTCATCAGAAATGATGAGCCCTGCATACCGGACTACTTCGTCGAAGTGATCTCCACCATGGTCGGTGTAGATGCCTGGAGATTTCGACAAACAGGCAAGGCCAGCATTGATGTGTGGGTAAATGCTGGTACGCAGATGATCGACTAGTGCGGAGTAGCGATTCCAGTAGTTTGCCGCACGAACGGGAAACTGGTCAGATGCCTCTTCCGCGAGCTGCTTTAGCCAAAGTTCGAGTGGCAACCAACTGCTAGCCATTGGTGTCGCCTTGATCAGTGCGAACGGGTGGAAGCTTCGAAAGGAAGATCTTAGCTTCTGTACTGTCAACGGTGCTCAGGTGAGTCCGAAGCTCGTCACACTCGGATGCGGAAAGGCGTACACCTTGCAAAACATGCCTCTCAAATGCGGCAAACGCCAACGGCGCAACCGCCTTCGCACACAGTGCGAGTATTTGACTATAGGCCCGAATCTCCATCTGCGCATGCGTGTCCAATCGCAACTTCAAAAAATGGAAAAGATTTCGAAGGTCCATTTGCCAGTAAAACTGGGTGTAAAGGCTGAGGGGCAAATTAACCCTTGCCAATTCGCGCGCGATATCGTGTGCTATGTATCCCTGATAACGCTCATACAACCTAACCTGATCTCCCTTTAATGTCCTCAAAAAATGGACCTTGGCATCCTCTGTCAACGGCTCATCAGAACGCCCTTGCTTATTGGTCTTGCTTTGAGGTCGAATATCTTCGACAGCAGGAACGTAAAATTCGTCAGTCATCACACTGTAACGTCCGGAAATTTCGTTCATGCGGGCAGTGCGATGCCGCACCCACTGCCGCGCCACAAAAATTGGCGTTTTGATATGAAACGTGAGAATGACTTGTTCAAATGGGGATGTGTGCTCATTCCGCAACAGGTAATCGATGAGAGCTGCGTCTTCCCGCAGCGACTTCGTACCTTCGCCATAGGACACTCTCGCGGACTGGACAATTCGAGCGTCACCGCCCATATAGTCGACAAGCCGAACAAATCCCTTGTTCAGCACTTTAATTTCCTTGTCGAGAAGAGCGTCTGCTTCAGGTACTGTAATTCGCGGCATCTCAAACTCCAGGTACTAAACTTGCTCAAGTATGAGCCAAAATTTGCCGAAACACCGCCTTAGCAAGGAGCGGAGGTACGGCATTTCCCACCTGTTGCTGCTGGAAGCCTATTGAGCCTACGAATCTGAACCAATCGGGAAATGATTGTAAGCGTGCAGCTTCACGAACCGACAATCCCCGATTCTTCCATGGGTGCACAAGCATGTTCTTTCGAAAGTTGCCAATAACAACCGAAGGTTCATCTTCCTTCAGCCGCCGATATATGCCGGTATGACAGCGAGCCACATTCGCATAGTTCTTCATGAGGCGCTTAGGAATATCTTCCCAGTTTCCGCCCTGGGGAATATGGCTGTAGCGCTCGATGATGTGGGGTGCGTTGTTAGTGACCAGGTTGTTGTGGCACTTTTTCAAATCGCCCCGTAATCGCTTTGCGTAGGGGGTACGCGCCGGATTGGAATATTGTTCTTCATCCAGCACATCACCATTTTCCAAATCTGGCAGATCATTGATCGCATGACCTACTGTCACATGCTTGGTGACTGTCCGCTTAGGTGGATCGACCTCAATCCCATGCAAGGAGCCAACGATAAAGAGCCGGTTTCTTTTTTGCGGGACACCATAGTCCGCTGAATTGAGAACGAAACGGGTGGTCGCGTAACCTGCTTTCTTGAAACCTCGCAATACAGCTTCCAAGAAGAAGCCGTTTTCCGTCTCCAGTAGGCCTTTCACGTTTTCAAAAATAACCCAGTCTGGGCTTACCTCTCGAACCAAACGCAGATATTCACGAAAAAGCCAATTGCTTTCGTTATCTGCATCACGGTTTTTTTGGTTCGAAGTAGAAAACCCCTGGCAGGGCGGCCCCCCGAATAACACAACAGGTTGCCTGCGGTCTATCGATGTAAAGTCAGAACCGTTAACTTTTCTTATGTCCCGTTCAATCAGAGTAGTGTTCTTGTGGTTGAAAACAAAAGTGGCAGCGGCGTGACGATGGAGCTCAACAGCATAACGAACGTCCACACCGCATTCTTCTGCGCCCGTAGACATGCCTCCTGCGCCCGAGAATAAATCGATTCCTTGCATGGCCCAATCTTAAAGTAAACCCATTGCCGTCTATTGTTATGTCAGCCACGTATACAGTTAGGAGTCAGAGCAGGTTCAGATTTGTTCGGCTGCGCCCGCCACCCCTCCAGCAGGTGATAAGTATAGCCCAGGCTTGTATCTGCCACCTTCGCAATTCGGCATAGCGCTCCACCTGGGCGCGACATCGCGCTTGCTTCCAATCCAGGAGCCCTTGCCTACCCGCACCGTTACGCCCGACGGGAATTTCGCCCACAATTCACCAGTTATGCTCCGAATCGACTGAGATCGTGTCGCTGACGAGCTTCCAGCGTTCCCGAGCGAGTGTCTCTGGAGAGGCAGCTATTTTGCATTCAATTCGTCTCTGACCATATATCTACCCCGGCGGGCACCGTAACCTGCTGCGGACGGTTGTCGTCCTCAGCGCCGCGTGACGCGCGCAGGCTGTCTCACGCCCCACCCCCTTACCCCCCAAACGTATACCTCGTCCCCGTCGAACTGAGCAGCACCCGCCCCGGCAGTTCCTGTTTCGCCGCCTCGTAGAACATTGTCCAGGTGCAATGCGTCGGCATCAAATAGTCGGGCTTGATCTTCTTCAAGGCGGCCACGGTGCTGCACACGTATTCCTTGGGCATCGGCATTAGGTGAAAGCCGCCGACGATCGCGTGTGCCGGATCGATACCCGATACCTTGATCGCTCCACGCACCGAGTTGGCGATGCCGCAGTGCCCGCACGAAGTCATGATCACCAGCCCCCTTTGCCTTTCACGTTGAAGCAGGCGGGCTGTTTGAGCTGGAAATCGTCCGGCACGATAGTCAGCTTGCGCTTCTCCGCGGGCAGGCCCTCGGGCGGCGCGCCGGCGAGTGCAGGCGCCCATGGCGGCCAGTGGTCTGGGGCGATCGGGGCCGCCCAGGTCGTCGCTCATGCCCGTCTCCTCCCGAAAGCACAAATCCTGTGCCTTGCCGCATTGCGCGGCCGGTCAAGCATACGCCGGATCGGTGCGCACACGGATAACTGCTCACATCCCGGTGCTTGCCATCAGCGCCAATGCCATGCCGCGCGATATCCAGAAAGGCCTGGAGGCAGGATTCTTCCGCTTATGTCACCAAGCCGATCAAGGTCAGCGAGTTCATGGCTGCGCTGTACATGGTGCTGGCATTTGCGGAGACAGGGGTCGACGGCGCCGTCACGCCGGAATTGCCCTGATGATCGGCAGTGCCGATATTGCTCGCGCCTGCATTCCGAGCGCAGAGGCAGGTTTCAGTCGCAGCGCGCGGTCATGCCGCCGTCGACGATGATTTCGGTGCCGGTGATAAAACGCGCCTCGTCCGAGGCGAGGAACAGCACGGCATTCGCCGTATCGCGTCCGTCCCCCATGAAACCCAGCGGTATGCGCGCCTGCCGCTGGCGCAGCAGCGCTTCGACGTCGCCGCCGGTGCGCTGCTTCCCGAGCCGCGCTTCGACCATCGGCGTGTGCAGCTGTCCGGGAATGACCGTGTTGACGCGTATGCCTTTCGGCGCGTACTGCACCGCGACGACGCGCGAGAGCTGGATAACGCCGGCCTTGGTCGCCGCGTAGGCCACCTACGCCGCGCCGGTCCAGCGCAGGCCCGAGGCGGATGCCACGCTGACGATCCCGCCGCCGCCCTGCTTCTCCATTACCGGCAGCACATGCTTGCAGGTGAGGAACACGCTTTTCAGGTTGAAGTCGACCTGCGCGTCCCACACCTCTTCCGACATTTCGACCGGGCCGCCGGGCGCCGAGCCGCCGACATTGTTGACCAGCACGTCAATCCGCCCCCAAGCCTCGACGCAGGCCGCGGCCGCCACCGCGACCGACTTCGAGTCGGTGACATCGCACTGCCGCGCGATGATCTCGCCGCCGGCCTGCTGCACGCGCGCGATCGTCTCCTGCATGCGCTCCGGATCGCGGTCCACGGCGAAGATGCGCGCGCCTTCTTCGGCGAAGCGCACCGCCGCCGCGCGCCCGTTGCCCCAGCCGGGACCCACGCAACCCGCGCCCGTCACCAGAACCACCTTATTTTCGAATCGGGGTTTCATCCATGTTCTCCAAAATCAGCCGAGGCGTTCCGGGTCTGTGACCGGCAGGCAGCTCGTGCGCAACGCGAGGCCTCGGCGCATTTTACCCGGGACAGGCGGAGCGATCTCTGCCGCTCGCGCGGGACGCGGGACGGATTTCGATTAAACTGAGAGCAAGCGTCCGCGACAGCGGCGCAATCGTCGCTGCAAGGCAAGTGTGAAAGTCAAATCGTCTCATTCGCGGCGGCCTCGGTAAATGCGGGTCGCAATCATCGGTTCCGGCCCGGCCGGCTTCTACGCTGCTGAGGCGCTGCTCAAGCGCAGCGACGCGGCGGTCGACGTCGACATGTTCGACCGCCTCCCCACCCCGTACGGGCTGGTGCGCGGAGGCGTCGCGCCCGACCATCAGAAAATAAAGACCGTCATCCGCGTTTTCGCCAGCACCGCCGCGCGGCCGACATTCCGCTTCCTCGGCAACGTACAGCTAGGGCGTGACATCACGGTGGCGGAGTTGCGCCGGCATTACGATCAGATCGTCTATGCCACCGGCAACGAGGCCGACCGCCGCCTGGGCATTCCCGGGGAAGGCATCGCGCGCTGCACGCCGGGGACGGTGTTCGTCGGCTGGTACAACGGCCACCCCGATTACCGCAATGCGCAGATCGATCTGTCGGTGCGGCGCGTCGCGGTGGTCGGCAACGGCAACGTCGCCGTCGACGCCGCCCGGATCCTGTTGCGCACCCCCGCCGAACTCGAACGGACGGACATCGCCGCGCACGCGCTGGAAGCCCTGCGCAACAGTCAGGTGCGCGAGGTGTTCATCCTTGGGCGGCGCGGGCCGGAGCAGGCCGCGTTTTCGCCGGCCGAACTCAAGGAACTCGGCGCGATGGCGGCGGCGGATCCGGTCGTCGCGGCGGAGGAGCTTGCGCAGCGTGCCGAAGCGACAGGCAATGCGGAAGCGGACCGGACCCTGAAAATTCTGCGCGAGTTCGCCGCGCGGCCGCCGCGGGCGGGAACGAAGAAGCTGCATCTGCGATTCCTCGTCTCGCCGACAGAGATACTCGCCGACGCCGCGGGCGGGGTAGCGGGCCTGCGACTGGAGAAGAACCGCCTCGAGGCGCGGCCCGACGGCACCATCGCCGCACGCGGCACCGGTGAGTTTGAAGTTCTCGAAGTCGGCATGGTGCTGCCGGCGATCGGCTATGCCGCCGAGCGCATCGCCGGCGTCCCCTACGACGAGAAAGCGCGCATTATCGCCAACGAAGACGGGCGCGTCATCGATCCCGCCAGCCGCGCCGTCATCGCGAACGAATACGTCGTCGGCTGGGCGCGCAGCGGGCCGCAGGGACTGATCGGCGAGCACAAGCGCGCCTCCGCCCATGTGGTCAGACACATGATCGCCGATGGTGCCGGCCTCACACCGCGCACATTGCCCGAGCGCGATGCGATCGTCTCCCTGCTGCGCGAGCGCGGCGTGCAGCCGGTTTCGTTCGGCGACTGGAAGCAGCTCGACGACGCGGAGGTCGCACGCGGAGCGAGGCGCGGTGCGCCGCGCGACAAGATCGTCGACGTCGAGGCGATGCTCGCCATTCTCGGCCAGCGCTGAATCCCGGCACCGTACAGCGGCGCGCCGCTTCGACGGCGGCGGAGTGCCTGGCCCTCAGCGCCGCGCAAGATAGATCTCGTCGCGGAAGGTGGTCATCCACTGCGGCCGGTAGACCACGAATACCGCGACCAGCATTCCGGTCAGCATGGCCTCGCCCCAGCACAGCAGCAGCCGGTAGGACAGATAGTCGCCCCACGGCGCCGGCTGGGGCGCGGCGCTGAACAGCCAGGCCATGCCCACGAACGCCAGGGTGGCCAGCACGTTCGCGGCCAGCGTGCCGCCGAAACCGGTGACGAAAATATAGACGAAGACGTTGCGCGGCAGGCGCGCCTGCACCAGGCGCTGGATCGCGATCGTGAGCAGCGCCGGCAACAGCATGTACGCGACGCCCTGGAGCGCAAGGCTTTCCGGCGCGATATGACCGGTGAATGCCAGCACCGCCAGCGCCACGGCCAGCGACACCGCTGCGAGCCGCGTCCCGAACATCAGCGCCGCGAGGCTGGCCCCGGCGAGATGCAGGTCCATGCCGCTGCCGACCGGCGCACGCATGGTCCACACCAGCAGCAGGGCCACCGTGAGGCCCATCCATCCGTGCTGCCGCGTGGACGAGGCCAGGTCACGCCAGGGTGCGGTCAGCGCGCACCAGACCAGCGCGCCGAGATAGATCGCGCTCAGAACGATGGAGAAATGGGTCGTCATCGGACAAGCATAAGCGGAATCTGGCCGCTCGCGCGCGATTCAGAGGGACTGCGCCGCCATCAGCCGCCGCGCGTGGACGTGCATCGATTCGTCCACGGCCAACCCTTCCCTAATCCGCTGCAACAGCAGCGGCTTCTCCTGCGGAAACTGATAGCCCTCGTAATCCCGACGGAACAGCAGCCCGCCGCGGCGGTCCGCCCAGGCGTTCATCGCATGATCGAAGCAGACCTTCGAGCTCACTTCCAGGCCCTCTATCATCCACTCCAATTCTTCCAGCCGCTCGTGCGGCGAGGACAGCTGCAGGCGGCCCTGCTCGACCTCGTCGAACAGCGGCGTTCCCGGCCGCGGAACCAGCGGCCGCGAACGGATATAGTGTGGATCGATCGCCGAAAGCACGCGCGCCGTGTTTTGCGCGTGCTGGCGCCGCCGCTGCCTGCCGCCCAGGTCCGGCATCCAGTACATCGACAGCTGGAAGCCCGCGGCGACGGCCTTGCGCCCGCCCTCGATCTGCTCGTCGCTGCTCACCCCCTTGTTCACCAGGGCCAGCAGTTCGTCGTCCCCGGTCTCGAGACCGACGTGTACGCGATCCAGGCCGGCTTCGCGGATCGAGCGCAGTTCCTCCGGCTTTCTCTTGAACAGCGTTTTCGAGCGGGTATAGCTGGTCACCCGCGTCAGGGAATCCAGGGTCTGCCGCAGGTGCCTGAGCACCGTGACGAACTCGCGCGGCCGCATGCTCATGCTGTCGGCGTCCTGCAGGAAGGCCGTCCTGCCGCCTGCAGCAAGCCAGTTGAACACCGTGACGAAGCTGGGATTCCCGACCAGGTCGCGGCCCTCGGCGAGCAGGGCGGCGCCGAGTTCGCGGTTGATCGCCCCGCCCATGCCGAGCTTCGCTGAAACCGCCATGATCTCGTCGCGGATCGCCGCGACCCGGTCGATGTCCGCCGTAATCGCCCCCAGCGGCCGATAGCCGAAGCGCTGGCCCTTGTACATCTCGCAAAAGGTGCAGCGGTTCCAGGGACAATTTTCGCTCACGCGCAGCAGCAGCGAGGCGCTGCCCCCCTCGCTCGGCGGGCGGTACGCGCCGATCTCGAACGATAGCGAGCGCAGCCTTGCGACATGTTCGCCGATACCTTCGCCTTCCGCCTTCATCGCCGCCTGCCTCCGGATACGTCCGCCCTTATCTTAGCACTGGAGTCGACGCCGTCTTTGGCCGGCATGCCCTTGCAGCATGGCTGTAGTCGGCAGCCTGACGCGCGCCGAAGCCGCAGACGAATATGCGCTGCGCTCACAGCATCCGGTTCAGCAAGCGGTCGATGCGCGTGCGCCCCAGGCGCTTGAGCAGACGCTGGACGGGAGCGGGATAAGCCCGGATGGTTTCGAGAGACGTGTAGTGATCCAGGCGCCGGGTGTGCGCCAGGATCCCTTCCAGCTCGGCCTCGTGCTGCGCGAGCAATCGCTTGTGCGGATCGTGGATCAGCAGACCGTTTTCGAGATCCAGCCGCCACGCGCGGGGATTGATGTTGTGGCCGGTAAGCAGCGCGTAGTCGTCGTCCACCAGCAGGCCCTTGAGGTGGAAGGTGTGCTGCGCATGACTCCACAGACGCAGCTCGAGCAGGCCGCGGTCGATGGCGCCCTGGTGGGTCCTGCAGAAGCGGCGCAAGTTGCCTTCGTAGAGGTAGGGCAATGCGCCGATCGACTTGAACGGCTCTTCGGGCGGAATGTAGAAGTCGTTGGCGATCTTGTCGCCGAGCACGATGGTGACCTTGCAGCGCTTCCTGATTTTCGCGGCGATGGCTTTGCGAACGGGGCCGGGAAGGTTGAAATAGGGCGTGTACAGGACCAGACGCCGTTCAGCGCGGCGAATCAACTGCAGCAGGACGGCGTTGAGTTCGTTGCCCCTGCCGCCGAAGCCGAACAGGGGCGTGACGCCCACTTCCGCGCCGCGGATGTTCCCTTCGGCCATGTGGTAGCGGGCCTTCGCGAGCGTGCGGCGGAATTTGACGATGGCGGCGCGCAAGGAAGCCGTTCTCGGCACGGCCTCGGCATCCAATGCGTGCACCGCCGGATCGGATCGGACGACGCGCAGCAGGAGGCCGGCCAGGCTATCGGCCAGGTGACGGTCCTGAAGCAGGTGATAGCGATCCAGCCGGTAGCGCTGGTGCCGGTGCAGGTAGACGTCGTTGAGGCTGGCGCCGCTGTAGAGGACCGTGTCGTCGAAGATGAAGCCCTTCAGGTGCATCACGCCCAACATCTCGCGCGTCTGCACCGGCACGCCGTACACCGGAACGCCCGGGCCCCGACTGCGGGCCATCGCCCGGTACAGGCTTGCATTGCCCGCGCTCTTGATTTTGCCGATGAGCCCGCGCTGCGCCCGATGCCAATCCACGAACACCGCGATCTCCAGCGCGGGCCGCGCCGCCTTGGCGGCATACAGCGCCGAAAGCACCTCCCTGCCGGCGTCGTCATCCTGCAGGTAGAGCGTGGCGATAAGGATCCGCCGTTCGGCCTGGGCGATCAGGCGCAGCAGGGTTTCGCGGAACGTCGCCGGATCGGTCAAGGTCAGGACGCGATCCGCCGCCAGCGGGATACACGGCAGCCCCTCCAGCTCGGTCTTTCCTTCGGCGCGGCCGCGCAGGCTGCGCCAAGCCTTGGCCAGGGTGGAGGTCCTGCGCGGGGGCGACGATGTCTTTTCCATAGCCCGAACTATACTGTTCCCAGCCGTATTCGGCGGACCCGCTTGAAACGCAGACATTCACCGGCCGCAGCGGACCCGGTCTTCGCCCATAAAAAGGCCACCCGGGCGGCTTTTGCGTTCTTCCTTCGATCGGTGCTTCACTCAGGCTCTAACAGGGTGTCGAAAAAGGGGGCGATGCCCCCTTTTAGATCCCCCAAGTCAGGGCTATTGAAAACCGCTTCCCCCTGAGACGACACCGTGATCGCGTACATCTTCGTCTCAGGGAAGCGCTTTTCAACAGCCTGTTAATCGTCGTCTTCCGCCGGATCGTCGTCATATTCCGGTGGATCCTCTGCCTCGGTCAATTCGTCGCATTCCATTCGTCCGGTCCCCTTTCGCTTGGTCTGCGCGATTAGGCTAGCAAGGCTACGTTGCGGTTTCGTTGCAGCCCGGAGCCGATCAAACAGGCCGAGCCGCCAGTAAGGCCAAGGCCTCCGATCGATTGAAAGCCCAGACGCTGCCGGATCCGGAGCCCGCGATGCGCAAAAGCAGAGGTTCCACCTCCGTGGCTGCGCCAACATTGTCGTCTTACGCAGGATATGGGGTATCGGAGTATCATGCGCCGATACGCCTCGCATCGGGATCACGTTTGCGATCGGTCGATTCGATGCTACGGAGCGAAGCGGATTGACGAGGAGGTCCAATAACAACAATGGATCCTGCTGTTGACCCCGAAGCCGGCGTTCTGGACGATCGTCCAGACGGCGCCGCCGGGCCGAAGGGTCGCGGCGGCTTCACGCTCGTCGAACTTCTAATCGTCGTCGCGATGATCGCGGCGCTGGCAGTCGTCGCGGCGGTGTCCTACCAGAACTACCGCTACAAGGTGGAAGTGGCCGAGGCGAAGTCGGACATTCTCGCCATTTCGACTGCCATCGAAGTGTACGAAACGGAACACCATGCGAATTTTCCGAACAGCCTGGCGGACGTCAACATGGCCGGAAAGCTCGATCCCTGGAATCACCCGTATCAATACCTCAACCTTAGCCCGGTACCTCAAGGCATGAATGGAAAGGTCCGCAAAGACAAGAATCTGGTCCCGATCAATTCGGACTTCGACCTTTACAGCATGGGCAAGGATGGTGCGAGCAAGCCGCCGTTGACCGCCGCAGCGAGCCGGGACGACATCGTGCGCGCCAACGACGGGCGTTTCATCGGGCTGGTTTCGGACTACTGAGCAAGCTGCAGGTGAAGCTTGAAGGCACATTCCTGCGCAGCAAAGTCGCGCGCCGCGTGCTGCTGTCGTTTTTGCTGGCCGCGTTCATTCCATTTCTGTTCCTCGCGATCCTGTACTACGTGCAGGCGAACCGGACGCTCGTACGCCGGGTCCACACCGAGCTGCAGGACGCGAGCAGCCGCTACGGCAGGTCGATCTACGATCGCTTGCTGCTCGCGGAGATCTTGTTGCGCAACAGCGCGGGTGGTCTTTCCGAGCAGAGCACGCCCGCGGCGACGAGGGCGCGCTTGGGCGATCCGTTCCGCGGCCTGACCATCATATCGCCGCAAGGTCGCGCCTTCGCCTTATTCGGCGACAAGGCCGTCGTGAAGCCATTGAGCGAGGCCGCGATGGCGCGGCTGCGCCAGGGAAAATCGGTGCTGATCAGCGGAGCAGCGCCGGGCCACGGCGCCAGGATTCTGCTGGTCGAGGCACTCAAGCCGGATGCGGCGGACTTGCGCCTCGCCGCCGCCGAAATCGAACCTGGTTACCTGTGGGGCAAGCCGGAGGATTTTCCCTACGGTACGTCTTTTTGCATCCTGAACGAAGCCTACGTCCCGCTTCACTGCCCGCAACCGTTCGACGGCGACGAGACCGCTGCGCTGATCAGGGGCTCCGCGCGGACGGCCAAGGGGGAGTTCGACTGGCGGAACGGGCAGGAACAGTTCCTGACCGGGTTTCAGGAGATGTTTCTAGAGCCGAAGTTCTTCGCGCAGCGCTGGATCGTGGTCGCCGCCAAGCCCGAGGCCGTCGCGCTCGCCCCGCTCGATGCATTCAGCGTGATTTTCTGGGGCAGCGTGATTATCTCCCTCCTGCTGGTCGCGTTCCTGAGCCTGACGCAGCTCCGACGCACCCTGATTCCCCTGGAGCGACTGATCGAAGGCACACGTCGTCTCGGCAGCAAGGATTTTGCGGCCAAAGTGGAGGTATCGAGCGCCGATGAATTCGGCGAACTGGCCGAAGCGTTCAATGCGATGGCGGACCGGCTCGGACGCCAGTTCGAGACGCTCACGACGCTGTCGAAAATAGACCGCGCGATCCTGTCCGAACTGGACATGGACCGGATCGTCGACGACGTCCTGCTGCGCCTGCACGGAAACTTCAGGGCCGGCTGCGCCGGCATTTTGGTCATCGATCCGGAATCCCCCGACAACGTCCGCGTGCATGCGATCGCCGACAGCGGCACACCGCCGGCGCCGCGTCGCTGCTATTTGAGCACCGCCGCGCGCGAGTCGCTGCGCGCCATCCCCATGGGAGCGTGGATGACGGAGGCAGCGGCGCACGGGATGATGCAGGGTTGCCTCGAAAACCTGAGCGCGCCGCATTTTTTCACGCAGCCGATTATTTGGAAAGAACGGCTCGTGGGCACCGTCCACCTGGGCTACCCCGCTCCCGGCGCGCTCAGCGAAGAGGACATCAGCCACATTCGCGAATATGCGGACCGGGTGGGGGTTGCGCTTTCCACCGCGGCGCACGAAAGCCAGCTCTACCATCAGGCGCGTACCGATGCCCTCACCGGACTGCCGAACCGCTTCCACTTCCTCGATCGACTGAAGCAGGACATCGCCGGAGCCCAGCGCCAGGGTCAGACGATGGCGGTGCTGTTCACGGATCTCGATCGTTTCAAGGCCATCAACGACAGTTTCGGCCACGCCGCCGGCGATGAGATGCTGCGCCAGGCCGCGGTGCGCTTGCGCCAGTGCTTCCGCGAAGGCGACACCGTGGCGCGCTTCGGCGGCGACGAATTCACCATCCTGATCAACCCGCTGTCTTCGACGAATGCGGCCGGGGCGATGGCCGAACACGTCATCGCCGCCTTGAGCAAGCCCTTTCTTATCGACGAGGTCGAGAGCATCGTGACCGTCAGCGTCGGCATTGCGATCTATCCGTCGGACGGCGTCAGCGCCGAGGCGCTGATGCGCAATGCCGACACGGCCATGTACCGCTCCAAGGAGAGAGGCCGCGGCAGCTACGTGTTCTTCGAGGAAACCATGAATGCCGAGGTGGTCAGGCGCACCACGCTCGAACGCGAATTGCGGCGCGCGATCACCGAGCAGCAGTTCATCTCGTACTACCAACCGCAGGTCGACCCGCGCACCGGCAGAATCCGCGGGGTGGAGGCTTTGGTGCGCTGGCGTCATCCCGAACGCGGTGTCCTCGCCCCCGGCCACTTCGTCAGCGTCGCCGAAGAGACCGGCCTGATCGGAGCGATCGGCAACATCGCCCTGGTCCAGGCCTGCGCGCAGTTCAGCGCCTGGCGCAAGGACGGAGTGGACCTGGAGTTTGTGGCGGTCAACGTGTCGAGCCCCGAGTTTCGCCAGCCGGGTTTCGTCGAGGCAGTGGAAACCGCACTGCGGACAAACGCCATGCCGGCGCGATGCCTCGAGCTGGAGATCACCGAGACCGTCCTGCTGGACGCCACCGACGCCGTCATCGACAGGCTGGCGCGCTTGAAAAGCCTCGGCGTCCAGATCTCGATAGACGATTTCGGCACCGGCTATTCCTCCATGTCCTACCTGGTGCGGTTGCCGTTCGACACGCTTAAGATCGATATGTCGTTCATCCGCGAAATCCGCGACGACGGCGAGGGGGGCACTATTGCGGCGATGATCGCGGCAATGGCCCATGCGCTCGGCAAAAAGGTGGTCGCCGAAGGGGCCGAAACGCAGGCACAGATCGATTACCTGCGCAGGCTCGGTTGCGAGCTGGTGCAGGGCTACTTCTACAGCCGCCCCCTGCCCGGCGAGGAGATCCCGGCATATGTCCGCAAATCGCAGTTGGCGATATAGCATCGCCGCACGATCTTCCTCTTCGCGGACGCGGCACAGGCGATCCGGATCCCCAAAATCATCGCATTCCGCCGGAGCAAACGAAAAGCTGGCTGCGTAGGGAAATCTGTCTCCGGCCCTGAAGCTGCACCGGCTTCAGCTGGCGAACTGCTGGATCTGCAACAGCAGCTCGGATTTCGACACGACGCCCAGCAGGCGACGTTCGGCAACGCTGCTCACGACCGGCAGGCGCTCGGTGCCCTGGGTCAAGAACGCCTGCAGCGCGTCGCCGAGACTGGCCTCGGCTACCAGAAACTTGAAATCGCGATTCATCAGTTCGCCGGCACGCGCCGAAGGCATGGCGCCCCTGGCAAGCAAGTGCTGCTTGATCTCGTGCAGGGAAATGACGCCTTCGAAGCACGATGCATCGTTGACCACGTACACATACCTTACCGGGTTGGCTAGAAAGCTTTGCTCGACCTCGGCGAAATCGGCGGAGATGCGCACCACCGCGGCGGTTGGTTTAACCAGATCCGCAATCTGCAAGCCGCGCCAGCGCGCCTTGGCGCGTTCGCTCTCGTTGCGATGTATCGTGACCTCGTACATCGAGTGCTTGCCCGTTGCCTGCGCTACGAAGTAAGCGACCACGCAGGCGAGCATCAGCGGCAGCACCACCGAATAGCTCAGCGTCATCTCGAAAATCATCAGGATCGCCATCAGCGGCGCCTGCGTCGCCCCTGCGAGGAATGCGCCCATGCCGACGATGGCGTATGCGAACGGCATGGAGGTGGCGTGCGGCCAAAGCACGTGCACGCCATGGCCAAACAGGTATCCCAGCGATGCGCCGACGAACAGGGTAGGCGTGAACACGCCGCCGATGCCTCCAGATCCGGTTGTTGCTGCGGTGGTGGCGATCTTGGCGACCAGGACGAGCAGCACCATCCACCACATCCATTCATGGTGCAGCAGCGAATTGACGACGGAGTACCCATTGCCCCAGACCTCCGGCACGCGTATCGAGATCAGGCCCACGATAAGTCCGCCCAAGCCCAGGCGCACGGGCAAAGAAAGCTTGAGCCGCCTGAAACCCGCTTTCGCGCTGTCCAAAACACGCAGGAACTGGGGCGCCAGGGCGCCCGCAATCACGCCCAGGAGCACGAACAGCAGCACCTCGCGGCCGACCACGTTGGGAAATGCCGGCATCTGATAAGGCGGCTGATAGTGCGTCAGATTGCGCATGGTGATGTTCGAGACCACCGAGGCCACCACTAGCGGGCCGAAGCTCTCCATAGCGATCGAGCCGAGCACGATCTCCGAGACAAACAGCGCGCCCCCGATCGGCGCGCTGTAAGCCGCGGTGATACCAGCCGCAGCACCGCAGGCGACCAACAGACGCAGCCGGGCAGGACTGAACCGGGCCAGGCGACCCGTGAACGACGCGCACATCGCCGCCAGGTGCACCATCGAACCCTCGCGTCCGATCGAACCGCCGGAAGCAACTGTAAACAGCGAGGAAGCGCTGCGCGCGAGGCCCTGCCGAACCGGAATACCGCCGTCACCTATCGCTATCGCCTCCATATAGTCCGAGGCGGCGCCTTGGGCGCTGAATCGACTGCTGAGCTGTAGCAGCAGCCCTGCGATCACGCCGCCGACCGCCGGAAGTACGAGGCGCTCGTACAGCGGCACCGATTCCGCCATCGCTACCAGGCTGCTGCTGTGGCCGACGGTCAGATACTGCAAGGCGGCGATCGCTTCACGGAAGGCAATCGTCGCGACGGCACCGATAAAACCAACCACGGCTGCCCACAGCAGCATCGAGTGGGTCTCCGACGGCCGCAGTCGGTCGAGCAGGCGAATCCAGTGCCTGTGCAGGGGCGGCAGAGTCTTCATAGATGGGGACATTGTTGCTGCGGCGAGGCGTGCCGGCGAGTATACTTTTTCTTCCTAAATTTTGCAGCGGCCCGATCCAGGGGACCATGAGGGGGACGTCTCGTAGTCGGAGATGCATCGCGTTGACATCAATGCTTCCCTGCCTCTCCAAACGTAAACCGCGTCCCCGTCGAGCTGAGCAGCACCCGCCCCGGCAGCTCCTGTTTCGCCAGCTCGTAGAACGGCGTGCCGGTGCAGTGCATCGGGATCAGGTAGTCGGGGTTGATTTCCTTAAGCGCGGCCACGCTGCTGCGCACGTAGTCCTCCGGCATCGGCATCAGGTGGAAGCCGCCCAGGATCGCGTGCACTTTGGCTATGCCCGACACCTTGATCGCGCTGCGCACCGAATTGACGACGCCGCGGTGTCCGCACGAGGTCATGACCACCAGCCCCTTGCCCTTCACGTTGAAACAGGTGGCCTGTTCGTGCTGGAAGTCGTCGGCCACCATGCCCAGCTCGCGCTTCTCCGCCGGCAAACCCTCGGGCGCGCAACCGGTGCCGTCCGGCGCCAGGCCGATCTTCATGCGCGAGGGCTGCGCCGGCTTCTCGAACGACACCGAAGGGATGTAGCCGGTGGTGAATCCATGGTCGGCGAGCAGCGAAGGCCGCTCGGCGAAGAGAACGTTCAGTCCGGCCTCCGCGATCGCCCTGCGGTCGAGCGCGCCGAAGTTGACCGGCGCGTCCGCCGGGCCGGTGTCGCGGCTGCAGAAGCACTCCTCGCCGCCGAGATAGAACGGCAGTCCGGGCTTGAGCTTCGCCCGGTGCGCGGCGAGGAAGCCCACCATGCCGCCGAAGTGATCGTAATGGCCGTGCGACAGCAGCATGGCGTCGAGCTTCGCCGCGTCGACCCCGAGCAGCTCGAGGTTGTGGTTGAGCGTCGCGCCGGTGAAGCCGAAGTCGACCAGCACCTGTCGCGTCTCGGCGCCGCGCGCGGACTCCAGATGCAGCGCGAGGCCCCATTCGTTCTGCAGCGTGAGCGGCAGGTCGGGCGAGGGCGGGCGCCCCCAGCGCTGCACCGCCACTTCGCCGAATTGCCCTGACGCTTCGAACAGGTGGTGATACGAGTCGGTCACCACCTGCACGGACAGGCGGTCGACCTCCGGCGGCGCGCCGGCGAGCGCCGGCGCCGCGGCAACGCGAATGTTCGAAAGCACGCCGCCGGCCAGGCCGAGGCCGCCGGCGGTGGTCGCCGCCAGCAGTTCGCGGCGCTCGACGCTGCCCAGGTAGTCGCCCATGGTCGTGTCCTCCTGCAAATGCCGATCGTAAGCCGCGCTGCGTTGCGCGGCCCGTTCTTGAGTTGTCGGTGGAGCTTACCCCGGATCGGCGCCGGCGCCAATTGCGTGCGGCCCGGGGCGCAGTTCAGCTTTGCCGCTAACACCGACGACCCCGGTCCGGATCGACGTGCCGCCGCGCACGACATCGACCGGCGTCAGCCTCTGTCAGAAGATCTGCCTGACGTCCGCGATGGCGTTGGCGCGCGTCGTCTGCGCGTAAATGCGGTAGCTGGTGCCGCCGGGAAACCCGACGATCGTCATGTAGGTATCGACGCCGCCGCCCATCCCGAGATCGTAGCCTTGCGGGTTGGGCGCGGTTCCGAGAGTGCGGCCGTATACACGCGGGGCGGTGTTCCCCGCATTGGCGAACGCGCCGGTCGCGATTATTTGGGCTGCGAGCGTGGGCCCGTTGGTATCCGGCTGCCTGTTAGGCACCCCTGCCGGAGAAACGTGAGCACAGTACATGCTGCCTGCGTGCTCCGCCATGCAGAAGGCACAGCCGGTGAACTGCGTGGTCACCATCTTCTTTATGCCGCTGAGCTCGATCCCCGTCATTTGATTGAAGTTCGTGTTGCCGATGGCAAGCAGCGGTTGGGGATTCACAATCGGCCGCGGCACGTAGCGCTGGTCCGTCCAGTGGAATGCGGTCACACTATCAACTTCGATGAGCACCCGTCCATTTTGCGGCCATGCGAGGTCCCCGACCCAAAACTCGTAGCGGTCGAAGGCCGGGTTGTACTCGAACCCGCAGTCGAGCACATTTCGCGGAGCCTGACCCTGATCCAGGGTACCGGAGCCGTTGACGTACACCTTGTTGTTGCGCAGGAACAGCAGCGGATTTGTCGTGAATTTGGCAAGGACGTGAGTCGCCCCGGCGATTCCGCCGTGCAGATTCTCGTATAAACAGCGGGCCTTGCGAATATAGTTTTTGAGCTGGCGCTGCGCCGTCGCCTGGTTGATCTGCGCGATATTCTGAATCGGCAGCGTGAAACCGTTGTCGTAGTGGTGCATGGCCTTCCACAGCAGGAACAGCGCCCTGGCCATCTTGCGCCGGTCGTTTTGGTCGTTGCCCTGGTAGTAACCGAGCGACAGGCTCATCGAAAACTGGTGGTATGCCGGGCTGCCCGCTACGGGATATACCGCATTCACGAAATCATGGGCCAGTTGGTACGCGTCCGCGCGCTCCAACGGTGTGACGACGTTGGTGTTTTGCAGAAACGTCAGCGTGTCCGTGACTCTCTGTGCGTCGGTCTTTGCCATCGCGCTACTCCTCTAGCTGCATGGATAGGAAAGCCCGGTCAAATTGCCACCTCGCCAAGCTCCTTCCCCGGCCCACGGGGACCCTCCCGTCAAGAGCAGCGAAACCTTCGGTCCCATGCGGGGACAGCGCGCACCCGCGACAGGCGCCCGGCCGCCTCAGGCCATGAGCTCGCGCAGGCTCCGGTTGACCTCGGCGCTGTGATGGCGCGCGGCCTTGTTGCTCGGGGCGAGCGGCTCGGCGTAGAAGAATTCGGGAAGCTCGTCGTCCGGCTCGGTGAAGCCGGCCTGCTTGTTGAACTCCCACTCCATCTTCAGCGCTTCGCGCCCCAGGGTCTGCATGAACGAGGGATCGAAATTGGTGCCGTGCGCGTCGTTGAGCGCGGTGACGATGAGCTCGGCGCTGACGTTGGTCACCGAGCGCCCGAAGATGCACAGGCCCAGCGAATCGGCGGCGGCGCACGCGATCTGGATGCCGAGGCTGGCCTCGACCAATTGCGCGGTAGTCTTGTCCTTGCAGTCGAACACCGGGAGGTTGCCCGCGGTGTGGTCGGCGCCTTGCGCGGTCACCATCATGGAAATGCCGGTCACCTCGATTACGCGCGGGTCGTAGGCGCTGATGGCCTGCCGCTTGATCACCGGCACGCGGGCGACTTTGTAATGCGCGCCGACGCGGGCGGCGCCCTGCGCAAAGACGCGGCCGCGCTCGTTGCCCCGGCGGATGTCCTCCAGGGCCGCCAGCATGAAATCGAGATCGCCGAACTTGCCCAGGCCCGCGTCCATCAGCACGGCCAGCGTAGCGCCCGCCTCTATGGTGTCTATGCCGAGGTCGTTGGCGACGGCGTTGACCGCAGCCACCTGATCCGGGTGGGTCAGGCCGCAGTTGCTGCCCATCAGTCCGAGGGTCTCGTATTCGAGCGGCGACACCATCTCCTTGCCATTCTCGTCGACGTATACGTTGCTGCATTCGATCATGCAGCCCGGCATGCAGGCATGCGATATGTGCCCGCCGCGGCTCGAATTCAGCTCGCGGATATAGTCGCCGCCGAGCATCAGCGGGCCTTCGGCGGCTTCCACCAGGCGGCCGGCGCTGAAGTTGCGCACCGGCAGCCCGCCGATGCGGTTGGTGATGTCGCCCATCATCGCGGTGCCGGTGCTCTTGAAGGTGGCGATCGCGGGTTCCTTCGCCAGGCGCGCGCCGTATTCGCGGATCGCGCCCATGACTTTCTTGCGGTCGTGGAAGGTCGGCATCTTGTGCACGTCGATGACGATGGCCTTGACCTTCTTCGAGCCCAGGACGGCGCCGACGCCGCCGCGCGCCGACAGTCGCGACGGCCGCCCGTCGGTATCGGTGAAGGCGATGCCCGCCATCAGGCCCAGGTATTCGCCCACCGGGCCGCACAGCGCAAAGGCGATTTTCTTGCCGTATTTCTCGAACAACAGTTCGGCGGCCTCGTTGTTGCCCTTGCCCATGAAGGGTTCGGCGGTTTCGTAGGTGATCGCGCCTTCCTTGGTGATGCGGATCACGGTCCACTCGTTCAATGCGCCGTAGAGCGTGAAGCCGGCGATTTCGAGCTGGCCCATGGCGAAGCCGAACGTGCCGCCGGAGTTGGCTTCCTTGATGCCGCCGGTGAGCGGGCTCTTGCAGCCTACGGAGAGGCGGTTGGCGTTGGAGAAATTCGTCCCCGCGAACGGACCGGCCGAAAAGATCAGCGGATTGTCCGGCGACAGCGGGTCGACCTTGGCCGCGCCGAGTTGCAGCAGGGTCTTGGCGATGAAATGCCGGCCGGCGCGGATGATGTCCTCGCCGTGCAGCTCGTCCGCCCTGACCGAGCGGTCGCCGAGATCGATGTGCAGGTATTTGCGCATGTTGGTATCACCCCTGAAGATATGAAGTCGATTTCCTATACGGCGCCGATTTTACCTTGTTCGGCCGCGCCTGTTCGGCGGCCGGCGCGCAGCCCGCTTGCGTCAGGGCCGGAGTTTCTCGTGAAACGCCTTGCCGATCAGTTCCAGCGCTGCCGGACTGTCCCATTGGTGGGAGCCGTGGAACTTGCTCAGCACGCGGCCCTTCGCATCGACCAGGACGGTCAGCGGGATGGTGTCCGCGCCGAGCATGTTCTCCAGCAACTGCTTCCGGTCGAGATAGTTGTTGAAGGTGATTCCCGCGCCGGCGAGGAAGTTCGCCGCCGCATTCGCATCGTCGTCGGTGGAGATGCCGATCATGTTGAACTGTTTGCCGGCGTAGCGGCGCGACAGCCGTTCCAGCGAGCCCATTTCCGCGCGGCAGGGACCGCACCAACTGGCCCAGACGTTGATGAGCAGCGGCTTGCCGCGCAGATCCGACAGCTTGCGGTAGTCCCCGGCGAAGCCGTATAGCGGCGCCTCGCGCAGCACGCCGCCGACCTCGACCTCGCCCGGCGTCTTGGCGTATGCGGTCGCAGATAGCGCCGACATCCAGAACAGGATCAGGAAGAATGTTTTCATATGAGACGTCACCTTGCCGGCCGCGCCATTTCAAAGCCGAGTGGCGCCGGTGCCCGGATCCCGCGCCCGATGCGCGCGCTTGCGCCCGGATCGTGAGCGCGGGAAAGTGTATTTTCGCATAGCCGGACCCCGATTTTTTCCGGAGTCCTCTTTTTTCGTTCAGGAAGGCGCGGAATCGAAACCTGCGCTTAGCACCGCTAGCCGCCCCCCGGCGCATGTCCCGACACCTCCGCGCCGGCATCGGCGGGCAGGCGGACATGGAAAAACAGCGAACCGGCGGCGATCGCGCCCAAGGCCAGGAAAGCCGGCCAGAAATCCGAGGCCTCGATCACCTCGTGCCCGTGCAGGCTGCTCGCCGCCTGCACCACGAACGCCCCGGTCACCACGCCCAGGCTCTGGCAAAGGCGTTGCGCCATGCTCGACAGGCTGGTCGCCTGGCTCATCGTCTGCCTGCTGACATCCGCAAAAGACATGGCGTTCAGGCCGGTGAACTGGAGCGAACGCAGGCAGCCGCTGAACAGCAGCACGGCGATAATGACGAAATGCGGGGTGCTCGCGACGAACAGCCCGTATCCCGCGGTCGCGCAGGAGGCGAGGACCGCGTTGACCGTCAACACCCGGCGGAAGCCGTAACGCTTCAAAATCCGGACGGTGAACGTTTTCATGAACATCGCGCCCATCGCCGAGGCGCAGGTCAGCAGCCCGGACTGAAACGGGTTGAGGCCGAAACCAAGCTGCAGCATGAGCGGCAACAGGAACGGCGTCGCACCGACGCCGATTCGAAACAGACCGCCGCCGACGACGCCGCTGTTGAACGTGACGAGTTTCAACAGATTCAGGTCGATCAGCGGATGTTCCGTACGCCGGGCGTGCCAGATATAAGCGCCCAGCGCGAGCGCGCCGGCGACGACGCAGACGGCGGGGACTTCGCCCGAGACCAGATGCCGGCCAAACATCGACAGCCCCAGCACGAGGACCGACAGCCCGATGCCCGAGAGCAGAAAACCCTTCACGTCCAGCGAGTGGATCCCCGGTTCCCGTATATTCGGAATGTAGCGCAGCACGAGCAAAAGGCCGGCTATGCCGATCGGCAGGTTGATCAGGAACACCCAGCGCCAGTTGAAATTCAGGGTGATGAATCCGCCCAGGGGCGGCCCGATGACCGGCCCCAGCAGCGCGGGGATGGTGAGATAGTTGAGCGCCGCGATCAGCTCGTTTTTCGGCACGGTCCTCAGCAGCACCAGGCGGCCGACCGGCACCATCATCGCCCCGCCTATGCCCTGCAGGAAGCGCGCGGCGACGAAAGCCGCCAAGCTGCTCGACGCCGCGCACAGCAGCGATCCGCTCATGAATACCACGATCGCCGCGGCAAAAACGCTGCGCGATCCGTAGCGGTCGGCGACCCAGCCGCTGATCGGGATGAACACCGCCAGACTGACGAGATAGGAGGTCAGCGCAAGATTGAGCGCAAGGGGATTCTGGCGCAGGTCTTCGGCGATCACCGGCAGCGAAGTCGTGATGATGGTCGAATCCATGTTCTCCATGAACAGGGCGCAGGCGACGATCAGCGGGATCAGAACGAACCGGGACATGGCGTAGAGGAACTGGCTAAGCTGTTCGCTCTCGCGCGCCGGCGTGAGAACGGCGATGGCGAAAGAACAGCGCACTGCCCCGCCGGCGTCGCGACATGGTCCCGCAGCATGCGCTGACGCCGCAGCTTCGGGCGCTCATGTGCGGCCGCGCCGGAGCCCGTTCAGGGCTTCACCGGTGGTTTCGCGCGGTATTGGCCCTGCATCGCCAGCATCCAGCCGGGGTATTCCGGCGGCAGCGCGCTCACTTTATCCAGCTCGGCGATGTCCTCGTCGGACAACTGCAAGCGGGCGGCGCCGAGGTTGTCCGTGAGCTGATCCGGCGTCTTCGCGCCGACGATCACCGTGCTCACCTGCGGGCGCGCGAGCAGCCAGGCCAGCGCCACCTGCGCCACCGAAACCCGGTGGCGCGCGGCGATCGGGCGCATCGCGTCGATGCAGCGGAAGGCGCGCGCCTTGTCGACAACGGGAAAGTCGAAGCTTGCGCGGCGCGCGCCCTCCGGCCCTTTCCCGTCGGGCTTGAACTTGCCGCTGAGCAGGCCCCCGGCCAGCGGGCTCCACACCATGAGGCCGAGCTGCTGGTCCTGCGCGAGCGGCAGCACTTCGCGTTCCAGATCGCGCCCGGCGATGGTGTAGTAGGCCTGCACGCTCTCGAAGCGGGTCCAGTGGTGTTTCTCCGAGATCGCGAGGCCTTTCATGATCTGCCAGGCCGACATATTGCACAGGCCGATGTAGCGCACCTTACCCGAACGCACCAGATCGTTCAGCGTCGAAAGCGCTTCCTCCAGCGGTGTGAGCGGATCGAAGCCGTGCAGCTGGTACAGGTCGATGTGCTCGAGCTGCAGCCGCTTGAGGCTCGCATCCACCTGGTTCATCAGGTGGTAGCGCGACTGGCCGCGGCCGTTGGCCGCCGTTTCGTCCATCACGCCCGTCGCCTTGGTCGCCACGACGATCTCGTCGCGCGGCAGGCCCAGGCGCTTGATCGCATTGCCCGTGAGCGTTTCAGACTCGCCCAGCGAATACACGTTGGCGGTATCGATGAAGTTCACGCCGGCGTCGAAAGCCTGCTTCACCAGCGCGGTGGCTCCGTCCTGCTCCAGGCCGCCCATCACCTTCCAGAAACCCTTGCCGCCGAAGGTCATCGTGCCCAGGCACAGTTCGGAAACATAGAGGCCGGTGCGGCCCAACAGACGATAGCGCATAGTGTTCTCCTAACAGTTTCAAAGTGCGGGGATCTCTTTCCGCAAACTGCCCTAGACCGACCTCCTGCAAAACGAATTTCGCAAGGGGTTCCTGCATTGTGGCAATGAACGAAAGGCCGGCGCTTCAGTCGCCGCCCCGCGCACCGGACCCGGCAGCGAGGTGACGAGCAGGTAAGGCCCTCGGGCGATGACCCGGAGATCGAGAGACAGCCCAAGGCGAAACAGGACGAGTCCGAGCGCGATATCGACCAGCACATGCGCGTCCGACAGCACCTGGGCCGTGAGCACGTTCAAACCGCTTGGACCGGTGATCAGACCCACGAGCATGAAGCCGGTGATGCTCGGCAGCCACGGCCATTTGTGCGCCAGAAAGCCGCCGATCGCACCCGCGGCAAGCGGAATTCCAAACACCGCCAGGGTATTGGGCTCGAGCGGCCAGTTCGGAAGGAAGCCCATGCAAGCAGTTTACCGCAAGCAAGCCGCCGACGCCGCTCACCGCCCCGGAACGCCGGCGCTGCCGCGCTGTTTGCTTTGCTAATCCTTGCTTGGGCCGGTCGCTCCGCACAGTTCAGGCCGGATTAGCGGACCAGCCGTTCCCGCTCGCGCTTGCGCGAACGGCGCGTCAATTCCAGTCGCTGCCGCCCGAGCCGTCGTCCCAGGAGGAACTGTCCGAAATGCCGAAATCAGACCCGCCCATGTCGTCCGGCGTGGTATCCCAGTCGGAAGACGCCGGCGGAAACATCTGGCCACCCTGCGCTTGACCGCCGTCGGTAAAATGATGCATCAGTGCCTCCCCGGCAACCATCCCGGCGCCAAGCGCTGCGCCCGTCGCGAGCCCGCCGGCGATGCCGGAACCGATTCCGCCGCCGGCTGAACCCATCGGCGGAACAACGCCGGTCCCGTAAGCCTGCATCGGCCCGCCTGGACCGTAACCTGCACCATACGCAGGTCCATTGCGCCGGCTCATGGCGCGAACGAAGAAGACCAGGGCGGCGATCAAGGCGATGCCGACCAGCAATAGACCCGTGGGAAATCCGCCGAGCCGGGATTGCGCACCGTACACCCCGGGAACCCGCTGCGTTGGAGCGGGGGCGGACGCGATGCGCCGTTGCAGGCTGCGCACGGCATCGGATGTTGCGAACGGGAGGCCCGGAGCCAAGCGCTGCGCCGTGTCAAGCTCTGCGGCGGCGCTCCCGAGGCGGTCCTGTTTCGCCAGCAGCTGCGCCTCGACATAATGCGCTTTGCCGCTGTTGGGGTGGTCGCGCAGGACTTGGTTCATCATGGCTTGCGCCTCGCTGAATTTTCCGGCGTCCGCGGCCTGATAGACCTGGTGCATCGTCGGGTCGGCAGCAGCGAGTGCGATATTCGCAAACGCGACACCCGTCAGCAACAACAGGCAACTCAATAACGCGGTTCTAAACATGTTCTATTGAACTCCAGTAAGGTTTCCGGCGGAACCGGGATGGACATGCCGCCATCGAACCGGCGACAAGGACCGCCGCGCGGCCTATGCAGGTAGACCGCCGCGTTTCGCAAGAGTTCCGACGCGCCCGCGCGGGAAGCGGCAGCCGGCGCGGGACGAGCGTGCCTGGGGCGGCCGGCTTCAGTGTCGGAGGCGAGGCAGAAATATTTTCTTACACAATTCAGGTTGAACGCGCGCGACGCATATTCCATGATAGATAAGAGTACCTGCGGCGTGCTGCAGTACATCGCTGCATGAGCCACCCGGCTGGGACGGCATGCGGTCTTGCAGCGTTTTTCAACGGAACATCGGTTACGCGAAATGACACAGGATGTGCTCGACAAATTTTTCGCCGACTCAAAAGCGCATTTGAGTCAGCAGCAGCAGCCACAGGCGGCCGGTTCGGATTCCACCTGTTCCGACCCGGTCCGCCAGGAAGGCTCCCGATCCCTCCCTGTCGGGAGCCTTCCACCTCCATCCGCAGTCGGCGCACCCGCCGAATAAGGCAGGCCGACGAGGCCCCGATGCGGATAGCCGCTTCGCAGAGCGTTTAGCGTCAGGACGCGACGCTGCGTGCAGAATGCGACGCGACCGGTCGCGTATCGGCCGCATCGTGTCTCCTGAGTTCGAGCTTGCCCATTTCCGCCCAAGGAGCCGCCCGGTTTAGCCGAGCACTTCCCTTTCGATTTCATCCAGGGCTTTGCGCATTTCCGCCAGGATGAGTTTGTCCGCGGCGCCCTGATCGATCTCCGGCACATTCCAGTCGAATATCGCGCGATATTTCCCGACCAGCTTTTTCACGTCGGCGATGATGCGACTGCGATGCTCGTCCAATTCTATCTGTTCGATCTTCGCCACTGCATGGTCTCCTTGATATTCGGGCGCTGCGCGGCCTCACGCCGGCGGCTTCGTTCGAATTGCTCCTATTGTCTTTTGTGGCCGAAATCATGCAGGGGCCGCTGCAGGATCGACAGAAACCCCTGATGCCTCGGCGTGTGGTGTCGCAGACGGCGATAGACCTGAACCTTGACGAAATCGGTCATCAGGGCCGAGATGATGGAATATCCCCAGATAAGTGCGATCTCGGGCCAGCTGATCGGCGTGATGAGGCCGAAGCCATAGGCCGCTAGCAAAGTAGCTGCCAGTTTGGTGATCACCGCCGACCAGACCATGATGGGGGCGGGCCAGGGCCGCTTCCACACGTGCTCCTTGGCGCGCGCGGCGAACAGCACCAGGTGGCCGGCCACGGCCATTTTCAAAAAGACATAGGTCTGGATCTTCGACACATCCAGCTTCAGCCAGTCCATCGCGATCAGCAGCATCCCGAAGCTGCCGATCACGCCCACGATGCCCATGGCAGTGGCCACCGTAATGACCTGACCCATGTTCCAGCGCACCGGGTTTTTCTCCAGACCGGTGTGGTCATAGGCGATGGTCATGATCGGCACGT